>OHQG01000004.1_pt1 | contig 162201 bp, 160 predicted proteins | sample 1577871 | NCBI WGS metagenome assembly OHQG01 (sample SAMEA3879604, study PRJEB24766) | human gut metagenome | biome: human-associated habitat; feature: feces | place: USA | collected 1985/1987
GACTGCGTGGCGGCGCAGGGAGAAGGGCTGCAGATCATGTGGTACGGGTACGACGATTCAGCCTTGTTTCGGGTAAGCACGTTAAGCCGTTCCTCATTATTATATCTGCTGTATATCTCAGCCGCTTTGTAGTCTATTTCATCAAGTATCTTTATAAGCCTCTCGCGCATTTCTTCCTGCTCCTACAGGGACGCTAAAACCTCAGGGTTCGTGCTTGGTCTTAAGCTCCTTCTTCTCTTCATCGTTCTCCTCTATCCTCTTCTTCAGCGCGTACGGGTATGTGTCCAGGTTTGAAAAATCGTAACCTGCCATGCCTGGCGTGGTCGACGCATCATTATTTTGGGGGATATTCAGACGTTTCGCCGTTAACCCTAGGGCAACGCCCATTGATACTATAGATACAAGCGCTATAATGGTCGCTGTTAAACCTTTCTTTATTTATATTGATATCTCTAAATTATATTCCTATGGCAAAGTGGATCCGTTCGGGCAAGCGAAACGGCCGGCGCAGATTTTTGCACACCGCAGGGAATGGCAAAATGGATCGCAGCTTGCGCGAATATCTGATATAATATGGAAAAATAAGCTTGCGATCATACACACGGAGGTGATCTGGATGCGCGACCGAATCCTGAACTATTGGTACGAACAGGAATTCTTCAACCCCTGTTGGCCGGTTGAACCGAAGCAGGATGTGAATCTTACAACACATGGCGAACCCTGGGCGCAAACCAATAACAACCCGCTGGTCCGCACAGCCTATGACGTGTATCTCGGTTGGGGCAAAACGCGTGATTTGATCGGCTGGATGCTAGAAGCGCTGCGCCTGGACGCGGAGGAAAGCGCCATCGAAGCCGAAAATTCGGCGACTTGCCTCTGCGCGATGAAGCTCAATGAAAACGGGCAGTATATAGCGAATTCGTTTGCCATATCAAGTTTCGCCTGGGCCGCCTGCACGCTCGTCCGGGAGGGTTCAATATCCGCAAAGTTGGACGCGGCGGAACTGGAAAAGCTGCAGCACGCTTGGAACGACGCCCTGTTACAGCGGCAGAAGGAAGCGTGCGAGCCGGCGTTTTCCAAAGAAAAGCTACTTGTGCTGTTCGGCGAGGTTTGCGGAGGCCTCGGCGTGGCGGACGGACTGCTTAAGTCCGCGCTCTGGGCGCGCGAAAAGAAGCAGCACGCCAACAAGAAGGGTGAATTCCCGCCGCTGGACCCTTCGACAGAGCTCTTGCAGAGCTTTTATCTAAAGGATATGGAGGCGATCCGCAAGGCGCCGACGAAAACGGTTTCGGTCTACGTTCAGGCTATGGTTGAGCCGGTTCCGAAAGCGGAACGGGTGCAGATCGATACCGATACGGAGCAAATGCGGCGCTGGCTTCGCGCGGATGCGTTCCCGCTCGGTGCGTGGCCATCCCGATACAGCCCAAGCCTGATGCAGCAGCTGGGCATCAACCTTGCTGTTTCCGGCGAGCAGAGGATATTCTCTGTCAACGGCCCGCCAGGCACTGGAAAGACCACGCTTTTAAAGGAAATCATCGCTTCCAATGTGGTGGAGCGGGCAATCCGGATGGCGGAGTATGCTGCTCCGGACGACGCATTCCGCAAGCAAGCGTTCCAGGCGCCGCCAGATCAATATAACCAGAGCTATTATAAGCTGAACCAAGACCTTTCCGCATATGGAATCCTTGTGGCTTCCAACAACAACGCGGCGGTGGAGAACATATCAATGGAGCTGCCCAAGGCGATCCAGGAGGACCGGACCGGTCGGTTTTCCGGCGCGGGGCGGCAAACGATGGAGGAAACATACTTTGCGGACGTAGCTACCGAGCTTCTGGGGGAACCGGCTTGGGGCCTCATTTCCGCCAAACTCGGGAAAAAGGGGCACTTGAAGGCGCTCAAGGACCGCCTCTGGTGGGCGAAGGAGGGCGCCACGCTCCGGTGCCATTATGCGGAGGAAACCGTGGATTGGAACGCGGCGCGCGAACGCTTTGCCAAGGCGTTGCAGGCCGTAAGGGACGAGCAGGAAAAAATCGCACAGGCGCAGGCCTTGCTGGCACAGCAGGAGGACGCGGCTGAGGCCGGAAAAGAAGCGTTACTGGCAGCCTGCAAAGAACAAGCGCGCCTGGCGGAAAGCCAAAACGCGCAGACGGAAGCGGAACGCAGGCTTGCGCTCCAGCGGGAAAACGCTGCCCTGCTCAAAAGCGCCGTCCCTTTCCTCAAACGCATCCTCCGGTATCGGAAGGATCCTATGGTAAAGAAATGGCTGGAGACGGAGCAGGCTGTGCAGGAGACGCTCATCCAGGTGACGCGACTCAAAAGCGCCCGCCATGAGCAGGAGGATGCCGCGCGTTCCGCGCAGGAAACCCTCCTGCAGGCGGAGGCGAAACTTGCGGATGCAAACGCGGCAGTGGAACCCGAGCGGGCACGGTTTGGCGGCAACTGGGCGGACGCGGCGTTCTGGAAAAACATCAGCGCAAACGAGCCTTCGCAGACGGCCTGCCCCTGGACGTGCGCTGGATTCGACAGAGCGCGGGAGGAACTGTTTTACCAGGCACTGATGCTGCACAAGGCGTTTACACTTTCGAGCAACTGCGTTAAGCAAAACCTGTGGCGGCTTTTCGCCATGTGGGATGGCAAATTCACGGATAAGGAGGATTGCCGTGCGGCCTATGCCGATTTGCTCAACACGCTTCTTTTGATCGTGCCGGTCATATCGACGACATTCGCGTCCGTGCAATCCTTCCTCGGCGGGGTGCAGGCAGAGGAATTCGGGCTCCTCGTGGTCGACGAATCGGGTCAGGCAACCCCGCAGAGTGCTTTGGGCGCACTGTGGCGGACGCGGAGTGCTATCGTCGTCGGCGATCCGCTGCAGGTGGAGCCGATCGTGACCATCCCAGTGGAGCTGCGCAAGCGCTTTGCTGATGAAAACGGGATCCCTGAGCCTTACCGCCTGCCGGACCTGTCCGTCCAGGTGTTGGCCGACCGATGCAATCGCTATGGCGGCGTCCGGATGCTGAACGGGGAAGAGCTGTGGCTGGGTTGTCCGCTTGTGGTTCACCGTCGCTGCCTCAACCCGATGTTCGCAATCTCCAACGAGGTCGCCTACAACGGCAGGATGTTCCAGAAAACCGCCGAGCCCGGCGGAAAACGATTCCTGTTTCCCCAATCCATTTGGCTGGATGTAAAGGGGACGGAGAGGGGCAACAAAAACCATTCAGTGCCGGAGCAGATCGACGCGGCGGCCCAACTGGTGAGCAAGGCGGCTGCGGTATATGAAGGGTTGCCAAAGCTCTATCTCATTACGCCTTTTACCACGGTGAACCGGGCTTTGCAGGATGCGCTCTATCCGGCGCTCCATAAGGCGTTACCGGAGTTGGAACTGGAAGAAATCCGGGCCTGGCTCAAGGAAAGCTGTGGAACGATCCATACCTTCCAGGGCAAGGAAGCGAACGAGGTGCTGTTGGTGCTCGGCTGCGATGGGCAAAGCGGAAAGGGCGCAGCCCAATGGGTCGGGCAGAAGCCCAACATCATAAACGTTGCGGTTTCGCGAGCGAAATACCGCCTGGGTGTGATCGGCGATTACGACCTTTGGAAGAACATTCCCTATGTGGGGACGGTATGCAAGCATTTGGAAAAGGGCAGATGATCAAGATCAGAACATGCGAAACGCCATCAGTCTGGCATAATCGCATGCCTCACACATAACTCCGTAAGGTGTGGGAGTGAGCGCATAGGTATGCGGGCGGAAGAGCCCATCCGGGGCAAATTCCCCTGACGCAAGCTAGACAAGGCCAGCATCGCCCGCACCGCCGTAAAGGATGCGTGCCGAATCCGCTTCGCAACTGAACTGAAGCTCCGGTGTTAAGCCGCCGTGGGGCGGCATGCCATAATGGATGCGCATCGTACGCCCGCGGTTTGCGCTGGCCCACGGACTGACGGGCGCAGCAGCTGCTTCGTAACGGGGAAAACATCCTCAACCAAGAAGCGCTGTCCTGTTTTCTCCCTAAACGCCGGCCTATACATGAACGCCAAAGTCGAACTTGATCCGTTCCCGCGGTTTATCTTCAATCGCTTTTACGTCCCCGAACAAGTATTTGTTGCTGGTTACGTCCAACAAACACTCGTCAAGTCCGAAGGGTTCTAATTCGCCGTATATCTCCCATGCAATCTGAGAGTATTTCAGGTACAAATCATAATACGGAGGGCCAAATATAATAAATGCCCAAACGCCTGTTTTGCTAATCGGCTTTAGGCAATTTGCTATAGCCGTTATCGTCCGCTGTCCGTATGGTGCAAAGCATGCACCATGCCGGTAATCCTCAATAGTTATAACGGTAAATGTCTGCAATTATAATACCAGAATAGAGCTATGAAGCCGTTAAAGCTACGGAATGATATATATCAAAGAAATTTTAGTAAGCAAGAATCAATAACAGGGTTTAAGACCGTCCATAAAGAGCAAAGCGCTCGTTTTTCAATATATTATTAACCGTTTATAGGGAAAGTGAATATATGTATATAGGCGGCTGTTACGGTGCAATGTCACAGATATTTTTTCCGCAGCGCTGGAGAGGACCATACCGAGGCAAGACAGGCCTTGATTGCCTGCGTTCCTTATTAACTTTGGATTGACCAAGCAGACTCCAATCCAGAAACGTGGCGCGAAGGCACATAATAGTTTGCATAGATATATGCCGTTATTAAAGGCTAATGGAAATTAATACGGTATATTGAAGGATATAAACAGGAGGCGGTATTGTGAACACAATAGACAAATTCATAGAGGTATTAAGTACACAGACCAATAGGGGTATCTATGTATGGGGCGGCAATGGGGAGGACCTAAGATCAATGGATGCTCCAAAAGACTGGATAAAACGGCACGAGACCAGCACCGCAAACGCCAACCGCGCGATTGCCCTGTATGACAGGCGGGTACGGGATGGAGTAACCGAAATACGCGCGTTTGACTGCTCGGGGCTTATTTACTGGGCGCTGAACAAGCTGGGTTTGCAATCATCCGACATCAATAGCAGAGGATTATACGCCAGATGCAAGCCAATTAATAAGGTCGATTTGAGGCCTGGAGATATGACGTTTAGACATGATGGCTCTAAGATATTCCATGTGGGCGTTTATATGGGAAATGGAAATGTAATTGAGGGTTTTGGTCGTGACGAGGGTGTCATAGAGCATGGCATAGATGCAAAAGGAGCCGTCTATTGGACGCATTTTGGCAGATTTGATTTATTTGAGGAAGGAGATAACATAATGGCAGTAGTATTACAACATACGTCGCCAATGATGCAAGGTAATGACATTAAGGCGTTGCAGGCAGCTCTAAACGGGCTAGGCTATGACTGCGGCACGGCAGACGGCAAAGTTGGCGAAAGGACTATGGCCGGAATAGCGGCGTTTTCAGCAGCTCACGGAGGATCCTGCAGTGCATCAGCGTTGCCGGATACGGTAAAGCTGTTAATAAAAGTTGGAGATAAGGTGTACGGCACAAGTTTGAGCTAAAGCAAGGTTAGACCCTATGGAGGTGATACAGAAACTAGTAATTAAAGATTTAATCAAACGACGGAAATATAATAAAAACACTACTTGTTGAAAGTTTTAACGAGTTTTGAAAAATATAATCAGTATGCAGCAGAAACGGCGTTTAAGCTGATGTTTTTTGAGATCTGCATCACAAGTATAGCTTATAACAGTCGGACGTGTACACATATAGCTGTGCAATAGGATCGACTGGTTTGAAATCTATATTTTAAACAAATATATAATTGGAGGATAAAACAATGGAATTTACAACATGGGCAGTACTCGCTACCCAAGCGGGAGCCCTATTGATGGTATGCGTTATCACACAGTTAACTAAAGGACTGGGAGCTATCAACAAGATACCTACTCAAATCTGGAGCTGGGTTATAGCGATCGCGGTGCTGTATCCGGCGTACTATTTTACTGGACAGCTGGATCTGGGCAATGCGTTTTTGGTACCTCTTAATGCCGCAATAGTTTCTTTGAGCGCGAACGGGGGAATTGAGATGGTAAAGCGATTTACAGGAGGAAAGGAGGAATAAAGTCAACATACTGAAAACCGCTCTATCAATCATTGGTTGTAGTTGATACGCTTTGCATGGCGCGGGTATTAAAACCGCGTCATGCCCAAATAGGCCTATATATCGATTTTATCTGTCAAATCCAAAATGTACAAATAAAAATCATATTACCACTTTACAAAACGATGAGTATAGGTTATAATTGTCTTCGGTTCAGAGCTTTAGCTCAGTTAACCAAACCAATAGGTTAACGAAAGAATCTGATATAGCTTTTGGGGCTTTAGCGAAGTTGGCTATCGCGCTACACTGGCAGTGTAGAGATCACCGGTTCGAATCCGGTAAGCTCCACCATGGCGCGGAGATACGAACACTTTTTTATAGCTGGGAAGATCTTCGCAATTACAATAAAATAGAAAGCCGCTATTAACGGCTTTCTATTTCTTTATTTCAATCCACGCACCCATATGGGGGGCGACAGTGGTTTAATTAAGCAGATAATATATTGATGTAGTTTTCATTATTATGTTCTCTCCACTTGATAATATCTATATCGCAAGCTGTAAAGCCCTTGGTAACTCCATACGCCTTGTACGCTCTCTGGGTAACGTATATGACGGGTTTGACTTCGTAATGGGATTCAAGGACCTGAAGCATTGCTGTCAATTCGCGTTCTACATAATCCTTTTCTGGAGGGAATCTGAAAAACTCGCCGTAAAATTCAACGTCGGCAACCGGCGGAAGAATGTTTTGATGTGTTTGTTCCAATCTGACAAAATATTGGGGAGCAAACATTTCACAAAAAAGATAATAAATGCCCTCCTTAAACCTTAATTTTAATCTACTATGGTTTTTGAGTACTATTTGAGATTGTTGACCAGGACCAGCTATAAAGAGTCAAGCAATATCTGAGAGAGAGGATATTATGTGCAAAAGAACTCCAGTCCATGGAATCCGTATTTATGATCAGAGTAGGGCTAGAAATACGCTTAACAGCCACAAGAAAACGCTCCTGAACAGCTAAGTAATCAGAAGCTTGCAATTCAATCTCATCGGACGGTCGCTTGATATTCATTTGTTCATCCCTCAAACGGATGCGATGAACAATGTTATCATTGGAAATCGTCAGCAGCATGCATTTAAAACCAAGGTGGATGCAGCAAATTTCCATGCTTTGAGAGCACGTATCAAAGGCGACAACGTGATTGAGATAAAATCGTTCAAGCAGAACAAAAAGCCCCCTAGATTGGCGCCGCGCCTCTCCCAAGGAGGAGGCCCAAGCGTTCAACCGTTCCAACATGGACAGGCGTTCACTCAAAAGAGCACAGTGGGCATTTTGCTCCAGTATGACAGGTTCACCATTTATCCTGTTCAATACTTGGGAGTAATGCTCACCCAAAGCAATGATGCCTCTCTCACAGTCCGCCCTTTCGGTGTGCAGCTTTTTCACCGCGTTGAATGTCGATGTTTTACCAGCGCATGGAATGCCCTCAAGCATAATCCCTCTGATGAAGTTCAAGCGTGTCACCGTCCTTATAGTATTTATTATACCCACAGCACATGTAGGTTGAACATCAATAATTTGGCACAGCAGGATTTGTTGTCGCGGAGGACGACGTAAATGATGAAGGTCGATTTTCATGCAACAGCGCCTGTGGCTGCAAAGTGATGTTTACTCGCCGATCGTTTTTTTGGTAAAAGCCGATAGAAGGGGCATAAAGCGCAGCACAGTTGTCGCCAACCAGATGCGGCGGTCCGCGCAGTACCGGTTACATATACTCGCGTCTCCCAAGATTTAGGAACCAAAGGTTGAGCATATGCGGTCGTCTTCATAAATAATCCTGATCCATAGTACAGCCAGCTTTATTGTTTCCCAGGTAATAGAAATATTTTACGACATATATCCCCTTGGTTTCGTCAGAATATATACTTCTAATTATGAGCAGGTCAATAACTACGCCCCGCGGCAATTTCGTCCAGAAGCTATTGATAATCCGTAAGCTCTGATATACCATTTCGGCCTTATAGGCGATTGGTATCGCGCAAGATAATGTATTTCCTGCAAATTTATAATGTTATATTTACCATATGCCGCTTTTATCGAGCTATTTGGTGTACAAAAAAGTATAAATTTATTGGCTTAACAGTATAACAATCAGTGGATAAGTTTAATTTGCCAAGCAATTTTAAAAGCGATCTAATTAAAAACACAAGAAAGTCAAAAATAAGCTTTTTTAAGAAATACGCATCTTAATTTAACTGGCCCTGCCAACAAAGAAGCTGCAATTATGTCCTAATATTGTACAATTATGACGCTTACGCCAACTCCATTGCCTTGTCCGATCAAGTAATTTATAATAGATAAAGAGGTGATAATATGGACCGAAAGATATTGATCTGCGACGATCAGCCGATAATCCATGAAACGCTTGGCGTTTATTTAAGAGAAGAGGGATACGAGGCCATCTCAGCTTTCAACGGCAAGGAAGCTATTGAAAAATTTGAATCTCAGAACCCGACGCTTATAATACTCGACATAATGATGCCGGTAATGTCCGGCATTGAAGTCTGCAGGGAGATCAGGCAGCAAAGCCGCGTACCAATAATCATGCTTACGGCCAAGGGAGAGGAGATCGACAGGGTCTTAGGATTGGAGCTTGGGGCTGACGATTACATAGTAAAGCCGTTCAGCATTAGGGAGGTTATCGCCCGAATCAAATCGGTTCTGCGCAGATATCTCTCTCAAGCGGACGAACCCCCAAAGGCTCTGAAATTGGGCGGGTTGGAGGTTGATCTAGCCAACTACAGCGTAAAAATCAATGGGGACGCCGTAAGGTTTACCCCCAAAGAGGTTGAAATATTGGAGATGCTTGCCTCGCACCCAGGAAAGGTGTTTTCAAGGGAGCAGATATTGTCAAGAATATGGGGATACGATTACTTCGGCGATACAAGAGCCGTAGATACGCAGATAAAGCGGATAAGGCAGAAGTTTCCGCACGGTGGCCTTGGATTTGCGATAAACACCGTGTATGGCATTGGGTATAAGTTTGAATTGACGGAATGAAGCATTCACTGTTGTATAGAACCCTTATAATAATCCTGCTTACCATCATAATGAGCGCTGCGCTTACGACGGTTTTGTTTAGCATATATGGAAAAAGCGTATTTGCCGATCAAAAGGCAGAAGAGCTTGTGCCGCGGGCTGAATATTGCGCAGAGCAAGCCTGGCTGTACCTTATGGGGCTTATGTCCAGAGCGACATTTGAGTCCCTTATGTCTCCCGCAACCATGAATGACCTCTGGGACGCGCAGCTATATATGTATAACGCCGAAGGAGAGCTGTTTGCATATCTTGATACTGAATCCTCCACCGAATTAAGGGCTTATGTTGAACCTCATCTGGAGAGCGTGCTGAACGGAGAGCATGTTACGACCCCTGCAGAACTAAGGGAATACTGTATAATTGTAGGTACGCCTATAACATCATATGGAAACACGCCATTTGTTGGAGACAGGATTCAGGGCGCTGTATTTCTTGTAAAGCCGATAAGCGAAATAAGCGCCGCTGTAAACGCACTGATTACAGCTCTGGTTGTAAGTATGCTTGCCGTTGCCGCTTTGATGATTATTCCCGCGTACTTTGCCTCCAAAAGCATAACAGGACCTGTAAATAGGATGACCGACGTTGCGCAGGCAATAGCGCTGGGCGACTTTAAGGTAAACGCTCCGGAAAGGGGAAGGGGAGAGCTTGCGAGGCTTGGAAGCGCGCTAAACCACATGTCCGACGAGCTGGAGAGGACAATTAAAGACCTTACTCTTGAAAGAAACCGATTACGCGCTATCATGAATGGCCTTGGCGAAGGAGTGATGGCAATAAATGCGGAAGGAAAACTCACCCACTGCAATGATGCGGCGATTAGGCTTATGGGCGGTGGAAGAGGATGCATTCCCGCCGGATCAGATATATACAGGTCGATAATGAAATTCATGACGGATGTGTCTTTGAATATGGCAGCAAAAAACGAGCAGCTTAAGGTTGGGGAACGGTTGCTGCATATAACTATTACGCCTCTTCCGAATGGAGAGGATCACGTTGCCGGAGCCGTTGTTCTAATGAGGGACGTAACGGAGTCGGAACGGCTTGAACAGACCCGAAGGGATTATGTAGCGAACGTATCACATGAACTTCGCACTCCGATAAGCGCAATTCGCAGCCTGGCCGACGCCCTTAGTGACGGCCTTATAAAAAATGATTTTGACCGGTCGCGCTACTATGGCTATATACTCAAGGAATCGATGCGGCTATCAAGGCTTATAGACGACCTTCTTGAGCTTTCGCGGCTCCAGTCCGGCGGGGTTGCCTTTGAAAAATACAGCTTTGACATAACCGAGCTTATAAGAAACGCGGCTGACTGTTTTACGGAAATTGCCAGCGACTGTGGTTTCAGGCTGAGTCTTAGCCTTGATAACGTTCCAGTAACAGTTTATTCAAACCCTGACAGGATTGAGCAAGTTATTGTTATACTCCTTGATAATGCTGTTAAGCATTCTGAAGGAGGACGCGAAATCCTGCTTGGCGCCGATTTGGTTGAGGATAGAATAATCATATTTGTTGAAAATCCAGGTTACATAGATGAAACCGATATTGAGCATTTGTTTGAACGGTTTTATAAGGCTGATAAGGCACACAGCGGCAATGGCACCGGCCTTGGCCTTGCGATAGCTAAGGAAACCATTTCCCTTCTAGGAGGAAACATACAGGCTTTTTGTAAAAATGGAAGGGTAAGATTTGAAATTGAAGTGCGTCGGGATCAAATGGTATTAAGCTAAACAGGCTTTTTCTGTTCTTGTCACCCTAGGTTAATTGAGGCGTCAGGCGTTGATAAAATTTTAAAATTATTTTATAATATTTATAATGATTTGTTGGAGGACAACCTTATGGCACTAAGATATATTTTTAAAAATGGCGCCCCATGCCTGAGAAAGGTATGTAAGCCTGTTATAAATTTCGACAGACGGCTCCATACGCTTCTTGACGACATGGCTGAAACCATGTACCATGCCGAAGGCGCGGGGCTTGCCGCATCACAGGTAGGCGTACTCAAACGAGTGGTGGTAATAGATTGCGGGTCGGGCTTAGTGGAGCTGGTCAATCCAACCATTGTTTCATTTTCAGGTGAACAAAAAGGATATGAAGGATGCCTTTCATTTCCAGATGACCGAGGGTATGTCGTACGTCCGAACAGAGTAGTTGTTCGGGGATTTAACCGCAATGGCAGTGCAGTCGAATATGAGGGCGAAGGATTATTTGCACGCGCGGTATTCCATGAAGTAGATCATCTTAACGGAAGACTTTTTGTAGACATTGCTACCGAACCCCCTGAAGGTTACGATGATGAAGACATTAAAAGTGAAAATATCTCTTAGGAAAGGGCTGAGTTTGTGAGAATAGCTTTCTTGGGCACTCCTGAATTTGCCTTGCCGTCCCTAAGGATGCTGGTAGATAGCGGTCATGATATAATTGTGCTTACGCAGCCGGACAAGCCTAAAGGCAGGAAACGGCTTATGTGCGCACCCCCGGTAAAAATTGAAGCATTAAAGCTTGGTCTTCCGGTTTTCCAATTTGAACGTATAAAGAACCGCGACAGCATAGTTGAATTACAAAATTTCAGGCCTGACGTTATGGTCACCGCAGCATTTGGACAGATACTGTCTCGTGAAATTCTTGGCATTCCAAAGCATGGATGTATAAATGTGCATGGAAGTCTCTTACCCAAATACCGCGGGGCCGCACCCATTCAAAGCGCTATAATAGCGGGTGAAAGGAAAACCGGCATAACCACTATGCTGACCGATGTAGGGCTTGATACCGGCGATATACTGTTGATGAGGGAGCTTGATATATATCCCGATGAAACGGCCGGAGAACTGAGCGAAAGGCTAGCGTTGCTTGGCGCCACTGTATTGAGGGATACTCTTGAAAGGCTTCAGCAAGGCGAACTCATTGCGATTCCACAGGATAGCTTAAAGGCCACAAGATGTGGGCGCATTGAAAAAGAAAACGCCAGGATAGATTTTAGCAAGTCGTCTGTTGAAATACATAACCTGGTCAGAGGTATGAACCCTGATCCATGCGCGTATGCAATGATAGGCGGTGAACCTCTCAACATATGGAGGACAAAACTGTGTGAAACTGGGAACCCAGCCGCTCATGCTGGAGAGTGCGTTATTGCGGATCCTAAGAAGGGACTGTTTGTCGCTACGGCTGACGGCCTCATTGAAGTAACGGAACTACAGTTCAGGGGAGCGAAGCGCATGGATGCAAAGACTGCCTTGAATGGCAGAAATTTGAAGGGCTGCTTTTTAACATGAGCTTAAGGCGAGTTGCCCTTGAAGTGCTTGACAGCATAATCAGGGGAGGAAAATATTCAAACCTTGCCTTAAAGGACGCCCTTTCTGAAAAGCCGTCTTCTGAGGCCGCTTGGGTTAGCGCATTGGTCTATGAAACGCTTGACAGGCTGATGTATATTGATTATATAATTGATTATTGTTCCAAGGGTAAACTCAATCATGTTATCAAGGGAATACTACGTCTGGGCGTATGCCAGGCGCTTTTTATGTCGGTTCCTGACAGGGTGGCCTGCGATGAGAGCGTAAAGCTTGCAAAGGAAGTAGGGAAGGGCGCATTGGCCGGATATGTAAACGGTGTAATGAGAACCGTGTGCCGTTTGGATTTGAAAACCGTCCCAATGCCTGAAGATGACAGGGAAAGGCTGGCGGTTAAATACAGTTATCCAAGGTGGATTGTCGATGAATACGTTAGGCTTTACGGCTTGGAATTCGCTGGGGATATGTTAGAAAAATCCGATACGCCTTTTACTGTTCGCGCTCATCCCCCCTATACCTCTGAAATGTTGGAGACCGAGCTTAACGGCAGGGGGATGGGATATATCAGGGGGATACTGGTTAAAGACGCATACAAGCTTACATCAGGATTTAATCCCGTATCCGATAGTTTGTACAATGATGGATTTATAAGCATACAGAGTGAAAGCGCGATGCTTGTATGCCAGATATGCGGAGCCATGCAGGGCATGAAGGTGCTGGACGCATGCGCAGCGCCTGGAGGGAAAACAGCGTATTTATCAGCGTTGATGGCTGATACGGGTTCGATACTGGCCTGGGAAGTCCATCAGCACCGCAAGGAGCTTCTGGATCGTACACTTGAAAGACTGCATGTAATGAACGCAGTCACAGCATTGCATGACGCAAGGCTTTATGATGAAGAGCTTGATGAAAAAATGGATGTTGTACTGGTAGACGCGCCTTGTTCCGGATTGGGGGTACGTGGAAAACCTGACGCCAGATATAGAAAAACGGATGAGGTTATTGCCGGCCTATCGGAAATACAGTTCGATATTCTATCAACTTGCTCAAAATACGTTAAAAAAGGCGGGGCATTGGTCTACGCGACATGTACCATTTCAGAACGCGAAAATGAAGGTATTATGAAGCGCTTCTTGGAAAAGTACAATGGGTTTCATCCAGCCGATATAAAACCATATGTTCCAATGGAGCTTTGGCCCCGTGTTAAGGACGGAGCGCTTCAGCTTTTCCCGCATTTGGACGGGACTGAAGGCTTTTTCATCGCTAAGATGCAACGCAAGGCAGATTGCTAGCTAAAAGGAGTGACCAGAGATGCGCGAACTTAATTCCATGATGATTGATGATTTATCAAAATTGATGGACGAATATCAGCAGCCCAGATACAGGGCGAAACAGCTCTTTAAATGGCTTAATTCGGGATGCAAGCCTTCTGAAATGACAAACCTGCCCAAGGGATTACGATCCGAACTTGAAAAATATCCGTACGGTACGGCATCAATATATGAAAAATGGGTTTCCAACAGGGATTCAACGGTAAAGTACCTGTTTGAATTGGGTGATGGGAATATGGTGGAAGGCGTGCTCATGCATTATAATCATGGCGATACGCTGTGCCTATCCACTCAGGTTGGGTGTAGGATGAATTGTTCGTTCTGCGCGTCCGCTTTGGACGGAATGATAAGAAATATCACCTCAGGGGAAATGCTTTCAATGCTCAACTGCGTGGAGCATGATGAGCCCAAAGATTTAAACAGGTCAAGGCGCGTAACCAATATAGTATTTATGGGAAGCGGGGAACCTCTGGATAACTACGATAACGTAGTGAGGTTTATTGAACTCATAACGTGCAAAGAGGGCATAAATATTTCGCCCAGGAACATCTCGCTTTCAACATGCGGGCTTGTGGAAAAAATATACCGTCTTATGGACGAGGCGCCGCACATTACACTGAGCATATCGCTGCATGCTCCTAACGATGAAATAAGATGCGGATTAATGCCTGTGGCAAAGCGCTATAAAATGGATTCGCTGTTAAATGCAGCCAGAGATTACGCGAATAATACGGGAAGACGCATAATATTTGAATATGCCTTGATAAAAGGAGTAAATAACGGTATAGTACATGCAGAGGAGCTGTCGCGCAGGCTTCGCAGGATAAGCTGTCATGTTAACCTTATACCTTTAAACTTTGTTAAGGAGCGCGGGCTTATGGGTGTATCAAGGGAATCGGCAAACGAGTTTGCCGGCATGCTTGCCAGCCGGCATATATCCGCAACGGTCAGACGCGAAATGGGTGCTGATATAGAGGGCGCCTGCGGCCAGCTCAGAAGAAGGGTTTTAGACGAAATAAACCGTGAATCGGAATAGACGGGTTATTGCAGCGGTTTGTGGGGGTATAAAATGCAGTATGCAGTTTTGACGGAAATAGGATTGAGAAACCGAAATGAGGACAGCGCGTATATCCCAATAGGCGTCTGTGGAGCGCCTGTTGTGGCTGTCGCCGACGGTATGGGCGGGCATAGGGCTGGATGCGTTGCTAGTGAACTTGCGGTTCATAGCATTGTAGAGTATATTGAAGGGGCGCCATTAGCAACCAGCGATGAAAGATTGATAAATGAAGCTGTAAAAGCGGCCAATAGAGCTGTACATACTCTAGCAAGCAACTCGTCTGAATATAATGGTATGGGCACTACCATAGTAGCGGCGTTATTGTATCCTGACAGGTTTATTGCCGCGAATGTTGGCGACAGCCGCATATACCATTACGATGGCGATAAGTTGGTATTGGTGAGCCATGATCATTCCCTTGTCGCCGAACTCGTCGAGATTGGGGCGATAACTATGGAACAGGCGAGAACTCATCCCTATCGCAACATGATAACCCGCGCTTTAGGTACTGATGAAAATGCGCGTGTTGATGTTTTTAGCTGCATATGGAATAGAGGAGACACATTGCTGCTGTGCTCAGACGGCCTGCACGGCTATGTATCCGATGAGCGGATGGCAGATATAATGGGCTTAGAAATTGATCTGGCCGAAATGGGCGGCATGTTAGTCAAAGCCGCGCTTGAGAATGGCTCGTCGGACAATATAACGGTAGTGTTAGCCAGGAATTCGGAGGATGATCAATGATATGATTGGAAAAATACTGGCAAACAAATACTATATAGACAGCGTGGTTGGCAGCGGCGGTATGGCAACTGTTTATAAGGCGCATATTTTATCCAACAATAAGGTTGTAGCCATAAAGGTGCTCAAAGATGAACATAAGAGCAATCCTGACTTTGTCAGGCGCTTTGAGCGCGAGGCCCGTACTGTCTTATCGCTGTCGCATGAAAACATCGTACGCTCCTATGATGTTGGGAACGAAGATGAAATATACTATATTGTTTTGGAATATGTCGTTGGAAAAACACTGAAGGAGATCATGGAGGACAGCGGGCCGCTTTCCCCCAGAGTGACGGTTAACCTTATGTGTCAGGTGCTTGACGCTTTGTCACACGCGCATGGAAGGGGAATAATACACAGGGATGTAAAGCCCCAGAATGTAATCGTTACTGTAAATGGAAAGGTTAAATTGACCGACTTTGGAATCGCCCGTGAGGTAAACGCTTCCACAAAGACATTTGCCGGTTCCAATGTATTGGGTTCGGTACACTATATATCGCCCGAACAGGCCAGAGGCGATGACGTGGGGCCTTCCAGCGACATTTACTCAGCTGGAATCATGATGTATGAAATGCTTACAGGTCGCCTTCCATTTGACGGCGAAAACACTGTGTCCATAGCTTTAAAGCATCTGCATGAGGAAATTACCCCTCCCATAGATATCAATCCGAATATGCCGCGCGCCTTAAGTGATGTCGCCATGAAGGCAACTTCAAAGCAGCTTGACTCCAGATATGGAGATGCACTGGTTATGAGAAAGGATTTGGTACGCTCATTGAGGGAACCGAACGGCAGATTCGCCAGGCAGAAGGCCGAAAGAGCGAGGGGGGCGAGGCGGAACGCGTTATGGATAATACCCGTTTTTTCGATAGCTTTTATAGGCTTAGTCGTTGCTATGTTCTTTGCTGGAAGATCAATAGCTAACCCAAATGTAACATATAATGAGCTTATACCACAGTTAACAAACAAAACCATTGATGAAGCAAAGGAGCTGGCGGAACAGCGCGGCTTTTCACTGGTCGTGCTTGACTGGGTCGTAAGCGGAGAATATGCCGAGGGCATAATCATGTCCCAGTCGCCCGCGGCTGGAGCTTCATCAAGCGCCGGAACAAAGATTAACGTCACTGTGAGCAGTGGCAGGGATGTAGTAGTAGTCCCTGACCTATCCGGACTAACACAGATGGAGGCATTAAGCAAACTTGACGCTGAAAGCCTAAATATCGGAGAAATAAATTATGGCGTTAGCGAGATGCCAGAGGGAGTTATATTTAAACAGGATCCGGTGTACGGTACCGAGCTTATGAAAGGGGATACGGTAGACATATTTATAAGCGGGCGCCCCTCAACTAACACAACGGTTCTGGACGTTGTGGGAGACGATCTGCCAAACGCTATTGAAAAGCTCCAGGAGAAGGGCTTTAAAAGAATCTTAGTACGCACTGTAATTCAAAATGACGCTGAAGAGAATAATATCGTATTATCTCAATCGCCTAATTCCGATTTGCCGGTTTTATCTTCAACAACTATAGAGCTTAGCGTTGTGCGCAAGAGCAGCGGTATCTTTGCGTCGGATATAGCCTTTAACCTGGATATTGTCAGCAGCGACACCTCGGTTATGGTTACGGCAGTGCTGGAAGAGGGTGTTGAGCAGGTATTATATGAAGGCAAGCTTTCGACTGGAAACCAAGTTCCCATCTCCTTTGTGGGAAGACTGCCGGAGGCGGGGGATTATACATGCATAGCATATATTGACGGAATTGAAGCCAGGAAATATGTTGCAAAATTTTCCTTTAGGAGCTAAAAATGCAAGGAATTGTATTGAAAGGAGTAGGAGGTTTTTATACTGTACTGGCGGAAAACGGCTCCCAGTACACATGCAGGGCGCGCGGACGGTTTAGAATCAACGATATCAGCCCTGTGCCGGGAGATAGAGTTGAATTTGATCAGGATGGGGACACAGGATACATGAAGGCCATCCTTCCCAGAAAGAATTTGCTGAAAAGGCCCATGGTCGCTAACCTGGATAAATTGATAATAGTCATATCAGCCTCGGCTCCCAAGCCGGACCTGCTTATGGTGGACAAGCTCTTAATATACTGCGAACTGAAGAAAATTGTTCCCATATTGGTTCAAAACAAATATGACGAGTTGAATAAAGGCGAGGATTTTCTTTCCCAGTATATGAATACAGGCTATACGCTGTGTCATACTTCGGCTTTGGATAATACAGGTCTTGATGGGCTTATGAGACACATACAAGGAAGCACCGTTTGCTTTGCGGGTCAGTCGGCGGTAGGGAAGAGTTCGCTTTTAAATGCTCTGATGCCTGGTATTGACCTTGAGGTTGGCGGACTATCCAAAAAGACGGATAGGGGGAAACACACTACAAGGCATGCGCAGCTTATTCCTATATCCCATGATACGGCAGTGATGGATACCCCGGGCTTTAGCCTTTTAGAAATTGAAGAGATAGACGAGCAGGCGCTTTCACTGTATTATCCTGAAATGAGAGATTTTGCAGCTAATTGCAGGTTTTCGGGATGCCTGCATTTGACAGAGCCGGATTGCGCTGTTAAAGAGGCATTGGCCAGAAATGAGGTTTCAGAAGAACGATATAGCAGGTATAAAACAATAATCAGCGAACTGATCGAACGGAGAAAACATAAATATGACTGACAATATAATTATGACGCAGCGCAGAATTAAGGTAGCCCCTTCAATACTTTCAGCGGATTTCGCCTGTTTGGGCAAGGCCGTTGAGGATGTTGAATCATGGGGGGCCGACTATATACATTTTGATGTAATGGATGGCCACTTTGTAAATAATATAACCTTTGGTCCCGCAATGTGCCAAAGCATACGGTCGCACACTTCCCTTCCGATAGACGTACATCTTATGGTGGATAATCCCTCAAAATGGGTGGACCCGTTTTATAAAGCGGGCGCCCATATATTGACGGTGCATGCCGAGGCCGACAGGCATCTTCACAGAACCATTCAGCTGATTAAACAATCCGGTATGAAATGCGGCGTAGCTTTAAATCCCGCCACTCCTTTAAATTATATTGAGTACGTCCTTGAAGATTGCGACATGGTACTGCTTATGAGCGTAAATCCAGGCGCGGCAGGCCAGAAATTCATAATTTCGGTACTGGATAAGATAAAGAGGCTTAAATCGCTTATTGATGAAAAAAAACTCTTTACTGATGTAGAGGTGGACGGGGGAGTAAATCCGGAAACGGCCAGGCTTTGCATTGAGGCGGGGGCTAACATACTTGTTGCGGGCAACAGCGTGTTTTCGTCTGCCGATCCCGCTGCAACGGTACTAAAACTCAGGGGAGTTTAGATCTATACTATTTATTGCTTTTTGGCAGAAAACAGGCCCCTGACGCGACGCGCCAACTTGTCCCTGCGTTCGGCGGCCTGTTCTTTATCAAGCCTGTATTTACCATCAACATCAATATAAACAAAATCACCTTCGCAGGCGTCGGCGGGCAGCTCGTTCTGATTTATCATAATATAATCGTCTATACCTCGTTCGCAAATAGCGAATCCGTTTTCAAACCTGTCTATTGTAAGCATTAGCTTAATCACCCCCTGGGATGATTATAGCAGATACAAGTCTTTCAAACAATAATTACTATTAGAACCAATCTTGATTTATATACTTTTATTCTTGTATGTGATAACATACAAATGGAATGCTTTTATTTAAAAGCGGTTCGTTGTATAATGTAATTCAATCCTAATGAGAAGGGAGGGCTTTGATGTCGATTGAAACTATAATGAAAACAATTGCCAGTGGGTTCACCCAGTTTTCGTTTCGTGATCTTGTGGATATACTTCTCATAACGGCGATGATATATAAGCTGATCGTATTGACAAAGGGAACTAGAGCCTACCAGGTTTTAAAAGGTGTGGCTATCTTTTTCATAGTTACGGTCATATGTGAGTTGTTTGAGCTGTCAACGGTCAACTGGATGCTTGGTTCTGTTCTGGTTTCAGGCATAGTTGTGGTGGTTGTACTATTCCAGCCAGAACTTAGGCGTGCGCTTGAGCACTTAGGGCGCGGGACCACATTTGAAAGAGGGAGTGAATCCATCAAGTCATCAACGAGTATAGTAAACGAGATACATAGGGCTATGTTATCACTGTCAAAACGCAGAGTGGGCGCCCTTGTTGTTATAGAGCAGAAAACCGGGCTTGAGGACATAATCTCCACGGGAACCCGTATAGCGGGTATTATAACCGAGCAGCTTTTAGAAAACATATTTGAGCCAAATACGCCTTTGCATGATGGAGCCACAATAATCAGAGATAAATACATTGAAGCCGCCGGCTGCTTCCTTCCGCTCTTTGACGATGCGACCGTCGCAAAGGAACTTGGAACGCGCCATAGGGCGGCTTTGGGAGTATCCGCTATATCTGACAGCGTTACTATTGTGGTTTCAGAAGAAACGGGCGTTATATCCATCGCGCGCGACGGTAAGCTAATTCGATACATAGATTCAAAGGCGCTCAGGGATACGCTTGAATCCATATTTGCTGCCGAGAAGGAACCTGCCTTTGCGTGGCTGACACGGAGGAATAAAAATGGAAAGAAAAAATAAGGTGTTCGCCATCATTCTGCGTGGAGTAAAAAATTTCTTTACTAAAAATATAATGATTAAGGTGGTTTCACTAATATTTGCAATGATACTATGGGGGTATGTATTGACAAATGTCAATCCTTCCAGAACAAAGATAATCTCCGACGTCCCCGTCGTTACCACTGGGGTTTCAGACTTTAACGCCAGAAATCTGGTTGTAAGGGGCGATCTTTCAAGCATTTTGGGAAGCGTTGACGTTAAGCTTACCACAGATATAACCCATTATTTTGATGTTACAAGCGAAAACATCAGCGCCACGGTAAACCTTGGCACTGTAACGGAGGCAGGAGTAGTTTCTTTGCCTGTGGTAGCTGAATCAAGTATTGGAAATGTTGTTTCAACAGATCCGTCCTATATAAATGTAGAGATAGATGTGCTTGATACAAAACGTATCCCTATCGATGTGGTGTACGAGGGCGAATTGCCCGAGGGCTACTGGCACTCCACCCCCGCGCTTGGCAGGGAAGATATTGAAATTTCTGGGCCTAAGACGGATGTTCAAAACGTTGTAAAAGCAATATGTGTAATACCGCTTTCAGATCAAACCGAAAGCTACAATCAGACCTTCGACCTTCAGTTGTTGGATGATGAGGGAAATGTGATTAGCTCCGACATTTTTAAGAGCTCCGTTACACATTCAGTTACGGTAAGGATGGATATACTTCCAACAAAAACGGTTGATATAAGTCTGGACGGAGCCATTATGGGAGAATCAATGATCCCTGATACATATGAAATAACCAATACTACAATAGAACCTAACAGTATTACTGTTGCGGCTCCCCAAGATGTTTTGGATAATATAAATGAGCTGTATCTGGAAAGCATAGACGTTTCAGGCAGAACCAAAAGCTTCAGCGAATTTGCTCAAATAAAACTTCCCACAGGAGTTACGTCTGTAGATGGGATTAACGTTGTAACATTCAATATTGATATACATGAAAAAAATGCTACGCTTGATTTGACAGAAATACCGGGCGGTGAAGTTGATATAAGGAACAAGAATGAAAGATTGAACTATACCTTGTTCGCCGCCACACTGGAAAACGCCGGCGTTAAGGCCTTGATAGAAGCGCCTTTAAGCTTAATTGCGGCTATTGAGAATGAAGAAATGGGTATTAATCTGTATGTAGATGTTGCGGAGTTTGAGTCTGCAACAAGCAGGACAACGGTTGAGCTTGTTCCAGAGCTAATTATTTCAGAGGATTCAAACCTCCGCCAGCTGTCGTCCACCAGGATCAAGCAGGGAGAGTATGTGTTTATCCTGTATCGGACAGATACGGATGTAATGATGCAGATTAAAATTACTTTGCCCATAGCCACTATCGCGTTAAGAGTTTCATAAAACAAGGAGTATTAGTTTTGTCGCTGCTTATAACAGATTTAAAACTTCCGCTGGATGCTGATGAAAGGGCATTATACACTGCCGTGGCTAAAACGCTTTCACTAAGCATTGAAACGATAAACAATATAAGGGTAGTAAGATTGGCGCTTGATGCAAGAAAGAAGAGCGATGTAAGGCTTTCGTATTCCCTGTTGATTAGCTTAAATGACAGCGATGAAGCATGGGTGTTAAAAAAGAAGCAGGCAAATGTATCGCCGGCTTATGATATCAAAAAGGAACAATTAATAATTGGGTCTAAAAGTCTCTATGCGCCAATAGTAATTGTAGGATTTGGGCCTGCGGGTATGTTTGCCGCTTACACCCTAGCAAAGCATGGATATAAGCCCGTAGTAATAGAAAGGGGGAAGGATATAGATAGACGCTCAGAAGATGTTGAAAAATTTTTTAATAGTGCACTTTTGTCCGAAGAAAGCAATGTCATGTTTGGAGAGGGCGGCGCAGGAGCGTTTTCCGATGGAAAGTTGACTACGCGCATAAAAGATCCGCGTTCAATGGATGTATTGGAAACCTTGGTTAAATTCGGAGCACCGGACGAAATACTGATACAGGCTAAGCCTCATGTTGGAACCGATGTTTTAAGGGATGTGGTTAAAAGGCTAAGAACAGAGATAATAAGCCAAGGCGGCGAGGTCCGGTTTAATACAAAGCTGACTGGTATAGCCCAAAGCGGCGGGCGGATTTGCGGGGTATATGTCCAGCGCAATGGCGGCATTGAAAAAATCCAATGCTCCGCGTGTATACTTGCTGTTGGTCAAGGAGCGCGGGATACCTATAATTTGCTTAGAAAGATGAATATGGAGCTTGCTCCAAAAGCTTTCGCGGTCGGCGTACGCATAGAACACCCGCAGCATTACGTTGACAAGACCCAATACGGGCGCTTTTTAGGACACCCAATACTTGGATCAGCTGAATATAGAATGGCGGGGAAGTCGAATAATCGGGGCGTATATACCTTTTGCATGTGTCCAGGCGGCGTGGTAATCGGATCGTCGTCCTCGACGGGGCAGGTGGTTACAAACGGCATGAGCTATTACGCAAGGGATGGCGTTAATGCCAATTCGGCGATTGTAGTTTCAGTTAACCCAAGTGATTTTGGCTTTGACGCCATGGAGGGCGTACGCTTTCAGGAGAATTTAGAAAGGCAGGCCTTTGCGCTGGGCGGCTCCGATTTCACGGCCCCAGCCGAGCGGCTTATTGACTTTATGCGGGGAACCACGCCAACCGGTTTTAGCGGCGTAAAACCAACCTATCGGCCGGGCGTTAAAACAAACGATATATCGAAATGCCTTCCGGATTTTGTTTCCGCCGGCGTTAAGGAAGGCATAGGTTCATTTTCGCACATGATGAAGGGGTTTGATATGCCCGACGCTGTATTAACCGCGGTCGAGACGCGGACCAGTTCGCCCTTGAGAATCCTTAGAAATGAAAATGGGGAGGCTGCGCGCATGGGCGGTTTATATCCCGTCGGCGAGGGTGCGGGATACGCAGGAGGTATAGTCAGCGCTGCTGTGGACGGAATTAAAGCGGCGGAACGCTTAATAAAATTATATAGACCCGTAATTTAATGTTAAACAACTATTTGGAGGAAAAATGAAGCACACATATGTGTTAATAGGTAATTTTGGTTCTGGAAAGACCGAAGTAGCTATAAATATGTCGTTAAACGCGTCGAAATCAGGGAAGACAGCGCTCGTGGACCTTGACATAATAAATCCGTATTTTCGCAGCACAGAGAGAAAGCATTTATTATCAGAGCACAATATAGCCCTGCATTCTCCCGTTTTTGCCATGACCGGCGTCGAGGTTCCATCTCTCCCGCCCGATATTTACTCGGTTTTTATTGACGATCATGAAACCGTAATCTTTGATGTTGGCGGCGATCCGGCTGGCGCGGTAGCTTTGGGACAATACAAAAGCAACTTTGACTCCCTTGATCACTTGGAGGTGCTTTATGTAATAAACTCCAGGAGGCCGTTTTCGGCTGACCTGCAGGCAAATTTGGATATGATGAAAAAAATAGCTATGCGCAGCCGATTGGAAATAACCGGATTGATAAATAACGCAAACCTGTCAAACGCAACCACAGCCGATATACTGGCGGAAGGATATGATATGGTAAGGTCAATTTCTGTCGAAACTGGAGTTTCGGTCAAATATACTGCGGGAATGCCCAATATAGTAACAGAATTCTCAAATCTGGCAGCCAAGATGGATCTATCTAAGGATTATATCGGCGAACTGCTTCCGCTTTCACGGTATATGCATAGGGATTGGGACAGGTTTACCGAAAAAGGCATATGAGAATTATTTAAAAAGGCATATGAATCGGTAAAAAACGCTATATATTATTTGAACAAGATATGTAACGGTGCTATAATTTATTCGAGTATTTGTGCACCTTTACAAAAGGCGTATTGCAAATTGAAAGAGAGGTAAGCTCAATGGTCGTTTTAACCATTAACGCGGAGCGTTGCAAGGGATGTGGGCTGTGCGTCAGGGCATGTCCAAAGAAGATTGTAGCGTTGTCAAAGACTAAGCTCAACTCAAAGGGGTACCATCCCGCTGAGGTGACAGATATGGATTCATGTATCGCATGCGCATCCTGCGCTCGTACGTGTCCTGATTCTGTAATTGAGATTCAGGACGATAGAGGGTAAGGAGGAAGGTTATTATGGCAAAGAAATTGATGAAGGGCTGCGAAGCTGTTGCGGAAGCGGCGATAAAGGCAGGATGCCGTTTTTTCTTCGGTTATCCTATAACACCGCAGAATGATATACCAGAATACATGTCTGCAAGGCTTCCCCAGGAAGGCGGGTGTTTCCTTCAGGCTGAGAGCGAAGTTGCCGCTATAAACATGGTTTATGGCGCTTCCGGCGCTGGCGCCAGGGTTATGACATCGTCCTCAAGCCCAGGAATCAGTCTTAAAATGGAAGGGATATCATACCTGGCGGGCGCGGAACTTCCTTGCGTCATCGTTAATATGATGCGCGGCGGCCCAGGTTTGGGTTCAATACAGGCCTCTCAGGGAGACTATTTCCAAACCACAAAAGGGGGCGGACATGGTGAATATCATATGATAGCGCTTGCACCGTCGTCGGTACAGGAGGCTATTGATCTTATGCAGGATGCATTTGACCTTGCCGACATATACCGTACGCCAGTTATGATGCTGGCCGACGGAATAATAGGCCAGATGATGGAACCGGTTGAATTTCATGAGGGAAAGCAGAGGCGCGAACTGCCCGAAAAAGAGTGGGCAACCACCGGATGGACTCCTGAAAGCGGACGCCCGCGCGCTGTTGTCAATTCCCTGTATATAGAAAATGAAGAGCTTCAGGAATTGAACGACCGTTTGCAGGCGCGCTACGCTACGATAAAGGAAAAGGAATGCCTTTGCGAGCTGTATAATACGGATGGCGCTGAGATAGTTCTTTGCGCCTATGGAACTGTGGCGCGTATATGCAAGAGTGCCATAGCGCTTGCCGAAAAGAACGGAATAAAGGTTGGACTTGTGCGTCCAATCACCATATGGCCATTCCCTGAAGCCGATGTACGCAGGGCAATATGCCAGGATAGCGTAAAAAAGGCTATCGTTGTGGAAATAAGCGCAGGCCAGATGGTCGAGGATGTCAAGCTTGCCGTAAATGCGGAAAAACCCATAGAGTTTTTGGGAAGGCCGGGCAGCTTAGTTCCTACCACAGAAGAAATATTTGAAAAGATTATTGAATCCAGGAGGGCGTAACCATGGCTAACTTTAAAAAAACGCCTCTGCTGACCGACGCTGTACTTCATTATTGTCCCGGTTGCGGACATGGAATTGTACATCGTCTCGTTGCGGAAGTTCTCGACGAACTCAATATCGGCGGGCGTACCGTTGGCGTTGTGCCGGTTGGATGTGCGGTGTTTGCATACAGGTACTTCAATATCGACACCCAGGAGGCGGCGCATGGACGCGCCCCAGCGGTTGCAACGGGGATAAAGCGAGTAAATCCCAACAATGTTGTATTTACCTATCAGGGCGACGGCGACCTTGCCTCCATAGGCACAGCTGAGATAGTGCATGCGGCCCATAGGGGAGAAAAGATCACAACAATATTTATAAACAACGCCATTTATGGCATGACTGGCGGACAGATGGCCCCTACTACTCTTGTTGGTCAAAAGACTACAACGTCCCCGTACGGAAGGGATAAGGAGCACTGCGGCAGCCCGATCCGCATTGCTGAAATGCTTGCCACAATAGAGGGTTCAGCTTATATAGAGCGTGTAGCTGTAAACAACAGCCCGAATATTGTTAAGGCAAAGCGCGCTATCAAGAAGGCATTTGAAACGCAGCTTGAAGGTAAAGGATTTTCACTGGTAGAGGTGCTGTCAAACTGTCCAACGAACTGGGGAATGAATCCGTCGGAATCCATGGAATGGCTTGAGCAAAACATGATTCCCTATTATCCTCTGGGCGTTAAGAAGGAGGTATAAAGCCATGTTGGAACAAAACATTTTTGCTGGTTTTGGCGGACAGGGCGTTCTTCTAATGGGTCAACTGCTTGCCTACGCGGGAATGCTTGAAGATAAAGAGGTGTCGTGGCTGCCATCATATGGACCTGAAATGCGCGGCGGTACGGCCAACTGTTCCGTAGTCGTATCGGATTCGCCTGTAGCCTCGCCTATAGTAACCATGGCTACAACTGTAGTAGCGATGAACAGGCCTTCGTTAGACAAGTTTGAAGACAGTGTTTTACCCGACGGCAAGCTCTTTATAAATAGCTCCATTATAGATAAAAAGTCCGATCGCGGCGACGTAGAGGTCTATTATGTGCCGTGCAACGAGATAGCGGAGGAGCTTGGAAACCCACGAGTAGCCAATATGGTTATGCTTGGAGCTTATATTGAGAAGACAAAGTGCGTCGATTTTGAAAGCGTACTCCAGGCATTGCTTTATAAGCTTGGGGAAAAGAAAGCGCATCTTATACCGCTGAACCGCGAGGCTCTTAACAAGGGCGCGGCCTCGGTTCGCTAACCTATTTTATCGTTACACAGCTAAACGCATATATAATGGCACGCGCTCTAGAGCGTGTGCCATTATAAGTTTAAACTTAAAAGAATAAAATCATATTAACCCATATATTGTTCTATGACAACTGAGTTTATGTTATAATTATTTTATGATAGAATGTTAGATCAGGAGCTGAGCATGAAACGAAGTACGGTATCGGCCACAATTTTATTGTTTATTGTAGGAGTTTTTTTTGGCTGCACTCGTATTGAAAAAACTCCTGTTAAAATTGATATTGCGGGGAATTCTGAAGGGATAAAGGTATCCTCAGGCGCGGATTTAATTGATCTGTTTAAAAAAGGTCAAAGCAGCACAGTTATACTAACGGATAATGTACATATCGGAAGAGAAATTTTAAAGCTGACCGAAGCCCTGGGGACAATGACTCTGATTGGAAACGGTTTTACGATATACGGCGAGGGAGAGTGCGTTGTTCGCATGGATAATAACTGCCTCTTAAATATGGAAGATCTTACGCTTACAGGATCCCGTGATGGTATAGGAATCATTGGGGATGGTACGATAACGGCTACTAACTCCAAAATTGACGCCGGCTTAAACGGGATTAGCGCCACGGGCAGCTTGAAGATAAATGAAAATAGTTCTATAAGTGTAACAGGGCGTACTGGGCGCGGAATTGATGTCAAAGGAATGACGATACAAGATAATGCTGAAATAACTGCTCTGGGAAATCTAAACGGGATTAATATCACCAGAGATGAGCTTATTATGCTCAAGGGTTCAAAATTAACCGCCTGTTCAGGCCAGTATAATGCGGTAAAGTGCTCAAACACCTTAGTACTTAACGACGGGGCTGTATTTGAGGTTTCCAATACAGGGGAGTATCACGGGGCCGAGCTAGAGGCGCTAGAGGTTCATGGAACGGTGACGATAAAAGCCTCTGGGGGAGAAAAAGGCGCGGGGTTATTCCTATTTGAGTTGAATGACGAAATAATGGTTATGGGATTTTGCACCCCAGATTACCGTATTGAAAGCGGACACGGAAACATAGAGTTTATCGACATGGAATAAGCGTGAAGCGAAATCACTCTATAAAAATAATTGAATGTTTGAGGAAATATATGCCGTTACAGCCTATAAAATTTATTAAGGGGAAGGGTCCTTTGATTAGCAAACCGCTTTCCGTTAAAGAACCTGTAGCTGTGTTTGGCGTTCGACTAAAAAGCAAGTCGGCGCGAATGAGCAAGTTCAGGCCCGCAGGTTCGATGGCAAAGCGATGCAAGGCAAGTGTGCCACGGCTTGGAAGATTTGGTCATAGCGGCATAGCCGCGCGAACAAAGGGATCAAAACTGCATGTATCGCGCTATGGACCTAAAGGAGACAGCCCATATACCGCCCGATTAAGGAACAGCACCCCAGAACTGGCGCGGTTTAACGATTTAAAATCAAAGAACGCCGCTAATAAAATCAGTGCGGCGCGGCTTTATCGCTTCAAGCCCAGCGGGCACGAAGCGGATTCCGTCAGAGGGCAAGTTTCCGCTCCCAGATTTGGGCGCTATCTTGGAATCGGCAGCAGGCCAGTAGAACGCCGGATAGCCGACGCCCGCTACTCACGGTTTACAGCTTGCGGCTCCGGTGCGGAAGCTCTACGACGTGTTAGGAGCACCGCAAAACTTGATAGGTTTCCGGTTTCAGGAGAAAACGCCACGACAAAAAGATTCGGTTCAGCCAAGGTTGGAAGATTCAGCGGCACTGCCCTGCGTCCGGGCGACAGAAGGTATTATGCCCCTTCAAAAAGTATAAATATATCGATTGCAAAGGTCGCCTTGGCCATAGTGCTTATTGCGCTGTTAGTTGGGCTATATCTTTTACTTGATTATCTATTAAAGAAGGATCCAACTATCGGGCAGGCTGCCATTGCTGAAAAATCTTATTTATACAATGCAACATGTACTTCCAACTTGCCAGCTTTGAGCGTTGGAACTATAATTGTCATATAAATAATTTTAACAAGGATTTGTATATATGAAGATAAGCATGGACTTAACCAATAACTGCGGGACTATGGACTCGCTTGCGGGCCGGACTCGGGCGTGTAATAGAGCTACATACTTCATTGAATCATATGGTTGTCAAATGAACAGCCATGACTCGGAAAAGATGGCTGGAATACTTGAGGAACTGGGATATGCATTGTCCGATAATAAGGCGGAAGCCGACTTAATAATATTTAACACCTGTTGTGTACGCGAACATGCTGAGCTTAGGGTATTTGGAAACGTTGGGGCGCTTAAAGCCGTGAAGGATGAACGTCCAAACACGATAATAGCCGTTTGCGGATGTATGATGCAGCAAAGGGAGGTGGCTCAAAGGCTATATAAGAGGTATCCATTTGTAGATATTATATTTGGCACAAACGAGCTTCAGAAATTGCCTTCAATGCTGGCGCAGGCAATTCAGGGCGAAAGAGTGATGCTAATAAATGATGACGAACATGCGATTGTTCCAGAGGGTATACCTGTTAAGCGGACAGGCGCTTTTTCTGCCAATATAAACATAATGTACGGGTGCGATAACTTCTGTACATATTGCATTGTTCCATATGTCAGGGGCCGCGAACGTTCCCGCGACCACAACTTGATAATTGAAGAGGCAAAGGAACTGGCTAGCCGTGGGTATGTTGAGCTAACCCTGCTTGGTCAGAATGTAAACTCGTATCATTCGCCAAAGGATAACGTTAACTTTCCCCAACTGCTGCGTATGCTTAACGATGTAAACGGAATTGAGCGGATCCGGTTTATGACTTCGCACCCAAAGGACTTGTCCGCTGAACTGATTTTGGCGATGAAGTCGTTTAGCAAAGTATGCAACCATGTTCATCTTCCCGTGCAGTCGGGGAGCAACCGGATACTAAGGCTTATGAACAGGGGCTATACGCATGAACGCTATACCGAAATAGTGGAGAATTTAAGGCTTCATGTTCCTGGAATAGAAATAACAACAGATATCATAGTAGGGTTCCCCGGCGAATCCGAAGAGGATTTTAAATGCACGATTAACCTCGTAAAGCGAGTTGGGTTTTCGGCGGCATATACTTTTATGTATTCTCCAAGAAAGCATACAAAGGCTGCCGAGATGGACTGCCAAATCCCCCAGGAAGAAAAAAAGCGCAGATTACTGGAATTGAACAAGGCCATAGCTGAAGGCCTGTATTCCAACAACAGCAAGTATATAGGAAGAATTGAAAATGTTCTTGTAGAAGGCAGCGATGTCAGGTCTGACACCACATATATGTATGGAAAGCTTACAAATTTCAAAACCGTTTATTTTGCTGGAAGCGAGGCGCTAACCGGAAAGCTAGTCCGCGTACGTATCGACAGTGTGGTACATAACTCGCTGTCGGGAACAATGGTATAATTTTATGGGAGAAAGCATTAAAATGGATAAACTTACACCGCTCATGCAGCAATATATGGAGCTTAAGGAAAAATATAACGACTGCATACTAATGTTCCGGCTTGGCGACTTTTACGAGATGTTTTTTGAAGACGCCGTTAAATCCTCGCGCGAATTGGAGATCGTGTTGACGGGAAGGGATTGCGGACTGAAAGAGCGCGCTCCAATGTGCGGAATTCCGCACCACTCTGTGGATAGTTATATAAATAAACTCGTCAATAAGGGATATAAGGTTGCGATATGTGAGCAGCTCACCGACCCAAAGAAATCAAAGGGGCTTGTTGTCCGTGATGTTGTTCGCGTTATTACTCCTGGCACTATTATAGAGGAGACGATGCTGGATGATAAGCAGAACAATTATATCGCATCGCTCTATATATCTGACGACATGGCTGGTCTTGCTTATTCCGATGTATCTACGGGTGGGTTTTGGACCACAGAATTCGGGCTTTCATCCGATTCGATCCTTATTGATGAGCTGACGCGCATAAAACCAAGGGAGCTGATAATAAACGAGGCTGAATCCGAGAGGTTTTCGCATTTAAAAGGACTTTACTATATACAGACATATTCAAACAAGGAGTATGCCAATAACAGGGCTTATGAACGTCTTTTGGAGCACTTTAAGGTGCTTACGCTCAATGGCTTTGGGTTTGAATCAAGCAATCATTTGGGAATAAACGCGTCGGGCGCATTGTTAAGCTATCTGGCGGAAACACAAAAAAACGCGCTTAGGCATATTAGGAAACTATCACCCTATAGCTGCGATAGATATATGCAGCTGGATGCGTCCACTAGGATGAATCTGGAGCTTACCAGGCCGATTAGGCACGACGCCGGAAAAAAGAGCACTCTATTAAACCATCTCGATAATACAAAAACCGCGATGGGGGCGCGTTTGCTGCGCGTTTGGGTGGATCAGCCATTGAATGAGGCTGAAAGGATAGAGCGAAGACTCGACGCTATTGATGAGCTGTTTGGCCAGATAATGCTAAAGAATGCTGTTACAGAAGCTCTCGGCGGAATATATGATATCGAGCGTCTATGCAGCAAAATAGCGTACGGAACTATAACCCCCAGGGATTGCCTCGCGCTTAAAACGTCGCTGGAGAAACTTCCTCCATTAAACGACCTCCTTACCGGTTTAAAATCTCCAGCCTTCACCGCCATCTCAGATAGTTTTGACGCAATGCCGGATATATGCGAACTGCTGAAAAATGCTATTTCGGATACGCCGCCTCTAGGAGCGCGTGAAGGCGGTATAATACGCAAGGGTTATAACGCCGAGGTGGATAAATTCAGGGAAGCGTCTTCAAACGCCAAGATTTGGTTGGCCAAGATGGAGACGAACGAGCGTGAAAGAACGGGTATCAAAAACCTGCGAATAAAGTATAATAAGGTTTTTGGCTATTATATTGAGGTAACAAAGTCATACCAGCATCTTGTGCCATATGAATATGAACGGCGTCAAACCCTTGCAAATGCGGAACGCTATACAACCCCAGATTTAAAGCGTTTACAGGAGGCTATTTTAGGCGCTGAAGAAAAATGCATTGAACTGGAGTATAACCTTTTTTGTGAAATAAGATCCGTGCTTACCGATTGTTTGCCCAGGCTTCAGGAAACGGCGTCAAAGATCGCTGAAGTGGACGCCTATCAGTCTATGGCTCAGCTTGCCTCGGCAAACGGATACTGCCGTCCTGCCATAAATGAAAGCGGCACTATACAAATAACCGATGGCCGTCATCCAGTAGTTGAGCGCGGAATGCGGGATGGGTTTGTACCCAATATGACCGTTATGGATGGAGAGGAAAACAGGCTTCTTATAATTACAGGTCCTAATATGGCCGGAAAGAGCACCTATATGCGACAGGTTGCGCTTATAGTCCTGATGGCCCATATAGGCTCCTTCGTACCCGCTCGAACCGCCGACATATGTATTGTTGACAGAATATTTACCAGAGTAGGAGCTTCTGATAACCTGTCCTCAGGGCAGAGCACGTTCATGGTTGAAATGAGCGAGATGGCAAATATACTGAATAACGCAACAAAAAACAGCTTGCTTATACTCGATGAGATCGGCCGTGGAACCAGTACATATGATGGATTGAGCATAGCCTGGGCGGTGCTTGAGCGAATTGCCGACCAAGAAAAATGCGGAGCAAAGGCGTTATTCGCAACGCATTACCATGAGTTAACCGAGCTTGAGGACAAGCTTCCGGGAGTAAAAAATTATAGGGTTTCCGTAAGGGAGATTGGGGAGGAGATAATATTTCTTCATAAGATTGTGCGTGGAAGCGCGGATAAAAGCTTTGGTATCCAGGTGGCAAGGCTTGCCGGACTGCCTGATGGCGTTATAAGCAGGGCGGGCGAAATTTTAGCTGAATTGGAGGCCTCTGATATAAGCAGAAAGGATGCAGGAGCAGTGTCTCATAAATTGGAGGCGCATGGAAAGACCGGTAAAGATACAAACGAGGTGCTTGATAGGCTTTTGCAGCTGGATACCAACGCCCTAACCCCTATCGAGGCATTGTTTACTCTAAATGAGCTTTGCGCTAAGGTGAAGGGTTGTAAAAAATGAGACAAATAAGGATACTGGAAACCAATATAGCCAACCAGATAGCTGCCGGAGAGGTTATTGAACGGCCCGCTTCAGTTATAAAGGAATTGGCTGAAAACTCGCTTGACGCAGGCAGTACGTCTATAACCATAGAAATACAAGGCGGCGGCATTGAGTATATGCGGGTTACAGACAATGGCGGCGGTATATCCTATGACGACGCGGCTGTTGCGTTCGAACGCCATGCCACCAGTAAGCTGGCCACAGCCGAGGACCTGACGCATATAGAAACGCTTGGATTTAGGGGTGAAGCCCTGGCGTCAATAGCATCTGTAAGCAAGGTAACCATGAAAACACAAACCGAGGACAGCGGAGCCGGTGCCCAGGTTGTTATTGAGGGAGGAAAGCTACTGGATCACTCCCAATGCGGCTGCCCAAACGGAACCAGCATTGAGGTGAAAGACCTGTTCTACAACGTTCCAGCCAGGCTGAAGTTTCTTAAAAGCGCCCGAAGCGAGTCAGGATATATTGCGGATTATGCGGCAAGGCTTATTATGGCCAGGCCGGATGTTTCATTTAAGTTGGTACAGGATTCTAAGGTCCTTTATCACAGCGCTGGGGATAACAGCTTAATAAATGCAATATACACTGTATACGGAGCGGCTATAGTACCAAATTTGCGCGAAGTCAGGTTTGACGACGGATATATGTTTATTACTGGATTTGTGGGCGATGAATCGGTTTCACAAAGCAACCGTAACAGGCAATCCTTTTATATAAACAACAGATACATAAAGTCAGCCAAGCTTTCCTTTGCGATTCAGCGGGCATTCGACACCAGAATTATGCGGGGACGCTTCCCATTCGCTGTATTAAAGATGCAAATGTCCAGCAGGGATATAGACGTTAATGTTCATCCCAACAAACTGGATGTCCGTTTTAAGGATGAGCCCAGGGTTACTGGATCGATTGTAAGGGCCGTTATGGCCGCTATAAGTGGAAAACGAAATATTGATCCCATTGCCGGCAAAGCTGATATAGCAAATGCAGCGGATAAGTTTGAACAGGAGACTGCTAAATCAATATGGCCTGTTATAGATACTATTGAAAATGTTGAACGCCATACACATAAAAAGGAGACTTTAAAGAATAATGATGGAGCAATATGGACTCCCGCGCTGAGTGAGGGGCCTTATTCGGGCGACAGGCCGGTAAACGGCAGGATCAAGGTCAGGGAGGGGAGGGGGAAACCTCATGACAACGACTTGGTAGTTATGCCAAATTCTGCTTCAATCGACGGAGGAATTCTTAAGGAGCGGGAGACTGAGCAATTGACCCAAAACTCATATATGACGCCTACCCCAAAGACCGATCCTGTTTGTGAGAAAACCAATCCTTCATTAACGATTACGCAGGAAAAAATCGACTTGGATATAGGCCGTTTTAAGGTGCTCGATTGCGCCTTTAACGCTTATTGGATTGTTGAGCAGGACAACGATCTTTATCTTATAGACCAGCATGCGGCGCACGAAAGGAGGCTGTATGAGGAGCTTATATCGGATAAACTCAGATTGCAATCCCAAATGTTGCTTACGCCGCAGATTGTAAAGTTTGCCCCGCGCGAATTCGATACCATCATGGAAAATTTAGATGATCTCACGGCAATGGGTTTCGATATTGAGGAGTTTGGGGCATTCACCGTGAGCGTTCGAGCGGTGCCATATATGTTTGACGGCCCTCAATCGGTAAACTTTTTAAAGGAGGCGGCTGATATATTTATTAGCCAATCCAAAGCTACCGCCGCCGACCTAAAGCGTTCGGCAATAATCCAACTTTCATGCAAACACGCAATAAAGGCCGGACAATGCGTAGATAGGAGTGAAATATTAGAGCTGTTGTCATATTTCGCTAAAGACGGAGCTCCGCTTACATGCCCGCACGGCCGACCGGTTGTCGTACGGTTAAGCAAACGTGAGATCGAAAAGATGTTTAAGAGGGTTCTATGAAGAAGGACAATAGGGCGCTTCCAATGATAATTGGGCCTACGGCAAGCGGAAAGACGGCACTGGCTATAGCTGTTGCAAAGAAGCTGGACGCAGAGATAGTTTCAGCCGATTCAATACAGGTATACAAGGACTTGGATATTGGGTCCGCAAAGCCCAATAAAAAGGAGCGTCTGGCGGTAAAACACCATTTGATAGACGCTATAGATATAACCGACTCTGAGTTCAGCGTAGCTAGATTCAGGCGTATGGCCGATTTATGTATTGAGGATATACGCTCTAGGGACAAAATTCCTCTTATAGTTGGCGGCACAGGACTTTACATAAACTCTCTTACATACCCTCTTAACTTTACCCAGACGGGCGCTGATAAGCAGCTTAGGGATGATCTTCAGAGAAAGGAGGAGGCTAATCCTGGCATACTCTACGAAATCTTGAGGGAAGTAGATCCCCAATCATATGAACGCCTTCATAAGAACGATCAAAAGCGGATTATACGTGCCTTGGAGGTATACTATAAGACGGGAAAGGCGTTGTCGGAATATGGAAATGATTTTTCCAACAGCGATGGTTTGGAGTGCATATATTCACCCATCATTGTGGGGCTTACTATGCCAAGGGAGCTATTATACCAGAGGATAAACGCTAGGGTTGACGAGATGCTCAACAGTGGCCTGATTGAGGAAGTAAGGACCCTTTTAGATTATGATAGGTCTTTACCAGCATTGCAGGGTTTAGGTTACAAGCAAATATTGGCTTACTTTTATGGCGAATGCAGTCTTGTGGACGCCGTGGAGGATATTAAACGTAATACGCGCCGCTTTGCCAAGCGTCAGATCACCTGGTTTAAGCGGGATAAACGCATATCATGGTTTAATATAACTGAATACGAATCCAATGAATCGCTTGTTGCCTCGGTTACTGAATTCTTACAGAGCAAATTATATATGGAGGAAGGTTAATATGGCGCTAAATCCTTCAGGACTGCAAGACGCGGTGCTTTACACCATCTTAAAGGAAAAAATACCGGTAGAAGTATTTATAACAAACGGTTATCATATAGCAAACGCAAAAATCGTAGGCTTTGATAGTTATTGCATGGTAATTGAAACTGGTTCTAACCAGACATTGATATATAAACATGCGATTTCGAGCATAGTTCCATCCAAACGTATTGATATAAACCTAAAACACTTAGAGGATAAAAAACAGCATGAATAAAAAAACCGAGATGGCCGTATATTCACGGCTGGGTATAAGTTCCGGTGCATATGAAACCGTAATCAAGGCCGAGGAAGCATTGGTTACTGTATTTAGAAATATATCTGATGTGGAATCCAGCAATCAAGCCCGGGTTTTATATGCTTTTCAACAGGAAAACATAAGTGCCAGGCATTTTAGCCCATCCTACGGGTACGGCTATGATGATATAGGCCGTGACGCGCTTGACCGTGTCTTTGCACGTTCGTTTAACTGTGAGGACGCAATCGTGAGGCCGTATTTTGTATCAGGTACGCATGCAATATTTACAGCCCTTTGCGGACTGCTTAGGCAAAACGATACAATACTTTCAATTACCGGCAGACCATATGACACTTTGGAAGACGCTATCGGAGTTGAAGATGGCGAAATGCCAAGCTCTTTAAAGCATATGGGGGTGCGTTATAAACAAATAGAACTTGATAATAATGGCTCAATAGATACCCGAAGGATATTGGACTCGCTGGACAGCTCCGTGAAGGTGGTGTATGTTCAGCGGTCTCGCGGGTACGCCTGGCGCAATTCGATTATGCCGCATGAAATGAAGGAACCATTCAATGCGATAAAATCCGTGCTCCCTCAAGCAGCTATCGTTGTTGATAATTGCTATGGAGAATTCACATGTATAGACGAACCTTCAGACTATGGAGCGGACATCATCGTAGGATCGCTGATAAAAAACCCAGGTGGCGGCATAGCTCCTACCGGCGGCTATATCGCGGGCAGGAGGGAACTAATTGAGCGAGTAGCAAATCGGGTCACCGTCCCTGGAATAGGCAGAGAAGTAGGATCCTATGCCGCATCCTATATTCCATTCTATCAGGGTCTGTTCATGGCTCCTCATGTTACTGCACAGGCGTTAAAAACGTCAGTCCTGTTTGCACGTGTTTTTGAAGAACTCGGAATGATAACAATGCCCTCAAGTGGTGCAAAGCGCTCTGATATCGTTCAGGCTCTGAGGTTTGAAAAGGAAGGGGACTTAATCGCGTTTTGCAGAAGCATACAGAAGGCTTCCCCCGTAGACAGCTTTGTCGTACCGGAACCTTGGGATATGCCTGGTTATAGCAACAAGGTTATTATGGCAGCCGGCGCATTTATTCAGGGCGCGTCGATAGAACTGAGCGCCGATGCGCCTATAAAGCAACCTTATACCGCATATCTTCAGGGTGGATTAACCTATTCTCACGGCAGGATTGGGGCCATGATGGCCTTGGACGCATTAAGAAAAGTTTGATGTTTGGACTAGATTAATAACGCCGTATCAGGCCTATTACCTTGCCAACGATTTCAACATCATCGTAGGATGCGTATATTGGATCCATGTTTGAGTTTTCAGGCTGAAGGCGAACGCCAGCCTTTTCATAGTATATGCGCTTAACAGTAGCGGTATCGCCGCCAACCCTGGCGACAACGATATCCCCGTTTTCCGAGCCAATAGCGTTATGTACTACTATTAAATCCCCGTTGAGGATGCCGATGTCAATCATGCTTTCGCCCTCCACCTTTAACATAAATACCTCGGTTTCATTTGCCCCGTGAAGCAGAGAGCTAGGAAGCGTAAACGTTTCCTGAATGTTGTCATATGCGAGTATGGGCTGTCCCGCCGCAACATCGCCTATGAGAGGGGTTAACACGCCACGAGAACCCTCAGACCGCATTATTGTAATAGATCTTTGCTTCATGGGTTCCATGCTTATCAGGCCACGTTTCTGAAGCTCCTTTAAATGCAGGTGAACGGTGGATGTAGATTTTAAAGAAACGGCTTCAGCAATCTCCCTTACCGTCGGTGGTATAGAGTGTTTGTCGAAATATAGCTTGATAAATTCATATATTTCTTTCTGACGCTTTCCTAGATTGCCCATTTCCATGGTTTTGCCTCCATTTTTGGTGGTATAATGTAGCTATAAACATTATAGCATCATCCTTGATTAGATGCAAACAAAAACAAACATTTGTTTGCATAAGTTGAAATATGGAGGGCGGCAAATGAAAAAGCTTTGTATACTAGACGGAGTTGACATATGCACCAACTGTGGCAAATGCCGGATATGCGACTTGGATCCCCATAAGACTTGCGATAACTGCTGCAAATGTATTGATTCTGAAAGCGGTGATTACAGAAGCTTGAGTATATCCGAGTATTATTCGAGCAAAATCGATAAAAACGTGCCATATGGCGCCAGAAAGCTTCAGCGGGGACGTGATGCCAACAAAGAAAAGAAAGAATAGGTTTTATATATGAAAAAAGTGTCAATATATACGGACGGCGCGTGTTCAGGAAACCCAGGCCCTGGAGGCTGGGGCGCTGTATTGCTATATGGAAACAACCGCAAAGAGCTGTCAGGAAGCGAATGCAACACGACAAACAACAGGATGGAGCTTATGGCCGCTATAAATGCATTGGAGGTATTAAAGGTTAAATGCCTTGTCGACCTATATACCGACAGCGCATATCTGTGCAACGCGTTTACACAGAATTGGATTGCAAACTGGCAGCGAAACGGATGGGTTACAACCGCCAAAAAACCTGTTGAAAACAAGGATTTATGGGAAAGGCTTATTAGCCTATCTAAAATTCATTCAATAAATTGGATCAAGGTAAAGGGCCACGCTGAAAACGAACTGAATAACTACTGTGATATGCTTGCTAGACGTGAAATTAAGGAAAATGCTGACCGTTTGGTATAATCAACCTGTAACTATTCGTAAAACTTGCCTTTTACGAATAGTTATGTTAGAATAATTATGGGTAGTATTTATATCCCCCATAACTTCATACATTAACATTACGAAAGGGTTAGGCCATGCGAAATATCGATTATGATGAGGCAAAGCGCATTGAGTATACAGGAAGAATACGTGAATTGCTGTGCGATCTGCCCCCATTTTGCAGGGAATTTAGCAGAGGAATAGAGAATACTGCATCGGTTCTAACGAGGTTTGGGTATCTTAACGACTTGAAGCTCTTTTTCGGTTTTCTTATTGAAGAAGGGATCATACGAAAGCCAAACATAAAATCCATTGAACTTTCTGACTTGGACGCGCTAACCCCTCTGGAAATTGAAATGTTTATTGAGTACGTTACCGTATATTCCAAGGGTGAACAGGTTATAACCAATGATGAGCGCTCAAAGGCCAGAAAGCTATCGGCAATACGTTCAATATTTAAATTTTTTTATAAGCGTTCAAAGCTTGGCAATAACCCCGCATCAATGGTTGATACCCCAAAAATCCACAGAAAGCCTATAATACGCCTTGATGTCGACGAGGTTGCCAATCTGCTGGACATTGTGGAAAATGGTGATGGCCTTACAGAAAGGCAGAAATCATATCATAGGTCTACACGTGATAGAGATTTGGCTATACTGACATTATTTTTAGGCACTGGTATTAGAATAAGCGAGTTGGTTGGAATTAATGTCTCAGATGTTAATTTTATGGCCAATGAATTTGTTGTTACCCGAAAAGGGGGCAACAAGGATGTATTGGCGTTTGGGGACGAGGTACGCAAGGCTCTGCTTTTGTATCAATTACAGCGTGAAAAGATAGCGCCAAAAGAAGGTCACGAGGACGCGCTGTTCCTATCAGGGCAAAGAAAGCGTATAACGGTTCGCGCCGTTGAAAATCTGGTTAAAAAATACGCTTCAATCGCCGCACCGTTAAAGCGCATATCCCCACATAAGCTGCGCAGCACCTATGGAACTATGCTTTATAATGAGACGGGAGATATCTATCTTGTTGCAGAGGTATTGGGACATAAGGACGTAAATACAACCCAGAGACATTATGCTACAGTTGCTGAAGACCGCAAGCGCATGGCGGCGAACATTATCAAACTGCGCGACGAAGACGAATGCGGTGGTTCTGACAAAGACGAAGGTTGACAGATTTTAGCTGAGGGATGCCATAGGTTCTGTATTATCGGCAAAACCTAATAATGTAATCATAAAGATTATCATAGGCAATCGCACGGATATCAGCTTCTGTATATCCCATTCTAAGAAGGCGCTCTAATAGTACCTGAATCTGGGATGGATTGTTTAAGTCCGCAGGATACCGCCCCATCCCGTCAAAATCCGAACCAATGCATACGCTTTTTATGCCTCCAATACCGGCCACATGGTCGATATGGCGTACTATATCTTCGGATGTGGAGGGATATTTGCCAGAAAGCTGTTCATGGTAGAAATTAATTCCCACTACGCCGCCACGTCTCGCAATCTCTTTAATATGATCGTCTTTCAAGGATCTGGGGTGCGGATAAACCTCCCTAGAGTTTGAATGGGACGCGAATACCGCACTATCGGTCATCTCAAGGATATCGTCAATACCGGCATCGCTCAGGTGCGCGAGGTCTATGGCCATACCTAGTCTATCCATCTCCTCAACAACGCGACGCCCGAGAACAGTCAGCCCCCTGTTGCGCCTGCTCATCGCGGGATGCGCCAGCGCATTGGATTCATTCCAGGTAAGCGACATAGCCCGCACGCCAAGCCTGTGAAAAAGCCTAAGATTGGAGAGGCATCCCTCTATAGCCTCTCCCCCCTCTATCGTCAATACAGTCGCTATCTTGCCGCAAGAAGGATTGAAATGATCGCTTAGCGGACAAAACATATCGCTGTGTTCGTCTAACATTCGATAATATGCATCCACCATGTCCATACATTGCTGCAGATAAGGAACCCTAAGCTTGCTGTCAATCCATGCTGCAAAAAACTGAAGTGCAACGCCGCCTTTCGAAAGATAAGGCAAATATACCGTCTGCTCGCCCGTTAGGGAATCAATGGAGTAACCCCTGTTTACCATACCATATAAAAAATCACAGTGCGCATCTGCTACCGGAAACTGCATATGCTTTTCCTCCCATTATCGATCGCTTATTTAATTCTATACATCAACGCTATGTCCTAAACCAAAAGGCATCATTTTATTATGCAGTGGAACGAAAACAGGCAGACAGTTAAGCCCACCTGTAAACATTATATTAATATTTCGCTTAACATCATTTTGCAAATTCAACAGCCCGGGTTTCCCTTATTACATTGACCTTAATCTGACCGGGATAGTCCAGCTCGGATTCAATACGTTTTGCTATCTCTTTAGCCATAATGATAGTATCCGCATCGTTAACATTTTCAGGCTTTACCAGGATTCTAACCTCTCGTCCAGCCTGTATGGCAAACGATTTATCAACCCCCTCGAATGAGTTTGCGATATCCTCAAGCTTTTCAAGGCGCTTGATGTAATTCTCCAAGGTCTCGCGTCTTGCGCCAGGCCTGGCGGCGGAAATTGCGTCGGCGGCCTGTACAAGCACAGCCTCTATAGTGGTTGCTTCAATGTCGCCGTGATGAGCCATAATGGCGTGAACCACCTGATTGTTTTCACGGTACTTCTTTGCTATATCCGCTCCTATCTGGATATGGGGACCTTCAATTTCATGGTCAAGAGCCTTTCCTATGTCGTGCAGCAAGCCCGCCCTCTTTGCTAAAGGTACGTTCGCGCCAATTTCAGCTGCCATTATTCCGGCCAAATGGGCCACCTCTATGGAATGCTTGAGCACATTTTGACCATAGCTTGTGCGGTATCTCAGCCGGCCAAGAAGTTTTATCAGTTCGTGATGCAGTCCATGAACTCCAACCTCAAATATGGCCTGCTCTCCGGCCTCCCGTATCTTAACGTCTACTTCTTTTCTGGCCTTTTCAACCATCTCTTCAATGCGCGCCGGATGAATTCGCCCATCAAGAATTAGCTTTTCAAGCGCTATACGTGCCACTTCTCTCCTAACCGGATCAAACCCGGACAGGATAACAGCCTCCGGAGTATCGTCGATTATTAGGTCTACGCCTGTAGCTGTTTCCAATGTACGTATATTTCTTCCCTCGCGTCCAATAATTCGGCCCTTCATCTCATCGCTGGGCAATGGTACAACTGAAACCGTCGTTTCAGCCACATGATCAGCCGCACATCTTTGTATTGCCAGGGTGATTATATTGCGCGACCGCTTATCCGCCTCATCCTTGGTCTTAGCCTCAATCTCACGCAACAAAACTGCCGCGTCATGCCTGGCCTCCCGCTCAACCGATTCCATGATCACGTCCTTGGCCTCTTCCCTGGTCATGGATGATATACGTTCAAGTTCCTGCTTCTGCTTTTCGTGAAGCTCCTTTATGTTAGCTTCAAGCTCGCTGGCATCCTTTAGCTTCTTATTCAGGCCTTCCTCTCGTACCTCAATGCTGGTAAACTTATTATCCAGCAGCTCTTCCCTCTGTTGAAGCCTGCGCTCAAGCCGCTGCAGTTCGTTTCTGCGATCACGGTTTTCACGCTCGGTTTCGCTTTTTATGCGGTAAACTTCCTCCTTAGCCTCAAGTATCTTCTCCTTCTTTAATGTCTCAGCTCGCTTTTGAGCATCTTCAATCAGCTTTTTTACGGCGTCCTCGGTCTTCCCTATCTTCGCCTCCGCTATATTGCGCCTATAATAATATCCGCCAGTTGCTCCGGCGACAAGTGCAATCGCGCCTGTAATAACCGGTATGAAAATATCCAGCCAGTTCAAAGGTAATCTACACCTCCGTCAATCTATATAAAGTCTGAGGGTTTTTAGCCCGCATGTACGATTAATTCCATAATTCGCATTATGTACACACTACATACTAGCATATTCACTCACGTTAAGTGTACCGCTATTGAAAATAAAAGTCAAGGACGCGACTACATCACGCCCTTATAGTCGTATTATATATTTATTGATAAAAACTTATTTTCGGTCCAAAACCGCTTCTTCGTTAAGCGCGTCTCTAACCTTGCCCTCAATCTCGGCACATAGCTCGGCATTATCCTTTAAAAACAATCTGGCATTGTCACGCCCCTGTGCTAGCCGCATATCCCCATATGAATACCATGCTCCGGTCTTAGATATTATCTTTTTGTTGACGGCAAGATCCAAAAGCGAGCCTTCCTTTGAAATTCCCTCCCCGTAGATGATATCAAATTCAGCGATTTTGAATGGCGGCGCCACCTTATTTTTAACAACCTTTATTCGCGTACGGTTACCAACCAGCTCGTTTCCATTTTTTATCGTATCCACTTTACGCACGTCCAGTCTTACCGATGCGTGATACTTTAGTGCGCGGCCGCCCGTTGTTGTTTCGGGGTTGCCGTACATTACGCCTACCTTTTCCCTTAGCTGGTTGATAAAGATCAATATTGTATTCGTCTTGCCGATTATACCTGTCAGCTTTCTCAACGCCTGGGACATAAGCCTGGCCAGAAGTCCGACATGAGAGTCGCCCATATCCCCCTCAAGTTCTGCCTTCGGTACGAGCGCGGCTACTGAGTCAACAACCACAACGTCCATCGCGCCGCTCCTTACGAGCATTTCGACAATATCGAGCGCCTGCTCGCCCGTATCCGGCTGTGAGATGAACAGCTCATTTACGTTAACGCCAAGGTTGCCCGCATATATCGGATCAAGGGCATGTTCAGCATCAATAAACGCTGCCGTCCCGCCAAATTTTTGAGCCTCAGCTATTATATGCAGAGCAATCGTGGTTTTTCCTGAAGATTCCGGCCCATATATTTCAATAATACGTCCCTTTGGCACGCCTCCCACACCCAAAGCGTAATCCAATTCGATACAGCCGGTTGGGATTGTGGATACATTTATTCGGGCCGCGGCGTCGCCAAGCTTCATTATAGACCCTTTGCCAAATTGCTTTTCAATTTGTGCCAGCGCGGCCTCAAGTGCCTTTTCCTTCTCCATATATCCTAGACCTTATTATCCTTTCATACCATTTATGTTATTATAACATTTGTTCTAGTTTTTGTCATCCATTATACTTGCGAATCAGATAATCTTCTTCTAAGCAAATCCAGCGCGTTAAGCGTGGCAAGGTTTCTTATATGTTCCCTTGACCCATTTAATCTCAGCTCCTTAACATACGTACCATCTAAATCCGCAATCCCAACGTATACAAGCCCCACGGGCTTATTATCGATTCCGCCGCAAGGCCCCGCTATTCCTGTAGTTGATATTCCTATATCCGCGCCTGAACTAAGCCGTGCCCCCTCCGCCATCTGCGCGGCTACTATACGGCTGACAGCCCCAAACTGGGCAACTGAATCGGGCTTTACCCCCAGCCGCCTTAGTTTGGAATCGTTTGAATATGTAACCGCCCCCTCGACAAACCAGCGTGAGCTGCCTGGAACGCTGACAAGCGCTGATGACAACATGCCGCCCGTACAGCTTTCCGCAACAGCCAGCGTTAGCTGCTTATCAGCCAACATCCTTGAACAAACCTCGTTTAGGCCCTCGTCGTCAGTCGAATATACCGCCTCTCCTATTATGGAGCAAATCTCCTTAATTACAGGTTCGGCAAGCGCCTTACCCTCGTCAATATTATTGCATTTTGCAGTAACCCTCAGGGTGACTTCCCCTGGTTTTACGTATGGAGCTATCGTTGGGTTGGTCTGCTTGTCGATAACATCCTTTATCATTGAAGCTACCGCTGATTCACCCATGCCGAATATACGGATTACACGCGTGTATAGAATAGAATCGCTGATGCGCCCGAGGTATGGCAATACTCCGTGCTCAAACATGGGGTTCATCTCCCTTGGGGGACCTGGGAGGAGTATAGCCGTTCCATTATCCGATTCGATTATGCAGCCTGGGGCTGTTCCTACTTCATTTTTTAAGATGATGCAACCATCGGGCAGCATAGCCTGCTTTATATTGTTTTCAGGCATAACCTTACCGCGGGAGCTAAAATGATTCTTTATTTTTTCAAGTGACGGCCTGTCAAGAACCAGATCGCGTTTCATTACATGCGCTGCAGCCTCCTTGGTAATATCATCGCTGGTGGGCCCTAAGCCTCCGGTTAATATTACTATATCAGATCTGCTCAAGGCGTTTTCAATCGCAGTGCACAGCCTGTCCCAGTTATCACCCACTGTTGTGTCATAGTAATGCGAAATTCCCAATTCGGCCAGCTTGTTGGCTATATATTGCGAATTTGTATTTAAAATCTGGCCCATTAATATCTCTGTTCCGACCGTAATAACCTCTGCATTCATATTGTCACTTCCTTAGTTAAAATTTAATGCGCTTTTATTTTTGATTATATAATCGCCAGCGGACCATACCGCCAAAATTACTGATATCCATAGTACTATCTTATCAAGAGGAATCCCCCATGCTGAAAATATTGGATTTTCAAGCATTATAAGCAGCAATGCCACACATTGCAAAACGGTTTTAACCTTACCTATCCAGTTTGCCGAAATAATATTGCCCTTTCCGGCGGATACCATTCTAAAGCCGCTAATGATGAACTCCCGGGCAATTATTATAAATGCTGGTATAGGGGACAGCATTCCCCTTCCGGCTAGCATGATCAATGCGCTTGAAGTCAACAGCTTATCCGCTATTGGGTCCATAAGTTTGCCAAAATCGGTTACTATCCCATGTTTCCTGGCATAGTTGCCATCAATTATATCCGTAATATAAGCTATTAGGAAGATTGCCGACGCGCAATAATTCCACCAGCTATAAGGGATATAGAAACACGCAATAAAAACTGGAATCATTGCAATTCGTATTAGGGTAAGTTTATTAGGAAGATTCATTTCGTCAGCTCCCCCCATATGTCATATTCTTCCGCACTCCTCAGAACAACTTCGGCAAAATCACCTGCTCTAAGGGCGTCGCCGGTATCCTTCACAATGATGTAACCGTCCAGCTCGGGCGATTCGGCATACGATCTGCAATAAGCAAGGCCGCTATCAATATATTCTACCAGCACGCGCTCCGTTTTACCAACTCTTCTTCGGTTAAATTCAAGAGATAGCTTTTGCTGTGCTGAATACAGGCTTTTCAAGCGCCTGTTCTTTACTGTTTCATCAACCTGATCCGTGTATCCAGCCGCTATAGTTCCATCCTCGGCCGAGTAGGCGAACGCGCCTACCCTATTGAATGGGTTTTCGCAAAGGAAGTTGAGCAACTCCTTAAACTGGTCTTCAGATTCGCCTGGAAACCCAACCATGGCCGTAGTGCGAAGTATGAATTCAGGCTCCGCACTTCTTATATACTTAACCATATGTTCTATATGTTCTCGAGAGCCATGGCGGTTCATTCTTCTTAACACTTCCTGATTGATGTGCTGTATGGGAATATCCATATAGTTCAGGATTTTGTCATTGCTTATTATCGAGTCTATCAACTCTTCCGTTACAGTGCTGGGATATGCGTACATGAGGCGTATCCATACAAAACCATCAATTCTGGAAAGCTCGTTGAGCAAATCCTTTATCATAGGCCTTCCATAGATATCTACGCCATAGCTTGTGGTATCCTGGGCGACGACCGTAAGCTCCTTTACGCCGCCTTGGGCAAGCAGCCTGGCTTCCGACAATAGGCGGTCCATGGGCACGCTCCTTCTTCCGCCCCTTATAATTGGAATTGCGCAATAAGTACACCTGTTGTCGCAGCCATCGGCGATTCGCAGGTATGCCCTGAATGACGGCGTGGTTAGAACACGTCCGCAACCCGATGCGTGAGGAACCGGCTTTCCACACAGCTCCGCTAGCCTTCCGGCCAACTGTTCATAGTCCCTAACCCCATAGAAAAGGTCTACCTCCGGAAGGCTCTCCTTAAGCTCTTCCGGATATCTCTGACTTAGGCAGCCCGTTACGGCTAACAGCCTGCATTTACCGCTTGTCTTATATCCAGCCATCTCCAAAATATTTTCAATCGATTCCTCCTTGGCAGCGTCAATAAATCCGCATGTATTCACAATCAGAATTTCTGCTTCCGCAGGATCATTTACAAATTTAAAGCCGGAGCTTTTTAGCAAATCTAGCATTATTTCGGTATCTATCCTGTTTTTTGAGCAGCCGAGCGAGATTACCCCTATTTTATCCATCCAGCGTCTCCCCTTCCTTTCCAGTTCCAAACATTTGCTCATACTCGTATTGAGTTATATGCAATTTGCGTGACTTGCTCCCCTCAAAGCCACTGATAAAATTTTTCTGTTCCATTATATCTATAAGCCTTGCGGCTCGAGCATAGCCCACTCGCAGTCTGCGCTGGAGCAATGAAATTGACGCGACGCCGTTTTCCAGGCATACCTTTATGGCGTCTCCCAGCAGCTCGTCGTCCTGACGTCCCTGTCCTTGAGCATTGCCGGCTTTAGGCTCAAAGCTGTCGTCAATGGCGGCGGCGTCATAATCTGGAATTACGTTCTGCTCGGCAAAAAAGCTGGTTACAGCCTCTACCTCTTCATCGGATACGTATGCTCCCTGCGCTCTTATCGGCTTATTTGCGCCATTGGGATGGAAGAGCATATCCCCCTTCCCAAGCAGCTTTTCAGCGCCCATGCAGTCGAGAATAACTCTAGAATCAATTCCATTTGTAACGGCAAAAGCGATTCTGGAAGGTATATTAGCCTTTATCAGGCCCGTAATTATATCAGTCCTTGGGCTCTGCGTGGCAACGACTAGGTGAATGCCGGCTGCGCGTCCCAGCTGCGCAATTCTGCATATTGCGTCTTCCACGTCCTTTGCCGCAACCATCATAAGATCCGCCAGCTCGTCAATTATAATCACAAGTTTTGGAAGCTTGTCCTCTGGATTATCCTGCAACGCGTTATAGCGGGCGAGATCCCTGGCGTTACGCTTCGCCATCTTGTTGTACCTCTGCTCCATTTCATGAACAGCCCACTTTAGCGCCCCGGCAGCCTTTTTAGGATCGGTGACAACAGGCCGCATAAGATGAGGCAGTGCTGAGAATACGCTTAATTCCACTACCTTTGGATCTATAAGTATCATCTTCAGGTCGTCAGGCGCAGATTTGTATACAAGGCTAATTATTATGTTGTTTATGCATACGCTTTTGCCCGAACCGGTCTGTCCGGCTATCAATAGGTGCGGCATGCGCTCGAGATCGGCGGTAAGGACATAGCCCGCTATGTCCTTACCCAAAGCCACCGTAACGGTTGACTTAGCCGACTGGAACTCCTTTGACTCTATTACCTCGCGAAGCAATACGGCGGCGGTATTCCTGTTTGGAACTTCAAACCCTATAGCGGCTTTTCCTGGAATCGGCGCTTCAATTCTAACTCTGGGGGCGGCCAGCGCAAGGGCTATATCGTTTGACAGCGCAGTTATACGGTTTACACGTATGCCTTTGTCCGGTTGGAACTCAAAACGCGTTATTGCTGGTCCTACGCTGGTATTTACAATTTTACCCGTTATATTGAAGCTGGAAAGCGTATCCATAAGAACCCTTCGCTTTTCGGTGGCGGATTCATCCGCAACGCTGTAGGTCTCCTCGGAGGGCTTCAGCAATGTCAGAGGCGGGCGCTGATATATCGCAGCGCCTGATGGACCTGAATCTTGTTCGGCATCAGCAGTGACGGCGGCACCGGATACGGAAGCTGGTACTGCCTCTGCTATTACTGGTAATGGCTCTTCCTCGGCGGGCACTTCATAGATCGTTTGAAACCGCTGATCCGTCCCATTCGCATCAAACCTTGTGTCGTATGCGTCGGGGATTTGAATATCGGTGTCATGCCTTTTAGAGACTGTATCGGTTAAAGGTGTGAGTACGTCATCTTTGTGACCTCTCCTTGGTTCGTCTGCGGATATTATAATATCGTCAAGTTCCTCCATAAAGTCCCTTTTCTTCTTACTATTGTATAATTCAACATCGTCTATTTCTACGATTTGTTCCTCTTTCCTTGACGTGACCTTGGATTTTGAAGTTTTATAAGTCGCCTTTTTAAATATCTTCGTTGCCGCAACATTCCCAATGGAAAACCTCGTTAACGCTATTGTTAGGGTTAGGAAAGAAGCCATGAAAAAAACGTATGAACCTACCTTCCCTACAAGCAGCTGCATTGGATAGGTTAGAAGTGATCCTATTACACCGCCGCCGCGGTGATCCTTAACGCCCAAATAATAGGCTTCTTTATAGTAAGCCCATACGGTATCATTGGATACAGCCGGTCTTGCGGCAAGATGTATAAAGGACATAATTGATACTAATATTAGAGCAATCATCAGCACATTGCGCCTGTTTACGCCTGAGCTGGCCGTAAAAAGCATATAAAAGCCCATTCCCAGCAAAGCGAATGGAATTGCAAAACCCGCCACTCCAAATATCCCTAACAAAACATCCTTCAATACATTTCCAATAACGCCTACACCGTCAAAGAATATGGAAGCACAAATAAAAACGCCCAAAGCGACGATCAATATAGCAATAATATCGTATTTTATGCGCAACCCTGCATTTTTCTGCGAAGCGGGGCCTTTTTTACACGCATTTGCTTTGCGCGTGTTTTTATTGTTCTTAGCCGCCATAGAATCCCCTTCAAAGTTATAGCAATTACCACATCATAATACCATAAACACAATGCTTTTTGAAGCCATATATCCTGTCAAAGTATTTGGATGAAGCGCAGGCATTGTAAATGCTCTAAATTATAACCATAATTGTAGCGTTTCCCGCAACTTAGCGCCATCTTGCATAACTATTATCCATATGCTACAATTTAGATTAATGTTTGTTAAAAAATATAAAGGAGAAAGTGAGATGGATTTGAATGAAACTGATCTTTTTCAAATGTGTTATGTCCCCAAAAAATTATTAGAGCAATTTGTATCCATGCTTCCGGGCGTAAGCAGTGAACGATATGCAAAAACATTGTTAAAAAAAGGATTCTTGTCCGCACAAAAGGAAAATAGGCTAAAGATTAAAAATAACGCTATGTTTTTTCCTATAGGACGTGATGATAAGGATGGAAACGAACTGTTTTTGCTATGTGAGCCAAATGGGGCAAAGCAGGAAATCCCAAGACCTTGGCTTGCCGTTTATGTTGGATCAGAACCCGAGTCCAGAATACTTAATGAAGCCGCCATGGATTTTCCAGATGACATAACAAAAAATACAGATATTTGCCTAATTGACGATAAAACGAAATCGGATAAATTTGAATCGCTGGATTCAAGCAGCATAGGATTCCACAAAGGTATTCTATCTCCCCTCTCCGGTAGTTCATCCAAAATCACGGATTCAGCTGTTTTGATAGACGCTGTCCAATCCGATAAGGCATCTAGCGAGGATACCGACCCTGAGGCGGGTTATCAGGATGAAGCCGGTTTATTTCCTGATAGCTTTGATGAAGACTACATTGGTACGGTATGGGCTTTAGATCCTAAAGATTCAGTCCAAACCATAGATATACCTGATAATGATGACGGCAATCTATCCATCAATGATGAAAGCAAAAATTTTCATAGCGAAGTGGTAAGGGACATCAGGGATTTTTGTTATGTACCGCAAATGGTTATTAGCAAATCAATCGTTTCATATACACCGGCTAGGGATACATCCTCGGCGTGGCGCCTCCTCCAGAGCGCATTCAAAAACGCACAGCAAAACAATACCCTCGAAATCTATGATGATTTGAACGCGGTAATCTTTCCTTTGGGGAGAAGCGACCGCTCGAACAGGCCAATATATGTGCTCTGTAAACCAAATCGCAACATAGGCAAGCAAAGATGGGTTATATCCTATGTTGGTCCTGATCCTACCTTGGGATTTGTCAGGCTTCCGCTATCTGAACATTCAAATGAGGAAGACGTAGATTTATTAAATAAGCCGGACAACAGTCAAAGTGAAACCAGCGCCCTAGCGTCTGATATTGATGCTTTGGAGGCGGATTCTGATATAGATACCGAGTCCGCCTCCAACGTTAAGGTCGACAAGCCGGATTCTATAGATAGCGACGCCGACGCTGATATGGAAAACGACCATCTCCTGCCCCCGTCTCCGGATGAAAGCATGGAAGAAACAGGGGAAGCGGCCGTTGCCCATCAGGAAACCGCTTTAAACGGTCCTCCCTCTGATACCGAGGAACAGCTAATTGAAGAGGATAGCTTTACAGCTTCTGATGATGAAGCGAAAGCCAATGAAAACGACTTGAGTTCATTTGGGTTTGCTCCGCAAAACACACTTAATACTTTGATATCGCATTACTCAATGGGTAATGAGTCGGCCGCATGGAGCCTGCTAAACAGCGCGTTTCACAGCGCCAATAAAAGTGGAGAGCTTGAAATATACGATGACCTCAATGTATCCGTATTCCCCCTTGGCAGAAACGATTCAGCCGGCAAGCCGATATACGTATTGTGCCGTCCAAACGCTAACACAGGAGTAAATCCTGCGCCATGGGCTCTTACATATATCGGTTCTAATCCTATGATTGGATCGACCAGGCTGCCCTTATCAAGGGCATTGGACGAGTCCGACGCAGTGAAACCAGTAGATGAGGAAATCGATATTGGGGAAAATACCGAGGGACCGTCTGAACCCCTGCCCGAAACATCGCCGGAAAACGAGCCAATGTCCAGAAATGAACCTGTACTTGTCGAGAAATCTGAATCTGAAAGCATGAATCTGTTTGAAAGCGTGCGCAAGTTCTGTGGCCTGCGCAAGGAAGCTCTGGATTCGTTAAAATGCCTGTTTCCGTCAACCGTATTTTCCAAAGAAGATGCATGGCAGCAGCTTCAGTTCCCATTTATGAAAGCCCAGGAAGAGGGGACGCTTGAGCTGTGGGAGGCATGCGCGGCGTTTCCTGCTGGAAGGTTGGATGATATGGGAAGACCCATATATATATATTGCAGAAGAAATAATTTGCGCAACCAGCAGCCGTGGATGGCGATGTATGCCGGAGCAGTTCTTAGAGACGACGCTGGCTGCCCCTATCCCGCGTCAGGAAACGTAATGTCCTCTGTGCCAACGGCAACCGTCAACGCGCAAACGCTTAAGAAATCCCGCACTAAGGTTTTTCCTGGCAGGACGCTTGAAAGCTGGGCATATATGGGCAAATGGGACGAAACCCTTGACGCGCTGGCGGAACTGGCCCAGCCTGAGCAATGGGATTTTGAAGGGAGCGCCTACTGCAGCAAATTTATACTGCTTCAATACCTGCGCTATACATTCTATAGGCTTGACAGGGAAAAGAAGGTTATGCAAAAGCTGGATGATAAGGGAAATGGTATATTTGCGGCTTTTAATACAGGACTGGTTACACGCACTTATGACGACATTTATGCGTGCTTTGAACCGTCTAAGGACGGATATTCTAGTCCATGGCGCTTGAGAAGCTTTTGCATAGCGGGCGTTGACGATGGTAAAGTGCTCTTGCAGCATTTTCAAAATCCGCCTGAAGCCGCCAGATATTATAAATCCCACAGTGATCTTATATACGATGTAGATCTCCAGCTATATACAGACTATAGCCATATTATACTTGAACACCCCGAAAGGCTTCCTCTGGAGTTTATAAGATATGAATGCAATAATACAACCACCTCACGCCTGGTCGACGAGATCAATTTGGCTGACAATGCGCTGGTTAAGGAGAGACGCTATAGGGAGCTCAGCGATTTCCTTAAAAACAGTCCGCAATTATATAACCGCCTTCGCAACCGAATGAAGGATGCGATAGACTTGGCGGTAAAGCGTACAAGATGGAACTATAAAACGGCCGTTCCGATGTATCATCCCGCGCGGGATTCAATGTCGCTTATGCTTCCCCTTTGTTTGTTAGACGATGAAACCGCTGACGTCGCCCTGGTTGTCCAGCGTAATACCGTTGGCAACTACCAGGGACAGACCATACTTTCTCTTCCCATGGCATACCTTGACGCGCGTCAGATATGCAGGCCTGACAGCGATTGGCTGAACCCGAATAGAATAACTCCGGATAATATCGACGAAGAGATTGAGGAATTGCAGGATTAGCGTTAGAAAATAATAAAAGTGGCAGCGATAACTGCCACTTTTATTATCCTAATTTCATTTATATTTTTACGCTCTTTAGCCTCAGCGCATTTAATAGTACGGTTACGGAGCTGAAGCTCATAGCAAGCGCGGCCATCATTGGGTTTAGCAATGGCCCCCCAAACGCATATAACACACCGGCCGCTATTGGTATGCCTATGCAGTTGTAGGCAAAAGCCCAGAACAGATTTTGCTTTATAGTACGCATGGTGCGCCTGGAGAGCGAAACCGCGTCGGATATACCCCTTAGATCGCTTCTCATAAGAATTATTGACGCGCCCGCAATGGCGACATCCGTTCCTGTATTAAGCGAAAAACCAACGTCTGCCTGAGCAAGCGCAACCGCATCGTTAATTCCATCCCCTGCCATTCCCACAAGTTTTCCTTCCGACTGCAGCTGGCTTATTATACCCGCCTTTTCTTCAGGCCTGACATTGCTTCGCAAGTCCTCTATCCCAGCTTGCCGCCCAATAGCCTCGGCCGTATTCGCATTGTCCCCCGTTATGAGAACCACGTCTATCCTCTGGCCTTTAAGCCTTTCAACCGCATCTGGCGCCTCATCCTTTATTTTGTCCGCTACAGCAACTATACCGCATAGGTCCCCATCGGCCGCCAATAACATAGGGGTTTTTCCCTGTTGAGCCAATCGCTCCATGTGGGCGCGCACCTCGGAGCCAAGCTCCACTCCACTTTCTTTCATAAGGTCGGCATTGCCCATAAGCAATAGCTTGCCTTCAGCCCTTGCTCTAGCTCCGCGTCCAATAAGGGCTTCGAATTCATCAGGGTTATCCGGCATCAGACCTGCTTTTTCTGCATACTCTACTATTGCCTTGCCAAGCGGATGCTCCGACATTTTTTCGCCGGTTGCAAATAGGGTCAACATCTCAGAAGAGCTCATCTCAAACGATATAACGTCAGTCACGGAGGGCCTCCCCTCGGTCAGGGTACCTGTTTTATCAATGGCCAAGACGTTAAGCCTGCATGCCGTTTCAAGCGCTTCCCCGTCCTTTATAAGTATTCCAAGCTTAGCTCCCCTTCCCGTTCCTACCATTATGGCTGTTGGCGTTGCCAGTCCAAGCGCGCAAGGGCAGGCTATCACCAGAACGGATACGAATATGCGTAAAACGTGCTCAACCGTTTCGCCGGCAACCAACCATATCAGAGCGGCGATAACTGCTATTGCTCCCACTACCGGCACAAATATGCCGCTTATCCTATCCGCAAGCCTTGCTATAGGCAATTTCGTTCCCTGCGCCTCCTCAACAAGGCGTATCATCGCAGAAAGTGTTGTATCCTCGCCAACATTTACTGTACGGAATACTATCGCTCCCCCTAGATTAACGCTGCCCCCGGTTACATGATCGCCAACCGATTTGTCAACGGGAAGGCTCTCGCCAGTAAGCATGGATTCATCTATAGAGGTAGCACCCCTCACTATTGTTCCATCGGCGGGTATTGACGACCCTGGACGCACGATTACAAGGTCTCCAGGCATAAGCTCCTCTACTTTGACTTCACGTTCAACCCCGTTTTTGTCCTGTATAACCGCATTGTCGGGCGCAAGCTCTATCAGGCTTTTAAGCGCTTCTCCGGTTTTGCCCTTGGCTCTTGCTTCAAGGTACTTTCCAAGCATAACCAGGGTAATTATTACGCCTATGGATTCAAAATACAGCTCATGGGCGGCATGGGCGTTTCCCACTGAGATTCTCCACATGGAATAGATGGAATATGCCAGCGAAGCAATGGTTCCTACAGAAATGAGGGAATCCATATTTGGATGAAGTCTGAAAAGAGCGCCTATCCCCCTCACATAAAAACCCCAGCCCGCCACAACGATTGGGATGAGCAGCAACAGTTGAACTGCCGCAAAGAGCATAGGATTGTCCGGCGCAACTGGGGATGGCAGACCAACCATCGTTCCCATGGATATATAGAACAGGGGGATTGCAAAGGCTATAGCCACGATAAGGCGTTTTTTCTTCCCCCTAAGTTCTTTTGCGCGCCGTTCTTCGTCAAGCATAGACTGCTTTTTAAAGCCCTGAGAGGGCAGCGCGCCAAAACCGGCCTTCTTTACAGCGTTAATAACAGCGTCGCTTACATCAACCTCGCTCCTTACCCTTAAGCGCTCAGCAGCAAGGTTTACATGGGCGGCTTCCACGCCGTCAACCCTGCCTGCGGCACGTTCTACAGCTGATGAACACGCCGCACAACTCATGCCAGTTATTGAAAACTCGCTAATCAAATAATACACCACCCTTCAAATTAAAGCGAATAATGCATAAAAGGTAGCTGCCCCTAGATTAGTCGCTACTAATTTGGTATCATAATAATATTATCATTTGATACATTTCATGGCAACATACCTTGCCATTTTTGCCCTTACTTTTGTTCAACGATCAATTTGGTAAAATAGCCCGCTTTAAAGGGCGAACTTCATCTATTTCCCCTCCGCCAAGACAAATATCACCTTCGTATAGTACAACCCACTGTCCTGGAGTTACTGCACGCTGAGGTTCAAAAAAATCAACAACGCATCCATCGCCGCATACGGTTACGCGGACCCTTTGGTCCGGCTGCCTATATCTGAATTTGGCCGTACACGTAAACTGCCTGGCTGGTGGAAAACCCAATATAAAGTTTACTTTATTGGCTCTCAATCCTAGGGAGAACAGTTCCTCTTGTTCTCCCTGCTGCACTACTAGGCGGTTTTTTGCGAGGTCCTTAGCAACTACATACCAGCTTTCGCCGCTTCCATCGTTTCTTCCGCCTATTCCCAGGCCTCGCCTTTGGCCTATTGTATAGTACATAAGCCCATCGTGCGTACCTACCACCCTGCCGTCAAGCGTTATCATATCCCCCTGCCTGGCAGGAAGGTACTGCATAAGGAATTTTTTAAAATTTCTTTCTCCAATAAAGCAAATCCCAGTCGAATCCTTCTTTAACGCAGTTGGGATGTCCTCATCAAACGCTATTTTTCTTAACTCGTTCTTTGTAATATCCCCAACAGGAAATATAACCTTGGATAGCTGCTCCTGCGTCAAGCCGGACAGAAAATATGTCTGATCCTTTGAAATGTCCACAGATCTAAGCAGCAAAACATTCTGGCCGTCACGCTGTATACGAGCATAATGCCCTGTTGCGATATAATCGGCGTCTAGCCCCATGGCAAAGTCAAGGAAGGCCCTGAACTTTATCTCACAGTTGCACAGCACATCAGGGTTAGGAGTTCTGCCCTTAGCGAACTCGTCAAGGAAATACGAGAAAACCCGCTCTCTGTACTCCTTTGCAAAATTAACGGAATAATATGGTATTCCTACGTGTTGCGCCACCCTGCGTACGTCGCTATAATCATTCGCAGAGGTACATACTCCGTCCTCGTCCTCCTCTTCCCAATTCTTCATAAAAACGCCTATTACATCGTATCCTCGACGCTTTAACAATAATGCGGCGACCGATGAATCGACCCCCCCAGACATGCCTAGAACAACCCTCGCTCCCCCAACTTCAGACATAATCTACTTCGCCTCTATGGATATGATATCGAACCCAATTTCTTGAATCGCGGCTTTTATTCTGTCAACGTCTCCCGAGAAGTCCGCAACAGCCGACCCTATCTTAACGCTTTCAACCGACGCCCCAACATCATTCAGTGCAGCCGTGACGCGTGATACACAGTGCCCACATCCCATTCCATCGATAGTTATTAAGTACTTCATGTTTTATCCCCTTTTGTAAAAATTTTATAGCCCTGCCGGACCTTTATGATTATATTGTACCTTGTTTACTGAGAAACCAATCCAGGGTTTTTCATAAACGCATTGCCTAAATACAGATTGCCTATGCTTCCCATCCTATCCCCCGCTTCAGTCATCCACACAAGGTTTACGCCTGGTATCTCGCACAGGGTATTTATAATGCTATAGATAAAAAGCTGTATCTTCCGCTCTGACTCAACAGTTTCGCTGTTAAGCATAGAATTTAATTTATCACTGAATCCGTATTGCCAATCCACAACGGCGCTGCTTCCGCTTATATATATTGCCCGTAAGTCCGAAGGCCTGAACCTTTCAAAGTCAGAATTGGACAATGAGATAATTCCTATAAGAAGTTCAAGCGAATGCATGTAATCATCAACAAGCGCATAGTAAACTGGTCGTGTACGCTTATGCATTACCGATTCGTTTTCTTCAGTATATACCAAGTGGATGCGGCGACCAATAAGGCTGTCAAAATTCTCAGTGGTATAGCTCCCATTTTCAGGCAGGGACTCTAGTACGCCGCCATCTCTAATGTACACTCTTACCCCGGATATGTTGGGGATATATCCCGTTATTGACAGGGTTAGCGCCGAACATATAATCTCATGGTCAATGTCTTTTGCTCCCTGATCAATTAGAGTAAGTTCGATTACATACTCATCGTTGGCGTCACGTTTAACGCTTGCTTTTTCAAATGCAACCGACTGTGGAATAGGAGCATATAGTCCTGTATCTCCATCCGGAGCGGATTTAAGGGCTTCAAATATAAGGCGGGCATAGTCGTCGGCCTTCATTCCTCTTGAAATATCTAGCGTGTAATTGCTTGCGATAAGCATCGCGTCGCCACTCGAATAATCAGCATAATATAATGTTGCATTGCTTTGAAATTCAAAAGCCGATTTTAGTATATTAGACAGCTTAGGAGAATTCCTTATTGTCCCCAATGCTTCGCCTCCATATCCTGGTTCTTTACCATTTAAATATACGTTGACAGCTTCAAGACCGGAATCTACGCTAAATACCGTGGATGCGGCAGCCGTCCTCAGCTTGAGCCATTCTTCCTCCGTCACCGCGCGTTCTCCAATATAATAAACGTTGCATACGCCGTCTAAAGGAACAACCTTGTTCAGTCTCAGGCCATCGGCCACAGCGGAAATCCTTCCGTCCCCAGTGGGCGCCGACCCCAACGCTATTAACGCAGATTGAATTTTTGAAATCCCGTTTCCATAGGTCAGGCTATGTTCCTCCCCTACCAGATCACCGTTACTCTCGTCGACAAAATATAGGGTTGCGTCGAACTCAACCGGTGACGTAATAGGCCTTGGAACTTCAAATCCCGTTTCCTGAAGCGGCGGAATTTCCTCAGTGCGGCCTACACATCCTATAACTCCTGCAGCAAATAAAATGCATAGCAGGGCACAAACTGCACGTATCTTCCTCATAGCGATTGCCTCAATACATCCAAAAAAGTAATATAATCAACCAGATATATTCCGCCCTCCTCAAGCAAGATCAGCCCATCGTTATATATAATTTCGGGGGTTCCGTTCTCCCTCTCTATAACAAGCCTAAACCGCACCATAGCCTCCCCATTTGAATTCTGGACGTATCCTTGCATATCGTATTCAGTAATTTTACATAGTGGGCTAAGCTCGTCCACGAATTCAGTCAAGTCAGGCTTGTATTCATTATTTGTTCCCACCAAAGCAAAGTAGTCGTAGGCTCTTTCATAGTCTTTAAGAATTAAGTGATCCAATAAAAGCTCTACAATGGTAGCAGGAGTTGCGGTTTGATTGGTTACCAACGGCATTGGCTCAACAAGCTCCCCACTTTCAATATCCTCTGAAAGCCCAACCTCATACAGAGTAGGTCTAACTCCCTCCCCAGTACCGTTTTTATCTACCAATAGCTGAATCCTGTCAACGTCTGTAACGCTTAACATGGAATTTACTATTGAATATACGCTTAGGCGCATCGCTTTAAAATACTCTTTATCAAGCGCGTTTAATATGGATTCATACTCGCCGGGTCTCAGCTTGTCCTTTTCTTCCTCTATTTCCTGACGTCTGCTCTCCAGTTCAGCTTTGTCCAGAAATTCCTTGGACAAAGTAAGATATAAAATACTGCCCTCGCGCTGTGAGCTTATTGCTTCCGTTCCTTTGGGAAGGGAGCTTAAAACCAAATCCGAATGCTCCTGCGGCGTCTGCGACAGTGCCCTTAGAACAGCGTTCTCCACGGTCTCATACGATTTTATATATATTGTACTATTGATCTTTATCACGCCTTCCCTATCAATTAGGCTATAATATAAACCACCTTGTACTTGTCTTGTTACACCCTCCTCCGGATCAATTTGTGGAAGGACAACATCGTTTTCTATCTCCTTTATCTTTAATAAGCAACCCGAAAGCAACAAGGCACATACAAGCACCGCCACAAGTATAGATATATAATTTCGTCTCATTTTACTTCTCCCGTGTGGCGCATAGGAAGATACAGGGTAAAAACGCTTCCCTTGGCCGGTTCGCTCTTAAGTCTGATGTAGCCGTTATGCATGGAGACTATCCTTTCAACTATGGCTAAACCAAGCCCCGTCCCTCCCGTTCCTCTCGACCTTGCCTTATCTACCCTATAAAACCTTTCAAATAGCCTTTGCTGCGCATCCTTCGGTATGCCTATTCCCGTATCCTGGACTGTAAGAACCGCGTTCTCACCTTCCTGTTTAACCACTACTACAATCTTGCCTGTATCAGTATATTTTATTGCATTATCAACCAGATTGGATACGACCTGTTCAATCCGCTCAGAATCCGCTTCAAGAAGAACGGGACTTACATGGGTTTCGATTTTTAATCCCTTCTTCTGGCTTAGAGGCATAAGTCTTTTTACCACCCTAAGCGTCAGCTCGTCCAGTCTTACATCCGATATATTTAGCTCGGCCCGTCCTCTCTCCTCTCTTACCAAGCTTAAAAGGTCTTCAATTATTCCTGTAAGCCGGTCGACTTCGCTGTTTACATCTAAAAAGAACTCACGCATTACCCCAGGGTCTGGATCGTTCTCATATAATATTGATTCAGAAAGAACCTTCATAGCCGAAAGAGGAGTTTTTAATTCGTGTGAGGCATTGGATACAAATTCATCCCTTACCCTGTCATGATCCTCGATTTGCTCACTCATACGGTTGAATGCCCTTGACAGCTCTGCAACCTCTCCCATACTTCCATCCTTAACCCTTACTCTCGCACCGAAGCCCTGAGTACCCATTCTTCTTATAACACCTGTAAGCTCAACAATCGGCTTTGTTAAGAATCCTGAAAGTATAAAGGTTATTATACCCATCGCAATAACAGTAATAAAGAAAACAGCGGTTATGCGCCTTATTATGTCAGTTATTCCGTCATGTACATCCTGAATTTCGGTTGAAAACAGGACCGCACCTAAATATATTCCATCATTTACTATTGGGGCGGTATAATAAACGGCCCAAACCCGATCAATTCCCCCGTCCGCGCCAGTCTGCGAGTCTAAAGTTTTGTTTCGAACAATACGATGAAATCCGTATGCGCCATCGGACGTCCCATGCAGCACTTTGCGGACCTCGTGGTATGGCAATGACATCCCGTTGTAAGCGGAGGCTGAATCCGCCTGAACTACGGCGTAGTTGTCAAGTATAAGGATTCGACCATCTAGTTCGGAGGCCTGTTCTAATATGTGGCCATAAAGTTTATCCGCATTGCGCTCATTGAACCACGGAGCAATTTCAAGCGCTACCCTCCTTGTTTCGCCAGATTGCGCTTCTACGCGCTGGCTTACCAAGAACGATTCCATTATATTGGATATAATTACTCCTATCGTAAGCATGGCAAGAAAGGTGACGCAGAAGTATACCGCCACCATTCTCAACCTTATAGATCCAAAGAAATTTTTAACCCGCAAAATAGTATCCTATACCCCATTTAGTCATTATGCATTCCGGCTTATTAGGATTTTTCTCTATCTTTTCCCTTAGACGCCTAATATGAACATCTACGGTGCGCAAATCTCCTACGTAATCCTCACCCCAAACAAGATCAAGCAGTTCCTCACGGCTGTATACCCTATCGGGATTATTCATAAATAGGTTTAAAAGGTCAAATTCCTTTACAGTAAGATTAACGGAGTTATCCCCTGCGGTTACGCTGCGGCTTTCCGTATTTATAGTAATACCGTGTTCGCTGATCAGGGCTTTATGCTCGCCGCTCTTGCTGCCAGCCCTGCGCAGGATTGTTTTTATTCTGGCCTTAACTTCAAGTATATTAAATGGCTTCGTCATATAATCGTCAGCGCCATATTCAAGGCCAAGTATTTTATCCATATCCTCGCCCTTGGCCGTCAGCATAATTATGGGCACATCACTCTTCTCCCTGATCCTCTGGCAAACCTCTATGCCTGATAGCCCAGGCAGCATAACGTCCAAAAGCACTATATCATAATCATTATTCAAAGCCATTTCAAGGGCTTGATCGCCATTCGTAGCCGTATCCGTATCATATCCGTCCTGATTAAGCGAAAATTTTAAACCCTTTAAAATTAAAGGCTCATCGTCAACCAATAAAATCCGCTTTGCCATATGTTACACCTTCCTGCCCTTCCGCTTTAGTGTATATTATACCACAATCATAGCCAAAAATCACCTTCCTGCCTATTATAGGCAGCTTATGTTTTGATCCAAGCAAAATTAGCCCTTTATAACGCTTACTTGCATATAATTATTTTGCTATTATGTTATATATAAATAAAACTATAGTTATGTTAAATTGACTCAATATGGCGTTACTTAAATATATTCCTTACTGCTAAATTGAAATCATAAAATTTCTATCCCTATCGGCTATTGTGCAAGCACGTCGAATCATTCAAAATCTAGTAGTTTTTTGGCTGCGCAACCTCATTATACAGATAGACCAGTTTAGGGTCGTATTTTTGATTTTTCGTCTGAGCGCAGCAAGAGAACGCAAGACGTGTCAAGGCAAAAAAAGCTTTAATCTGCCGGAGACAAAATGAGGTCATAAGTCTTTCGTATTGCACTATTGCTGCGCATGGGGGTTCATCCCGCAAAAGTCGGCCTTCGGCTGCAAGCAGCTATCAGACCATATTTAACTATCAAGGTATTAAATGACCGGCGCGCATTCCGTCGACTTTTATGTGTTGTAAATTTTGAGCCTTTACCAAAGTCTAGATTAGCTTCCTTGCGTTTTTTATAGTATAATGTTTATGAAGTATCTGCAAATATAGAAACTTAGGTTAACTGATCGCCCGCACAACAGAGTAAATACTATATGGCTAAGGATATAAAGCTGATCCTCTGCGGTATAGCGTTGACGCTTTCTGCTCAACTCCTTTAATCGAAGCTTGCATATGTTATAGCTGGATTGGGCGTGCTTTTTGCGGTGATCGGATTTTTTGAAACCCAGGACGCGACGAATTCGGGCCAGGCATGCATACCGGCTCTGACATCAACAAAGAAAATCGGTAAGAATAGCCTATTTGGCGCTCATTGGGCCGGATAGTTTCATACTTCCGGAGCAGATGTCGCACATTAGGGGTTCTTAAGCTTTCAAATGGTTTTTGCGTATGCTATAATGATGCAGGAAATCCATTGATTGCTAGGAGGTCACAATGAAATTAATCATAAATACTACAGACCTGAACGCCGGCGTACTGGCGGCTACGCGTGCGCTTTCCGCCAAAAGCGCCCTGCCGATACTCGAAGGCATATATATATGCGCCAGGGAAAACGACATGACGCTTGTATGCACCGATATGTCGCTCAGGATCGAAGCCACCATCCCAGCCGAAGTGCGCGAAGAGGGCGCAGCAGTCGTTCCAGGCCGCATTTTCTCCGAAATGGTGAGAAAGCTGCCAGGCGAAACCGTTGAGATAGACGGGGATGAAAGCTCTATCAAAATAAAGAGCGGGCGTAGCCGCTCCACGCTTCAAACCAACCGTGCCTCCGATTATCCGCCAATGCCCGAGATCGGCCAGCGTGAATCCATTACCATAAAAAAGAGCCTGTTCAGAAGTATGGTCCGCCAGACCACCTTTGCTACAGCGCCCGACGATTCAAATCCTATACTCACCGGCGTGCTTATGTCAATCGACGGCGATCGCGTGCAGCTTGTCGCTCTTGACGGGTTCCGCCTTGCCATACGCCGCGAATCGCTCAGACATACATGCGGCAGACTGGACGCGGTAATTCCGGTTAAGTCGCTAAATGAGATAGGGCGTATTATGGACGACAGCGATGATAACGTTGAAATTGTTTTAACAAAATCGCATGTAATGATCGATCTTGGCCATACCAGGGTGCTTTCCAGGCTGTTAAACGTGCAGTTTATCAACTATTCCGCGATATTGACCGACACCTACAATACACGCGTGCGCCTCAACCGCCGCGATATGCTGGATACCATAGAACGCGTTTCGCTTATGGCCCGCGAAGGGAAGACCAACATTGTGGTGCTCGAGTTTGCCGATGACGTGATGACAATATCCGCCAACAGCGAAATAGGACGCACTAACGAGGAGCAGTCCATAGAGATGACCGGCGAAGCACAGAAGCTGGCGTTTAACGCAAAATACCTTATTGACGCGCTTAAGAGCCTTGAGGATGAGGAGATATTCATCGACCTTATAGCCAGCGATAAGCACTGCGTGATAAGGCCCATCGACGGCGAGGCATTTTATTACCTCATTCTCCCAGTAAGAATGCGCTGAATTACGCAATAGCTATTTTCGACCGTGCATGTCGATTTTGCCTCCGGCGTCATAGAACCTTTTTTGCCTTCGTTTGTGAAGGCAAAAAGGCTTCTTGTCGGAGGTTTTTTTGACCTGGTTCAAATAATATCCACTACTCCTCCTTTATAAAGTAGCCTACATCAATAGCCGCGTTTCTAATCCATTCCCAAGCGTCGGACAAGCGTTGCCAACCCAGTCAACCGCTTTATTCCATCACGATGTATTTACTCTTGAACCTTAAAATACGTCCGCTTTCATTCTTTATTCGGCTAAAAGCGGGCGGTTTGTTGCAGTTATTCATAAACAAAATATGGAGTCCTATAACCTTGACTTTTTGAGATGGATATATTATAATTTTATTTAATAACCGACGGGTTTACGTCTTATCCCCATTTCGTTAGGCCATGGAAGGAGTGGAGGACAAGGCGCTTTATTTTTGTGAAGGAGTTGTCTTATGTTTAGAGAAATGCGCAGAAAAAGGCAGGCGTTATCCGCAGAAGAAACCGCTTCTGTTCTATATAGGGGAATGTCAGGGGTACTGGCCCTGGCGGGCGACGACGGTTACCCCTATGCCGTCCCCGTCAGCTATGTGTATGACGGTGATAAAATCTGTTTCCATTGTGCAAAAAGCGGTCATAAGCTGGACGCAATCCAAAGAAACGCAAAAGCGTCTTTCTGCGTAATCGACCAAGACCAGATCATTCCAGAGGAATACACGACCTATTTTAGAAGCGTAATTGTCTTTGGGCAAATACGTGTGTTGGACGACGAGCAGGCAAAGCGGATAGCGATTAAAAAGCTGGCAATCAAGTACTCGCCGGAGGATACCGCTGCTGGACGGAATAACGCCATTGACCGGGAATGGAAGACCCTTTGTATGCTGGAAATGAGCATTGACCACATGACAGGAAAAGAGGCCATCGAACTTGTAAAGAATAAGCAACAAGAGGGATAACAGAATACAATGTAGATATAAATCCCACAGGGGTTCTATTTCACTGTGTAGCAGGCCTGTGTTGCGTAACACAGGCCGCTTTTTTAAAGGAGATTTTCACCACCATGTATGAAGGCAAAACGCACTCCCTGTTTGCAAAGTACGCAGTGCCACAGGTGATTGGCTTGCTGTTCAAAACATTGAGTAGCCGCCTTTGTCAAACCGAAACGGATGTATATATAATATCAGCGAAAGCGCCTGCCGTTGTCCGTTTTCCTCAATAGATCGATAAAGCATGCGGAGAATTTGAGGAATCGTTGTTCCGCAGTTCAAGGCTTACGTCATTCCTTTCAAAGTACGGAAACGGCAATCAATTTAATCAGGTGAAATCCACACCTGTCGTTTAAATTACCTTGCTTTTTTCTTATGCCGGCAGTTCCAGTCTTCCGTCGCGCATGCGCAGCGCCTCGTCGGCCCGGGAGGCCACGCTGTGATCGTGCGTTACCACAACCACGCACCGCTCCGATGTGTGCGCCAGCTCCTTCAATATCCCGATGATGTTTCCCCCGTTACCGCTGTCCAGGTTCCCCGCCGGTATAAGCTCGCTTCCCGATACCAGCGCCCGCCGCTGCTCCCCGCCCGAAAGCATGTTGGGATACCGCCGGAACTGCTACTCCGTCAGTCCCACCGGCAGCAGCTTATCCCTTCCCACGGCGTCTTCCTGCTTCCTGGAGGCGTTGTGCACGTACAGAGAGTACGCCGCGTTTTCCAGCGCCGTCAGATATGGGAACAGGTTGTAGTTCTGTTAGATCACCGACACATGCTCCAGCCGGTAATCGTCACAGTCCAGATTGCCGGTGGCCGTGCCGTTAAAGGCCACGCTCCCCTCCGTGGGTATATCCAGCCCCTCCAGCAGAAACAGTAGTGTCGTCTTCCCGCTTTTGGACGCTCCCATGACGGCGTAGAACCTTCCCTTTTCAAACGCGTAGTCCACACCGTTCACCGCATACACCGTCTGATAGGCGTTGCGGTAGCAATATCTCACTTGCTCCAATGTTAATAATGTCATTGTTCATTTCTCCGTTCGCAGCAGTTTCATTACGTTCAGTCTTGTCAGGCGCAACACGGCAATGCCAGATCCCAGAAAGATCAGCAGCATCCCCGCCGCCTTGGCCAGCGCCGCTTCAAACGCCTTCCCCCCTCCATCGTTTGCCAGAATGGCCGAATACAGCAGCGGCGCCTCCGTATAGTCCTCGTACCGCTGGGCGTTGGGCACGGAGAACTTGAGCACCAAGATGGTTCCCGCGGGGATGGCGTGCAGGCCGTATTCAATTCCGGCGCGGTGTAGATGCCCACGATGGTATAGTCCTTTTTCGCCCTCATGCGGTTCTCTGGTCGGCAGGGTTCCTGAATCAGCACAGGAACCTGCGCTCCAAGTTCGCCCTTCATGGTATAGCGGTAGCCGACTTCCATGTTGTAGAAATCCAGCGAAAGGGAATCTTCCACCTGGAGGTTGTTTTGCAAAGCATAAGAGGTGCTCACCAGGCAGACCGCGTCCCCGCCGCCGTACTCCAAGGGTTCGAAGCTCCGGCCCTCTGCGATGTGTCTGCCGTTCCGGTATTTAAGGGAAGCATGCTGTTTATATTGTCTGTGAGGATGACGCAGCGCTCTCGTAGTTTGTCTCGCACATGGGGAGGATGGTATCCCTCTATATCCTGCCTTCTTTATTGTCAGGAATTCCTCTAGGGATAAGGGCGAAAAGACACTGCGCCATCCGCCATGGAGTTTCCGCTATATAAATGATGGTCCTGCATTTATCACACCTATATGGTTACGATTAAGTGAATGGCAAGTCAGGATATCAGGATATATTAACTTAAAATAAGCAATTATGATAGCATAGTTAATAGTAGTTTGTAAACCTCAAATGTAAAACCATAAGCTAGATTTGTTCATTTTTAATAACGCTGAAAAACAACGGTGTCGCAAAATTTCCACAGCACCATTGTATTAGTTGGGTCTTTCCCGAAAGCTGTGTCCGTCGGAAATATGGATTTGGCTTTGGTTACTTTACTAAGCTACCGGTTGAAGTTTTCAATACTCGATTCGAATATCTACTATTGCATATTCTTCCCAGTCACCATAACCTGCAAGACTGCTGTTACACATTCATCTATACTATACGGGATTACAAATCCAGCTTTGATACAACAATAAAAACAAATGCTGCACATCATGCTCGATCTGCATCTCTAATATTCCACTTTGGAAACAGATCAATAATGGGCTTAATATTTGAGTTCTCGCCATCAATAAATTCATGAGAAGCCATTCGATCAGCATATCTTGCTACGTCTGCTAATTCTTTTCTTGTTGCCAGCTTTATCACCTTTATGATTAATAAAAAACTGGACACCTATCAAGATACGAATTGTATCAAAATTGGTGTACAGTTATGGTCTGGGTGAGAAGATTCGAACTTCCGGCCTCTTGAACCCCATTCAAGCACGCTACCAAACTGCGCCACACCCAGAAAACTTATTTTGAACACAAAATTGATTTTAGCATTAATCAGTCATATTGTCAATACTTAATTTGTAAAGCATAACTACCAGAAGAAGATTTGTCAAGGGGCCTTTTTGCTTTTAAATACGGCTTTGAAAAAGCAGAGGGGTGTCAACCCCTCTTGGCTGCAAAACAGCACTATTCCGTGGGAGTGTCAAGGATGCCGCAAGGCAAGGCGAAGCCGGTTCCTTGACGCTTCCCTGGAACAGTGTTACCTGCCGAAGAAGTCGGCAGCTTTCCCCTCGGAGAGCGCACGACTGCCGCAGGCAGTACCACCACCCGCAGGGTGGTGAGTAAGTGCGCACTTCGGAATACTTACATTAAGGGATAAGGGCAGCTTGAAGCGGTTTCCCTTGTGTGCTATAATTTTAGCAATTTCAACCGAGCAATAAATGATAATTTGTGAAGGTGACTTGATGACAGAAAAAACATTTGAAACGCAGTGTGGTACAATTCACTATTGGATCAGTAGTAAAGACGCAGAGATTTCCGAGCCGTCGCTCGTGTTCCTGCCGGGGCTGACTGCGGATCATAGATTATTCAACAAACAGATTGAATACTTTGAGGGGAAGTGTCCTGTTTTTGTGTGGGACGCGCCAGGTCATGCAGCCTCGTGGCCATTTAGCTTTTCGTTTAGCCTTCAAGATAAGGCGCGGTGGTTGGATGGGATTTTGATAAGGGAGAATATGCGGGCACCAATCATTGTCGGTCAATCTATGGGCGGTTATGTGGGTCAGGCCTATGCACAACTGTTTCCAGAAAAGTTGAGGGGCTTTATTTCCATTGATTCGGCACCGCTCCAAAGGTCCTATGTGACGGCTATGGAGATATGGCTTCTGAAAAGAATGGAGCCGGTCTATCGGTATTATCCTTGGAAGTCTCTTTTGAAAACAGGGACGAACGGTGTCGCCATGTCGGAATACGGAAGGAAACTGATGCACGAGATCATGATGGTCTACGACGGTGATAAAGCAAGGTATGCAAAACTGTCTGGACATGGGTTCAAAATGTTGGCAGAGGCAATGGAGGCCGATCTTCCTTATGAGATCAAGTGCCCAGCCCTTCTTATCTGTGGGGAAAAAGATCATGCTGGTTCTTGTATCCGGTACAATAAGGCATGGCACAAAAAAACCGGGATACCGATCGAGTGGATAAAAGGCGCGGGGCATAACTCCAATACGGATAGGCCAGAACAAATTAACCGGCTGATAGAAGCGTTTATAGACAAGGCATAAGACAAATTCCGTTTGTAGGGCACATAAAAAAGGGACATGGCCACCCATCGGCGTGCCATGTCCCCTGTCTGTTTTCCGTTGGCGTTATCCTCGTAAATACGCTTAAATAGCCTGTCCAATTCCTCAATGCGCCGTTCCGCTTGCGTCAGTTGCCGCCGCTTCGCCGCAAGTTCCTTTTTCTCTTCGACTTTCTGCTTCGCCCCCATGCTTTTCTAAACCATTCCTCGTGGGTGGACACACAGGCAATCACAAGCCGCATATGAGCGAGTACACCCTGTTCCAAAACAACGGCGCGGATAAAGTGCGTCGGGCAAACCTCTTTCCCTTTCAGCCTTGAAGTGGAGCAAACAAAATGGTCTTGCCGCGCTTCAAAGTTCTTGCTTGTGCAGTAATACAGCTTTTCCCCACAATCGGCGCAACGTACAATGCCAGAGAATAGATTTGTCTTTCCTGTCCTCGTCGGGCGTCGTTTGTTCTTTCGCAATTCCTGCACCCGTTCCCATGTGTCAGCGTCTATGATTGCTTCATGGGTATTCTCAAACACAAGCTGTTTTTCTTTGGGGTTGTAACAGGTCTTTTTGCTCTTGTACGACTGTTTGTAGGTCTTGAAGTTCACCGCATGCCCCTGATACTCTGGACGTTCTAAAATGTCGGCTATGGTGTCGCCCGTCCAGTTGTACGGATTGTCCGGCGGCGTATTCCTCGTTGCCCTGCCTGTCCGCTGAAAATGCATAGTCGGTATTATGACTTTTCCCTCTTTCAGGATACGGGCAATCTGCGACGGTCCGTAACCCTCTAAGCAGAGAGCAAATATCCGCCTAACCACCTCGGCGGCGGTTTCATCTACAATCCAACGCTTTTTGTTGTAAGGGTCTTTCATGTAGCCATATGGAGCGTTGGTACAGAGGTGTTCACCCGCTTCGCCTTTGGACTTCATCACAGCGCGTATCTTCTTGCTTGTATCGCGGCAATACCACTCGTTGATGATATTCAAAAACGGGATAAAGTCGCTGTCTATTTGGTTCGCGCTGTCAATGCCGTTGTTAATGGCAATAAAGCGCACTCCCTTTGTACCTGGATTGTAAAATGAAGTGCAACAAGGCGAAGAAGGTAAGCAATGGGGACGGATAAGAAAAAGGCAGCAATTCATTGTAAATGGCCTTAAGATGGTGAGTAACAAACAAAACCAGGAAAGGAACAACAACAATGAATTGCTACCACCATCTTAGCATGGAAGAAAGAGAAAGTCTACTGATAGGAGTGCAAAACCAGAAGAGTTTGTGGCAGATAGCAACAAAGCTGGGGCGCAGCCGATGGACCCTTAGCAGAGAAATACGCGGAAACGGCACAGACGCGGCGTACTATCGTTCCGTAGCTGCTCAAAAGCGGTATCTCAGACGGCGAAGGAACTGTGTACGGCCATGTAAGCTGTCAGAACCGCCGGCCGCGGCAAAGGTGACTGAGCTGCTGAAACAGCGCTGATCGTCCGAACAGATAAGCGAACGGCTTAGGAAAGAAGGGAACTGCGTACAGGTAAGCTTTAAGACCATATACCGATCCATTAGCGAAGGGATATTGGACCCTTCGCTAAAGAGCAGGCTGCGCCTGAGGCGAAACGCTCTGTATGGAAAACACAAGACAAGCCGGTGCGGGCATCATAACATAGACCATTCCATACATGAGCGGCCAAAGAGTGCGGATACAAGGATAGGCGACTGGGAAAGCGACACGGTACGCGGAGCAAATTGGAGCGGATGCATAGCTACGCATGTGGAACGAAAAAGCCGGTACGTGCCGCTGAGCAAGCTGCCCGACAGGACACACAAAGCGTTTACAGAGGCTGCGATCGCCGCGTTTAAGAACATCCCAGCGAACCGGCGCAGATCGTTTACAGTAGATTACGGCAAGGAGTTTGCCGGACACCGCGTACTATCTTCGGCGCTTAACTGCAAGGTATACTTCTGCGACCCGATGGCGCCCTGGCAGCGTGTAACCAATGAAAACACAAACGGCCTGCTGCGCCAGTACCTTCCGAAACGTACATCCTTCGCCGCCATCACTCAGGCCGATGTGGATGCTATTGCTTTGCTCCTCAACCTCCGCCCCCGCAAATCACTCGGCTGGAAAACCCCTGAAGAGGTCTTCTTTAACAAGGCGTTGCACTTGACTTGACAATCCAGGGCAAAAAGTCCCCTTGGGAATCCCGAAAACAGCGTTTTTAATTATGTATCGCTTCGCTGATTTTTGATGGATTGTAAAATTGGAGCGATGTTCCAAAGCTTATACTATTCCTTCCGCACCTTTTGGAGTTTTTAGAACCTCTTTTTCAAAACACGAAAAGACGGCGTTTTTTTGATTTATTGTTTTATCCACCGCTTATCTCTGGTAGTATAAATTCAGGCACCATTTGGCGACTAAATAGAAACACAGGGATCATAGGATAACGTAAACGCCTATTTACCTATAATTACGTGGTTTTTGTATTCTTCATTTTATTTGCTGGCAAAAATATAATATCATTTTTATTGATTTATCATTGGAAAAGGTTAATACTTCTGCTTTAAAAATGATTCAAACACTATTTTCTCTATAAAGATTCTGTTATAATTAATTCTAGAGCATGATTGGAGTTATATATGAAGAAGTTAAATTCAGGACCTATGGATGCCGCGTTAAAGTTTCTTGCCCCAAAGGCCCGTACTGTGCGCGAAACCGAACTTTACCTTGATAAATGCCAGTTCGGCGAATTCGAAATATATTCTGTTATCGAAAGGCTCAAGGAGCTAGGTTACCTTGACGACAAGGCTTATGCCGATGAATTCATACGGTCGCGCTTAGCTACAAAACCAGTTAGCCGGCGCAAGCTTAGAGAACAACTTGCTGGTCACCAGCTTGATAACGATATTATAAATGAAGCTTTAGCTTCTGTTTCAGATGAAGCCGAGCTTGAAAACGCTATGTTGATTGCCCAAAAATTTGCTGCAAATATGACTGGCTACAATCATGATGATAAATTGGAGCGCATAGCAAAGAGGCTTATATCGCGTGGCTTTGACTATGTCTTTGCTAAGCAATGCGTTTCAAATTTATGCGAAAATGTCACGCACGATATGGAGTGGAATTGACTATGGGTTTAGAATTATCGCTTAATTCATAAAAATTTATTGTAGTGTATTAATATAAGGTGTTACGTTTTGCTGTGTGTAGTATTTATATTAAATCTAACTGGTCGCATTAAAATATATTAACTTTTTGATTCACTTCCTTTAAGTGCTGCGTTGACATCCGTCATAATAAGGTGCTAAAATTGTTATTGTAAACTGTTGTCATTTTTATCCTTGGGTTACGTTTGACCGTGGCGGTATTTTATGCATGTAATAAAAATGGCAGCAATCTTTATAGTTGTTGGAGTTGGGTATAGACGCATGAGGCTGAATTACCTTTCATGTATTAAGGACACTGCTCCAACCAAATTATCAGTATTAGATGTGTTGCACATTGCTTTAAGCGCAGTCGGTATTAGCAGTTGCTAAACAGCGGAGTTGCGTTTATTGTAATAACAAGCTGATAGTTTGAATTTTTAGGAGGTCGGGCTGAAGGTGAAGAAGACAATCTTGACAACATCATTGTTATTGTTATTGACTGCCGTTTTAACCACGGTTACGGTGGCGTTGTTTACTTCTGAAAACCATGTAGACAATGTTATAACCACAGGCGGTATCGATATAAGGATAAATGGTCTGCTGGATAATGGGGTCAATGGTCACGGCAACTTAAAGCCAGGAGATCTGAGTGAAAAATCGGTCACAGTTGAAAATATAGGAAATAATGACGCGTATGTGCGCGTGTCAGTTGCGCTTGAATGGGCAAACGGGGAGCTTTCAAATGATGTTATTGTGCCAAACTATAACACTGAAAATTGGATTAACCGTGGCGGCTACTGGTATTACAATCAATGTCTGAAGGCTGGTGAGGAAACTCCTGTTCTATTCGATTCGGTGAGCTTTTCTTCTGAAGCTGGAAACAGCTATATGAATGCAATGCTTAACGTGACCGTTGAGGCAAGCGCTATACAAGCAGCAAACGGCGCCGCCGCAGATGAATGGGGATTTACCCCTGGAGAATAATGCGGCCCCACCCATCGAAGTGTAATTACTTTATTTGAGGATGGTTTTTATATGACAAAGCGTAAATCATTTAAGATTATTATTCTAACAATAATTGTAGCATTACTCCTGTTGAGTACAATCGGAGTTGTTTTGGCTGAATCAGCCGGCTACATGACCGATTACGTTTTTTTCCCTGATGGCTCCGATCTGTTCAGTAATTTTAAGGGGGTTATGCCTGGGGACGAACTTGTTCAAGATATAAGGCTTGTCAACATGCACTATAAGAAATTAACGTATAAAACCTTTATCCGGGCCGAAACCCCAGACGAGCAATATATTCCGTTTCTGGAACAGCTAAATTTAAAGGTTGAGCAGCTCGACGCAAATGGAAACTCTACCAACGTTTTGTTCGATGGGAAACCCTCTGAAACAGGGCCGTTAAACTCAAATGTTTTTTTGGCTGAACTTGCTCCTCTTAAGGCCACAGAGCTGCGGGTGAGTCTCAGCGTTCCTAAAACGCTTGGCAATGAATATCAAAATACCACGGGCGCAATAAAATGGTATTTTAGCGCATATGAAAGGACGGGCTCTTCCGAACCCGATACGCCAGGTACGCCGACAACAGGAACCTTCGGCCCACCATTAATCTTTATAATAATACTTCTTGCGGCAGCGTGCACTTTGCTTTCAATAGCGGTGATACGCAGCAGGAAGAAGGTATAAGCTTGGATCCCACGGGAAAAACCGTGGGATTTTTTGTGTTTTCCATTTATGAAAAGTGTGGTATAATTGTTAATTGTATTGTATGTTTCCAGCGCTTAAGCGGAAGCTGAAGTTTTACATATACACTATTTTATCCGCAAAGTTTTGTTACCAATATGTATGATATTGGTATTTAAAGGCGATGCTGATAAATATTAATAAAACAGTAAATCACCGTATGGAGATGAACATGGTAATTGGCACAGGAATTGACATAATAGAAGTAGGAAGAATAGCAAATGCTTCTTCCCGTCCGGCATTTATGGAACGTCTGTTTACAGATGTGGAAAGATCATATTTCAGAGTTAAGAATAATGATCCGCAAACCATTGCCGGCATGTTCGCGGCCAAAGAGGCATCGTTTAAGGCTCTTTCGTCAGGTTTTGACAGCATCGATTGGAAGGACATTGAAATAGTTCACGACGAAACTGGAAAGCCGAATGTTACCCTCCACGATACAGCTACAAGGCGAATGAAGGCACTTGGCGGCAGCGAAATACACATTAGTATTTCTCATATAAAGGAGTTAGCAATAGCACAGGCCATACTGGTAGGTTAACGGCTAAGCTGTTTTGATTATGAAAAGGGTTTTGACCGCAGAGGCCATGCGCAACCTTGATGCGCATATTATAAACGAAACCGGAACTCCTGGGTCCGTTCTCATGGAGAATGCCGCACACGCATTATTCAAGCATGTGCTTTGCCACATTAATTCAGAAAGCCGTGTGTTAATTATATGCGGAAAAGGTAATAACGGAGGCGACGGATTGGCGCTGCTGCGTATACTTCATATGAACGGAGTGAACGCATCCGCCGCCCTGTTATGCGAGGATTCGGAGTTAAAGGGTGATGCAGCCATAAACATAAGGTCGGTTAGGAATATAGGTCTTCCTTGTGTAAATGTAAAGGATGAAGGTGAAATCTCCAATCTGACATCAGCTAACAATATAATAGTGGATGCTATCTTTGGTACGGGGCTTTCCCGAAATGTTACAGGATTGCCGGCAAAAGCCATAGAGTCTATGAATAAAGCTGAGGCGTATCGCATAGCCGTTGACATTCCGTCGGGCATATGTTCCGATACAGGTAAGGTTCTGGGGATTGCATTTAAAGCTGACGCTACCGTAACCTTTCAACATCTAAAGCGCGGCCTTATTCTGTTTCCAGGTCGTGAATACTCAGGTAAGCTTGAGATCGCCCCAATAGGCATGAATTCCAAGGGATACAAATTTGATAAATGCGAATACTGCCTGGAATACGACGACATAGTCCGGCTTATTCCAAAACGGCTACCAGACTCACATAAAGGGAGTCACGGCCGCGCGCTTCTTATAGCTGGAAGCGAAGGCTTTTTTGGCGCGTCCGTTATGTCGGCAAGAGCAACGCTCAGGGCTGGAGCGGGTTTATTGAAGGTCGTGGTTCCTGGCGAAATAAGCCCAGCGCTTTTTGCGGTCCCTGAAGCTATGGTTAACCCAATGCCGGAAGGCGGTTGGGACGGCGCTGATATGCTAAAACTTGACAGTCTCATCGACTGGGCGGACTGCATAGCCGTAGGCCCCGGTATGGGTCGAGACGAAGGGGTAAAAAGGGTTGTCAGCCGCGTCCTGCAATCGGGCAAGCCCTCAGTCTTAGACGCTGACGCGCTTAACGCCATATCAGGCGATGCTAGTCTCTATGAATATCTTCATCCAAATAGCGTCCTTACACCGCACGCCGGCGAGATGGCCCGCCTTTGCGCGTGCAGCGCTTTGGATGTAAAGCGGGATCCCGTTGGGTTTGCGTCGATGTTCTCTAAAAGATGGAATGCAAACCTGCTCTTAAAAGGCGCTACCAGTGTTATTTGCTCTTCTAGAGGCAATATAGCTTATAATCTTACAGGTAATCCAGGGCTTGCAAAAGGTGGCAGCGGCGATGTTTTAACCGGTATCATACTTGCCATGATGGCACAAGGCCTGCAACCGTTTGAAGCCGCTTGCGCGGGCGCCTATCTGCTGGGAAAAGCGGCGGATAAAGCGGCGGAAACGATCAGTTTAAGGGCGATAACCTCAAGTGACGTAGTAGAAGCGCTAAAAGCTGTGATTGCATAAGAAAAAGCTATCATAAAATATTAAAGGGTTATAAAATCGTGCTATTGACACGATTTTATAACCCCTGTTTTTATTCAGCATATCCAGCGCTTTTATTGCCGTGTAATCATGACCGCTTATTATTTTGTGGTAAAATCAAAAGCAGGCGCCTGGCTCTTGGCCGGATCAAAGCTATTATTACCTGGCCTTGAAAGGTCAAAATATATTCTCGAGTCATTTGTTACGCCCCAGTCGTTCTGGGAGCCTGAATCCTGTATTCGGTTGAACGCCTCCCTAAACATCGTATTGTGGGCCTCCTCTCTGTTTAGAAGAAAATCAATCATCTCCCTGACGCCATTGTCATTTATCTGTCGATAGAGATACTGATATACCACTTTTGCCCTTTGTTCAGAAGCTATATCGGATAGTATATCGGCCGCTAAATCACCGGTTTCGTTTACATAAGCGGCTGTCCAAAGATATCCTGAAGCGTTGGCCAGCATGGGCGTAAGCCCTGAAAGAACGTGTGCCTCAATATTTCCTATGGAAGCGTTCATCGCATCGGGATCATGGCCGTTAAGCAGGCTGACCGCTGTGGCAACCATCTCCATGTGCCCCAACTCTTCGGATGCGATATCAAGGAACAGATCCTTTATGTCGGGATCCTTTATTCTCATACTTTGGGACAGGTATTGCATAGCCGCCTTCAGCTCTCCTTGCGGGCCTCCGAGCTGCTCTTGAAGCATGGCCGCATAGTTGGCGTTTGGGCCGTCTACGCGTACGTTTTGAAGAAGTCTTTTCTCATGTCTAAACATTTATGTTTACCGCCTTTCTTGCAATGTAGCTATTAAATATTATGTTTTTATTTTGACTGAACGGAGGCATTTATATTCAAGCAGAAAGTATTACAAATCAGCATAGATATGAACAATATGTAAAGCCAATTGCCGTATTATACCGCCTTATGCTATACTATCATTGGCTAAATCTATACTCGAAAGGGATATGATGACATGGATTCCTACAAAACAAACGATTCACATGATGGTAAAACCCGTTTAAGGCGAACCTACAGACCGGAAGATACGGATAATATATTTTTTGATGTCAAAAATAAACAAAAGACAAAAATAAAAGACCTGTTTGTGCAGCGCAAGGACACAAAACCTTTTCCTCTGGCGGTTCTGTTCAGTACGCTGAAGGTGATGATAGTGTCGCTGATTCTCATAGGATGCGCATGCTTCGGTTTGGTGCTTGGCGTCGCAAAGGCATATGTGGACACTACCCCTGAGCTGGATGTTTCCCAGCTGACCAAAAGCGACCGCACATCCTTTATCTATGATAAAGACGGCGACCTGATTACCACGTTTTCGGGGTTAGAATACAGGGACTGGGTAGACATTGATGAAATACCCGATATGCTGAAAAACGCCGTTATTGCCATTGAGGACGTAAGGTTTTATAAGCATAACGGAGTGGACATAAAAAGGCTTGTTTCCGCTATAATAAACACGTTTTTAAATCAGAATACCCATGGCGGAAGCACTATAACTCAGCAGCTGATAAAAAATAAGATTTTATCAAACGAGCAGTCCTACAAGCGCAAGATTCAGGAGGCCTATCTGGCGCTGGAGCTTGAGAATACCATTGATAAGGACCATATTTTAGAAGCCTATATGAACGATGTATACCTCGGGGAGTCAAACTATGGCGTAAAGGCGGCTGCAGAGGACTATTTTGGCAAGGAGCTATCCGAATTGTCCATTAGGGAATGCGCCATGATAGCCGGCCTTATACAAAAGCCCTATTATACCAATCCACGGGCGAATACGTATACACGCACCTATACGGAGGGTGAAAAAAAAGGCCAAAATAAGATGGACATCACTGAAGAGCGTACAAATACAGTTATATGGGCTATGTATGACGCTGGATTTATAACCTCTGAACAGCGTGAGACTGCTCTCAATGATAAGGTGAAAATTCTGCAATTCTCTGAACAGAAGCAGATGTATGATATGCCTTACTTTGTCGAATATGCCATTTATGACGTTGTCACGCATATGCTCATCCAGCGCAATATGCTGGATACAAAGGAGAACCGCACCTCTATTGAAAACGAACTGAGGACGGGCGGCTATCATATCTATACAACTGTTGATACACAAATGCAGCACCTTGTTCAGGATACAATAACGAACTGGGATAAGTATCCTGAACTTGCCGATCCATCAACCGCCATTGATTACACATCCGGTCAGGGCATTATACAGCCCCAGGCGTCCGCGGTAGTATTCGATTATCATACGGGCGAGCTTAGGGCAATAATCGGAGGAAGAACTCCCCCTACGGTAAAAAAGGCTTGGAATCGCGCCTATATGAGCAACAACCCTGTGGGCTCCTCAATAAAACCTATTGCGGTATATGGTCCCGCCCTTGATCTAGGCGCCTCTCCAGCTACTATCATAGCGAATTTCCCAGGAGAAATTGAAGGATATGGCGGCAAAGGTTATCCTGCGCTTGGCAGCTCAAAGTGGATGGGACCGGTAACGATAAGGCGCGGTGTTGTGTCCTCTTTGAACGTAGTGGCTGCGAGGACGCTGTTTGAGTACGTTACACCGGCCACGTCCACCGATTATCTGGCCAACCTTGGGATAGACAGGTCTAGGATAAACTCCGATGGACCTGGGCTTGCGCTTGGTACATCGGGGATTACCCCTATTGAGATGGCGGCAGCGTTCGGAGCCATAGCAAACGGAGGCGAATACATAGAGCCTATGGCGTTTACCCGTGTTGTAGACTCAAACGGCAAGATAATAATTGATGCAAATGATGTCAGGGAAACGCGTCAGGTATTCAAACGTTCCACCGCGTACATGTTAATAGACATGCTTACAAATGCTGTAAACAGCGGTACCGGTACAAGAGCCAAGATCGACGGCATGACGGTGGCTGGCAAGACCGGCACCAATGACGAGTATACGAGCGCATATTTTGCTGGGATGACGCCATATTACTCAGCCTCCATCTGGGTTGGTCACGATCAGTATAAAAATAAGCTTAGAAGCGGTTCAACAGGTGGAAACTCCGCCGCGCCGCTATGGCAGGCGTTTATGTCCCAGATCCACGAAGGTTATACGGATAAGCCCATCATGGACGATTCCCCAGTACAGCTTGGATTGGAAAGACGTACTGTATGTTCAATATCCGGACTTTTAGCGACAGAAGCCTGTAAACATGATACGGGGGGACATACCCCTGTTACCGATTGGTTTTACAGCGATGATATTCCCACTGAATCCTGTAATATGCATGTAATCGTTGAATTGTGCTCAACTTCTCATGAACCTGCTTCCATCTACTGTCAGCCCTACGGAACCACTACCGGAAGCGTTGTGTTAATATCGTCCGAATCAATGTATAGCCAGTTCTCAAAAGAGGATGTACTGGCCGCAATGCCAAACGCTGTGTTTACCGACGCAACTATTGAGGAGTATGCGGCAAACGCAGATCCCGCTTTACTATGCGGCTTGCATACGCCGCCATACCATGGAGGCGGTGACGGCCTTAGTCAGGCGGTCATTGCGGCAAACGAATTGATAACTGATGTCCAAACCTACCTTAATACTGTAGTAGCGCTGCCTGAAACCGAACGTTCTACACTTGAAAACGGTATAAGCTTGCTTAGGACAGCGTTAGACAACAGTGACTTGGATGAAATAAGGAACTATACAAGCTCGTTGGAGTATAATTACGGTATAATAAAGGGTAATTATCCTCCTCCTGCCTTGTAGCGATTAGAAAAGGTCAAATATTGTAATCTATTTGCACTTTACCAAAACATCGATCTGATATATAATACAGATATGCCAGAGTATGAACGGCAGTATATAACTTGATTACACTGGAGGGAGGCCTTTTAATATGGACGTGAAGTATTGTCAAAGCTGTGCTATGCCGCTCAGCACGGACGAGCTGTTAGGAACGGAAGCCGACGGAAGCAAGAATGAGGAATACTGTGTATATTGTTATTCCGACGGATCGTTTACGTCTGAATGTACGATGGATGAGATGATTGAGCAATGCATTCCGTTCATGGTGGAGTCAAATCCAAACATGAGCGAGGGGGCTGCGCGCAAGATGTTAAATGATGTATTTCCAATGCTCAAGCGCTGGAAGAAAGAATAACCTACAGGAGGCGATTACATGAAGTATACCAGGTTTCTGCAAGCGGTCTCAATCGCATTGCTTTCCGCAAGCATTCTGTTCACCCCAGCAAGCCGTCAGGCGCGTGCGGAGGATAGCGTAGAGCGCGAATACGGGCAGGTTACTTCATCCGATGTAAACTTGCGTGTTGAACCTAATACGGAGTGCGATATTATTACCAAACTTGCTTTGGATACGCGCCTGGAAGTACTGGCGTATGATAATGGCTGGTATAGGGTGTTATACGAGGACTCTGTGGGATACATACGCGGCGACTATCTTTTTGTTAATACAAACGGCACCCGGGGCGCATACGTGCTTGAAGATGGGGTTAATCTCTATGGCGGGCCCTCCTCAAGCTCATATATAATTAAAGAGCTTACGGGCGGCCAAGGAATTAAGGTTAAAGCTATGATCGGCGAGTGGTGTTTTGCGCTAATAGGCGATAGCAGCGGTTATGTAAGATACGACAAGCTCCGTATGACAAGAGGCTCTACCGCGGAGGAAAACCAGCTTCGCATGGGTATGGAAGGCGCGGATATACGAAAGCTGCAACAGGAGCTATATGATAGGGGATTTTTATCAAAGGCCGATATAACAGGACTGTTTGGAGCTAAGACAAGAACTGCAGTGCTGGAATTTCAAGAGCTTGCAAATCTATCCGTTGACGGTATAGTCGGATCGGAAACCCTTAATGCCGTATATGACTCAGGCAACAACATACGCAAGGAGAATGCGGTCTTTAATCAGGTAAAGGGGACGGTTGAGCTTCTTGATTGGTTTAAGGGAGGCTCTGAATGGATGGCTAAGGGCAAAAACTTTACCATTACTGATGTAAGAACAGGGCTTAGCTTCAGAGTCCGACGCTTTGGCGGGTGGTATCATGCGGACAGCGTTCCTCTAACAGCCGCAGACACTAAAATTATGTTTGAAATATCAAACAACAGCTGGTCGTGGAACAGAAGACCCATATGGGTTACATCAGGCGGAAGAACGGTTGCCGCAAGCATGCACACCATGCCTCATCTCTCAAATCCTATTCCTTCTAACAATTTTGGGGGGCATTTCTGTATTCATCTGTACAATTCTAAGGTGCATGAAAACAGCAAGGCCTGTCCGAGACATCAGTCATGCGTACAGGAGGCATATCGGGCAGGCAGGCCCCAGGACTGATTGTTAGTTCTCTAAAGTAAATGCAAGCGTACAATGGTAAAGCTATCGTGCGCTTGCATTGCGTCACTAAAGCAGTAATACCGTTCATGCTTTTTTATTGTTTATTTTAAGAGTTAACATCAGCATCTATCCTACAATAATTATTACTCCACCTGCCGCAATTAATATATTAGTAAAATAATGGGGAATATAAACGCCTGTGAAACCATAGGCTTTTTATTAACCCTAATATTTTTCAAATGCAAGCTTCGCCACCGCGCTAATTGCCATGTTAACATCACCTATTGACGAAATGATAAACCCTGAATATATCTCTTTATCCAATTTAAGGTATCTGAGGGTTCAGCCTAGCCACTGGGGCAATTCGTTTTCGGCCTTTCCCGATTCATTAAGGGGCAGTATCAGCAGTAATCTCTAATACCTCTTCAGGAGCAATTATCTTATAAACTCCCGGTGTCGCGCCGCCCAACTCCCACTTTGAAACCGTCGGCGGCTTACTCCTTAGGCAAGAACCCCTTGCGACGTTTTCTTTAGCTTTCAATAATAATAAGTTTTTTCATTGAGTTTCAAAAATACCCTCTTTTATGCTGTTATGCTATAGTTCGTGCTTAATCAATTATATTGATTTCTGGAGTTGCATTCTACCATACAGAGCTTGAATGTCCGCAGCTGCCGCTTGCTTTCTTTTTTGTTTTGATTATATAAAATTTATGGTGAACTTTCCACTCAGGCTTGAAGTCTATGTGCAGGCTGTAGTATTTTTTAGGTTGTTAAGTAACAATATTTAATTATTGCTTTCATCCAAAACTGCAATCTGGCATTTAATTGCTTGCAAGACTCAATTACACCAAACGATCCATTCAGGACCTGTACGCTGTATTAATAGCAAAAAATCTGTTAATACTTAGACTGAAAGGAAGGATGGTATGCATGGGCGTTTGGTCCCGGTTAAATATAAATTTTGACGTTGAACCAGGTGAATTCGAACTGCTGGAACGGGAAAGCGGACAGCCGCGCTTATTAGGCGTATCCGACGATATTCCCAATACCAGTAAACCTCAAAAAAAGCCGGTTGACGCATCCATTGAGATCAACATTGACCGCATATATAGCGAATTTCGCAAGGATATCAATCCGGATTTGATTATAAGACGCTTTATGCTAGGCGGCCTTGTTCCTGCAGCGGCGGCGTTCATCAACGGAATGGCCGATGGCAATAATATCAACGATTTCATTCTGCGATCTGGGATGAGGAAAGGCGTCCTTGAGGGCGCCCAGGGGTCGCTTACAAAATTCGCTATAGAAAACATATTTGCAGTTAATGAAGCTAATACGGAAACGGATTGGAATAAGGTGATGGAAGCTATCACCGAAGGCCAGACAGCAGTATTTATAGATAAAGATGCATCCGCAATCATCGTAGATACACGCGGATTTGAAAAGCGAAGCATAGGCGTAAGCGAAAATGAAAAAACCGTTCTTGGACCTAAAGAAGCGTTTTCCGAAAGCATCCGTACCAACATAACCCTTCTAAGGCGCATAGTCAAGCGAACCGACTTTGTATGCGAATTTCGGGGGAGCGGCTCTGAAAGTAGTACACGTATTGGAATACTTTATTGCGAAGGGATTGTAAATGAAACACTATTAAATGAGATAAAGCGTAGGCTAAGCTCAGTTGATACGCGCGCGATACTTGACGTAGGCGTATTGGACCAGCTGGCTTCACGTAAGAACCTTTCCCCGTTCCCGCAAACGCTGATAACGGAGCGCCCCGACCGCGCGGCATCACATATTATGCAGGGTCATGTGGCTGTGCTGCTTGATGGCAGCCCAGCCGCTGTAATAATGCCGGTTACCCTTTTTTCACTTATGACCAGTTCGGAGGATGCTTATCTAAAGCCGCTTCTAGGGAGTATACTGCGCGTTGTAAGGTATTTTGGCGCGATTACATCGCTGCTTTTGCCAGGTATTTTCATTGCAATGGCGCTGTACCATCAGGACATGCTTTCCACAGAGGTGCTTACAACGCTGATGAGCTCGCGGAAGTTCGTAAACGTATCGTTGGAGGCGGAGATGATATTTCTGCTTCTAGTATTTCATCTTATAAGGGAGGCCGGAATCCGTGTTCCTGGAAGCATTGGTCAGGCCATCGGCATAATAGGTGGCCTTATACTTGGGCAAGCAGCTGTAGCGGCTAACCTCGCAAGCTCTGTAATATTGATTCTTGTAGCATTAACCGGACTTGGAAACTTCTGCATTCCAGACTACTCCCTCTCATTGTGCGCTACCTATACAAGGCTCGCGATTGTATTTGCAGGATGGCTTGGAGGCCTTCTTGGTGTTTCCGTTACCGCTTTATTAATTATCGCTTATATGGCGTCTATAAAATCATACGGCGTACCATTTTTAAGTCCCTATGCACCCAAAACTCATTCCCGCCGTCCAGTTATACTCAGGGGCGTGATAAAAATGCGGCAAAGGGCGGAGGACTATGCAAACACCAAGGGGGACAGCAAACTATGAACCTAAGGGAAGGAAGAATTGGAACGCGCGAGACTATTAATGTTATCGGTATAGCGTTGCTTATTAACGGAATGTTTTCCATCGACAGTGCAAAGGCCTACGCAAATGGAAATTCCACTTTCATCTCACTTCCGCTTGCTCTGGCGCTGTCGGGCGCGGCGTTTTTACTTATATGCTATGCTATACGCCGCAGTGAAACCGTAAATCTTCATACGATGCTGGAGTATTCCTTTGGAAAAGTTATAGGAAAAATTATAACCGTTTTGATTTGTTTGGCTCTCGTTTCCTTGGTTTACGGACCGCTTGTAAACATTTTAGCCTATTTGCGGATTATGACCAACGACGCTTCATCCACTGCCGTCGCGTCGTTTATATTGCCCGTTATGGTAGCGTTATCATGGATGGGACTTGAAACCATAGGCCGTACGGCAAACTGCATATCCCTTCTGTTTCTGCTCTCTATCGCAGTTATCATCGTTGTTGCGGCGGATGGCTATGAGACCCACCGCCTATATCCTCTAATCGGCAATGACGTCTCGGATATAGCAATGTTTACCTCGTCCGGCGTATTTAAGTTCCTGCCGCCGCTTCTCCTTCTGCTTAGCTTGACTGGCGGAACTCAAGGCCTGGGGAACGCAAAACGATCGGGACTGATAGCCTCTTTAATAGCCTTTGTCCTTATAACGATTATACAGTTAAGTATAGGGCTCACCTACAACTATACAGAGCTACAGCGGATGTCAATACCTTTTTCGCAGATCAGTATGCTTACAGAAACGCTTGGAATCAGGTTTGACAGGTTTGCCTCAATGATATGGCTGATAGGAACCATATTAACGTGTTCATTTTATATCTACGGCTCCTCATTCCTCTATGCAAAATGCTTTAACCAGCGTGATATCAGGCCCATTACCATATGTATAGGTACGGCTGCCATTCTGGTTTGTACAGGATCGGATAACATATCAAAAACCTTTGAATCGGCGTCCGGCCTTATAAACTTAATTCCAGATTTGGGATTTGCGATATTGCTGATTCCTTTGGCGGCAGCCTCAATAGTAGCAATAATAAAATCAGTAAGGAGCGATAAAAAGAAACGCAATGAAGCAGCTTAGTATCTTACTCATTATCTTTATACTATGTACCAGCATGACGGGCTGCCTTCAGCAGGGCGCCCCAGAGGATCACGCATTTGTGTTGGCCGTAGGCGTTGATAAGGGGAAACAACTAAAATATTTTGTTACCTTTATGATACAAAAGGGACCTAAGGACCCCGAAGGGGACGCGGCTGCAGAGTCGACATTGGTAGGTGCTGAAGGTGAAAGCCTATTTGACGCTATGAGGATAATACGCGCGGCCCTAACAAACATAATTAATTTTACGCGCACAAGTATTATATTGTTCTCATCAGACGCCGCCCGCGAGGGGTTGATGAAGGACTTCCTCTCGTTTACATTCGACTCCGTAAAGATCCGTCGGTCAACGTATCTCCTTGTCATTCAGGGAGAAGTCCGCGACTTTATGCAGGGAATGGATACAGGCGAGGGCATAAGCTCTGAATTATTGCAGTCTGGGCTTAGCAACAGGTATGGGATAGGAGGATATGTTCCCCTCACCAATGCGGTTTCATTTTTTGAAAGCACAAACGCTGGCAGAATGGACGCTATCATTCCCCTTGGCAATATAGACGAATCGATTATATCGGACGAACGTAAAAAAGAGTCTGAAGCAACCGGCGAAGAACCCAAACCAAAGGAAGAGGATACTACCGTCGGCATTGAACGGATAGGCGGTATGAAATCAACCCTTATGGGAAGCGCCATATTTGACGGCTGGGTCATGACAGGAACCCTGAATGGCCCGGATACACAGTATCTGCTTATAGGCCGGGGAGAATTTCATACTGGTAGTCTGGCTATACACGCCCCTGACGGCAATCTCATCGAGTGCCTTATTCATACCTCGGGTTCCCCAAAGGTAAACTTATCCTTGTATCCTGCCCCTGTGGCAGAAGTTGAAATAGGGATAAAGTGCCGTGTAATGCATGATTCCGTGGAGCTTCTGGAATCAAAGTGGCCCGAGATGGGTTCCGACATAGAAAATTACTTTGAAAAACAAATGAGCAGAATATTCGAAGGGTGTAAAAGTATACGCTCGGATGCTTTCGGATTTGGCAAGCATGCCGTACTACAATTTAATTCTACGGACGCATGGGAGGAGTATAACTGGAAAAAGCAGTACGAAAATATGGAAGCTAATTTTAATGTTTCTATACAGTTTGAAGATAGCTTTAGTTCAACGCATTTGGAGTAGTATATGACTTTATTGATTATTTATTCGTTGCTTAGCGTTTTTTTTGGAATCGCTTACACGATACATAATTTCAGGATTAAGAACATCTCTGGTGCCATAGGCACAATAATCTTAATCCTGTCAACTGGATTTGTCGCGGTTACCATAATGTTTTTGTTGTAGCTTAACCTAACATCATCATTATAAGGGCATCGTAATGTTTAACCATATGATGCCCCCTGAAACTCGTATTTTATTGCTCCCTATTCTACATAGCCTAACTCCTTTAACTTTGCTCCAAGTATGCGAAGCCGCTCTGATATCATGCCTTCATCCCTGCTTATTGAATTCAATAACAGCTCAACGTCCTCGTCAATATTATCGTTAGATGTACATATGCTGACGTTCATATCCTCGCCTTGTATTCCGATGCGTTCAACCAAGGGATTCTTTTTGTCATAATACATAGGGAAATGGCGCGGGTGGTCAAAATACTGCTTTGCGGAACAATACAGTATGCACAGGTCAATTACACGGTGAATTGGCAATTCCTCGCTAAGCCTCGACCATCTGTCTCCTGAGTTGCGCCATACCTTTAACGAAGCGTCTACTCTGCCGCGCTCATTCCACTGCGCCAACCCTAGAGAAATCCCCCTTGCATCCGTATCGCACGCCCATCTGCCGTCAACGTCGCCATAATTGTCGATTATAACTACGGGTTTATGCTTCAAATGTGTAGGTACATTTGTAACTGTCATAATATATATCTCCTTTTATACAATCCAGTAGATTATACGGCGACTAATGACCATTTGTCAATGAAATTCATCAATAAACGCATCTAATTCTGAATTTTTTCTTTCCCAGTCCTGATACAGAAGCTCAACCCTCTTAGCTATTTCCCTTGCCCTTTCATCAAGCTCCCCCGTCTTTTTATAGTTTGAGGCGACATCGGGCTTAGCCATTTGTGCAGCTATAGCCTCTTGCTCGGCCTCCGCATTCATTATGCGTTCCTCTATACGCCTTATCTCGCCCTTAATACGGTTGACAGCGCTTTGAAGCTCCTTTTGACGTTTATAATCATTTTGTTTTGCCTTTCCCGATGATGCGATTGACCGGTTTTTGTTCCTCCTATACGTCTTTGCCTCAACAAAGTCGTCATATCCTCCAATATACTCGGTAATCCCCTCTTCGTCCATGTATAATACTCTGTCGGCAAGCTTGTTGACAAGGTATCTGTCGTGGGTAACGATGATCATCGTTCCCCCATAATCCATTAATGCGCTTTCAAGGGCCTCCCTGGAGGCTATATCAAGATGGTTTGTCGGCTCGTCCAGGAGCAGAAAATTAGCCTGAGAAAGCATCAGTTTAAGCAGCTGTACCCGTGCCTTTTCACCTCCTGACAGGTTGGCGACCTTCTTTTCAATGTCGTCGCCCCTAAACAGGAATGCCGCAAGCGCGTTTCTTATCTGGCTATGCGTCATTTTTGTATAGTGATCGTCCCAAACCTCGTCTAAAACGCTCTTTTGAGCTGAAAGCTGGCCCAGCGTCTGATCATAATAGCCCACGCTAACATGCGCACCATAGTTGAAAAAGCCTGAATCGCTGCGTTCCTGTCTCGCCAATATCCTTAGAAGCGTCGTCTTTCCGCATCCGTTCGCGCCGATTAGGAATACCCTCTCCCCTTTCGTTATGTGCAGGTTAACTTTATCAAATATTTTCTTTCCATCATATCCCTTTGACAAATCCTCCGCAATAAGGACGTCGTTTCCGCTGATATCTTTCGCAGTAAAACCGAACTTGATGGACTGGGGATCCCTTTCAGGCTCTACAAGGGTGTTTTTTAGCCGTTCTATCTGTTTTAGTTTTGATTCGGCGGTGACAAAGTTGCGCTCCTGTCCCCATCTCCTCTGCTGCTCCACTATTCCGTAGATGCGCCTGATCTCCCTTTGCGTATTTTGATAATGCCTAAGCTGGATTTCACGCTCAGTACCCCTGCGCTCCATATGGCTAGTATAATTGCCCTGACTGGAATACAGCGATCCCAGCTTAAGCTCCAACGTTCTGTTTGTGATCTTATCCAGTAAATAACGGTCATGTGATATGACAATAAACGCCCCTGAGTACGATTTTAAATACTCTTCAAGCCACTCAATGCTCTCAACGTCAAGATGGTTAGTAGGTTCGTCCAGCATAAGGAGGTCAGCGCCAGACAGCAGCACCCGGGCAAGCTGGGCCTTATTGCGCTGCCCTCCGCTGAACGTCTTTAGCTGCCTTTTAAGATCGCTGTCGGTAAATCCCAGGCCAAGCGCCGCCGACCTGGCCCTGCTGCGGAATGTAAGGCCGCCTTCCATTTCAAACCGCTCCTGTAAAACATGCTGCCGGTTTATAAGCGAGTCAACGTTACCCTCTCCCAGGCTCAGCTTTTGCGCTATTTTCTCAAGCTCCCTTTCCATATCCTCAAGATGGGAAAAAACCTTCATAATGCTGTCCAACAGGGTCAAACCGTCGTCTTCGATATGTTGCTGCATTGTGCCAACAGCGGTCCCCTTTGAATAATGTATAGTTCCTTCATCGGGCGCGTCCATGCCAATCAGCATATTCATCAGGGTTGTTTTGCCGCATCCATTCACTCCCACAAGACCAACCTTATCCTTTGAATCTATATCAAAATTTAGATTTTCAAATAAAATCCGATCCACAAATGCTTTTTTTAAATTTCTTACCGTTAATATTAACATTATTATTTTCCCTTATGCAGCCAAAAGCGACAATTCTTCCAGCGCTATAGTATCATTTTGGGTCTGAAGTTAAGATGGTCTGATGAGCAAAGCGTATACGTCGTGCCGTTAAGGCGTCCCTCAAACGCTCCCTTATGAGCGATCCCATGCAGATGGGCATATACCACATGCTCTATCTCAAACTCGTCGAACAGCTCGGTAAAACCCGTTTTAACATTCCTATCACAGCACGGGGGAAAATGCATCATACATATCGCGTTTTTCCGGTCTGGCAATGTAGATAGGGATAGCCTCAGCCTTTGCAATTCACGCTCATAAATCCTTTTGTCCTTATCGGTAAAGCCCTGTGAGCCAGGACAGTTCCATCCCCTTGAACCCGCTATACCCAAGCCGTCTATCTCGAGCGAATCGTTCTGTATAGCATGAACAGTGTCTGGCAATACAGCTCTAAGCTTTGAAATTGATCTCCACCAATAATCATGGTTGCCACGCAAAAGGACCTTTCTTCCAGGCAGTTCGGATAGAGCGAGAATATCCTCCATAGCTTCGTTTAGCTGCATAGCCCAGCTTATATCTCCAGGTATGAGAACAATATCCCCCTCTTGTATACTATCCCTCCAGTATCGGCTCATTCTGTCGAAATGCCCCTCCCAATGGGGGCCAAACACATCCATTGGCTTGTCCATACCTCCGGGAAGGTGAATGTCTCCTATAGCGAATACGTGCATTACCCCTCCATATCAAACCTTACAGCTCCTCATCCTCGGACGAGCTGAGCTCGCTGTCAATCTCAATGAGTTCGCTTTCCGGTATGCTGTCGTCAACCGGTATCTCCAGCTTCTCCATTTCACCGATACCTATATCTTTAAAGAGAATTGTGTCGTCAATGCCCTTTAAAACCGGCTCCCGAAGATTTCTCATGCAGTTGGCGCAAAGCATGGATCCGTTCATGGCCCTGTTCTCCCCGCACTCGGAACATATTACTACAAGGTCGTCGTCCTCGTCCGGTTCGCATGACGTCAAAACAGCGTTTTTACACACACCGCACAGCTTTTCACCATCTCGAATATAATTTAGTTCACATCTAGGGCATTTCCTGTATCCCATGAAAACACCTCCTCAAATACGCTTTCTATTAATCATTATAATCAGTATTTGCCTCATCAGAACCGCTGTCCTCATGCGCATCGGAAAAGACATCGCCAATTCTTATCAGCAGTTCCGGCCTCCCCTGTCCCGATTCGGCCGAGTAGGCAATGGCGTATGGCGGCGCGCCCGCCAGTTTTGCAACCTTATTGGCCGCTTGCTGCCTTTTTGATACCGCGATCTTGTCTGCCTTGGTGGCGACGATTGTAAACGGAATCCCATAGTAAAGGATCCATTGCAGCATCTGCCTGTCCTCTGCTGTTGGTTCATGGCGGATGTCTAACAACAAAAATATATGTGTAACCCTTCCGGATGAAAGATAGTTTTCTATCAGACGGCCCCATTGCGCCTTTTCCGATTTTGGCGCCTTTGCAAACCCGTATCCTGGCAAGTCAACGAGGTAATAATCATTGTTCACGCTAAAGAAGTTAATCAGCCTTGTTTTACCTGGGTGCTGGGATGTCCTAGCAAGCCTGAAATTATTGCATAATGAATTTATTAGGCTTGATTTGCCTACGTTTGACCTGCCCACCATCGCTATTTCCGCCATTGCGGGATCAGGATAGCCGTCTCCCCCATTCCCCACGCTTGTAATAAACATAGGGTTTTTCAGCTTGAACTCACCCATCTTTAATCCTTTATACGCCTTTACCGCGTCTTTCTTTAAAAAACTTTGTCATAATAGCGCCGCATTCGCCCTCTAGCACTCCGCCGATCACCTTTGGCGAGTGTGATAACCAGCCATCAGCCAAATCGGCTACCGAAGCGCAGCATCCCGATACCTTATCATACGCTCCGAATACAATGGTATCAAGTCTGGCCCCTATGCATGCCCCAACACACATTGCGCATGGCTCAAGCGTTACATATATATCACATCCGCTAAGCCGCCAGTCGCCAAGCCTATGTGCCGCCTCCCTTATGGCCAGCAGCTCCGCATGCGCTGTCGGATCCTTTTGAGTCTCAACAAGGTTATGTGAAAATGATATGACCTCGTTGGCCTTTGTTATTACAGCTCCCACGGGAACCTCGCCTATATCAAAAGCCTTTCGGCCCTGCTCCAGCGCAATGCGCATGAAGGCCTCCGCCTCGGATATCAGCATTGAAATACCGCTTCCCTTATTATTTCGCTAACTGTCGGATGAGGGAAAATCAGCCTCTTTGCCTGGTCAACCGTCATGCCGGATTCAATGATAATCCCCGCCGACACGATAAATTCCGATGCATAGTTGCATAGCGCATGCGCTCCTATTATTTTGCCGCTTTCTTCGTCAACTATAAGCTTGAAGCTGCCGTCGCCCCCCTCGTTCTCCGCCAAATAGCGCCCCGAATACCTCATCGGGATCTTGACGACCTTAACGGCAATGCCCTTCTTGCCGGCCGAAGCCTCGGTTTCACCAACGCTGCCAAGCTCGGGGTTTGTATATATAACGGAAGGTACAGTATTATATTTCATCGCGTCTTCCACGCCAAGCATATCGTTTACGGCTACTTCCGCCTCCCTATATGCCGTATGGGCTAACATTGAGCGTCCGTTTACATCGCCTGCCGCATATGCGTTTTTTACGTTTGTTCTCATATGCTCATCGGTTATTACGCAGCCCCGCTCGGTTTTAACGCCTATCGATTCAAGGCCTATGCCCTGCGTATTAGCCCTCCTGCCTATTGACAGCAGTACTTTGCCGGCATCCGCGCGCTGTATTCCATCGTCGGTTTCATACTCTACAAAACCATCTCCAACTTCTACGACCTTCGCGCTAAGCTTGAACGCAATTCCTTTTCGCTCATAGTTTTTTTGTAATATTGAGGTCAATTCCTCATCGTTCTCACCCGCTATATGATCAAGCATCTCTATTACCGTTACTTTAGATCCAGCTGAGTTGAAATACGAGGCCATTTCAAGGCCAATCACACCCCCGCCGATCACAACCAGGCTTTCCGGCACTTCCGTCAAGTCCAAAATCTCGCGGTTTGTCAAAACAAAGCCCCTTTCAAGACCTTCCTCTAGCCCCTTTATAGGCGGCACAGCAGGCGACGAGCCTGTTGCAACCAGCAAGCGGGTCCCCTCATATATATCGCTGCCAACGCTGATTATGAATGGGGATTCATCGTTTTCACGGCTGCATATAACGCCCGTCCCGGATATAAGCTCCACCCCATTTGCCTTAAGCGTGCTCTTTATCCCGCCTGATAAAAGCTTGATCACTTTTTTCTTACGGTTTATCACCGCTTTATGATCAAAATCAGCGCCCTTGACAAAAACCCCGTATTTTTCCCCATGCACCGCGCCGTCGTAGAGCTTGGCGCTGTACAGCAAAGTCTTTGTGGGTATGCAGCCCTCGTTAAGGCACACTCCCCCTACGTTTTGCTTTTCTATACATAAGACCCTGAGTCCCGCGTGTCCCGCACGCTCGCTCGCAAGGTAACCGGCAGGGCCCCCGCCTAAAACAATTAAATCATAAGCTGACATGTTCAGTTATCCTCCCGTTCTTTGTTCCAGCGTTTAATAGCCGCTTTTACATAGCTTGTAAAAAGCGGATGCGGGGTATCCGGCCTGGATGTAAACTCGGGGTGGAACTGAACCCCTACATACCACGGGTGTCCGCTAAGCTCAACTATTTCAACAAGATTCCTTTCCTCGTTGATGCCCGTTACACTCATGCCCGCTTCCTCCATGGCGCCAATATAGTCGTTATTGAACTCATACCTGTGGCGGTGGCGTTCGCGTATCTGCTGTCTCCCATATGCCTCTTTAGCTATTGATCCATCCTTTAGCAGGCAGGAATACCCGCCCAGTCTGAGAGTTCCCCCAAGGTTGTCCAAATTATGTATCTGATCCGGCATAAGGTCTATTATCGGATGCTGCGTGTTTGGATTTACCTCCGTTGAGGAAGCATCCTTATACCCAAGCACATTTCTCGCAAATTCTATTACAGCCATCTGCATTCCTAGGCAAATACCCAAAAACGGCACATTATTTTCCCTAGCGTATTTTGCGGCCGCGATCTTTCCTTCCAGCCCCCTTTCCCCGAATCCTCCTGGAACCAGTATTCCGTCGCATCCCTTAAAGAGCTCGTCCGCATTGGAGTCCCTCACGCTTTCCGCGTCGATCCACGCTATTCCCACTCTGGCGCAGTTGGCCGTGCCCGCATGATTAAGCGCCTCCGCAATGCTGAGATACGCATCGTGCAGCTCTATGTATTTGCCCACTATGGCTATCGTGCACCTGTGCCTTGGTGTGAGCTCGCGCTCTACCATAGCCTCCCACTCCGTAAGGTCTGGCACCCTCTCTTCCATATCAAGCACCTTGGTAACCGCCCTGCAAAGCCCCTCCTTTTCAAGCATGAGAGGGACGGCGTATAATGAATCAGCGTTAAGGTTTTCAACCACACAGTCAGGAGATATGTTGCAAAATAGCGCTATCTTGGCGCGTACATCCTTGCCTATCCTTCTATCGCTGCGGCACACTATTATATCGGGCTGAATGCCTATGCTAAGCAGTTCCTTTACTGAATGCTGGGTTGGTTTTGATTTAAGTTCCCCCGCTGCGGAAATATATGGTACAAGCGTTACGTGTATAAACGCACAGTTGTTTGGCCCCGCGCTCCATTTCAGCTGGCGTATTGCCTCCAGGAACGGCTGGCTCTCTATATCGCCTACCGTTCCTCCTATCTCAACAATTAGCACATCCGGTTTCGACTGCTGGGCAACGGTGATTACACGCGACTTTATTTCGTTTGTAATATGCGGAATGACCTGAACCGTGCCTCCGTTATAATGACCCCTGCGCTCACGCTCAATGACCGCCTGATATATCTGGCCGGAGGTGGCGTTGTTGGATTTGGTCAAAAATTCGTTGATAAACCTTTCATAGTGGCCAACATCCAGGTCGGTTTCAGCGCCATCGTCTGTAACGTACACCTCGCCATGCTGGTATGGGTTCATCGTACCAGGATCCACATTAAGATATGGGTCTAGCTTGCAGATGGATACGCTGTAGCCACGGCTCTTGAGGAGCCTGCCTAGTCCAGCAGCCGTTATACCTTTACCCAGTGACGATACTACGCCCCCTGTAATAAAAACAAATTTTGTCTCCATGGTTTCCCCTTTCGATGTCTTATACGGACTATCTGCAGTCCCCTATATCATTATAAAACGGACGCCTTGCAAGACGCCCGTTCGTGAGCCCTAATGATTATACTATTATCAATCTATCATTTGCAACCGCATTTTTCTATTTATTGCGCTTTCAAGATTAATAGTAGAATCCCCAAAATACCATGAAAAGCACAATAATTATAGCAAACGCAATCGTAAGCATATAACATACTCTCTGATACTTAAAGAGTTCGCTCTTTTTCCAGGTTATCGCCATCCCCAATACGCACGCGATCATAACTGCTGACATGACATAGTTGATTATAAACTGCCAGGTTGTTTGGGCATAGGTAAGGTTAGCGCTTGAGTAGCTTACGAGGATTCCGTTATTTATAGTAGTTATCAGGATGGCCAGCGCAAGCGGCAAAAGCAATTTGGAGGCGCCGCGCGTCGAAATGCACCTGCGCTTATTATGCACAATGCCTATGACAACGCCAACAACCGGTACCAGTGAGCACAACGCGCAGAGATATACGAGGATTATGCTGGAATTTATAACAGCCAAGCTTCTGTTCCACTCGGTAGGAACGTATTCAACCCCATCAAATACCATTTTATTTACAACACCGCCGCTATAGTCAAAATAGATCATATTGCCAGCCTTGTCCATGAAAAGATAAGGCTGTATCTGCGTAATAACTTCAAAATATGGTAAATATGTGGCTCCCGCCCTATAATTTATTGAGTACATCTTTGAATATAAGTACAGCTTGTTTTCGGAAAACTTAGAATACTCCATTGAGATCAAAGGGTGATAGACCTTTAGATAGCTTACGAATTCCTGATAGCCCGAATGAGGATGGTCGGCCCTCATAAATTCATCGGTAAGAGCCGATGGATATGGTAGCTCTTCGGTTGCGATCTCAATATTGCGCTTACCGAACAGCCCGTCAAACGTGCTGTCCGCGCCTATGCTTCCAAGGCTTGAAAGCAATATTATACCCAAACCGTTTTCGGGCGCTAGGGCGAACGTACCGCAGAACCCGCTCATATTTACATTCTGGCCCAGGGTTTTTATATATCCATCCCGCTCAATGAAGCCATGGGATATACCGTTGATATAGTCATGTATCTTATATGAGTATGAAAACATATTTTCAAGCGTCTCATTGCTGGAAAATAGCGGGGACGCCGCCCCTTCGGCTGGCATGAGCGCCTTCATGAACTTTGAAAGGTCTGATACAGTGCCATACGCTCCATAGGACGGGTACAGGGTAAATGCCATAACCCCGCCTTTTACCCTGTCGATAAGCTCAGGGTTATCGGACAGAGACCTGTCTACAGCTGTTGAGCCCATTCCCAAAGGCGCTAATATGTTCTCCCTGACGTATTCAGGGTAGGTCTTACCGCTTACGCACTCGATTATATAGGCTGCAAGGGACGTAGAGAAGGTGGATTCGGTTTTAAGCGTTCCAGGTCTGTAAGCCTGACCTGGTTCCACAAGCGACAGGTATTCGCCAAGAGGGAGCCTTTCATCGCCCTCGGAGAATGCCGTTTCGGAACGCCAACAGTCCTCCCAGCCGGCGTTTTGATTCATAAGATGCTCCATAGTGATTGGGTCGTTGAACCTCAGGCGCCTTAAAAAATTATTTGGGAGATAATCCCTTATATCCCTATCAAGCTCAAGCATACCCCTTTCCTTAAGCTGCATCACACTAACCCAGACAAACAGCGAACTGATGTCTCCAAGCCTGTATACGGTATCGGCGTCCCCCGTTCCGTAAAAGGCGCTGTGTACCGGCTCGCCGTTATAAAAAAGAACTATGGATGCTGAGGCGGCGGACATAAAGGCGGAGTCGCCGATGTGATCCACCATCTCTATGTATTCAAGCGCTTCCTCATCGTGCGTATAAAGGGATTGAGCATTTGTCTTTGCCAATACGGGAGACAGGGCAAGGATGATTAGCGCTAAGAGTAATGCAAAACAGACTGCCTTTCTCATGATTTCCTCCTATAAAATAAATGATTTTGACAACTTCCCAACTATATAATTATTATAGTGCATGTATAATCTCATTACAAGCTGTCCTTTACATCATGTAGTGGAATTCATTAATATATTATTTATGTTCCTTGATCGGAATGGTTTTATAGCAAAAACTCAAATGCTCATAATAAAACGGATAGCTCTTCACTTGATTTTAAAGGGCTACCCGTTACTATGCAGAGAGGTAAACTAAATAGGGTTTTCAATTATGTCCAGATAGAATTCGGCTATGCTGTCCTTTACGTCTACCGACGAACGCAGCGAACGGCGCCAATGTATTTCAGAAGGCGTCATGTCCTGAGTAATGGAAGTTAACACGTACTCCATATAAACATACATCCCTTCATCTATCAGCATAATGCCTGAGCCCAGCCTGACATCGCTATTATTCGGAACCGGCCTGATATTTAAGGGCACGGATGTACACGCTTCAACCTCATTTGAGTCCATGTCCAAAAAGAACACCAGCCTGTCGCCGCTTATAAGGCTGGACACCTTTTCTCCCGCCTCTATGGCCTGCTCACGGCTCAGTATTAATATATCCGCACTTTCATCGGCCGTTCGTTTCAACAATATGTCTACGTCTTCATCAACGTCGTATATGATTCTGAACCCCGCTGTCGCCAGCTTGTTTTCGTACATATTCTTTATTTTATCAATCCTTGATTGGTAATACGAAGATATTATAAAACAGCACGCTAATATGGCCATAACCGCTATTACAGGAATATAATATGTCTTCTTAGTCATCAGCTGAACCCTCCCCGTATATAAAATGCATAAAAGTTAGCATATGTGACATAATTCTATCCTGTTTTATAGGTTAAAAGAATAGTTCCCTGATAATATATTCCAGTTGTTTATGACCAATCCTAAAAACCCATATGTCGGTACTTTTATTTCCACCATTATGTTTCCCCTGTTTCCAGATGAGATAGATCTTGTCCCGGGCATAACCACCCACGTGTCACCAGCTACCGGCTTGTGCGGCAATACCCTTCAACTGTTTTCTAATTCCCCTGTAAGCGAGTTGGTTACTTTTTGGGCGTCAGCGCCATATGGTCTGAACCACCATAGATTATTATATTGCATATAATTATAACTATCAATATGTAATTCTAAATTTAAGTATATATAAATACAGATTTTAATATGGTTTTATAAACATATTTCAAGTTTCGTCATATTGCCCCTTGACACAGTAAACGGGTTCGATTAAAATATCATGAATAAATGCATTGAAGTGGAATAGTAGGTATGGTTGCATTTTCAGAGAGCCGTAAATTAGGTGAAAGGCGGCATGTGGACGTACCGAATCTCGCCGCCGAGCTTCGCGCCCCAAGCTAACACATTTAAGGCGCGGCGTCTTTCCTCGTTACGGAATTAAAGCGGACGTTTTTCGTCAATTTGAGTGGTACCGCGGGAGTTCAGGCTTTCGTCTCATGTTTTTGAGATGAAAGTCTTTTAATTTACCTTTATTCATTGAAAATTAATTTGGAGGGAAATATTATGGCTGAAAGATACGATCCTGCCGCTATAGAGGAGAAGTGGCAGAAGAACTGGGAGGAGGCGCGCTGTTTTGAGGCCAAGGACGACTATTCCATGCCAAAGTACTACGCGCTTATAGAGTTTCCGTATCCTTCGGGAGAGGGTCTGCATGTGGGCCATCCCCGTTCAAACACGGCGCTCGATATAATAGCAAGGAAAAGGCGGATGGAGGGCTATAATGTGCTGTTCCCCATCGGCTACGACGCATTTGGCCTGCCCACGGAAAATTACGCTATAAAGACAGGGCTTCATCCTCAGAGGGTTACCGAGGCCAACATAGCTAAATTCCGCGGGCAGCTAAAAAGGCTGGGCTTCTCCTTTGACTGGTCCAGAGAGATAAACACCTCTGATCCCGAATATTACAGATGGACGCAGTGGATCTTTCTAAAGCTGTTTGAAAGAGGGCTTGCATACAAGGCGGAAATCCCCATAAACTTCTGCACCTCATGCAAGGTGGGACTGGCTAATGAGGAGGTTGTAAACGGCGTATGCGAGCGGTGCGGCGGCGAGGTGGTCCAGCGGGTTAGAAGTCAATGGATGCTGAGGATAACGGAATACGCCCAGAGGCTTTTAGACGATCTGGACGCCGTAGATTTTATTGAGCGGGTTAAAACCCAGCAGAAGAATTGGATAGGACGAAGCGAGGGGGCTGAAATCGACTTTCCCGTTTCGGGAACGGATGAGACCCTAAGGGTGTTTACCACCAGACCGGATACTCTGTTTGGAGCGACCTATATGGTAATTGCCCCTGAACATCCCCTGCTGGAGCGGTTTGCCGACAGAATAGATAATTTAGCGGAAGTAAGGTCCTATCAGTGTATTGCCGCTCATAAGAGCGATTTTGAACGCGGCGAGCTTTCAAGGGAAAAAACGGGCGTTCAACTTAAGGGGCTTAACGCGGTAAATCCGGCTACGGGCAAGGAGATACCAATCTGGATATCCGATTATGTTTTGATGAGTTACGGGACAGGGGCGATAATGTCCGTGCCTGCTCACGACTCAAGGGATTTTGAGTTTGCAAGGGCTTTTAGCCTTCCGATAATTGAGGTAATAGCCGGCGGGGACGTATCAAAGGAGGCCTATACCGACTGCAAGCATGGGGTGCTGGTCAACTCCGGTTTTCTCAACGGCATGGAGGTTGGCGATGCAATCCCAGCTATGATACGGTGGCTGGAGAAAAAAGGCATAGGCGAAAAAAAGGTCAACTATAAGCTTCGCGACTGGGTGTTTACACGCCAGCGCTATTGGGGCGAACCAATACCGCTTGTGTATTGCGATCGCTGCGGATGGGTTCCGCTGCCCTATGACGAGCTGCCGCTTAAGCTTCCTGATGTAGACGACTATGCCCCGTCCGACGACGGCTCGTCAGCGCTATCCAAGGCCGCCGAGTGGGTTCATGCATCCTGCCCTAAATGTGGCGCTCCCGCCTTGCGTGAAACCGACACGATGCCAAACTGGGCTGGGTCAAGCTGGTATTATATGCGTTATACGGACCCGCATAACGATAAGGCCCTCGCATCAAAGGAAGCCTTGGATTACTGGCTCCCCGTTGACTGGTACAATGGAGGCATGGAGCATACTACGCTGCACCTGCTGTACTCACGTTTCTGGCATAAGTTTTTATATGATATTGGCGTAGCATCCACGCCAGAACCGTATTTAAAGCGCACCAGTCATGGAATGATACTAGGTGAGAATGGAGAAAAAATGTCCAAGTCGCGCGGCAATGTGATAGCCCCCGATTCAATAGTGGATGAAATCGGGGCGGACGCGTTCCGCATGTACGAAATGTTTATGGGCGCCTTTGACCAGCCCATACCCTGGAGCACGCAGGGCGCAAAGGGATGCAAACGCTTCCTTGACAGGGTTTGGCGGCTCATGGACATGCTGATCAGCTATGATGGCATACGGCCTGAGATGCGTCCGCTTATACATGGCGCCATAAAGAAGGTTGGCGAGGATTATGAACGGATGAAGTTCAATACTGCCATAGCAGCGCTGATGAGCCTTGTAAACGAAATGTACGCTATTGGAGGGATTGCCAGGGAAGAACTGCATACCCTGCTGACTCTGCTTTCGCCCGTTTCCCCCCATATATGCGAAGAGATGAACGAGCTATTGGGTTATACAACCCCTCTGTACGATGCTCAATGGCCTCAGTATGACGAATCCGCGCTCATAAAGGAGTCGATGGAATACGGAGTGCAAATAAACGGTAAGATCAAAGCCCGTATTGAACTGCCTTGCGGTATTGACAGGGAAGAGACTGAACGGCTGGCGCTTGGGCACAGAGGGGTAACGCCTCTCATAGAAGGCAGGACCGTACGAAAGGTCATCGTGGCAAAGAATGTAATCAATATCGTTGTTTCATAGGATCAATAAGCATTAAAGCGGAGAGGGCGGAGATAGGACGCCCTCTCCATTTTTATTTTCGGCATGCGAATTTACCCCAGCAGTACCCTGGCCCCTTCTCCAGCGTATAAAAGAACAAACAATCCAACGCACAGCGCTGAAAGCACAAGTACCATAAGATAATACCAGCCATAGGAAATTCTACGCCACCACGGCTTTTTAACGTCCATTTCACATTTTGCTCACATTCTTGATTTATGCTATTATTATATCATAATTTTTGTGTTTTGACGCATAATCCAACACCCGGAGGTGCCCTATGAGGGATTTTACCATTACAAGCGATTCAACCGTGGATATAGGACCGGAACGCATGCGGGAGCTTAACGTGCCATATGTAAGCCTAAAGTGCATCCATAAAGACGGAGAGTTTTCCGACGATATGACCGAAGCAACCGCTAAAAGAATATACGGTCTCATGCGAGACGGCAACAAAATCAGCACATCCCAGGCACTGGCCGATGATTATGTCCGGCTTTGGCAGCCGATCCTTGAAAAAGGGCATGATATTGTGCATTTGGGCTTTTCAAGCGGGCTGTCTGGTTCAGTTGGAGGAGCGCAGCTGGCGGCAAATATGCTTTTGGATAAATATCCTGGAAGCCAAATATATGTGTCCGATTCATTAAGCGCTTCCGGCGGACAGGGGCTTCTTTTAGAGCATATGGTAAATCAAAAGAAAGCCGGGTTGACCGCGGAGGAGTGTTTCCGTTTTGCGGAGGATACAAAGTTAAACGTACATCACTGGTTTACCGTAAGTGAACTTACATATCTCAGGCGGGGCGGCCGCGTTAAAGCTACCGCTGCGTTTGTAGCGGACATACTGCATATTAAGCCGGTATTGAACATGGACAATGCCGGACATCTGATACCCAGGGTAAAGGTAAAGGGCAGGAAGTCCGCTGTTAAACGCCTGTTTGATAACATGTGCAAATATATATCGATAGAAAAAAATCCCTTTGTCAACATTACTCATGCCGACTGCATAGAGGACGCACTACTGCTCAGCGATATGATAAAGGCCATGTTTAGGGGAATAAAGGTACAGATATCCATGATAGGCGCTACAATAGGTTCGCACAGCGGACCCGGTACGCTCGCCTTGTTCTTTATTGGATGCCCCAGGGAAACCTGATTATCGTCTTAGGACACAATGCTGTTTTAGGTTAAAGCGCGGCTCCTTCGGACCGCGTTTTAATTTTGGGAGAAACAGCAATCGGCGAGTAATTGACCGTTTACAATGATGACTAAACGTGCTAAAATGTTGCGATGTTAAAGTAAAAGGAAAAGAATGCAATCCGGAGGATAATAAGTATGTCAACATTTGAAACGCTTGAGGGAAGCAGGGTAAAAATTTCGATGGAAATCGATTCCAGATCGCTGGAGGACGCTATGCAGCGAGAATATATTAAAACCGCCAAGGATTTTAATATGCCTGGTTTTAGAAAGGGAAAAGCTCCCAGAAGAGTAATCGAAACGACTTACGGCCCGTTCGTTTTTTTTGACGGCGCGTTTGACGCCCTGTATTATTCAATATATGAAAACGCTGTTATTGAGCATGGCATTAAACCTGTAGAATCGCCGAAAATAGAGATCGAATCGGTTCGCGGCATGAGCGCGGATGATGATTTGCCCGAAGGCGTCGGCGTTAGATTTTCAGCTATAGTAGCTGTCTATCCCGAAGTCGCTTTGGGCGATTATAAGGGTATAGAAGTACTCAAGCGCGAGTATACTGTTACGGATGAAATGGTGGATGCGGAAATAAACCGTGACCGCGAAAGCATGGCTCGATTCGTAGAGGTTGATAGGCCTGTCGAGAACGGCGATACCGTCAATCTGGACTATTCCGGAAGCGTTGACGGCGTTAAGTTTGACGGGGGCACGGCTCAAAATCAGGAGCTTCTAATAGGCTCTGGAAGGTTTATCCCCGGATTCGAGGAACAGCTTGTGGGTATGACTGAGGGCCAAACCCAGGAAATCACAGTAACGTTCCCCGAGGAATACCATGCTAAAGAGCTTGCCGGAAGGGAAGCTGTCTTCGAGGTAAAGATCAACGATATACGTGTTAAGGAGCTTCCGGAGGCTGATGATGAATTTGCACAGGATATATCCGATTTTGAAACCTTTGCGGATTATAGATCGGACCTGCGCAAAAAGCTGGAAGAACGTGCTGAAGAACGCAGACGTCACGAATTTGAGAGCGATGCGATCCAGGGTGCCGTAGATAACGCTAAACTTGATCTTCCCGATGCGCTGATAGAGGATGAGTTGAACGCCATGATAGACGATCTGCGCCATACCATGGCTCAACAGGGATTTACCTTGGATATGTTCTGCGAGTATACTGGTAAATCAATAGATCAGATACGCGATGAGTATAGGCCCGACGCGGAGATACGCGCAAAGACCAGACTCGTTCTGGATGCTATTGCGGATAAGGAAGGCGTTGAGGTCTCCGACGAAGATATAAATAAGGCAATTAACGATTTTCTGGAGTCCATGCAAAGCGAGCAGGAACGTAAGGAGCTTGATACGGACATCATGAGATCTAACATGAGAGCCTTTTTTGCGAACAAGTTAAAGCGTGATCGCACGGTTTCCATAATCGTTGACAGCGCTACGGAGAAAGCCGAGTAGACATACCCAGTTAAGGAGGACTTTATGCTAATACCGACTGTTATCGAACAAACCGGCAGGGGCGAACGGGCCTATGACATATATTCGCGCCTGCTTAAGGATAGGATCATATTTCTAGGCGACGAGATTACAGACGTTACAGCCAATCTGGTTGTGGCCCAAATGCTGTTTCTCGAAGCCGAGGATCCGGATAAGGATATATTTTTCTATATAAACAGCCCAGGTGGATCAGTTACCGCTGGCCTTGCAATATATGATACAATGCAGCATGTGAAGTGCGATGTTTCGACAATGTGCATAGGCATCGCCGCGTCAATGGGAGCATTTTTGCTTGCGGCGGGAAAAAAGGGAAAGCGCAAGGCGCTTCCAAACAGTGAGATAATGATCCACCAGCCTAGCGGCGGAGCGCGCGGCCAGGCAACCGACATTGCAATACATGCAGAGCATATAATCAAGACCAGGCAAAAGCTGAACCGGATTTTAAGCGAGCGTACCGGACAGCCTCTTGACCAGATTGAAGCTGACACCGAGCGCGATAACTATCTTAGCGCAGAGGATGCTTTAAAATATGGCATTGTCGACGAGATTATACCGCCAAGGAGATAATTTATGTCAAAAATAGAGGATAAGAGCAATATCAGATGCTCATTCTGCGGGAAGAGCCAAAGCGAGGTACAGCGTCTTGTAGCCGGGCCCGGAGTTTACATATGCAACGAATGTATAGAACTCTGCCAGGAGATCATTGAAGACGATTACACGCTCGAGCCGCCCGACCTTAAAACGATACCAAAACCCCATGAAATCGTGGAAACCTTAAACAGCTATGTAGTTGGACAGCAGGATGCCAAAAAGGCGCTGGCAGTCGCCGTATATAATCATTATAAGCGCATTGGGCAACTCGTATCAAAGGACGATGTTGAGCTGCAAAAGAGCAATATTATAATGCTTGGCCCAACAGGCTGCGGCAAAACGTTGCTTGCCCAGACGCTGGCTAAGATTCTCGACGTTCCGTTTGCCGTAGCAGACGCGACATCGTTAACTGAAGCCGGCTATGTAGGCGAGGATGTAGAGAACATACTTCTTAAGCTCATACAAGCTGCGGATTACAATGTCGAGCGTGCCGAACGCGGTATAGTGTATATCGACGAAATAGATAAAATAGCCCGAAAGAGCGAAAATCCCTCAATTACAAGGGATGTATCTGGAGAAGGCGTTCAGCAGGCGCTGCTTAAGATAATTGAGGGCACTACGGCCTCCGTTCCCCCACAGGGTGGGCGCAAGCATCCTCAGCAGGAATGCATACAGATTGACACGACCAATGTGCTGTTCATATGCGGCGGCGCGTTCAACGGCATTGAGGATACCATCAGCAGGCGTATCGGCAAAAAGACAATGGGTTTTGGCGCAGATATACAAACAAATGTAGAGAAGGACATAGGAAGCATACTTAAGAACATACTTCCAGAGGATCTGCAAAAGTTTGGGCTTATCCCCGAATTTGTGGGTAGGGTGCCGATAATTGTAACCCTGCACCAGCTTGAAGAGGAAGCCCTTATCAGAATACTTACCGAGCCTCGCAACGCCCTTACGAGGCAATATAAAAAGCTGTTCGAAATGGACGGCGTCGAGCTCGAATTCGACCATGAGGCGCTTGTATCCGTAGCCACAGAAGCAATGGCACGCAAAACTGGGGCGCGCGGCCTAAGAGCTATATTGGAAAATATTATGCTGAACATAATGTATGACATTCCTGGCAGGTCTGACATACAAAAGTGCATCATCACTAAGGATGTTGTAGCCAAGAAACTTCCCCCGGTGATGCTTCTTAGGGAGCAGGCGGCGCTTCCGGCGGACGCGTCGTAATTTAAACGCGAGCAGGTTGACTAAAAACGGGGGCGTAAGCATCAGGGTGCTGCGTCCCGTTTTTTATATTGAACAGCCAAGTAAAAGCATTCAGATTAAGCGTTCAAACGCTTAATGGATTATGGCATATGGCTTACGACCTCATCTGTTTTTCATATATCTGTACGACTTATCAACTTTGCTTGCGGGAAGGAGCGTTTTAATATCCGTCCTGCAAGCAACATAATCCAGATTGACCTTGTAATAGTCGGCAATCTTTATAATAATTTCTAGCGGAATGTTTATATGCCCGTTTTCATATAGCGAATATGTGCTTTGATGGATTCCTAATTCATCCGCTAATGTTTGTTGTTTTAAGTCCTTATCCAACCTTAGCTCTTTTAAACGATTTGTAACCATAAAATTCACCTCTGTCTGACGAAACACTCAAATTTTTAATGGATCATGGCCAATTACAACGTCATCTGTCCTTCATATATCTATATGACTTATCCGCTTTGCTTGCGGGAAGAAGGGTTTTAACATCCGACCTGCAAGCAACATAATCCAAATTCACCTTATAGTAATCAGCAATCTTTATGATGATTTCTAGCGGAATGTTTATATGCCCGTTTTCATATAGCGAATATGTGCTTTGATGGATTCCTAATTCATCCGCTAATGTTTGTTGTTTTAAGTCCTTATCCAACCTTAGCTCTTTTAAACGATTTGTAACCATAAAATTCACCTCTGTCTATTGAATATATCAGATTGATGTTATAATTCTTAGTTATATTGGGAATTCCAATAAAAACTGCAATTTTTGTATTACACTTGTAGTATGACATGAATATTTCTTTACCCAATATATTTATAAAAAAACATCGTAATATGTCAGGCTGTCAAAAACCCTCGGATTTGTCAAAGGCCGCAGCCCTCGACTTTAAATCCGGCTCTGACGACAGGCGCCTCAGCGACGGATTTAAACGGTGTGGTTTTGGTTCTTTGCGGGTTTTGCCGCTCGGGAACCTCAAGGGCGGTAGGCAATACCCTTGCCTTCAATAAGTGGCGCAGCCGCTTTTTTGACACTCTGATATGTGTTATAATGTGGCCGAGGTGAACCATATGTTTTGCTCCGGCGTTATTGCGGAATATAATCCATTTCATAACGGACATATGCACCATTTGCGTGAAACCATCAACATTGCGGGGAATCCCAATGTAATTGCCGTGATGAGCGGCAGCTTTGTGCAAAGGGGGGAGCCGGCGTTGTTTGATAAGTTTACAAGAACCCGCATGGCTTTAAAATGCGGCGTTAGCTTGGTTATTGAGCTTCCCTGCGTTTTTTCGCTTTCATCCGCCGAGGGGTTCGCATCTGGAGCCGTAAGATTACTAAATGGTTCAGGTATGGTAAAGGACCTGTGCTTTGGAAGTGAGACCCCTGATCTTCGTGCAATGGAGTCATTAGCTAATATAGAAGGAAAACAACAGTATGATCTGGACTATGAAATAAGGGCAAACCTTAAAAAAGGGCAGGCGTACCCAAGGGCCTTTTATGAAGCCGCCGAACGTCTGGGAATAGTTCGGGAAGGGGTTGATGTCCTCTCTAAGCCAAACAGCCTTCTAGGGGTGGAATACCTTAGAGCCATACGCGCGCACGCGCCTATGATCAAAGCGCACGCTATAAAGCGTCTGGCATGCGCTCACGACGAAGCAGAGCTTAAGGATTATATTTCAAGCGCCTCCTCAATCCGCGAGGAAATAGGCGCCGGCAGGCTAAAAAATGCCGTAAAACGCGTTCCAGATGTAATATCCGATGATTTAATCAACGCGGCATTGGCGGCGGATATGCAAAGAAGCAGTGAAATCCTGTTCCGACTTCTTGTATATAGATTGTTAAGCTCAGAAAATGAAAAAATCGCCCGCGTTGCTGATGTGGGTGAAGGATTGGAGAATGTATTAGCCCTTTCCGCGCTAAGCTCAAGTTCATACTCCGAGTTTTTATCCATGTGCAAGAGCAAGCGTTACAGCCTGGCAAGAATACGAAGAATTTGTATGAATGCGCTAATTGGCATAACTCGGGAGGTTAAAGCCGCGGCCATGAACGGGAAGACGCCCCTATACCTTAGGGTTTTGGGCGTACGTAAGGATGCCATGCACGTATTGTCAGCGCTTTCAAACCAAGCAAGCATTCCGGTAATAACCCGATACAGGGATGCTGATAAGCTACCCGGCGCCTCACAGCTCTTGATTAAACTGGATACCATGGCAACAAGCATTAGATCTTTAATATTTGGGGGAAGCGCTGTAAGGGAATTTTCTTTTCCACTAATTGTTGTTTAAATACCGTTCGGTTTTTGGATTTTCCAGCATATTTATTTGGCATGGGAACACGTATAATTGCTATCATTGCGTTATTGCTATGCCTTTTGCTTGTATGCTTTTACCGTCCCGCCATGCTTGCCGCCAGGGATGGCTTTGACCTGTGGCTTGAGGTAGTGATGCCGGCCCTGTTCCCGTTTATGGTGTGTACATCCATTCTTCAACGCTCAGGGGCCTTTAATTTAAATAGCAATAAGCGCTCAAAAGGCAGGTTTTCAGGCCCTGCTGTTCCGCTCCTTCTTACATGCTGCATATCCGGCGCGCCTTCCGGCGCAAGGCTAAGCGGTATGCTTATGGAATCCGGAGCATTGTGCCAAGGCGACGCTATGCGCCTATCCGCTATATGCAATCTAGCAAGCCCTATGTTTATTACGGGTTCGCTATGTACATCAATGTTGGGGGTTCCCTCCCTTGCCATACCTATATGCATAGCTCATTACGGCAGCGCGTTTCTTACGCTCTTGCTGAGCGGTCTAAAAAGCCCATATAACGCTGAATGCAAGCCAAAGCCATCCAACCCATGCCAGACCTGTCAGAAGGGGCCAGCGGTCGTCGCGTCAGGCATAGGCGACGGCATATCGGCAATGCTTAATATATGCGGAACGATAATATTCTTCATGGTGCTGATATGTATCTTACGTGAAAGCGGCGCCCTCAATTTAATTAACGCCGCGTTTTCATGGCTTTTCAGCGCTATTGGGCTTGATTCGGGCCTGGCCGAACCATTTGTTGTCGGACTATTTGAAATGACAAACGGCTGCCGCCTCCTTGCCGGAATAGCCGCCCCCGCTCATATGATTGCCTCAATAGCGGCGTTCGTAATAACCTTTGGTGGGGCATGCGTATATATTCAGTCTATGTCATTCATTCAGTTGAAAACAGGCCAATTCTTTTTATTCAAATTAATTCAGGCAATTCTCGCGGCTGTTATAGCGTATTTAATTACGCCTTTATTCATAAGCGCCAGCGTAACAGCGTTAGGAAGCGCCGATGACAGGCTCCTAATAAACGCGGCAGCGACTGGGCTGGCTATTGCTTCGTCGCTGCTTGGCATTGTCTCGGTATTGCTCTTATCCAGGCTTCTCGGGTATAGGAGGCTAACCAAAACCTGATGTTCTCAACCCCATATATTAAGCGTCATAATCGTCATATTCATCGTCAAAATCCATTTCTCTCTTTTTACGCCTCAAAAAGCCGAATATAGGGCGCTTCTCCCTGGCGTGTTCATCTTCATCAGCTTCTTCGTCATCATAGCGTATGAATTCTTCGTCGTTTGGGATATGTCTGGCCTTAGGCATATCTGTCCGAACATGCGCTTCATTGTCGACCGCGTCAGCGGTTCCGTCGCCATCCTTACTCTGTGCATTGGAAGCATCCGAAGCCGCCTTTTCGTACAGATGTTTAACCCCAAGCTCCGCACGGTTTTCCTCAATGGAATTGCGGTAACCATCTAAAAATCGTTCTACATCGGCCAATATCCCATCCGCATATACCTTTGCATTAATAAAAACGGTTTCAGCGCTGTGTTCAGCCTTTAGTTTTAACAGGTCGGCGCGGCGCTGAGCCTCGGTTATTATGGAGTGTTCGCTTACCTTCTGCTCATATTCCTTTTGCGCCGCCATACGCATCTCATTCGAACTCTTCTGCGCATCCTCGACAAGCTGTTTTGACTGTTTTCTGGCGCTCGTTATCATCTCATGCGCTCTGCTCTGCGCCTCTTCCAGCATCGCGTCCGCCCTTTCCTGAGCGGATGCTATAATATCCTCGGACTGCTGGCGCGCTCCATCTATTATTCTATCTGACTCAAGCAATATATTGTTGGCATGGCGGACATCGTCGGGTATCAACACTTTGATATCGCCAAGCAGGTCCTCAAATAAACTCATGTCGACAACACGCTTATCGTTGTTGCCTATACCCTTAGGCCGCGGACTCCCCTCAAGAATGTCCTCCAACCTTTCTATTACATCGTAGATGCGCACACCATTATTATTGCCTTCTGCCATCTTTACACAACCTTCCCATTATCATATTGAGGTTTATATCAGGAACCAGCCCTTCAGCGCTGCCCCCAAACGAACATATTTCCTTTACTACTGAGGAACTGATGCATGAAATTGCGGGGTCAGAACCAATGTATATCGTATTTATTTCTGGGTTGAGCAGTTTGTTTACAGCTTCAATGCCAGACTCATAGTCATAGTCCAAAGCTGAACGCAAACCGCGGATTATATAGGACGAATTGAGCGCTTTTGCGCAATCGACAGTCATGCCGCTGAAGGCTATTGTCCTAGCGTTCTTTATATCCTCGGCTTGCAACGCCCTTTCTATCATCTCAACCCGTTCATGGGCCGAAAAAGCGGGGATTTTAGCTACATTCTCAAGCACCGCCACATACAGCGTGTCAAACAGCCTGCACGAACGCTTGATTACGTCAAGATGGCCGATGGTGAAAGGATCAAAGCTGCCTGGAAATATTCCTGATACCATATCAGCAACCCCTTTCAAAAATTGATACCGCTACGCTTCCATATATCCGCGTTGGCCGCTTTACGGAACAATCTGGCGCTACTATATCGTACTTTGGCGAATGCTCGGCCACTACTATTCCGGTATCGGTTAGAATTCCGCTTTGAAATATCAGGTCCGCCGCCGCCTGTGCCAAGCCGGACAGGTATGGAGGATCGATAAACACTATATCTACCCTTTGCTTAGCCGCAGCTAATACGTCTATCGTGCCGCGAAAATCCAGTCCATATACCCTTGCCCTTTCTTCAAATCCGAGCGTTTTAATGTTGCCTTGAATTATATCGGTACAGACCCTCGACCTATCGTTGAAAATGGCATACCTTGCTCCCCTTGAGAGCGCCTCAAGGCCCATTGCTCCCGATCCGGCAAACAGGTCCAGCACGGTGCTGCCAGCAACCTGAAACTGTATAATTCCAAACACCGATTCCCTTACTCTGTCCAGCGTCGGCCGCGTATCCATCCCCTTTGGCGAGTCTATACGCCTGCCGCGTGCAATTCCAGAAATTATACGCAAATTCTCCTCCAGCAGTTGTCGTTAACAATCACTTTAACCTTTAAAGACGCATCCGGTCGCGCTTACCACGCAGTCCACCCTAGCATCATGGGGTTCCCAGGGGACCTCGCCGCAAACCTGTATATTAAAGCATAGCCCAGCTGCGTATGCCCTTGTGTCCGAAAGGACACGATCATAATATCCTCCACCCTGACCAAGCCTGCGGCAGTCCAGACCATAGGCTACCCCTGGAACTATCATAAAGTCGATGTCGTGAGCTCTTATAAGCTTGGACCTTCCTGTATCCGGTTCCAATATGCCGTACATTCCCCGAACAAAGGCGTCCTCATCATCCGGAATATAAAACTTAAGCTCTCCTCCGCCTGCACATAATGGAAACGCCACTCGCTTTTTAAAATCCCAAGCCAGCTTAACCGCATATGAAGGATCGCACTCAGTTGGCATTGCCATATATGCCAAGATCAATGATGAATCAAGAAATTCAGGCAGACCCGCAAGCCTTTCGCACGCTGACCTGGATTGGGCTTTACGCTCGTTTTCGGGCATATCCTTAAGAAGTTTGCGTATTCTGCTCCTCAGGGCAGCTTTCTTGTCGCGGGCCTGCATTGCCTCTCCTCTATAGCTCGCTGTGCGCTACTACGCCGCTAACCATGCACATTACGCATCTTGAGCGCACATCCAGCGGATGGCCTGAAAATACCGCAATGTCCGCGTCTTTGCCAGGCTCCAGGCTTCCTACCCTGTCGTCTATGCCCGCAATGCGCGCAGCGTTGATGGTTATGGACCTAAGCGCGGCGTCCTCGGGCATTCCCTCTTTTACGGATATTGATGCGCATACGGGAAGGTACTGCTGGGGTATCACCGGATGATCCGTCATCATGGCAAATTCTATTCCCGCATCGTACAGCGCCTTTGGCGCCTTAAAGCTCAGGTTTCTAAGCTCTATCTTGCTGCGGTTGGTAAGCAGCGGCCCGATTATGACGCCGCCGCAATTTCCCTCAGTCGCCTGTTTGAGCAAATCCGCGATCATATAGCCCTCGGTGCAGTGGTCAAGCGTGAAGCGCACGTCGAATTCATTGCATATACGTATTGCCGTAAGGATATCGTCGGCCCTGTGCGCATGTATCTTTAACGGCATTTCTTTACGTATCACCGGAAGCATCGCTTCCTTTCCCAAATCCCTTTCAGGCTTCTTATCCGGGTCGCTTTCAGCCTTTTTAAGTTTTTCATCGTATTCCTTTGCCTGCGTAAGCGCCTTGCGCAATATGGACGCTATCGCCATTCTGGTACCCGGCGTTCCCTTACTGCCGTAAACCCGTTTCGGGTTCTCGCCAAACGCGGCCTTCATGGCCACCGGCTGCTTGATTATCATGTCCTCAACGCTTTTGCCATAAAGCTTGAGCGCCACAAAGGTTCCTCCAACCACGTTCGCGCTGCCTGGACCTGTAACGGCGGTTGTAACGCCTGCGGCGACGGCTTCGCGAAAACACGGATCAAATGGGTTGACGCCGTCTATCGCTCGTAATTCAGGAGTGGTAGGATTTGAGCATTCGTTGCCGTCCGCTCCCTCCGCTCCCATACCGTCTTCAAACATTCCTATATGGGAGTGCGCGTCTATAACGCCCGGCATTATGAACTTGCCGCTCAGGTCAATCAAATCGGCTCCATCGAAGTCGACCGACTCGCCTACAGCCACGATTTTGCCTTCATCAACAGCTACATCGCCCGTGAAAGCGGGCCTAGTCATCGTAAGAACCGTTGCATTTTTTAATACCAGCATTTTCCTTCCTCCGTAAAACGTTCATTATATAACAATATAATAGCATATATGCCTACTTAACTTCAACACACATATGGATTTCACATACTTTTAAATACTGTTCTGTCAGCAGCTTTTACTATTAGTCGAATTGAATAACTGTTTGATTTTTATTGGCTTTGCTATATAATGATGGAGTTCAAAAACCTATAGGAGTAAATGATGAATTACGAGCAAGCTTTGGAATATATTCATGGTATCAACGCGCACGGAAGCAAGCTTGGGCTAAGCAGGACCAGAGAACTTCTGAACCGTATGGGTAATCCTCAGGATTCGCTCAGGTTTGTCCATATCGCCGGAACGAACGGCAAGGGTTCCACAGCCGCAATGATATCGCACGTGATGGTCGCGGCGGGGTATGTAACCGGTCTTTATATCTCCCCATTTATCAACAGGTTCAACGAGAGGATCCAGCTTAATAATGTTCCTATAGCGGACGATGAGCTGGCTGAGCTTACCGAGTATGTCAAAGGCATATCGGACAGTATGGACGATCCCCCAACCGAATTTGAAACCATCACCGCCATTGCTATGGAATACTACAGACGCAAAGGCTGTCAGATAGTAGTGCTGGAGGTAGGGCTTGGCGGCGAACTGGATTCAACCAATGTCATAAAAACCCCTGAGGTTGCGGTAATAACGGCTATAAGCTTTGACCATACCCGCGTCCTTGGAAACACCTTAGCTGAGATAGCCTCGGCAAAGGCCGGAATAATCAAGGAGGGCGGAGACGTAGTTATTTACGGGCAGGAACCCGACGCTGAATCGGTATTTAATCAGGTATGCCAAAAAAGGCACGCAAGGATGTATAAAACCGATTTTTCTAAGTTAAAAACACTTGAAGCTGCTCTTGACGGCCAGGAGTTTTGCTTTGGGCGCTTCCACAGGCTTTTTCTGCCTCTGATCGGATCATACCAGCCCAAAAATGCCGCGGTTGCCATCACTGCGCTGGAGGTGCTTAAAAATAAAGGGTTCGCGATTACTGACGACTCCATTGTAACGGGTTTATCCAATACCCGCTGGCCTGGCAGGTTTGAGGTGCTGTCAAAATCCCCCGTGTTTATTGTTGACGGCGGCCATAATCCTCACGGAGTACGTGGAACCACTGACAGCATAAGGCGTTATTTTCCAGATAAAAAGGTGGTTTTCGTGCTCGGCGTAATGGCTGATAAGGATATTTCGGACATGCTTTACAATATAGCTCCCCTTGCAAGCAAAATCTTTACAGTGGCGCCCGATAATCCCAGATCTATGCCGGCCGGAGAGCTTGCCTCCCTTGTGAAAAACGCCGGTATCGAATCGCACGCATGCGGCAGCGTGAAGGACGGCGTAGCGATGGCGATAGCATCGGCTGGCAAAGAAGGGATTGTATGCGCTATAGGCTCCCTGTATATGGCGGGCGAAGTCCGCAGCTGTTTTAACTCAATTAAATAAACTATTGGAGGCTGCTATGACAAGAATACTTAAAGGATCCACCGTATCAAAATTGATTATGGAAAAAACGCGCAAAGATATAGAGGTTTTGCATGCTATAGGCGTTATGCCGGTATTGTGCATAATACGTGTTGGCGATAACCCTGACGATGTTTCCTATGAAAACGGAGCTGTTAAAAAGGCTATTTCGCTCGGCATAGGCGTACAAAAAAAAGTGCTTGATAAAAACGCCAGCCAGGAGGAGATAATCAGGGTTATAGAGACTGCAAACCGCGATGATTCTATACACGGCATTATGGTATTCAGGCCTCTTCCAAATCACATTGACGACGCCGCGGTCAGAAATGCGCTCGACCCCCGTAAGGATGTCGACGGAATTTCGGATAAATCTCTCGCAGGCGTATTTACGGGTTCGAACGTTGGATATCCGCCGTGTACAGCCCAGGCATGTATCGAAATCCTTGATAATACCGGAATAGAAGTCTCTGGCAAGCGCGCAGTCGTCGCCGGCAGAAGCCTTGTTGTTGGAAAACCCGCGGCGATGATGCTCTTAAAGCGCAACGCAACCGTAACAATATGTCATACTAAAACGGACGACATGCCCTCGGTATGCAGGGAAGCGGACATACTTATTGTAGCCGTGGGCAAGGCCGGCGTAATCGGACGTGATTACATAAATAAGGGTCAAACTGTCATAGATGTCGGAATAAACTCAGCTCCCGACGGAACGCTTTGCGGGGATGTGCGCTATGATGAAGCGCTCGGCATAGCGGGAGCAATAACGCCCGTTCCTGGAGGAGTTGGAGCAGTTACAACGGCTGTGTTAATGAAGCATGTCGTTGATGCTGCGCTGCGAATGTCAAAAAGGAATTAGCGTGCTTATCGAAACCCAATAACCTGATTTATATTAGGGTTTATAATAAGGGCCGCCTGCAAGCGGATAGTATAGACTTGTAGGGCCTGTTTGAGGCCATGCTTTAAGGCGAATTCATTTAATTTTGCACCTTGACCCGCCTCCCTTCAAAAAACGATGGCGAATCTTTCACGGATTGCTGCTATCGGCTTTTCTATTGCGTTTGCCCAACTCGGGAGATTAACTGTATTTTTCATTTCCACAGGCATTGCCCGCAGCTGTTTCAAGGGAACGCAGAACTAAAGCAGCGTCATTTGTACGGCGCTGCTTTATAATTTTTTAGCGAACTAAAGACGTTATCCACCGCTTCTTATACAGCGCTTTTTTTCACCGCACATATATAGCATTTCTTCAGCGTGCCGCAAGGCGGATTCCGACTCAGAACTAATGCCCAGAATACGCGCTATCTCATGCTTGCGCTCATCCATCGTTAAAGAACGCACGCTTGTCCTGGCGCCATCCTCTCCGTCACTCTTCTCCACAACAATATGAGCGTCGGCATACGCCGCAATCTGGGGAGAATGGGTGACGCAAAGCACCTGATGGACTGCGGCTGTATGCACAAGCTTCTCTCCCACCATGCCGGATATTCTCCCGCTTATTCCGACATCAATTTCGTCGAAAATCAGGGTGGGGATATTATCGGAGCCGGCTATAATCGTTTTTAAGGCCAGCATTATTCGGGACATTTCGCCCCCGGACGCAACCTTTGCAAGCGGTTTAAGCGGTTCCATGCTGTTTGATGTAAGAAGGAACTCTACCTTGTCCGTGCCGTCGGGACTAAACTCCGCCTTTGTTTCAAAACTGGTCGAAAACCGCGCATTTTTAAGTCCCAGGTCAGCCAGATGCCCTTCAACCTCCCCGCTCAGCTTCTCGGCTGCTGAGTGCCTGAGTCTGCTTAGCTCGCCCGCTGCCTCGTTATAGTCGTTCTCACACCGTTTAAGCTCGTTTAGTATGCTTTCCCTGGCCTCGTCCGCGCAGGTGAGCCGCTCCAATTCCTCCTGATCCCTGTTGCGGAACTCCAGTATGTCCCTTATTCCGCCCCCGTACTTTCGCTTTAATCCAGCTATGAGGTACAGTCTTGATCCTATTTCATCAAGGCGCTTTGGGTCATATTCAAATGAGGACTGCATATCCCTGACGCTGTATCCAACATCCTCAAGCGCATAATACGCGTCGTTCAGCCTGTCAGCCGCCTCTTTATACAGCGGTGATATTGCGGATATACCAACCAGCGCATCCGCAGCTGACCGCGCCTTTGACAATATCGAAGCCTCGTCTCCGCTCAGCAGTTCATGGCACACGGATAGCGCGCCCATGATCCGCTCCGCGTTTGCAAGAACGGACTGTTCCTCCTGCAGCGCTTCCTCTTCCCCTTCCTTGAGGTCGGCCGAATTGATTTCATTTATTCTAAAGTTTAATGCGTCTATGCGCCTCATTCGCTCTGGTTCAGACAAAAATCCCGTTTCAAGCTCACCCTTTAGCCGCCGGTATTCGCCGTATAATTTCAAGAGCCTTTCCTTAAGCGCTGAAACTCCGGCGCCTGCATAGGCGTCCAGATAGCGTATATGGGCGGACGGCGACAGAAGCGATTGATGCTCGTGCTGACCGTGTATATCTATCAAATATGACGTAATATCCTTTAAAGCGGAAATGGTCACAGGAATGCCGTTAAGCCTACATACGCTTTTGCCAGACACGTATATTTCGCGGGAAATTATCAGCTCGTCGTCAAAATACTCTATTTCAAGTCCGTTTAGAAATTCGCAGGCCTCGTTGCATCCGGATATGTCAAAAACAGCCTCCACCTTCGACTTTGACGAGCCGCTCCTAATCAGTCCACGGCTCGCCCTCTCACCCAAGATGAGGCTGACAGAATCAATAATTATAGATTTGCCAGCTCCAGTTTCGCCCGTTATCACATTAAAGCCAGGTGAAAGATCAAGATCAAGCTTGTCTATAAGCGCAATATTCTCAATTAGTATGCGTTGGAGCATAGTTCCTCCGCGCCATCTAACACATGAGCTCTTTAAATCGTGAAAGCACCTCTTCTACAAGCCCATCGTCCTTGATGGCGACAAATACGGTGTTATCACCGGCAACCGTGCCGGCCACCTCATCCCACTCAAGGGAATCTATGGCTTCCGCCGATGCCGCGGCTGTTCCGGTTATCGTCTTTACTATAATCAGATTGCCCGCCGATGTCAACGATGTTACAGAATGAGAAAATATCTTCATAAACCGGTCCTGCAGTCCCGTCTTAGTAACGTCCGAAGTAGCATATTTGTATCTGCCGTTATCCATCAGCACCTTTACAAGCCTGAGTTCCTTTATGTCGCGTGAAACAGTAGCCTGCGTTACATGTATTCCATGTTCGCGCAATAGCTTGGCCAGATCATATTGTGTTTCTACGCTATAGTTGGATATCAATTCGATTATAAGTGCATGTCTTGCTGGCTTCAAGTGAATACCCCCGATTCATTATATTATATTCTATCATATTCGTCTTAATATAACCAAGACGAATATGCGGTCAACCTTAACTTAAATAAACATATCTATGCTAAAAATATGCCGCTAATGGACAACATCTATAGTTTTACATATTTTACCAGCAATTTCAAGCTAAAAATGACTACAACCTTAATATTGTAGATACTTTATATGCAATTATCTTAGTTTCTCATCTATAAGTTTATATTCGTTTCGCTCATTAAGCCTTATAAGCCCCATTGATGCTATAGAGCGTCTAACTATCATTTCATCGCCGGGATATAAGTCCATATTGTCAACTCCATCCGAAGAAAAGCGCGCCTCGTCTCTTGCGGTAAGCTTTATAACAGCATCCCGTGACAATACTACCGGGCGGATTCCTAGGGAATGTGAGCATATCGGTGTAACAGATACCGCTTCAAGCCCAGTTGATATTATCGGCCCTCCCGCTGAAACCGAATAACCCGTTGAACCGGCTGGAGTGCTTATTATTATACCATCGCAGTATACGCTTCCAGCATCCATTCCGTCAAAGCACATATCAATGTGAGCCACTGAAGAGAAGCATTTTTTATATAGTATAAAATCATTTACGCACATAAAACTTTTGTCTTTTACTGTGCATTCAAGCATCATATATGTTTCTATATTATAGTTTCCTTCAATAATTCGCGTCATTGCCGACTCAAGCGAACTAAGATCCGTCTCGCTCAGGAAACCTATCCTTCCAACGTTTACCCCAAGGATAGGCGCCCTTGTCCCGCATCCCTTGACCATCCAGTGAATGGCCCGCAATATGGTTCCATCACCCCCGATAGCGAGAAGCACGTCTACCGTACCGCCTTCATAAATGGTATCAGGTTTCCCGCAGTCGGCCCACCTTACCCCAACGCGGTCCAGAATGGACTTAGCGGCACTTACAGCTTCTAACGCCCGTTTCTTATTTGGATTTGCAAATATGCCAGCAATAATGTTTTGGCCTTTTATATTCTCCATATCATTCGTCCCTGCCGCAATGCTTTGCCGCCAGCTCGTCATGAGATCTATCCACCGTACGCGTAACCATTTCGCTGATTTTGGCGGTATCTCCCATTGCGGTTCCACGATCCTTTTTTAGTATCAGAAGAAACTCTATATTACCCTTTGGGCCGGTTATCGGGGAATAGTCCATACCAATTATAGCATATCCGCTTTTTTCAGAAAATAAGGCTATGTCGGTTAAAACGCCGCGGTGGGTTTCTGGCGAACGAACAACCCCATTCTTGCCTACCTTATCCCTGCCCGCCTCAAACTGAGGCTTGACAAGCGCTACAACTATCCCTCCCTGTTTAAGGCAGTCGTATAGTGGAGCCAGTATCAGCTTAAGCGAAATAAACGATACGTCTACGGACGCAAAATCCAGATAACCTTCATACCAGGATGGCTCCATATTCCTGGCGTTATGACGCTCGAGCACTATAACACGCGGATCGTTGCGCAGCTTCCAGTCGAGCTGCCCGTATCCTACATCAACCGCAAAGACCTTTTCCGCGCCGTAGGTAAGCATACAATCCGTAAACCCCCCTGTCGACGCGCCGATATCGGCGGCAAAGCATCCGGTTAAATCCAAGGCATTTGCGTCAATAGCCTTTTTTAGCTTAAGTCCGCCCCTGCTCACAAAGGGTATGGGGTCCTCTTTAACCGTTATTAAGTCGCCGCTGGACACGGGAGCGCCGGCTTTGTCAATTCTAATTCCGTTTTTATACACAACCCCGGACATGATGAGGGATCTTGCCCTTTCTCTGCTGACAGCAAGGCCTAGCTCAACCATACGTATATCGGCTCGTATATTATTGCCGGATTTCATATTGTATCAAGCGCCTCCTTCAGTCTCCTCCTTATCTGCTTAGCAGTAAGGCCGCAGATTTCATCCTGCTCAGATACAGTAGCATGTCCTACGGGATGGTCCATAACGCCTAAATTTACAAGCCTTACGGCTTTCCCGCAAACCGCCTGGGCTATTAAAGCCCCAAAACCGCACGTTGTTATCCCGTCCTCCAGCGTTATTATAACATCCGAGGATTCAATAAGCCTATCAAGCACGCTCCTGTCAAGCGGCCTGATAAACCTCGCGTTTATCACTCCCACCGATAGGCCTTCCGCAGCTTCAAGCGCGGTCTGTACAAGCCTTCCGGTTGCAATTACATTAACGTTTTTTATTTCCCGCAAAACGTTCCATCTTCCATATTCTATATCATCGTTTATGCCCAATGTTTCAATAAGCACGCCGCGATTATATCTTATCGCGCTGGGCTTATCCAGCGTTAAGGCGTGTCTTAGCATCATACGCAGCTCCTCCTGCGAGGCGGGAGAATAGATCGTAATCCCAGGGGCGCTTAGAAGATAAGCAATATCGTAAACGCCCTGATGGGTTTCGCCGTCCTCGCCCACTAGGCCGGCCCGGTCAACAGCCAATATTACGGGCAGCTGCTGCAGGCAAACATCGTGTATAATCTGATCATAGGCCCTCTGCAGGAATGTCGAATATATTGCCGCTACAGGACGCATGCCGCCTGCCGCGAGTCCGGCGGCGAGCGTAACAGCGTGCTGCTCGGCTATGCCGACGTCAAAGAAGCGGTCTGGGTACAGTCTGAAGAAATCCGAAAGGCCTGTTCCGCTTGCCATTGCGGCGGTTATTGCGCATATTCTAGGATCATAACCAGCCAGGCGCGAAAGCTCCTCTCCAAATATTTTTGAGTTGCTTGCCGATGGTTTCCGTTTAAGCGCCCCGGTCTCCTTATAAAACGGCGCTACGCCATGAAACAGCTCTGGATCCCGTTCGGCCGGAGGATAGCCTTTCCCCTTTTTTGTCACCACATGGATTGCTACAGGCTTGTCAAAGCCCTTTGCCTTTCCAAGCACTTCCAATAGTTCGTGGATGTTATGCCCGTCTACAGGCCCTATGTATGTAAAACCCATCGCCTCAAACCATATGTTGCTTGGCAGCATAAAGTATTTAAGTCTGTTTTTGAATTTCTCAATGCGCTTTGCCGCCCACTTTCCTACCCTTGTGCGGTCAAGGATACGGACAGTCGACTTTTTCAACGACCTATAACCCCTGCTTGCCCTCATCAGGTTCAAATGCTTGCTCATTGCGCTTGCGTTATAGGATATAGACATATCATTGTCATTTATAACCACAATAATCGGCAGCTGGCGCTGTCCCGCGTCGTCCAGGGCTTCATACGCCATCCCGCCGGTAAGAGCCCCGTCCCCTATCACCGCCACAACGGCGCCTTTCTCCCCTTTTAGGCGCTTTGCGCATAAAATTCCAAGCGCGGCTGATACAGAGGTGCTCGAATGGCCGGTTTCAAATATATCGCAGGGGCTTTCACTCCTCTTAGGGAACCCGCTTATTCCTCCAAGACGCCTCAAACGTTTAAAGCCTTCGCGCCTGCCTGTGAGTATCTTATGAATGTATGCCTGATGACCTACGTCAAATATCAGGGAATCCTCAGGCACGTCAAAAACGCGGTGCAGCGCTATTGTAAGCTCTACAACGCCCAGGTTTGAGGCAAGATGGCCTCCATTTTCAGATACGGAGTCGACAAGAAACGAACGAATTTCTTCTGCAAGCGGCTCAAGGTATGTGCTGCTCAGCGACTTAAACTGTTCGATACTATTGATCTTACTCAAAATCGGATATTTCTCCATCATCGAAGCATTACTTCGCACTGGATTTTTTCCGTTCGCCGTTTTTGGAAAACAGCGCAAACAACTTTCCAACCATAAACACTATCCTTTGGCTGTGCTTCGTCGCGATACGCTTGCCCGACGCTTTCCCGCTTACGGTTATCGCGGCTATAAGCGCTGATATAGCAACATTTACTATCAATGCTTCTGTAGTTGCGGCGGAGATTATTATTGACGCCGCAACGGCCGCGCCCATCGCTCCCGACACTATTCCGCATATATCGCCTACAACGTCGTTACAAATATTGGCCACCATGGCTGAGTTTTGAACGAGCCTTATTGAGTGTTTTGCTCCGCGAATCCGCTTTGACGCCATAGCCGTATATGCCGTAACGTCCTGTATGGTCACTGCCACGCCGACTATATCAAATAAAATCCCAATAAATATTATAAATACCAGTACGAATACCGCCACATACAGCGGCACCCCAAGCAAAACCGTTTCAGACAAAAAGCTTAACACAAGCGCTATCGCCAATGTGATAAAAAAGACCTTTACAGGCCAAATATCTCGCTTTTTCTTGCGGCGCCTGTTCTTGGCGTCGCTCTTCTTTTGTTGTGTATCCATACATCTCCACATGCCATATATAGATATATGGTGGTGGCACATTGAGTAAACTTTGCGCCTTAAGGTCCGGCTAGATTTCCTCGCCCGCCACTCCCCGTCGCCGTTAGAAGCGGTTTCCCATTATGTCGGACGCTGCGCTGTCTCCATACGCAGGGCCGGACTGCCACTTAGCGCGCACCGTAATCCCCAATATGCCTTAATTCCAACAGTCTAGGAGCTTTCCTCAGCAGCTTTGCCATCCCCTAGCCTCTTTTGCAGTACAGGTTTCAAAAGGGTTATGCAGAATTGCCAAACCGCCTTATTCCCCTGACACCACTCAAGGCAGGCTACACTGTACACAGCGTTTACCGCAATACAGGTTTAATCCTATTGAGTAATCGAACTCAAGTTGCCGACCACCCATATAGGTCTCCACGAAGAACGGGTCGCCTTCCGCATGCCTTTGCAGACCGCCCGGTCTTCTTAACTCCCAGCATAAACCCCCGACTGGCATCGAAAGCAAACACCAGGAACTTCATCGATGTGCCCTCAACGGATTTTTAGGCCCGCTTTCAGGAACAGCATTGCTGACTAGAATACTGCACCACCATTATTATTTTGCCACAGCGTGCAGTCAAATGCAAGCGTCAATATTTCCTGTCCATCGTCATTCCGATAAGCGAACTGAAGAACTCCGTGTCCCCGTCAATTCTATACAGTGCCTTTCTCGCCCTTTCGGAAGCATTTTCAGCCATAATCCTTGATTGCTCCAATCCAAAAAGGGTTACATAGGTGAGCTTTTTAGTTTTTGCGTCCTTGCCTATGCTTTTGCCAAGTGCATTAATGTCTCCTGTGCAATCCAGAATATCGTCCGTAATCTGAAACAGCATTCCAAATGCATCCCCAAATTCCATTAACGCACAAATCCATTGCGAATCGGCGCCCCCCACATACGCCCCTGCCAGTACCGACGCCCTGATTAACGCTCCGGTCTTGTCCTTATGTATCGACCTTAACGTATCCTCACTATAATCATCGTCCAAAGAGGCTTTTATATCCTTCATCTGTCCCGCTATCATTCCAGTAGCTCCAATCGCTCTTGCCACCTCCCTGACCGCTTTAAAATAGCCCTCGTTCTCACGATGCCGATCCAAGCCGTCAAGCATAAGTTCAAATGCCGATGAAAGCAGCGCATCGCCGGCAAGTATAGCGGTTGCCTCTCCAAAAGCCTTATGATTTGACGGTTTGCCCCTCCTGAAATCGTCGTTATCCATAGCGGGCAAGTCGTCGTGTATTAATGAGTATGTATGAAGCATCTCTATCGCCCCCGCTATCGGCAACGCGGTGGTAACATCCCCTCCAGCTAGCCTACAGGCAGCCAGCGTCATGCATGGCCTAAGGCGCTTCCCCCCCGCTTCCAGACTGTAAAGCATTGAAGCCTGAAGCGGTGCGGGGATGAGAGCGGTTTTTACGTATGACAATATATATGGTTCCACCATAGACCTATACTCGTTTAACACAGGGGCAAGCTCCATATTAATCCTCCGTATCCTCTGTCATCGTCTCCGAAGCCTTCTCTATACGCCCTTCATACTCTTCAAGCATATCCTTGCACAGCCTGGCAAGCGACATCCCCTTTTCATAAAGCTCCACCATCTCGTCAAGCGGCATGCTCTCGTCCGTAAGCCGACGCGTAATATGCTCAAGCTCGCTCATGGCGTCTTCATATGTCATCCTTTTGCTTTCCACGATCAACCCTCCTTGTTCTTTATTTCAGCCTCGGCTGTTCCGTCGCGCATTATCAGTTCAATGCGTTTTCCGGTTGTTAAATCATCCGTGGAGTACAGATAATCCCCACCTTTTGATCTTATCATAGCAAAACCCCGCCTCAGCACATTTTCAGGTCCGCATAGCCGTAGGCTTTCAGCGATACCTTGCATGCGGTTCCTAAGGTTGTCCATTGACGAGTCCATGCCGTTCCTAAGCGCTTTAATATTACCATCCGATCTATCCTGTTGTTTATATATCGCATGCATTATATCCATTTTAACATGCGGGGCCGTTATTTCTCTCGCTCTGCTCCTGCCGTTGCTTAATCTTAAATTAGCAGCCCCGTCGATTGAGTCTATTCTTGTCGACAAACTTTGCCGACCCGCGTCGATGCGATAGACTGGAATCATAACCGCATGTGAGGAGGTTATGGAGCTGACACGCGCCTGCCTCTCAGATATTTTACTTTTTACGGCTTTGGTCATATTGCTCTGTACGGCGCTTAACGACGCCATAATCGACTCCATCTCAGGGGTGCACAGCTCAGCCGCGGCTGATGGCGTAGGAGCGCGCATGTCGGCTGCAAAATCCGATATTGTGTAGTCGGTTTCATGGCCAACAGCGCTAACCACCGGTATCGAACAGTCGTAGATTGCCCTGGCCACATCCTCATCATTGAACGGCCAAAGATCTTCAACGCTTCCCCCTCCCCTGCATACGATGAGCACGTCGGCCAGTTTGAGCCTGTCCATTCTCCGTATCGCGGCGGCAATCTGCGCGGCGGCTCCCTCTCCCTGTACGGCAGTGGGGCAGAGCAGTATATTCATCTTTGGAAATCTTCTCGTTACGACATTTTTGATATCCGAGTATACTGCGCCCATCTCTGACGTTACCACGCCTATACATCTGGGCAGCGCCGGAAGCGGCTTTTTATGCGACTCGTCAAACAACCCCTCTTTAGACAGCTTCTCCTTAAGCCGCATGAAGCGGGCGTACAGCTCCCCCTCCCCCTGCTGCTCCATCTCCTTTACGTATAATTGATAACGCCCCTCCTGTGTATATATGCTTACATAGCCTCTGGCAGTAACGGACATTCCGTTTGACGGCTTAAATCCTAAGCCGAACGAATCGGGCTTAAACATAACGCAGCTTATCACTGAAGCTTCGTCTTTTAGCGAAAAATAAGCGTGCCCCGACGTGTGGCGCTTATACCCTGAAATCTCACCCTTTACACTGATATTTTTCAGCAGAAAGTCACGGCGAAGCAAATTTGCAGCATAATCATTTAGCTGGCTAACGCTCAATACCAACTCAGCCACCGCTCTTATACATCCTTTCAAATTCATGCCGCGCCTTCAGAGCGACCCCTACCGCATTGTCCGACGAGAGCTTGGGCAACGCAAATTCAACGATAATTTCCCTCTTTCTAGATTTAAGCCTATTGACGAGCAGGTTTCTGAGAATACCGCTTGACGCCACGCCTCCGGCAAGCAGATACCGATTTATTCCCGTCTTTTCCAAAGCGTTTATGATCATCTTCGCAAATGTCCTGGCCAGGCATTCGTATAAGGCACGAGCTATTTTGGCATGATCCTCCGCACCGTCAACCATGCCTATCAGCCGCGTTTCAGCGCCTGAAAAGGAACAGTTCAAGTTATTTACCGAACTTGGAACGATTATATCCGAACAATCCGTTTTAAGCGCAAGCTCCTCCATCCGCTTGCCCGCCGGAAAAGTGCAACCCATTCTAACCCCTATCCGGTCCACAAGCTGTCCTGCGTGAATATCCAGCGAACCGCCGAGCTTGGTTATATTGAAGCATTCGTCAACTAATAGTAACTCTGTCGTTCCCCCTGATATATGCATTGCGATAAACGGGCTGCCGCAAAAGGCTGCGTTTGAATATAATGCCGCCATTATATGGCCCTCCTGATGCGAGGTTTCAAACATCGGTATGCTAAGAGCCGACGCAATCGCCCTTGCAGCCATTGTGCCAACCAGGAATACCGGCATATATGAATCTGGCGCAGGATTTGGAACAGAACTAACCGCCAACGCGCCAATATTTCCTTTATCAAGTTCGTTAAGCGCCGAGTGCAGCATTTTATCCAGATTTCTTGTATGCAAAAATACCCCTTCGCTTTGGCGCAGGCCCCGCCCTCCAGGTGCCACCGCTAAAGGGGTTCTCATATCAACAACTATAGAATTATGGCTGACGCATGCTATCGAAGTAGTATAGCAGCTGGTATCTATCCCTAAGAATATCATTGTTCTTCCGCCGTCTTTTTCCTGCTCAGAGTACCCAATATGCCATTTACAAACGACGATGAGCTAACATCTCCAAAACGTTTTGCAAGCTCAACAGCCTCGTTGATTGAAACGCTGTCCGATATACAGTCGCAATATAGTATTTCGAATATGGATATTCTGAGAATGCATAATTCGACCTTGGAAATACGCTGTATCTCCCATCCTATCGACAATTCGCCTATAATCGAATCTATTTTATCCTCATTGTCTGCAACGCCGCTTAAAAGCTCGTTGGAAAAATCAATGTCCTCTTGCTTCGGGGTTTCGGTAATGCCCGATTGCTCAAGAATCGCCTCATATGTATCGTCACCCCCAAACATGCGGGCAAAGGCCAACTTCATCGCCACTTCTCTGGCGGTTCTTCTGCTCATATATTCCTCCAGGCCGGTTTAATACGCAATTATATGATTATCGGTTATCCTTAAATATCGCATCAAAAAAGGCTTTTATGCTTCCCCTGCCCCCCTTGTCAAGCAAGCGTCCCATAAAATAGCAAACCGTAACAACGGCAGCTATTAAAATGGTTCTCCAAAAACCTATGGTAAAGCAGAGTATCAGCACCAGCAGGCCGATTAAAACCAGCAGAATGCGCCACTTATGCCTATTAAGAAATTCGGTTAAATTTGAATTCATAGCAGCACCCCGCCTAACTTATAGCCGGTTGTTGGGCCGCCTGATGAGATGGATTTACCACCAGAATCCTTACATCCGTTACCTGAATGCCTGAATATTTCTCTATATGCTCCTTCAGGCTATGCGACAGTTCGTCCGTAAACTCTGGAATGTTGGTTTCCGGCATGAGCGCTATCTTTATATTTACGTTAATTCCTTGAGCCGATGCTCCAATCGCCGTAACACACTCGCGGATCTGCTTTTGCGACTTGCAAAACCTCTGCGCCATATCGTCGAGGGCGGCAAGCGCTATATATGTAGTCCCTACTTCCGAAGCCCTTATCAACGCCGCGCTTAGCGCCGATTGTTTTTGACCTGAAACCCCAAAGAACAGCAGTCTTATTGCGATTATAAGCAAAAGCAATCCTATAACCCCCGTCATAAGCGCCCCAACAGGCCCTGTGTATGGATAGCTAAGCACGCTGTCAACCATCTGTGCGCTTATAAATCCTGCCGCCATACCTATCAGTGCCAGTGCGACGGCGATCACAACAATAAGCAAAAGTGCCAGAAGTATTTTATCAAACAGTTTCGGCTTCATTTCCGTTTCTCCTTCAGAATATCATATTCGGACGGACACCTTAACGGCTCCGCCCGAATCCTCTTCTATTTGTTATTCAATGCTGTTGGAACAAAGAACTATTCGCCGGATTCCGGCAGCTGCTTATCCTCCGGTTTTGCGAAGTTTATAGCCTGTACAAACATATTAACGCGGACAACTCTCAGCCCTGTCATGGTTTCAACCGCATTCTTAACTTCCTGTTGAACCTTTGAGCATACCTCGTGGATGCGATATCCATATTCAATTACTACACTGAGGTCAATCGCTGTCTCCTCCGTGCCGACTTCAACCTTCACGCCCTTTGTAAGGTTCTTTTTGCCAAACATCTCGGTAAAACCTTCGACCATGTTGCCGCTCATGGATGTCACGCCCTTAACTTCCGCCGCAGCAAGTCCGGCGATGGTGGCAACCACGTCGGGAGCGAACACTATCTTTCCACCCTCGTTTGAGAGTACATCGGTGCTGATATCATTTTCGGGTGTCATAGTTATTTCCTCCTTATTGGGTATAATCTCTTACGTGTGGATTAATCCACCGATTATATAATCATTATACCAGAAAACACCGTTAATGCAATCAAAAACATTAAACAAAGGTGTTTTTTCTGAAAAGATTGGACACGATCAGTTATTTGCGCTTACCTTGATGTTTTGGGCCTCCTCTCCTGTTTCGCGTTTTACTATATCAAGTATTTGAGCCACATCCTCATTGGTAAGCGTTGAGGCGTCGACAATCACATTGACCGACCCATAGTGAAAGGTAACCGCCGCGTCCGTAAAACCTTTCGCCTTTAACAGGCTCTCAATGGTAAACTCCTTTTCCATACAATCCACTATTTCAGTCATCTGCTCCTGCGCATCCTTAAGGGTTTCAGCGTCTGTGTTCTCGTTATTGATAATGGCGTTGAGGTATTCAATCTCCCTGTTTCGTGTTTGCTCACGGCTGGTTCTGAAATCTGCAAAGTAATTCGTACCGGCGCTCGACTGTATTGAAGTATCAATATCCGTCCCGCCGGCTGAATGCGTCGGCGGCGGACTGGGCGCGGGAGAGGATGTTTGACCGTTGAGCTGTACGTTTAAGTATACGGCTCCAATAAGCAGCGCGGCTACCACCGCAATAATTCCGACCGTTCTGGCGTTTACCTTTAGCTTTTTCATAATATTAGCACCTTCCTTTTCTATTGTTCCATTTCGAATACTTCTATGCAATCGTCATCTATCCCAAGCACCGTCTTAACGGCATATTGCAAATTCAGCTTTACTGCTATATCCTCAGCGCCCTCAGCTACAACTATTACGCCGCGCACAAGCGGCTGCACCTCCGTAAGCACGATCGGTTCGTTCCCGCCATTCTTAGATATTGTTGCCGGAGAAGAGGATTCGGTATTGGTCTGCGACTCGCTCCCATCGCTGCCTGACGAGCTGTTTTGCTGTGTATCAGTGGACATCGCCGGTACCAGCCTTGATGTAGTTTCATATGTAATCATCACTTCAACCCTTCCAACGCCCTTTATGCCCGACAGCGTTTTTGCAAGCCGCTCTTCCAATCCTGATTCAGTAGAGACTGAAACCTCTGATACCACTACATCGTTGTCTTTTGGTTCTTCAGGGCTTTTGGGTATAATTGTAGATACATATATAAGCACCGCGGCCAGGCCCAGCGCTACATATATTGCTATCTCCAGTTTTTTATTGCCTTTTATTTTGGCAATCAGCGTATCCCACATCTTCGTTTTGCCCTGCATTTAATCTCACCTCCCGCGTCTAAAAGTAAAACAGGCTGACAATAGGCTCCGCAATGGTTAAAAGCACCGCCATATCTATGACCTTCTCCGCGCTGGATTTCAGCTTTCCATCGGGCAGCGCGAACTTTAGAAGCATCGCAGTTATGGATACCGCCGCAATCTTTATAATCTGTTGATATATCCATTCCATATCATCACCCACTTATATATATGTTTCCCGTACCGATGATTATGCCAATCGTTATTATAAACATAAGACCGCAGCCTATCACCGCCGCGAACAGGTATCCCGCGATATCGGCCACCGACGACAGCATTTTTGGAAGGCTTGAAGAGGCAATGGGTTCGCATATAGCGGCAGCTATTCTAAGGGTAAACATTGTGCACGCTATCTGAATAAGCGGTGACGCTACGCGGCCCACGGCTATTAAAATTGAAGCTATTCCCGCCGCGTTTTTCACGATCATTGAGCATCCCATAACAGTATCTACCGTGCCTGAAACCATGCCTCCAATTATCGGGACAAATTTATCTATGGCGAACTTTGCCGTCTTTAGCGAAAGGCCGCTTACCGAAGATACGGCTATCCCCGAAATCGCGGTTATGCCAATATATAGCGTAAACATGAACCCCAGTATCCATTTAGCCGAATTTTTACTTAGAGAGTATAGCTGGCCAAGCTGTGCCCGTCCAGTCAAGTTGTTGATAAGAGCCAGAACGCCCCCGGCGAGCACAATGGGCACTATCAGGGACTGAATTACCTTGATTACTGTGCTGCTCAAAAAGGCCAGAAGAGGGCTTATTGCGGCATTTGCCTCTATTCCTCCCGCTGCGGACAGCATGGTGGTCATTACAGGCAATACAGCTTCTGTAAGATTGGCTATCCCCCCTATTGCTTTTCCCGCTATACCCGCCATACGCCCCAATGCATATACGACCAAGCCTACCGCTAGCCCATAGCAGATAAAGCCCGTCAATGTCTTTAGCCCGCTTTTCTCCTTTCCGCCTATAAGTATATCCGCGAATCCGCCTATAAGCGCCGAACAGAGAAAGCCGGCAAGCAGCCCAAGGTTTGACGCCAACTCGGACCGCACCATCCCCAGAATTGATTCCAACGTTTCCCCGGGTTCAATCGCCGCTTCACCGGCCGCCTGTTGATATATAATATCCGAAGCTGTTTCGCCCTTAAACACATCCCATTCCATCGCGTCCAGCTCGGACTGCCACTCAGACAGATCGTAACCTCCAAGCTGCGACCGGATTTCCCAATCGATGTCTTCAATCGTATCGCTTTCAACATTGTCGTCCGCCGCCAACACGTAAGCGGGCAACATCAAAAGCATTATGACGGCCAGCAGCAGCATTCTGACATGGGTCCTGATCATGGCACCAGCTCCAGAATCATATCCAATATTGAAAATGCGGTCGGCGCCGCCGCAAGCAGGATCATAACCCTTCCGGCAAGCTCGACTTTGGACGCTATTGCGCTTTCACCCGCATCCGTACATATCTGCGCCGCAAGCTGGATTATATACGCTATTCCCACTACCTTGAATATCAGCATGATGTAATCGCTGTTAAGGCCATAGCTGGCGGCGGCGTTTTTTACGGTATCAACAAACCCGGTAATCTCCCCCACCACAACTATGAGCAGCGTAATACCTGCCGCTATACTCACCTGTATCGCCATCTCCGGCTTGTACGACCGTATCACCATCACAAGCGTAACCGCGATAATCGCAATTCCCACTATTTTGAATATTGCCATATCTAATCACCCATTTAATACAGGCCAAAAATTCGCGACACGCTGTCAAAGAGCGCCCCTATCTGATTTAAAACCATCATCAGAGCTATTATAATGCCAGCCAGCGCCGTTATCATCGCTATATCGTCGCGTCCGGTCTGTTTCAAAAGCTGACAGGCCACAGCGACAAGTATCCCTATACCCGCAATCTTAAGTATTATGTCAATCCCCATTGTCTTCCTCCGTAGCCTAGAGTATAAGTATCGCCGCAGCCAGTCCGGTAAGCGCGCCAAGCGAACTGTAGAGCCGCTCTTTAACCGAAAGTTCCTTTGAAAGGGCGTCTATAGCCCCCGTAAGCTGCAAAATCGCAAGCTCCGCCTGCCTTAGCTGGCCGCTTAAGTCGCTTGTCCCCAATCCCTTTGCAAAGTCGGCTAATATCCTTCTTTCCTCAGCGCTCAGGCGCATAAACTCCTGTCTGCTGCTCTCCACCATGCGCCACGCGTCTCCGGCCGCGCTGCTGCCGTCCATATTGTCGCAAAGAAGCCTCCATATTTCAGCATCCTTGAAGTTGGAATAATCGGAAATCAGGCTTTTTATCGGGCGTAGGGTAAACTCAAGCTGGTTTTTTATCTGTTCTATGTCATATTTCATATTCTGCAGAAAACCCAGCCTCGACTTAATATCCCATGCTTTGCTCATGCCAAACAAGGCGCAAACTGCAAATATCATGGCCGCGGAAATGTACCTAAGCATTTATATTCACCTTCAATCCCGCATATGCCGGCTCCTCGCGGGCATGTATTCCAAACTGATCTCTAGTCAATCTCAGCACCTTTTTAAAGGCCCCTTCGCTAAGCAGCGCATTCATCGACGGTCTTGACCTCAGCTCTGCCATGTCCGAGGCGTGGGCGCTAGCTATTAGCGCTATGCCGCAGTTGACCGCCTCAAGCGCCGCGGCTGCGTCCCTGTCATTTCCCAGCTCGTCCGTAAGGAGTATCTCAGGGGACATGGAACGCACAGCCATCATCATGCCGTCAGCCTTTGGGCATCCTGTCAATATGTCGGTACGGCAGCCCAGATCCAGGCTGGCAATACCGTTTACGCTTCCCGAAAGCTCGTTCCTTTCGTCCACAACACAAACCTTTTTGGGTATTACTCCCACGCCGTCGCTAAACCTCCTTGCAATATCGCGAAGCGCCGTTGTCTTGCCTGTTCCAGGCGGGGATATAAGCAGCGACGATACCGGACGCCCAAACCCATCTATAAGCGATTTTATGATATGCTTTGCGGCATCCCTGACCTCGCGGGCAATCCTTATGTTAAATCCAGTTACGTCAGCCAGGCGTTTTATATGCCCTCGTTCCGTGATGGCCCTTCCACAAAGGCCTATACGGCAACCGCCTATTGTAACAAAGCCCTGCTTCAGTTCCTCCTCCCTGGCGTAGATCGAGTGTTCGCATATATTGATAAGCAATCGGGCACAATCGTCCGCTGTTGCCACGATGTCCGATATCATCTCGTCCCCATCCGAGTATATTAGCTGAACCTGCCTGTTGACCCGTATACGTATCTCCTCAAGCGCTCTTTGAGCGTTTACGGAAACAAGTATTTGGCTTAGCCGCGGCGGGAATATGTACTTTAACTCATTGTCCAATGATCTATAGGTAGTATTAAGCATCGCATGTCCTCCTTTGTTAGAGTTTATGAAAGCGGACACGCGATTATCACGTGCCCGCCCAAAAGGATGCATATGTTTATTTTATACCTTATCAATTAGGATTAGGGTTCTATCAGGCTGGCTATAGGCTTCATAAGTCATTAGCCGCTTCAAATAGGCAATAGATTATTAAGGCCGTTTTTAAGTTTTGCTTAACCTCCGGCAATCTTGACTACTTAACTGTATTGAAATATATCATGCTGCGGAATTCCGTCGATCAGCAGTTGATCCGTAGAAAACGAACAGTTGAAGTAGCCCCTTATCCGTTATAAAATTTATCCTGTCTGTCATATTTGTGCTTGTAAGTTGAATCATCGAACCCTCCTTGAGCTCTATCGGCCTGTACTCATCCTCGTCAGAACCGATTAACTCATACGCGTCAAAATCCTTTTTTATAAGATGATATTTGTATTCCTTATTGTATTCCATTATATTATAATAGTGATTCGTTTGCACAAGCGTATCGCTTGTAAACGCATACTTCATCCTGCAGCACTTTGTGCCTGCTACTTCATAGAGAGATTCCATCGTCACAAACCCTCTTTCAACGCTTACAGGATAACCCCTCATCATTATGCAAAAATTGTTAATGTTTGAGAAATAGGTGCAACTTTCTTCCGATTCCCCCAGAAAACAGTGAATAACAGCATCGTTCTTCCCGTCCCCGTTTAGATCGGTAATTGCCGCATATGCGCCAACATATGGCATAGGTTCACCTATTTTGATCCGGGCTTAATATGGACCGTCTTGAGTCAGGATCAACTGATAACCCGTCAAAGGCGTATTTGCCCTTTCGGCCTTCAGCGAATATCTAACCTGCCCAAGCTTTATAGTTTCTCCCAGATTTATATAGGCTATATCTATATCGTCTTTTACATCCTCGATTTTGTAGACGGGCTGCCAATCATGACCATCTGCAAAGCCGCCTGCTTCATCCTCCTTTGGGTTTTCATCTGATTGTCCTTCCACATTGGATTTGCTTGCATCCGCTATGGAAGACTTTGCCGTTTCCAAGGGAACACGCATAAGGTTATCAGCTTTATTGCATCCGTATAAACACAGCATGTCCAATACAAGGACTATAATTATTGTTATTATATGATGTTTAAATAATTCTGCCTTTCCCCGTTCGCTTTAAATTTTAAGCGTTAATTCGAACCTGTAAACTGTAATAATCATTAAGTGTGGATCGTTGAATATATATTTTCTAATGATTGACTCTTTTGCGATTGCATGATGGGCCTGTTCAAACCGCTCATGGATAAATATGCTTGGCATCAAACAATTTATATAGTATGAGGACTATCCGCCTTAATCATCATCCCGGCCAAGATAATTCATAGGAATCAAATATCTCCTCCTGTGGAACTCCGTTAATTAGCCTGTCCCAGGTGAAAAACGAATAATTGAAATAGCCTTCAAGCCCGCCTTCAGTCTTGAAATTAATCCTGTCTATTAGATTTGTGCTGATTACCTGAAGCTTTGTCCCTGCCTTTAAAGTAATCGGGCTATATGAACCCGTACCGGCGTCCTTTAGCATAAAGGCTTCAAAGTCCTTAATTACCGTATGATATTTGGGGGCACAGCCGTCCTCGACAACTATATCGAAAAACATGCTGCTCTGCACCATCATTTCATTCGAGTAAGCATATCTCATCGTAACACACTTAGCGCTTATAATATTATCAAAGAACATTTTTAAAGTTATATAGCCCTCTTCTATGTCTACTGGATACTTTTCTAAGCATGAGCGTACAAAGCCAAACGTTCCATCCCACACATAGGTATCGGAGGTTAACGGAGCGTCAATGTCCATATGCTGCGCCTCTATTATAACGTCGTCCAGTTTCCCATCCCCGTTGAGATCAACAATTGCGGCATAAGCGCCTTCGAACATCCTTGGGCTTCCTATCTCATGGTCATAGCCGTCCTGACTCAGCATCAGCTGATAGAGTCCATCCCGAACCTGTGTTGCCCACAGCTTATACTTATACCCGCCCACATCAACCGACTCGCCTATGTTTATAAAATGAACCTCCATATCATCCTGTATATTCGGTCTTTTCTGTATTATATTCCAATCGCTATAATCATCAACTTCCTTCAGCGGCTCATCAATATCGTTTAACGGGCTCTGCGCTGCCGTTCGTGTTTGCCCTTCGGTGGCATCCGGCGTAGCCCCAGGGCTAAAGGTGGAATTCATTGTTTGCCCCCCTATCGCTTCACTATCCTCTGGTATACAGCTGATTAATAAAACCGCACATGCCAATATTGAAATCGCCAATAACAGACCTAATGTTTTTTTACTCATTTAAAACTCCTTTCTCAAGAAAAAACAACTGTTTCTTATCCATCTATTACTCTTACTGAAAGGTATAATTATTAATAATAAATCTATGAATTATATTATAATATAACAATTAAATTAATTACTTATCAAGTCTATGCCAAACTTATTGATAATTGCGGCACATTCATCAAACATTAAGATGCCTGCGCCGCCAACCTTATCTAGTCAATATAGGCGCAGTAATCCAGAATAACATTGCCCGCTTGATCAGCTACAGTATATCTGGGGCAATTATACCTCTCAACAAACCAGGCGGAAGGCTTCACCTTCCATCCCTGTTCCGCGAATTTTTTCATACAATCGTTATGCACGTCCATGCCAAAGAGCTCTCCCGAATTTTCCTTTCCATATACGTAGCACACGCCTAGATCCCCCTCGGCCACTAAAACCGATTCGAATCCTTCTGGAGCCGTATCCTCGGGCGACATCAATACGCCTATCCAATACTCAACGCCATCTTCAGAAAGCCGCATCATGCCGACATAATCGTCGCTTATGCGTTCTATTCCACCGCACTGCTTAAGGTCGTTAAAATAACCCCTCTGAAACCACTCCTGCCATTTCTCGGAGTAGGAGCCATACCTATCCCTGTCCTTATCTCCATATCTCTTGCCGATAAGCTTCAGCTCAGGCATATGCTCCTTAAATACCTTGATTATCTCTGCCATTGCGCATCTCCTTTAGTATTTAATTTGAATATTTAAAATATAGCATGTTAGCCAGCGTAACGCCATAGTTCAGCTTTTTTATATGCTTTAACGAACTCGGTAAAAAACACAACATATCAGTGTTTCTGCTAAGCAGAAGTCGGCCAAAGCGGTTAACTACCATCTCCCTAATGTCTTATAACGCTTGGTATATAGCCGTTGGTTCCATCCGCCGCCCTGTCCCATATCATTATATCCCCGCTTTAAGCTCGGCCGCCTCCACAGTGTTTTGCATAAGCATGGCTATCGTCATAGGCCCTACGCCTCCGGGAACTGGGGTAATAAAATCCGCCTTCTCCCTAACCGATTTAAAATCCACGTCCCCTACAAGCTTTCCGTCAACCGTTGAATTTCCAACGTCTATTACAATCGCTCCTCTTTTAACCATCTCTCCGTTTATCAATCCTGGCCTGCCCGTAGCCGACACGATAATATCCGCGTCTTTAGTAAACCTGAATAGTTCACGGGTTTTTGAATGGCATAGCGTAACCGTTGCGTCCTCATTGGTCAAAAGCATGGCCGTAGGCCTTCCAACCACCATGCTGCGGCCTATTACAACCGCATGCATGCCGGATATATTCCTTCCCGTGCTCCTTATAAGCTCTATGATGCCCCTCGGCGTACACGGCGGTATGGTCGGCAGGTCTATCATAAGGCGTCCTGAGCTCTCAGGATGGAACCCGTCGACATCCTTTTCGGGATTAAGCTCGCCTATGACCGCATGCTGGTCCATGTGCGGCGGCAGCGGAAGCTGCACCAATATGCCGTGAACAGTGTTGTCCTCGTTTAAATCCCTGACCACGTCAATAAGCTTGCCCTGCTCCGTTTCCTCAGGCAGCTTATATATGCGCGCTTCCATACCCAGCGCCTTGGCTCTTTTTGCCTTTATGCCAATATAGCGTTGTGAATATTCATCTCCGCCTACAAGCACTAGGCAAAGGCATGGTTTTACTCCCTTAAACGCCAATGATTCTATCCTGGGCCTTAGTCCCGCGTATACCGCCTCCGCTACCGCCTTGCCGTCTATTATACCTGACATTCGACACTTCCTTCCTTGCTTATAGCCTAAAGTAGTCTACAGCGCCCCTGAAAAAATCGTTGACATAATTTCCTGGCACGTTTTTATACAACCCCTCACGGCAACGTTCGCTGTGCGCCATTCTTCCAAATATTCGTCCGTCCGGAGAGGTTATCCCCTCGACAGCCCAGTCCGAACCGTTGGGGTTTGTATCCATATCCATGGAAGGCGCGCCGGAGAGATCGGCGTACTGCGTAGCAATCTGCCCGTTTCTCTCCAATTTTTCAAGGAGCTCCGCAGAGCATACGAAACGACCCTCCCCATGCGAGACAGGGGTTAAATGTACGTCTCCGACATTATAGCGCATCAACCATGGCGATTTATTCGAAGCTACCCTTGTCCTGACAAGCCTGGACTGATGGCGGGCTATCCTATTGTAGGTGAGCGTTGGATTTAACGCTTGTGCTTCGCGTATTTCCCCATATGGCACAAGACCGAGCTTTATAAGGGCCTGGAATCCGTTGCATACGCCGCAAATAAGTCCGTCACGCTTGTCCAGAAGGTCTGATATTCCTTCGCTTATTAAAGGGTTTCTCATAAAGGCGGTTATAAATTTGCCCGAACCGTCGGGTTCGTCTCCGCTGGAGAAGCCGCCTGGTATGAACAGGATCTGGGACTTTGAAAGCCTCCTTGCAAATTCATGAGCCGATTCCTCAACAGCCGATGAGGTCAGGTTCTTTATTACAATTATATCCGGCTCAGCTCCAAGCGCCTTTAACGCTTCCGCGGTATCGTATTCGCAGTTTGTTCCCGGAAATACCGGTATCAATACCCTTGGCGACGCGATTTTTACCGCTGGTCTTGGCCATTCGGACGCTTTATAGGAGCAGGTACTTATCACTTGGCCTCTGGCCTGGGTTTGTGTTGGATATATGGATTCCAGCCTGCTCTCATACGCTTGTTCAACAGCGTGCAAATCCGCGCTGCCGCCGATTACCTCAATGCGGTACGATTTGGAAGTATGCCCAATAATATCGCTTTCGCCCGTGCCGCTTTTAAACCCGGGCGCCAGTTCCACTATAAATCCTCCGTAACATGGCTTGAATACAAGGTCGGAATCAACATCCAGCTTCGCTCCTATACCGTTGCCCAGGGACATCTTAAGCACTGCCTCCGCTATGCCCCCGCGGCCAAGGGCGAAAGCGGAAACCGCCTTCCTTTCCTTGATCAGCCTGGATACGGTGCCGAGCACCTCAAGCAGCGGCTTCCCGCTTAACCGACCGCTTTCCCATCCCTCGGGCGCAATAAGCATCAAATCAGAACCCACGCGTTTGAACTCCGGGGATATCACATCGCCGATATCAGCCATAGCAACAGCGAATGATACGAGTGTTGGAGGTACGTCCAGGTTGTCAAACGAACCGCTCATCGAATCCTTGCCTCCGATTGCGGCCAGTCCCAAGTCAAGCTGAGCACAAAGCGCTCCTAAAAGCGATGCCATAGGCTTTCCCCACCTTAACGGATCGCTTCTGAGCTTTTCAAAGAATTCCTGCAACGTAAGCCAGCATCGCGATATATCGGCGCCCGCCGCTATTACCTTTGATACCGAATGCACCACCGCGGCATATGCCCCCTCAAACGGATCGGACTCTGACAGGTACGGGTCAAACCCATATGCCATAACCGAGCATGTATCAGCTTTACCGTTCAGCACCGGCAGCCTCGCCGCCATAGCCTGGGCGGGCGTTCGCTGCCGTATCCCGCCAAAGGGCATTATCACCGTACCGGCGCCTATGGTGGAATCAAACCGTTCGCACAGTCCCCTCTTTGAGCATATATTGAGATCCGAGGCCAGTTTGATCATCCTTTCTTCGAATGATCCGCCCTGCATATCACTTTTATGAGCGGCCGGAGCGGCTACGCATACGTCGGTATGCTTTGCCGCGCCGTTTGAATCAAGAAAGTCCCTCGATATATCCACAACCTTACATCCGTTATGCCTCATTACCAGACGCCTGTCGTCCGTTACGCGGGCCACAACGGTAGCTTCCAGGTTTTCGTCGCCAGCCAGCTCAAGAAAACGCGGCACATCCTCCTCTTCCAGCACTACGGCCATGCGCTCCTGCGATTCGCTTATAGCCAGTTCAACGCCTGACAATCCCTCATATTTTCTCGGGACGGCGTTTAGGTCTATGTCAAGGCCGTCGGCAAGTTCGCCAATAGCGACCGATACTCCGCCCGCGCCGAAATCGTTGCACCGCTTTATCATGGAAGCAGCCTCCCTGTCTCTGAACAGGCGCTGAAGCTTTCTTTCCTCCGGCGCGTTCCCCTTTTGCACCTCGGCTGAGCATGTATCAAGGGAGGCGGCGTTATGCGCCTTTGATGAACCCGTTGCTCCGCCGCAGCCGTCCCTTCCCGTACGTCCGCCTATCAATACTACGGCATCGCCGGGAAGGGGCCTTTCCCGTCTGACATTCTCAGCTGGAGCCGCCCCCACGACAGCTCCCAGTTCCATATGCTTTGCTACATACCCTGGGTGGTAAATTTCATCTACAATGCCCGTTGCCAGGCCTATCTGGTTGCCATAGGAGCTGTATCCATCCGCCGATTCCACGGCTATCTTGCGCTGGGGCAGCTTGCCTGGAAGAGTATGCGGCTCAAAGGGATCGCCCGCTCCCGTTATCCTCATAGCCTGGTATACATAACCCCTTCCTGACAACGGATCGCGTATCGCGCCGCCAATACAGGTGGCCGCGCCGCCAAACGGCTCGATTTCCGTGGGATGGTTATGCGTTTCATTCTTAAACAGCAAGAGCCAGTCCTGAGCGCGTCCGCCGCTTTCGACCTTAACCTTTACGGTGCACGCGTTAATCTCCTCGGATTCATCCAGGTCCTTAAGCTTCCCCGTGCTTTTCAAGTACTTTGCGCCTATTGTCGCCATATCCATAAGTGAAACCGGCTTTTTTACTCCCAGCTCTTCCCTTATTTTGATATATCGTTCATATGCGTTTTTTGCCGTTTCGTTTTCAAATGAAACGTTCTCTATTTGAGTTAAAAACGTCGTGTGCCTGCAATGATCGGACCAATAGGTGTCAATCACGCGTATTTCAGCCAGGGATGGATCTCGGTTTTCGCTCTTAAAGTACTCCTGACAGAATTTTATGTCAGCCATATCCATGGCCAGGCCATACTCCTGTATGATGTTTTCAAGCGATTTATCGTCAAATGAGATAAACCCGCTTATCAAGGGCACTGGACCTGGCGTTTCACACGAAAGTTCAAGCGTGTCTGGAAGGACGAAAGACGCTTCCCTGCTGTCAACCGGATTAATTACATACGCTTTTATCTTCTCGAATTGATCGTCCGTAACATCCCCCATAAGCGCAAAAATCTTTGCCGTGCGCACGGTAGGGCGCTCGGACTGTGAAATAAGCTGGATACACTGCGCTGCCGAGTCGGCGCGCTGGTCAAACTGGCCTGGGAGGTATTCGGCTGCGAAAATCCTGCATTCCATAAGCCGCGGCAGTTCATTATACGTTACATCCGTTTGAGGCTCTGAAAACACCGTTTTGCAGCAATATTCAAAGAGTTTTCCATCTATCCCTTCCACGTCATAGCGGTTAAACAGCCTTATTTCCTTGAGTCCGTCTATACCCAAAAACGATTGCAGTTCATGCAGCAGCGACGCCGCCGCCACATTAAAGCCTTCCTTCTTCTCTACGTAGATTCTGTAAACCATGCGATATCCTCTCATTCAGCAGATCCGCCAAGGGCAGACCTGCCAATATCTCTTCTATAATGCATTCCTTCAAAGCATATCTTTCCTGCCGCTGAATAAGCCGCGTCAACAGCCTCCTTCAGCGTGCCCCTTAGAGCGGATACGCCCAATACGCGGCCGCCCGACGTCACAAACGCATCACCTTCACGCTTTGTTCCGGAATGATATATTGTTATGCCATCAAAATCCTCTGGCGCCCCGAACTCTATTCTCTTTCCCGTCTCGTACGATTCGGGGTAACCGCCCGACGCAAGCACGATATAGCATACTGCCCCATCTTTAAACTTTACGTCAACATCCTTTAAGCGCCCCTCTTCAACAGCCGTCATAAGCTCCAGCAGGTCGGCGTCCATTAGCTGAAGTACCGCCTGGGTTTCCGGATCGCCAAACCTCGAATTGTATTCGATGACCTTTGGGCCGTCTTTGGTAAGCATCAATCCAAAGTACAGGCATCCCCTGAACAAACGGCCCTCCTGTTCCATAGCTCGGATTGTTGGGATAAATATACGCTCCATACATTCCTTTGCTATATCGTCCGTATAGAACGGATTGGGGGCAATTACGCCCATTCCGCCGGTATTTTTCCCCTTGTCATAATCAAGCGCGCGCTTGTGATCCATGGATGAACCGATCGGTACAATGGTCCTTCCATCGGTAAGCGTCAAAACTGTAACCTCAGGACCCTGCAAGAACTCCTCAATCACAACCCTGGCCCCGCTTTCGCCAAACTTGAGTCCTCGCATCATGTCGTCTACGGCGTTTCGGGCTTCGACCCTGTCGTTGGCAATTATAACGCCCTTTCCCAGCGCCAGCCCATCGGCCTTTATAACAACAGGATACTCGGCAGCGTCAAGATAGCTTTCAGCATCCTCTGGATCGTCAAAAGCCTTGTACTTGGCCGTAGGGATGCCGTACTTCTTCATAAGCTCTTTAGCAAATATCTTGCTGCTCTCTATTTCCGCCGCTCTTTTAACAGGGCCAAAGCACGGTATGCCCGCCTCGTGCAGGGCATCCACCGCGCCCAGCGCAAGCGGGTCGTCTGGAGTTACTACAACAAAATCAACCCTATTATCCAGAGCAAACTTCACAATACCTCTAATGTCTTTAGCGCCGATTGGTACGCAAACGGCGTCCTCCGATATTCCTCCATTGCCAGGAAGGGAGTATATCGTGCCCGCGTTAGGGCTACGCTTGATTTTTTTTATTATTGCGTGTTCCCTTCCACCGCCGCCGATTACCATTATGTCCATACCGTGTTACCTCCTAACAGAATCAATGATGAAACAGCCTCGCGCCTGTAAGCGCCATTGTCATTCCATACTTGTCACATGTAGCTATAACCTGATCGTCCCTGATTGAACCGCCTGGCTGAGCTATGTATTTAACGCCGCTCCTATGGGCACGTTCGATGTTGTCGCCAAAGGGGAAGAACGCGTCGCTGCCAAGGGATACATCGTTAAATCCCAAAAGCCACTCGCGTTTTTCATCATTGGTCAGGGGCTCTGGCCTTTCATCAAAGATGCCCTGCCATTTGCCGTCGTCCAATACGTCTCCAGACTCCGTATCCGAAAGATACAGGTCGATTGAATTATCGCGGTCAGCGCGGCCTATACCCTTTTTAAATTTCAGGCCGAGCGTCTTTGGATGCTGGCGCAAATGCCATATATCCGCTTTGTTTCCTGCAAGGCGGGTACAGTGTATTCTTGATTGCTGCCCCGCACCGACGCCAACCGTCTGGCCTGAGGAAGCGTAACACACGGAATTTGACTGCGTATATTTTAACGCGATCAAAGCAAGGATAAGGTCGCGTACTGCAGAGTTAGGCAATTCCTTGTTAACCGTTACAATATTCGATAATAAATCCGGCGTGATCTCAAGATCGTTTCTTCGCTGTTCAAACATAACGCCATATACCTGTTTTTTCTCAATCAGATCCGGAACGTAGTTTTCATCAATCTGAAGCACGGTGTAACCGCTATTACGCTTTTTTCTTAAAATTTCAAGAGCTTCACGTTCATATCCCGGCGCTATTACACCGTCGGATACCTCTTTTTTTATGCAAACCGCCGTTGCAACGTCGCATATATCGCTCAACGCTATAAAGTCGCCGAACGAGGACATCCGGTCGGCCCCTCTGGCCCTGACATACGCGCACGCAAGCGGGGAAAGCTCGCCTTCGCCGGCAAAATACGCACTTCTCAGCGTATCGTTCAATGGCGTGCCCACAGCGGCTCCCGCCGGACTCACATGCTTGAAAGAGGCCGCGGCCGGCAGATTAAGCGCAAGCCTCAGCTCCCTTACCAGCTGGTAACCGTTAAGCGCGTCAAGAAGGTTTATATAGCCCGGCCGCCCGTTAAGCACTTTAACGGGAAGTTCGCCATGCTCCATATAGACGCGCGCAGGCGTTTGATTGGGATTGCAGCCGTATTTCAGTTCAATAGTTTGCATCGTTTGCTCCTTAGTTTTATAGTACTTGCTATTAGCTTAACTTGTTTATTATCCTGGTTTCCGCGCGTCCGCTCACTAGATCTATAAACCTGACGTACAGCGCCACCCTGTTTTCCGCATTGAGGCTTTCCCAGATATGTTCTGAAAGCCGGTTTGCATCCCCTGAAAACGATACGCGCTTTGGCTCGCCTTTAAACGGCGGCAAAGGGTTTACATCCTCTGAATAGGTATGTATCAGGCGCCCTTCTCCCGCCGCCGGCATCTGGTATTCATAAAAAAACCTTTCGCACCCTCCGTATTCACCGCGTTTTAATATACTAAGCTTATAGGAGAATGCACCGCCATGGAAATCAACCATTCCGCTTATGCGCGGGGTGTAGTTCGGCGCGTCCGGCTCGTACTCCCTGGAACGCAGCGCGGCTTCAAAGGTGCTTCCTTCATCCAGCGCGCGGCAAATGGTATCGGTCTGATCTCCGTTTGTAACCACTATTGCTCTGTCAAGAACTTTTACAGGACTATATATTATCAGTGACGGATCGGTCATTTTGCCTGGGTCATGCGCCTGGGTCCTCAGTGACAACCCATCTTCGACAAAAATCCGGTTTCGGCTGTTCTCGCTCCTCCCCATAATGAAATATGCTATGACCGCGCTGCCGCCGTCGTTGCTTCGACCTATCGCTATTCCGCGTCCCGGATAGCTGTTTTTAATAAGCTCAGCCCCAATAGCTTTATCACCTAATGAATGCATATTCATCCTCCTCCAATATCCTCCTGCACACCATCTCTGCGGCCATGGGCAGCAATATCCATTCACCTTGCTCCATTACCCTGCGTTGAAGCGTTTCCGGCGTATCGTCCGGCATAACGTCAACCGCTTTTTGCAGCAATATCTCTCCGCCGTCCGTGACTTCGTTTACATAGTGAACGGTTGCTCCTGTTAGCTTAACCCCATATTCAAGCGCGGCTTCATGTACTTTCAGGCCATAAAAGCCCTTCCCGCAAAAGGAAGGTATCAGCGAAGGATGAATATTGATTATCCGGTTTGGATAGCGCTTTACGAATTCCGCGCTGAAAATGGACATAAAGCCCGCCAGGATTATAACGTCTATCGAATACTCCTTGAGCAGCTCTTCTATGCGCCTTTCAAAAACCTCCTGGCCCCCGCACTGCTTTTTAGATACCGTTACGGCGTCAATGCCGGCATTATGTGCCCGTACAAGCGCATATGCGTCCTGCTTGCTGGATATTACCAGCTTGAGCTGGCCGCTTTTAAGTTCGCCTTTATTGCCGGCGTCGATGAGGGCCTGAAGATTTGTTCCCCCTCCGGATACCAGCACGGCTATATTGGCCTTTTTCTTGCAATGGTTATTTTTATTCACTTCCTGCATACCCTCGTATAGCGTTTACTGTATGACAACGCCTTCGCTTCCGTTGATAACATCCCCAAGCAAATACGCGTCCGCACCGCAAGTATTCAGCACATTTACGGCCTTATCTGCCTCCTCCCGCGCCACTATTACCGTCATTCCTACGCCCATATTGAAGGTGTTGAACATATCGCGCTCCGGCACGTTACCCTCCGAACGGATAATATCAAATATGGGCGGCGTCCTCAATGCGCTACCGCATATCCTTGCGGCAAGTCCCTCGGGAAGGCCCCTGGGAATGTTTTCATAAAAACCTCCGCCCGTGATATGCGTAACAGCCTTTATCCTAACCTGATCTTTCAATGCCATTATTGAACTAACGTATATGCGCGTGGGCTTAAGCAGTTCCTCCCCTAAGGTGTTTTCAAGGCCGTCATACCTTAAGCCCAGATTCGCACCGTTGTCTTCATCGGAAATACCAAATATCTTTCTTATGAGCGAGAACCCATTGGAATGCACGCCTGAAGAGGGGAGCGCAATCAACGCGTCGCCCGCTTTGACCGAGGCATTGTCAAAAATCTCCGCACGGTCGACAATACCAACCGAAAATCCGGCCAGGTCATACTCGTCCTCAGCGTAAAAGCCAGGCATCTCGGCGGTTTCCCCGCCTACAAGGGCGCAGCCGGCCTGAACGCAGCCTTCGGCGACGCCCGATACTATGCTAGCCACGCGCTCGGGCACATTTTTTCCAAGCGCGATATAATCGAGGAAAAACATAGGCTTTGCCCCACAGCAGATTATGTCGTTAACGCACATAGCAACGCAGTCTATTCCAACCGTATCGTGCTTATCCATATAAAATGCCAGTTTAAGCTTTGAACCCACACCATCGGTTCCGCTGACGAGCACCGGATTGGAAATTCCGTTCAAATCCGGCTCAAACAGCCCTCCGAATCCCCCTATATCCATGAACGCTCCCTTTACCTTGGTTCTTGCTATATGTGGCTTCATCAGCTCCACCGCTTTGTATCCCGCCGTTATGTCCACGCCGGCGTTTCGATAGCTTTCACTGTGACTTTTCATCGCTAAACGTCTCCTACTCTTCCCTTATTCTTCCTGAGTACTTGCTTCGTCCCGCATGCGGCGGGATCGGACATGGGTATTCGCCTGTGAAGCAGCCGGTACAGAAGTCAAGCTTAGTGTTATCTGCAAGCTTTGTAACGTTTGCCGTGCTCAAAAAGCCCAGCGAGTCAACATCCAGCATGGTCTTGAGCTCATCATCATTATGCTTCCAAGCAACCAAATTATCCTGTGAGTCTATATCAGTACCAAAATAACAGGGGTACAGGAACTTTGGCGCGGACGAACGCACGTGGACCTCTTTTGCGCCCGCGTTCCTGAGCAAACGGACAATACGCGCAATGGTGGTTCCCCTTACGATCGAATCGTCTATAAGGACTACCCTCTTTCCTTTAACCGTTGCCGCAACCGGATTCAGCTTTATACGAACCTTCTGTTCACGGTCGGCCTGCGTAGGCTGTATGAACGTACGCCCTATATATTTGTTTTTAATAAATCCAACGCCGTATGGAATCCCCGACTGCTGAGCGTATCCAAGCGCCGCGTCTATGCCTGAATCGGGCACGCCTATGACGACGTCAGCCTGCACGGGATGTTCAAGCGCCAAAAACGCCCCCGCGCGGCGTCGGGCCATATGTACGGAGCTCCCGTCGACGATGCTGTCGGGCCGCGCAAAATATATGTGCTCAAATACGCACAGCGCTGTGCCGCAGCTGTCGCAGTGCTCGTCAACGCTGGTGAGGCCGCGCTTGTCGGCTATTACTATTTCGCCCGGTCTTACGTCGCGCAGATAGGTAGCACCTATGCTGTCCAGAGCGCAGGTTTCCGAAGCAAACACATAGCCGCCTTCAAGTTCGCCTATGCAAAGCGGATGAAACCCGAACGGATCGCGCACGGCCAACAGCTTATCCCTCGTCATAATAACTAGCGAATACGCGCCTTTGAGATTATACATCGCTCTGCATACCGCCTCCTCTATCGTGTCCGTAGGCAGGCATTCTTTAATTATATTATAAGAAATAACCTCCGTATCGCTTGACGTATGGAAGATTGATCCCATGGCCTCAAGTTCGCCTCTTAGCTCCTCGTCGTTTATGAGATTGCCGTTGTGGGCAAGCGCCATGCAGCCCTTCATATGGTCTACGGCCAGCGGCTGAGCGTTAAGCCTGGGATTGTCGCCAGTCGTTCCGTAGCGGACATGTCCAATGGCGATATGTCCGGTTCCAAGCCTCTTTAGCACAGGGCCGGTAAATACCTCGTTTACCAGTCCGGCATCCCTGTGGCAGTTTATTACCCCATCCCTGCATACTGCTATGCCGCAGCTTTCCTGTCCGCGGTGCTGCAGCGCATACAAAGCATAGTAAACCGGCGAAACAACGTCGCACGGCTTATCCATATATATGCCGAATACCCCGCATTCCTCATGCAAACTGTCAGATACATGTCTTTTCATCTTTTTACCTTCCCATAAGCCGTTTTAAAATCTCACGATATGCGTCCTCAACGCCGCCCAGATCCCTCCTGAAACGATCCTTGTCGAGCTTCTCCTTTGTCGTTGCGTCCCAAAAGCGGCATGTATCGGGAGAAATCTCGTCCGCCAGCACCAGCTCTCCGTCTGTCGTCCTTCCAAATTCAAGTTTAAAGTCGACCAGCTCTATGTTTAGATCGCTCAGATAGCCGGACAGTATTTCATTTATTTTCAGTGAATAAGCCGAAATGGCGTCCAGCTCCTCACGCGTAGCAAGGTCTAGTGCGAATATATGGTATTCGTTGACCATCGGGTCTCCAAGCGAATCGTCCTTATAGCAATATTCCAAAACCGTCTTGCCGAGCTTTGTCCCCTCGGGCAGCCCAAGGCGCTTTGATAACGACCCGGCGGCTATATTCCTTACTATTACTTCAAGAGGAATTATTTTCACCCTTTTAACCACCGTTTCCCTGTCCGAAAGCTCCTCAACATAATGAGTGGGAATGCCCTCTTTACCAAGCATCCTCATCAGGTGATTGGTTACAACATTGTTTACCGCGCCCTTTCCCACGATCGTACCCTTCTTTTCGCCGTTAAACGCGGTTGCGTCGTCCTTATATTCCACAATGCACAATGAGTCGTCATTTGTTGCGTATACCTTTTTTGCTTTTCCTTCATAAAGTTGAACCGTCTTTTCCATTGGTGCTCTCCTTTTATCTTTATCTTTTATCTCATGTTTGTCCGACACTGCTATACAGGTCGCCGGCCGATCTAAAGCAAGCAATGACCAACCGCCATAAAATGTAATTCAAAAGACCTCCGCGATACACGGAGGCCGCTGTTATATCAGGTGTGATTTTCTGCAAGCCGCCTGTCCTTTTCAATGACCGTCCTTTCCATATCCGCACGCAGCGCCTTAATGCGCATGAGTAACCCTTCGTCGCCTAAGGCTATGATCTGGGCTGCTAAAATAGCCGCGTTTGCGGATCCGTCAATGGCTACCGTAGCCACCGGTATTCCAGATGGCATCTGGACAGTTGATAACAGCGCGTCGAGTCCGTCCAGAGCGGATGACTTTACCGGCACCCCTATTATCGGCAGCACTGTGTTTGCCGCTATAGCTCCCGCAAGGTGGGCCGCCTTACCCGCCGCCGCTATTATAACGCCAAAGCCGTTGCTCTCCGCATTCCTGGCAAAATCCGCCGCTATACCTGGCGTTCTGTGCGCCGAAATAATCCGCGCCTCAAAGGGAACCGACAGCTCTTTAAGTTTATCAAACGCTGGCTGCAATACGGCCAGATCACTGTCGCTGCCCATGACTATGGCAACCTTTTTCATTTCATAGCTCCTTCAGATTTCTGTAGTGCGGAAATATACCCGCATCTTAATTATAATACCAAAAAACCATATTATTTTGCAACAATCCGCAACGCCAATATATAAACAAATATCATAATATAGGCTAATATATTTCGCCATTTATAGAAATGACCTCCATAACATGATATTATAGTTGCTGTATTTAAGGAGGGCATGACATGCGATACATACATGCCGCCGATATAGAGCATGCCGTTGCAGAGCTTTGCATTACGGCTTGTTGTTGCGTCCCTGCGGACGTCATGGCGGCCCTGGAAAAAGCACTTTTTGTTGAGGCGGAGGGCGGAGCCGCGCGCGCCGTTTTGAATCAAATTATCGAAAATCACAAGTTAGCTGCCGAGCGCATGCGGCCGTGCTGTCAGGATACGGGCCTGGCTGTAGTATTTCTTGACGTAGGCTTAGACGTACATATTGAAGGCGACGTATATTGTGCAGTTAATAAAGGGGTCAAAAGAGGATACGAATCGGGTTTCCTAAGAAAATCGGTTTTAAACGCAATAACCCGTGCAAATACTCAGGATAATACGCCAGCCGTAATCCACGTCAGGTTTGTTGCCGGGGATAAGCTGCGTATAGCCGTCGCCCCAAAGGGGTTTGGCAGCGAGAATAAAAGCCGGCTTTTCATGCTTGACCCTTCGCAGGGAGTTGACGGAATAGTTGAATCCATAGTTAAAACCGTATTGGACGCTGGAGCCAGCGCATGTCCTCCAGTAGTGGTTGGGGTAGGGATTGGCGGAACAATGGAGGCGGCCGCCCTGCTGGCCAAGCGCCAGCTGCTAAGGCCCCTTGGAGCGCCGTCTCCCGATACGAGAATCGCCGGCATTGAAAGGGAAGCCCTCGAATTGATAAACAAATCAGGCGTTGGCCCTATGGGCCTGGGAGGGGCTACCACGGCGCTGGCCGTTCATGCCGAAGCCCTACATACGCATATAGCGGGCCTTCCCGTAGCCGTAAATCTACAATGCCATGCATGCAGGCATGCGGAAAGGACGCTATAGATGCTTATCAAAAGCGTAACGCTCCCATTACAAGCTGACAGCGATGAAATGAAGTCCCTGCGTTGCGGGGAGCCCGTTTATCTTTCCGGTTATATATATTCAGCGCGCGATGCTGCCCATGCAAAATTTAAGGAGCTGCTGAAATCAGGATGCAGGCTTCCCATGGATATGCCGGCCTGCATATACTATGCCGGTCCTTGTCCGGCGGCGCCAGGCGAGATTGTTGGTCCATGCGGCCCTACTACCTCTAGCCGAATGGACCCGTATACGCCAATGCTCATTGACTACGGCCTTACGGCGATGATAGGAAAAGGGGCCCGCTCAAGCGAGGTCAAGCGCGCTATGAGGGGAAAAGCCGTTTACTTTGCCGCCACCGGTGGCGCGGGCCTTTTGATAGCAAGCTGTATACGAAGCGTTGATGTTATAGCGTTTCCCGAGCTGGGGGCTGAAGCCGTAAGGCTGATGCGAATAGAAGATATGCCGGCAATAGTGGCGATAGACTATGACGGCAACGACCTGTATAATATAAACCGTGATTAGCAGGCGGCTCAGCCTGCCAGCGGGCAATAAAGCGCAGTAAATACGTTGAATTGGCCTTGTTAAATAAATTAAAGGAGCAAATTAGAGATGGCAACTTGTGCGATAACCGGAGTAAACTGGGGCGATGAGGGAAAGGGAAGAATGGTGGACCTGATCGCCGAGGACTATGATATAGTAGTACGCTATCAGGGAGGAAGCAACGCGGGACACACAATAGTGAACGAGCACGGGAAGTTTGCCCTGAACCTCATACCTTCGGGAATCTTCAGAAAGGGCGTTGTTAATGTTCTTGGGAACGGAATGGTAATAGATCCCGAACACCTCGTAGGCGAGATAGAGGGACTGCTAAAGGCCGGAATCGAGATAAGCCCAGAAAACCTTATGATCAGCGACCGTGCCGTGGTGGTGTTTCCCTTTCATAAAGAGCTTGACTCGCTTGAGGAGGGGCGCCTTGGCGATGCGAAGTTTGGCTCTACAAAACGTGGGATAGCTCCGTCTTATGGGGATAAGTATCAAAAGAAGGCAATACTTATGGGCGAACTGCTCATGCCTGAAAAGCTTCAATCCCGATTAAAAGGCATATTGGACTGGAAAAACCTGATGATAGAAGGGGTGTATGGTGAAAAACCATATTCACTCGGTTCAATGATGGATTGGCTAAAGGCCATGTGCGAAAAAATAGGCGGCCATATATGCGATACGGGAGCATTTCTTCGCGGAGAACACGCGGCTGGAAGGAACATAATGTTTGAGTCCCAGCTTGGCGCGCTGCGCGATATAGATTTCGGAATTTACCCGTATACTTCGTCCTCATCGCCAATAGCGGCTTACGCCCCCATTGGCGCTGGAATGCCGGGCGTTAACGTTGAGCGCGTTGTAGGAGTTGTGAAAGCGTATTCCACATGCGTCGGCGAAGGCCCGTTTGTTGCGGAATGGTTCGGAGATGAGGCCGACGAGCTGCGCCGGTACGGCTTTGAATACGGGGCGGCAACGGGCAGGCCGCGCCGGGTCGGACCGCTTGACATGGTGGCGACGCGGTATGGCGCTAAGATGCAGGCGGCAACGGAAATAGCGCTGACGAAGCTGGACGTCATTTCTTATATGAAGGAAATACCGGTTTGTACCGAATATGAGCTTGATGGGGATAGGATATCCGATTTCCCGTTCCCCATGCTGCTAAACGACTGCAGGCCCGTCATTAAAACGCTTCCTGGCTGGGGCGAAGATATAAGCCGCATCCGCCGTTTTGAAGACCTTCCTAAAGCCGCGCGCGATTATGTGCTGTACATAGAAAACGGTATAGGAAAGCCGGTTTCCTATGTTTCCGTTGGCCCTGAGCGCGATGAAATAATAGTACGCTTATAGCCGCTTCAACTTTACGATAAGGAGAATTGTCAATGAAGAAGGAAATGTATGAAAGCCCCCTTTGTTCCCGCTACTCCTCAGAATACATGCTCAACCTTTTTTCGCCCGATACCAGATATCGCACATGGAGGAGGCTTTGGACAGCACTGGCCCGCGCTGAACATCAGCTGGGGCTTCCGGTTACCGCCGAACAGGTTGAAGAATTGGAAAAGCATGTGAACGATATAATAGATTATGACGCTGTAGCAAAGAAGGAAAAGGAAATACGCCATGACGTAATGGCTCACATATATGTTTATGGGCTTGAGTGTGAAAAGGCAAGGGGAATAATCCACCTTGGGGCCACCAGCTGCTATGTAACAGACAATGCGGACCTTATAATCTACCGCGACGCGCTTTTGCATATCCGCCGGGAGCTCGTGGCGGTTATCGCGCGCCTGTCAGAGTTTGCCAACACGTACAAGAGCGTGCCCACCCTTGGATATACCCATTTCCAGCCCGCCCAGCTCGTTACTGTAGGGAAACGCGCCTGTCTATGGATACAGGACCTTGTTCTTGACGTAGAGGAGCTGGACGCGGTAATGGAAAGCTTCAGATTTCTCGGGTGCCGCGGAACAACTGGAACTGAGGCAAGCTTCTTAAGCCTATTTGAGGGCGACGGGGCTAAAGTTGACGAGCTTAACCGGCAGATAGCGGCTGAGTTTGGATTTGACCGTATATTCGGCGTTTCCGGCCAGACCTATCCGCGCAAGTTTGACAGCAGGATTTTAAACGTTTTAAGCTCTATAGCCCAGAGCGCGTACCGCTTTGCCAACGACATGCGGCTGTTACAGCATCTCAGACAGATCGAGGAACCCTTTGAGCCGGATCAGGTCGGTTCGTCGGCCATGGCGTATAAACGCAACCCTATGCGCTGCGAACGCATTTGCTCACTTGCACGATACGTAATGTCAAATGCTATGAACGCGCCAATGACCGCGTCAACCCAATGGTTTGAGAGAACGCTTGACGACTCCGCAAACAGAAGGATAGCCCTTCCGGAAGCTTTTCTTGCTGCGGACGCCGTGTTGCGGCTTATGAGAAACGTTACAACCGGACTTGTCGTAAATAAAAAGGTTATTGAAAGGGCGGTAAATGAATATCTCCCGTTTATCGCTACCGAAAACCTATTGATGAGCGCTGTCAAGAAGGGCGGGGACAGGCAGTCCCTGCATGAGGTGATACGGCGCAACTCGATGGAGTCAGCGGCCCGTATGAAGGAAGGCGAACCATGCGACCTGTTGGACAGGCTTGCTAACGATAAAGAGTTCAACCTTACGCGGGAGGAGATAGAGGCCACGCTTGAGCCAAAAGCTTTTATAGGACGTTGTCCTGAACAGGTGGAAATGTTCCTTAAGGATTGCAGCAGGGTGTGCCCTTCCGACGGGATGCTCGATCTGGGCGAAGACGCAATTAATGTTTAATACATGACTATAAGGCCGGCTATGATCAAAACAGACCCTTTTGATCATGGCCGGCCTTAATTAAACGATTATATTTATGAGAGTAGAGTGTGACAAAACATCAATTCGCATCGCGGCGCATGCCGACGCCGAAACGCTCGGCAAATGGTGGAATGGTGTAGATGTTATGACCCACGCGGGGGCTACCAATGGCCTTTCAATATCAATGGATGAAGTAATAGCGCTTACTAAACAACCTTAAGGCAATATTTATCTTGTAATAGAAATTGATGGAATTCCCATTGGCGGGACGTGTTTCTTCATTAATAGCAATAGCGATAGAGCCGCAGACATAGGTATAAAGATATGTGAAACTGATCGGCAGGAAAAAGGTTGCGGCCCGCTTTGTCTTAAAACGCTTATATACATAAAATTTTTGTTAGTACAAATGTTAAAACAAAAGGGTTGAACATGTATACGAAAAATAGGATTCCTAAAGACTGACGTTTTAAGCTTTTGGGAGGACCGACAGGGCGTCCATGCAATCCAGCGTAAATTATGAGCTGGTCAGGGAGGTATTCGGTCATGCCAGTCTTGAGATAAAAACAATGAAAGCATAAAAGACTTTTACACGCGTTACATGAAAACGTATTAATCAAATATTCAGTCCGGTCCATCTATATCCGTTTACCCGTTCGCCAATGGCGGCGTCCCACCCGTTACATTGGTTATAAAAGCGTATTCGCATTCATTTGCGCCCCATGAGCATGTGATTCGAAAACCTATCAGTCCTGAGCCGCCGTTCGTATCTAAACCCCCATCCCTGCTTTCCGATGGGATAACGAAGTAAGCCTTTTTAAGCTTAAAATCAAGCTCGACCCCTCTTGGTTCAGAGTTCAGCGCATCCACCTTGCCGTGATCGTCGAGTAAATAACACGTAACTTTTGCCTTGTCAGGTACCATCGAAGGAAAATAAATATATATCTCATCCCCTGCCATGGTATCTGCAATGCCGTAACCGCCGTCAATAAAGAGCTTAAACGGATCCTCGCGGTCATATACGGACCCATTCCACCTGTTTTTCGCCACCACATATGGTATTGCGCCGCCCGAATAGGTAAGCTCAATATCGGCCGGTTCGTTAACGCCCTTTCCGCATGCCGGTATAAGCGATATACATACCGCAACCAAGATTAATAAGGCCAAAAGTCTTTTCATTACAAAACCCTCTTTGATACGTACAATGCTTAATTATAACACTTATTATTGCCTTTTATCAAAATAAACCATAAAACAAAAAGCAGTATCCCTGCTGAACACCGCTTTTTGCTTTAGGTCAAGCTATTAAGCTCAATCGTTATTTTCTGCTTATAGCGCCAAACTTACACTTTTCCATACACGCGCCGCACTTAATGCACTTTGACGTATCGATTACGAACGGCTTCTTGATCTCTCCGGAGATAGCCCCTACCGGACATACCTTTGCGCACAGTGAACAGCCTCTGCACTTGTCTGGATCAATCGAATAATTGAGCAGCGCCTTGCATTCGCCCGCCGGGCAGCGCTTTTCAAATATGTGTGCCTCATACTCGTCGCGGAAGTAGCGTAAAGTGCTTAGCACCGGGTTTGGCGCGGTCTGTCCCAGGCCGCAAAGCGCCGAGTTTTTGATGTTTACCGCAAGCTTTTCCAGGCGGTCGAGATCCTCAGGCTCACCCTTGCCGGAGGTTATCTTGTTAAGTATTTCAAGCATGCGGCGAGTGCCTATTCTGCACGGGGGACATTTGCCGCACGATTCGTCGACTGTGAACTCAAGGAAGAACTTTGCGATGTTTACCATGCAGTTGTCCTCGTCTATGACGATCATTCCACCTGAACCCATCATTGAACCTATTGAGATGAGGTTGTCATAGTCTATCGGGATATCCAGGTGCTCAGCCGGAATACATCCGCCAGAAGGTCCGCCCGTCTGCGCGGCCTTGAATTTCTTTCCGTTTGGAATACCGCCTCCGATATCATAAATTACCTCACGCAGCGTTGTTCCCATCGGAATTTCAACAAGGCCGGTGTTGTTGATCTTTCCTCCGAGAGCGAAAACCTTGGTTCCCTTGCTCTTCTCGGTGCCCATGGACGCAAACCATTCTGGCCCCTTCAATATTATCTGGCATACGTTGGCATACGTCTCAACGTTATTTAAAAGCGTGGGCTTTCCAAACAGGCCCTTTACAGCCGGGAACGGAGGGCGCGGACGCGGTTCGCCGCGCTGACCTTCTATTGAGGCCAGAAGCGCGGTCTCCTCTCCACATACGAATGCGCCTGAACCAAGCCTCAGGTCTATATCGAAACAGAAATCGGTCCCGAATATGTTGTCGCCTAGCAAGCCGGCTTCGCGGGCCTGCTTTATTGCTATGCGCAGACGCTTAACGGCTATTGGATACTCAGCCCTTACATATATATAACCCTGCTGCGCGCCGATAGCGTATCCCGCTATGGCCATTGCCTCAAGTACGCTGTGCGGGTCGCCTTCTAGTACGGAGCGGTCCATAAACGCTCCCGGGTCGCCTTCGTCGGCGTTGCAGCAGACGTATTTTACATCGCTTTCGGGCTGCTTGGCGAGCTGCCATTTCAGTCCCGTCGGGAACCCTCCGCCCCCGCGTCCGCGGAGTCCCGACCTCTTTATGATGTCAACAACTTCATCACGGGACAGCTCGGTCAGACACTTTGCCAGCGCCGCATAGCCGTCAAACGCTATATATTCTTCAATGTTCTCGGGGTCGATTACGCCGCAGTTGCGCAACGCAACACGCTTTTGCTTTTTATAAAAATCAACCTCGTCGAGCGAACGGATTTCCTTTTCCTCGGTTACGCTCTCTTTATAGAGCAGGTCGGTGACAATACGGCCCTTTAGCAGATGCTCCGCTACTATGCGCTCCACGTCGTCAACCTTGATGTGGCTGTAAAACGCGCCCTCCGGATATATAATAACTACCGGCCCCGTTTCACACAGGCCGAAACATCCCGTATTTACTACCTTAACCTCTTTTTCAAGGCCGGCCTTGGCTATTTCCTCTTCAAATTTCTTTATTATGTTCGGTGAGCCGGAGGAAGTACAGCCGGTTCCCGTACATACTAATACTTGTGAACGGTAAAAATCCATTATAAGAACCTCCTACAGCTTATTTATGGTTTGCTTCGTAATGGCCGATCGTATATTCATCAACTGCCCTGCCGTTGACTATATGCTCGGTAACTATACGCGGAACCATGTCCGGATTGACTTTAACATAGGTGACCTTTTCTTCTCCAGGCTTATACACCTCGACTATCGGCTCAAGCCTGCAAACGCCTATGCATCCTGTCTGGGCTACAACTACATTATTAAGTGAACGCTTGGCTACCTCGTCCATAAACGCCGCAAGCACCGGACGCGCTCCGGCTGCTATGCCGCATGTCGCCATGCCTACTACAACCCTGGTGCCGTTGTGATCCTTGCGCAGATTGATGTTTTCAAGCGTCTTCTTGCGAATAGCTTCAAGTTCCTGTAATGATTTCATTATTTATATACCTCCGTTTAATTCTTCAATGCCCTGATCCAGGTATTCACGCATCCATGCCATTATGTCTGGGAGATTCAGCGGTATTCCCTCGCCGAGTATACAGCGGATCTCCCTTGTGTCAAAGACGAATTCGTTCCCATCCACCGTATACCTGTACACGAAGTCAACCCCCTCGTTGCAGGCAGCCAGCGCAAGCATCGTTTCCGCCATGTCTCCAAGGGGAGGTCGGTCTATATTTGATATGGCATAGGAAGCGCTGATATACGTACCCTCGCCCGGCTTGGAGCTAAGCTCAAAACTTCCTCCGCACTCCTCTGCGCCCATCTTAAAAAACGGTATCCCCAATCCAACCTTGCGCGTGGTTCGTGACGTTTCAAACGGGCTTACCACCCTGCCGACCGTTTCCTCATCCATTCCGCAACCATTATCCTTTACGGAAGTAAATACAGCGTCCCTCTCATGATCGACGCTGACCTCGATTTCTATAAGGGTTGCGCCGGCGCTTATGGAGTTCTGGGCGATGTCCATTATATGAAGGGCGATTTCCTTCATCAACATTGTTTTACCCCATCTGGCGGTGCTTCTCAATGATGTCCTTTACATCACCGGGCACCAGCCTGCCATAAACGTCGTCATTTATCATCATTGCCGGCGCCAGGCCGCAACAGCCTATACAGCGCGTGGCGTTAAGCGTAAACATGCCATCCTCGGTGGTACGGCCAACCTTGATGCCAAGCTGCTTTTCCAGCTCGTCAATTATAAGCTGCGCTCCCCTTACATAGCAGGCGGTGCCAAGGCACATGCCAATCGTATATTTTCCGCTGGGCTCAAGGGTAAAGAGTGAATAAAACGTGGCCACACCATATATTGTAGAAACCGGTTCGCCCGTCTTCTCGGAGATGTAGTTCTGCACCTCCTCATCGACGCAGCCGATTATTTCCTGTGCGCCCTGCATAATGGGCAGCAGGCCGCCAGGCTCATCCTTCCACTGTTCGATGATTCTGTCTAGCTCTTTAAACTGTTCCTTCCGAGTGCTGTTCTCGTTGGCCATTACCTTACCTCCTCGATATATCGCCCCCACCAAAGGGCATTTTTAAAAATAAACAGCGATAATTTCGCATCAGAATGATACTAACATATGTGGTTGAGAAAATAAAGGGCTTACATTATTATAACGGGGATATATTTGTTGGAAAACGATGATTTGAGCGGACAAGCGTCTGAAAAACCATAACTTTGTAATAGGAATTTAATCTGCATTTGTAAATTTTAATCGATAACAGGCTGATTATTTAATCATTGAAGTTAATCCGGCTAAATGATATTATTTATAAAAAGTCTACCCTCAGTTGACAAGGGTAAGTTGAATTAATATAAGGATCAATGATGGGATGGGTGATTGATGAAGCTTTATATTAAACAAAAGGTGTTCTCCATAGGCGACAGATATAACGTTATCGATGGCGATGGAAACGCTATATTCAGCGTTCAGGGAGAGGTTTTTACCTGGGGCTCAAAGCTTCATGTCTTTGACGCCTTAGGGAGCGAGGTTTTCTTTATTGCGCGAAAGCTGCTTAGGTTTATGCCGGAGTACGTGATATATTCCGGCGGCGTCCACTGCGCGACAATACGCAAGCGTTTTACGCTTTTCTCTCACAGCATTTCCATAGAGAGCCAGTACGGCATGTTCGAAATAAGCGGGGATATCTGGGGGATGTGCTTTGATATCGTGTGTAACGGTTCACTGCTGGGCAGGATAGACAAAAAGTGGCTGTCATGGGGCGATTCTTACTGCCTGACGGTTCAGGATGACAGCAATGCCGCCTTTTTCGTAGCCATTGTGATAGCTATCGACAACTGCATACATAATGGCAACAACTGACAGGCGGCGGCTTGTCAACTATCAAGGTTTTCAAGATATATGTCTATGTCCGAAAGGGAGCTAAACGCTATGCCCTTTGACAGGGCTTCTACCGCGGTTTCGTCAACGCTTGTAACGTCGATGGACAGGTTCATCAGCTGCCCGGGTTTCAGCGTTACCTCATCGGTCCTGTATACATACAGCCTGCCCTCCTCCAGCTTAAGCAGGTAATGATCCGGGCAGTGGCCTTCGATCTTGCACTGCATCAACAGGTTTTCTTTTGCAAACTGCAATATCGTATAGCCTGGGTACATCTTCCTTATTTCATCCTCGGTCATTCCCGTTAAAGATGCCGTTGGGCTGCGGGTTATGGTATGACCGCACTCCAAAAAATTATATTCAAATATGACATTCGTTTCAGGGAGCACGCTCTTTTGCCCCATATTGGCTACGTTATCCGTATCGCCGGGCGGCTCGGCGGCTTCGCTGCCCCCAAATACGAGATATCCTATACCAAGTCCCGACATAAAAATGAAAACCGATATGCACGCTAATGTTAAAACCGTCTTTTTTGAGGTTTCTCTGTTAAAAATACGCATAAATATCCCCTCCTGTTCATGAGTTTTCCCAAAACAGCAAGGACTTATACAAACACATTTATAATAAATAACATTCTTTAGGCTTAGAAACAGTATACGCCCTAGCTAAACGCTTTAACCGCCAGCATCAAAAGAGGCACAGCTATAAAACACGCAAGCGTCGTCAGGCTCATTCCCGCGGCGACATACTTTTCATCCGCCTCAACGCTTGACGCGACTACAACGGCCTGCGTCATTACAGGCATAGCCGCCTCAATAACAAATACGTTTTCTCCGATTCCGCCAAATCCCACCATTGTGCACAGCAAAAGCATCGTTGCCGGGGCAATAATAAACCGCATAAGCATGACAGCCGTCATTCCCCTGTCTATCCTTATGTTTTTTATACCCGTCTCAAACAGAAGATATCCAACGTACAGAAGCGCCAATGGCGTGACTATGTTTCCAAGATATGAGCAAAAGCTTATTAAAAGCCTCGGGGGTTCAAACCCAATCAGCAGCAGCGGTATGCAAACCAACAGCGTTATAAGCGGCGGAGTCGCCATCCTTTTAGCGTCATTTACAAAGCTGTGCTTTGTGCCTTCCCTGTCACCCGAGCGCTGAATCAACGAATTGCCTATCGTCCAAAACAGCGATGTGTTGACGAGGTAAAAAAACATTACATATGGCACCGCAGCCTCTCCAAATAATTCTCTGCACATCGGCAGTCCTACGAAGATTGAGTTTGAAAACGCGCACATCACGATAAATCCGCCCCTGCGTATGCGCTCAATTCTAAGCAGCTTGGAAAGCAGAACGCCAAGGATAAGGGTGGCAGTCATTGACAGTATGGGAAGTAATACCAGATAACCCGCATCGCTCAGCATTTCGCTGGAAAACTGCGTAAAAATATTATAGGCGCATAACGCAGGCATGCCCACATTGATAATCAGCTTTATTACAAACTTTTTGTGCTCTTTGCGCATCCACCCAAACCGGCCAAACGCATACCCGACGGATATAATCATTAACACCAGCAGGACGGCGGACAAAGAGTGAAGCATTTCAGACATAATAGAGCCCTTAACCTTTATGGCATATTCCGTATAAAGCGCATAAATAGGTCAGGATACCATAAAATAATTTCCTTTTACCTTTTATGTGGGAGCGCCGCCTATGTATGTATGCGGTCGGCGGTTTCAATATCGGCTGCCAGCGTCCATTATCGATTAAGCCGCATTGTCAGCCAATTCCGTTTAAGCCGTGTGTAGTTACGCAACAATATTCAGAGGGCGCCGCATGCCCATGTTTATGTCCATTGTGCAAACTGACCCGCAGTCGCAAGGCGCATTCCGACTGCCAAATCAGCTGTCTAAGCAAAAAATCAGTGGGGAGAAACCGGCATCTCGTCATAAACGGCCCTTGGTCCTCCAACATACTTTGGCCTGGTGCGCGCCATGGTAACGTTCGCTTCGCCAAGTTTTCTTTTATTCGTATGTATGGGTACAACCACCGGATGCATATGCATTCCGATAAACGTCCCGCCTATATCTATTCCGGCGCAGGCCCTTCCCCTTAAGTCCTCTACTATAACCGGATCGTTAAAGCGCTCAATGGCCTGCATCGCAAACGCTCCGCCCGCATGCAGCTGCGGGCGTACCCATACCTGCGTAAGGTCATAACGCTCCATACACTCCCTCTCCACAACAAGGGCCCTGTTCAAATGTTCGCAGCATTGGACCGCAAGATATAATCCCCTGTCAATGATGGGCTGATAAAAAGCTTCCATTATTTCATGGGCAATATCCGAACTTGAATTTGTACCGATCAGCCGCCCGCCAACCTCGCTTGTTGAGCAGCCTACAACGACGATGTCCCCTTTTTTCAACATTACCGCGGCGCTGAGAAGCTCATTCATCGCTTCCCTGGCCTGCTTATTGATGTTATCCATGCGTTTCCTCCATGCTTGATAAAACAGCTATAATTATATCTGAGTGAACATATAATTGCAAACACCGATTTATCCGTCATGGCAAATTCCGCGTTTTAAACCGCAGCTCAAGTCGCTTTACAAGGAAAACTATACGCAGTCCGTAAATCGGGCGGCTCAGCGTACCAAAAGGCGGCTCAGCCGCCTTTTTCTCATGGATTCATCGTCCAACATATATTAAACGTTTCGGGCAATAAACATAATGCGGACTGTCTCAGCGCCGCAGCCAACCTTCCACAACACGGTTGAATTGAATTTTAAGAATACCCAAACGAACCTCCGTCGACATGCATTACCTGACCGGTCATAAACGCCGAGTCATCGGAAGCGAGAAACACATACGCCGGAGCTATTTCAAATGGCTGCCCCGCCCGTTTCATCGGCGTTTCCGATGTATATGTCCCAAACGTCGCAAGGTCTTCAGCTGGGAAGGATGCTGGTTGAAGCGGAGTCCAGACCGGCCCGGGGGCTACCGCGTTTACCCTTATGCCCCGCTTTACCAGGGAGCGTGCGAGGGACCTGGTAAGCGATACAATCGCGCCCTTTGACGCGCTGTAGTCGATAAGCCGGTCGTTGCCCTGGTATGCGGTTATTGAGGTAGTATTAATAATTGATGCGCCACGCTTCATGTATGGCAGGGATGCTTTTGTTAAAAAGAAAAACCCATAAACATTGGTTCTAAAGGTGTTGTCCAGCTGTTGCTCCGTTATATCCAGAATGCTGTTTTGAACAAATTGAACTCCATGGTTGTTTACCAGCACGTTAATGCTTCCGAACTGATTTATGGTCTGGTCAACCGCGCGCTGGGCTTCCTTCTCCTCACGCAAATCACACGCAAGCAGCACGCATCGCGCCCCTAGCTCTTCAATGCGGTCCCTTGTTTCTTCCGCATCTTTATGTTCGTCCAGATAAGCTATGGTAATGTTAGCCCCTTCCTTTGCAAACGAATACGCTATCGCCCTGCCGATTCCGCTGTCGCCTCCGGATATAAGCGCGGTCTTTCCGTTCAGCTTTCCGCTTCCCTTATACTCTGAATTTTCAGAAATAGGCTTGGGGTTCATAATGTATTCAAAACCGGGCTGTCTGTCCTGATGCTGGGGCGGAAATGTAAGCCCTACATCGCGGCATTTGCGCTGATACCCAAGGTACGGGTAAATAGGGTACATGGTTTGACTCCTTTCAAGTGCTTATTATGATAATTATTACGTCTCCGCATTTCAATACATTCCTTTAATTAGGGTAATTTAACACTTTACACGCAGTTTGAATACGATAATCTACAGGCCTGTTCCTAATTTAAGGAGCGAGACCGCAAATAATCCAGGGGCTCGGGTGATGATTTTATGACGATAAGTTTATGTATGATAGTTAAGAACGAAGAAAAGGTGTTGGCGCGCTGTCTTGACAGTATTAGGGGTTTTGTAGACGAGATCATAATTGTAGATACAGGCAGTGATGACGACACAAAGCGAATTGCACGCAAATATACGGACAAGGTTTATGATTTTGAATGGATTGACGACTTTGCGGCCGCCCGCAATTACTCGTTTTCTAAGGCTACTATGCAGTATTGCATGTGGATGGACGCGGATGATGTAATCCTGGACTCCGACAGAGAAAAGCTGGCCGAGTTGAAGGCGTCCGTTACGCCGGATATAGATATAATAATGATGAGGTACAACACTGCTTTTGATGAGGATGGAAAGCCAACCTTTTCATATTACAGAGAACGAATTGTAAGAAATAACGGCAAAAACATCTGGCAAGGAAGGGTTCATGAGGCCATAGCGCGATATGGAATAACACTATATACAGAGGCGGCAGTTACACACAAAAAACTCGAAACGAGCTACAGCGACAGAAATCTCAAAATCTATGAAAAGCAGTTAGCTGATAAAGAGCCGCTCTCACCCCGCGATACATTTTATTATGGCCGCGAACTATATTATCATAACAGGATTGAAGATGCTGTGGCCATTCTTAACGGATTTGTCTATTCGGGAGAGGGCTGGGTTGAAAACAGCATTGAGGCATGCCGTATCCTGTCGCTTTGCTATTATAGTCTCAATAATAGAGAAGAAGCGCTCTACGCGCTGTTGAAATCTATGAGGTTTGACACTCCCAGAGCGGAAATATGCTGTGATATAGGGTCGCATTTTATGCATGAGGGAAGCTATAAAAACGCAGCGTTCTGGTATGAGCTCGCTTTGACAAGAAGGAGAAACGACGCTTCGGGAGCTTTTGTTTCCCCTGACTGTTACGGATATCTGCCATGTATACAGTTATGCGTGTGTCATGACAAAATGGGAAATTCAAGGCTTGCATATGAGTATAACGAAATGGCGGGAGAATATAAGCCCTATTCCGAGGCTTACCGGCTTAATAAGGAATACTTCACAAAAAAGGGAATAGGCTGAGGGACAGTAGCTGGACACGGTTTCATGCCCATTTGAATATATTATCGAATACGATGTATGCATCGTCATTTGTCAGGAATTGTGTGCCTGACATTACCAAGTAAAGGAGTGTATTAAGTGAATCAGTTTCCTTCTAATAATGGATGTACATGTTGTCCCGGATGCGGAAGGCCAAACAACTGCTGTTGTTGCAACAGGGGGCCAACAGGACCAGCAGGCCCGACAGGGGCGACCGGCCCCATGGGTCCTATGGGTTTTCCAGGCTTAACGGGCCCTACAGGTCCAACGGGCCCAACTGGAGCAACGGGGCCCACCGGATCCGTTGCGGATTCAGTAGAATGCGCCTGTATACAACAGATGCGCAATATTCTGCAGCAAATCATCCAGCTTTATCCAATGAATAATATTATAGTTGCGATGGAAAGCGGAAATAATGCGAGCGGGCGCGCCGGCTCACTGCTTCCAGGACCGGATTCGAATCCGAATTCCGGTTTACTTCAGCTTGTCAACAATCAGGGAACTCCCCAGGAGGCCGTACCGATTTGCAGGATCGCCGCTGTAAGGATATCAAGCGCGGTATACAATGATGCTATAACATATCTGCCCGCGCCGGTACCGGCGCCCGAGGGCTGTGGCGCGGATTGTGAAGCGGCAGTACGCTTATATCTTCCTGTTGGCACAACGGGCGTAGATATAAATTCAGGCGGTCAAACGGTTGCTCAAGGTACGGTATTGAGGAACGAGTTCGGAATGCTGGTTCTGGTAGGCCCAAATAACAGCGATCCAACGTTTGTATCCGCGTGTCAGGCTGAAATACTTAACAGATAGGCCTTGTCCTGCAAAATAATGATAATCGGACACGGTTTTGTTTATGTTTGAATATATTAACTAAGACGATGTATATATCGTAATTGGTCAGGTGATTTATTCTCCTGACATTAAAAGCAAAAGGAGTGTATTGAAGTGAATCAATTTCCTTCTAATAATGGATATACATGTTGCCCGGGATGTGGAAGACCAATTAACTGTTGTTGCTGTAGGCCGAGAGGTCCAATGGGTCCTACAGGTCCAACAGGCCCGACCGGGCCTATGGGGCCTATGGGATTCCCAGGACTAACAGGCCCTACAGGCCCTACAGGAGCGACGGGTGCTACAGGCTTAACTGGGCCTACCGGCCCGACTGGACCTACAGGCTTACCGGGAATACCTGGTCCAACCGGCGCAACGGGGCCTACTGGAGCAACAGGGCCTACCGGCCCGACTGGACCTACAGGCTTACCGGGAATACCTGGTCCAACCG
>OHQG01000006.1_pt1 | contig 149468 bp, 130 predicted proteins | sample 1577871 | NCBI WGS metagenome assembly OHQG01 (sample SAMEA3879604, study PRJEB24766) | human gut metagenome | biome: human-associated habitat; feature: feces | place: USA | collected 1985/1987
CACCCCGTTTCTTTGGGCAAGACCAAAGAAATGGGGTGGAATAGGCAGCACCAACCTAAAGTCCAGCAGGACAAAACGGCGAGTTCCTCCCCGCCAAACCCCACAACTCCGCGTTGACAAAGGCGCGCGGCTGTGGTGTAATATGTATGAGGAGCGGCACATTTTTCCGGCGGGCGCGCCGGGTATGCGGGGTGATAGCTTGAAGAACACCTGCCTTGTCCTGAGCCTCTGCTTTGCGGTGTCCGGCCTTATCCAGACCGTCACCGCGCTGTGCCTGTATTTAGCGGGAGGCGCCCCTATCTCCCTCCTGGTGACATCCATCATCGGCGGCAGCTTCCTCTTCGCCGCCCTCGTCCTGTTCATCTCAGGACGCTGCCAGCTGAGGCGCAAGAGAGACGAGCTTTCCTTATGAGCCGCGCGCATCTGCGCGCAAAAAAACAGGCGGCCCCATCTCGGGGCCGCCTGTTGCTGCTTTTACGCTCACATGAGGCTGCGATAGAGCGCCTCGATCTCGGCGACGCTGGTGTCGCGCGGGTTGCCGGGGCGGCAGGCGTCCGCAAAGGCGCTCTCGGACAGGAAGGCCACGTCCTCCTCCTTCAGGATGCCCTTCAGGTCGGCCGGGATGCCCACGTCCGCGGACAGCTGCTTCACCGCCGCCACGGTGGCGTCCGCCGCGGCCTCGTCGCTCATCGCGTCGATGCCCTCGACTCCCATCGCCTTGCCTATCGCACGGTAGCGCGCGCCCGCCGCGGGCTTGTTGTACTCCAGCCCCGTCGGCAGGATGATGGCGCAGGCCACGCCGTGCGGCGTGTCATACAGCGCGCTCAGGCCGTGGGCCATGGAGTGTACTATGCCCAGACCCACGTTCGAAAAGCCCATGCCCGCGATATACTGGCCCAGGGCCATGCCCTCGCGGCCGTCCGGGTCGTCCTTCACCGCGGCGCGCAGGCTGGCGGAGATGAGCCGGATGGCCTCCAGATGGAACATGTCCGAAATGGCGCAGGCGCCCTTCGTGATGTAGCCCTCGATGGCGTGGGTCAGCGCGTCCATGCCCGTCGCCGCCGTCAGCGCGGGCGGCATCGAGGCCATCATGTCCGGGTCAACCACCGCGACCTCGGGGATGTCGTTCGTGTCCACGCAGACGAACTTGCGCTTTTTCTCCACGTCGGTGATGACGTAGTTTATCGTGACCTCCGCGGCGGTGCCGGCGGTCGTCGGGACCGCTATCGTGAAAACCGCGTGCTGCTTCGTCGGCGCCACGCCCTCAAGAGAGCGCACGTCCGCGAACTCGGGGTTGTTTATGATGATGCCGATGGCCTTCGCCGTGTCCATGACCGAGCCGCCGCCCACGGCCACGATGCAGTCCGCGCCCGAGGCCTTGAAGGCCGCGACGCCGCTCTGGACGTTCTCGATGGTCGGGTTCGGCTTGATGTCGCTGAAGACCTCGTAGGGGATGCCCGCCGCGTCGAGCAGGGCCGCGACCTTCGCGCTGCCGCGCTTTAGGCCGCTGGAGCCGACGGTGAGGAAGACCTTCTTATAGCCCCGGCCCTGGAGCTCCGGGACGATGTTCTCGATGGCCCCGTGGCCGTGATAGGATATGGTGTTGAGTACGATGCGGTTTGCCATAGCGCATTTCTCCCTTTGATGTTCGATTTTCGGAAATCAGTTGCATTGTTAATCCTTTAACGGGTATATATTAGTCTCTGCAAGGGGCGATGTCAAGGGCTTTGCGGCAATTTTTCGCCCGCCTTCCTCAGCTTGACTTCGGGTGGGGAAGAGGTTATCATTCTCGAAAAGGAGGAGTTTGGATGAAGACGAAATACAGTCTCGCGGCGCTCGTCCTGGCGGCGCTGCTCCTTGTCCTGGGCGGCTGCGGCGCGGAGGAGCCCCCGGCGGCGGACTACGGCTCCGGCGGCGCGGGGCAGGCCTCGGATGCCGGGCAGGCCTCGGGTTCGGGGCAGGCTGAGGATGTGGGGGAGACCTCCGGGCCCCCGGCGGTGCCGGACCCCATACGTGTGCTCGACGGCGCGCAGCGGGATTTTGAGAGCGGCGTGGAGCTGGAGGTCTCGGGCGAGGTCTTCGTATTCGACAGGCACGTCTACGATTTCCAGGCCCCCGAGAGCCTGACGGACAGCTCGGATCTCCTCACCTACAAGCTGCTCTGCCAGGGCGCGGGCCTGGGGCTTGAGAGCATGTACCAGGATGGGACCTACCGTGAGTATGCCCTCGTTTGGGAGGACTATGTGCTCGGCTACCTGACGACGGATGTGGGCTGCTGGACGCTCTACATCCCCGACAGCCTGGAGCTGGACGACAGCCCGTCCGAGTCCGGAGAAAGCTCCGGCGGCTCCGGCGGCATTTCCGGCGGATTCCAGAACGACTCCTTCGGCATCGTGGTGGAGCCGGGCGAGCAGGTCCCGGATTCCGTACCGCAGGAGTACCGCTGCGAATCCTGCGGCGGCAGCGGGGACTGCGCGGCCTGCGGCGGCGACGGCTGGGCCGACAACATCTACTACGGCGAGCACGACGCCTTCGAGTGCGGCGTCTGCGACGGCAGCGGCGACTGCCCCGTCTGCGAGGGCGAGGGCGTCTGGATAATAGGCTGAGGCGCGCGAAAGCCCCGCCCCCGTGAAGGGGCGGGGCTTTTTGCGTTTTCGCCCGCGGCGGTTCAGCCGGCGAGGCGGCAGGCGACGCGGTGGGTGGGGGAGAGATCGCGCAGGGGCACCTCGCCGCGGCAGGCCTCCGTCGCGTGGGGGCAGCGCGGGGCGAAGCGGCAGCCCGGCGGCGGGTTCACGGGGGAGCTCACCTCCCCGCGCAGCAGCTGCGGCGGGCGGCCCCGGCGGCTCAGATCCGTCGTCGGGATGGCCGAGAGCAGCGCCTGCGTATAGGGGTGCAGGGGATGGCTGAAAAGCTCAGTCTTTTCCGCCTGCTCCACTATGCGGCCCATATACATGACGGCGATCTCGTCGCTTATATGCCGCACGACGGCCAGATCGTGGGTTATGAACATATAGGCCAGGCCCCGCTGCGCCTGCAGATCCATAAGCAGGTTCAGGATCTGAGCCTGGATGGACACGTCCAGGGCCGAGACGGGCTCGTCGCAGACGACGAACTTCGGCTCCGTCACCATGGCCCGGGCGAGGCCAACGCGCTGGCGGCGGCCGCCGTCCAGCTCGTGCGGATAGCTGTCCGCATACTCCGCGGGCAGGCCGCAGAGCTCCATCGTGTCCAGCACGCGCTCCCGCGCCTGCGCCCGGGGCAGGCCCCGGCAGATCTCGCGCAGCGGCTCCGCCACAAGGTCGAAGACCGTCATCCTCGGGTCGAGGGAGCTGTAGGGGTCCTGGAACACCATCTGCATGTCCCGGCGCGCGGAGCGCAGCTGCCTGCGGCCGAGGGCGCTGATGTCCTCGCCCCGGAAGAGCACCTGGCCGGCGCTGGGCTTCTCCAGGCGCAGCACCGTCCGGCCCAGGGTGCTTTTGCCGCAGCCGGATTCCCCGACCACGCCCAGGGTGCGGCCCGCGCCCAGCGCCAGGTCCACGTCCTCGACGGCGTGCAGCAGGCCGCCGGCGGCCTTGAAAAACTTGCTCAGGCCCCTTGTCTCCAGCAGAACTTCCGCCATGCTTCAGCCCTCCTTCCAGCGGTGGTGGCAGGCGATGAGATGCCCGTCCCGCTCCCGCGGCGCCGGCGCGCAGCGGCGGCAGAGCTCCGTACACTCCGGGCAGCGCTCCGCAAAGGCGCAGCCGGGCGGCAGGCGCGTCGGCTCCGGCATGTGGCCGGGGATGGGTTCGAGCCTCGGCTTCAGCTCGCCCAGATCCGGGGCGCAGCGCAGCAGGCCCCGGGTATAGGGGTGGTTCTCCCCGCCGCCGAACACCTGCTCCACCCGGCCCAGCTCCACGATGCGTCCCGCGTACATGACCGCCACGCGGTCGCAGAAGCCCGCGACGACGCCCAAATCGTGGCTTATGAGCAGCACCGTCGTGCCCAGCTCCTCCTGCAGGCGGCGCATCATGTCCAGGATCTGCGCCTGGATGGTGACGTCCAGCGCCGTCGTCGGCTCGTCCGCCAGCAGCAGCTCCGGCTCGGCTATGAGCGCCATGGCGATGACCACGCGCTGCTTCATGCCGCCCGAGAACTGGTATGGGTAGTCCCCCGCGCGCGAGGCCGGGATGCCGACCATGTTCAGCACCCTGTCCACCCGCCCGCGCCGCTCCTCCCGGCCCATGGCGGGAAAGTGCAGCTTCAGCACCTCGCCTATCTGCTCGCCCACCGTCTGGACGGGGTTCAGGCTCGTCATCGGGTCCTGGAATATCATCGAGACGCGCCGGCCGCGCAGGCCCAGCATATACGCCTCGCCCTGCTCCAGCAGCTCGTCCCCGCTGAAGACTATGCTCCCGCCCGTTATTTCGCCCACGCGCTCGGGCAGCAGGCCCAGGATGGAGAGCGCCAGCGTCGTCTTGCCCGCGCCCGTCTCCCCGACAAGGCCCAGCTTCTCGCCGCGCGCCGCGTCGAGGTCGAGGCCGTTAAGCGCGCAGACGTACTCATCCCCGCGCCTGTACCTGACGCGGAGGTCCTTCACCTCAAGCAGCTTTTTTCCGGCAGTTTCCATGCGCGCCACCTCAGCGTCCGGCGCGCGGGTCGAAGGCGTCCCTCAGCCCGTCGCCGATGAAGTTCACGGCCATGACCGCCAGGCAGATGCAGATGCCCGGCGCAAGGCCCAGATAGGGATAGTAGCGGATGTTCAGCATGTTCTCCGAGATGATGGTGCCCCACTCCGGCGTGGGCGAGGCCACGCCCAGGCCGAGGAAGCCCATGGAGGAGATGCTGAGGATGATCTGCCCCAGGGTCAGCGTCGCGGAGACGACGATGGGGCCTATGCCGTTGGGCAGGATGTGGCGCAGGATGACCTTCGCGGAGCCGCAGCCGAAGCTGCGCGCGGCCTCGATGTAGTCCAGCCCGCGCAGGGTCAGCACGGCGGAGCGCACCACCCGCGCAAAGCGCGGCACCTGGCTGACGGCCAGGGAGATGATGAGGTTTGCCAGCCCGCTGCCCAGGGCCGTGAGTATGGCCATCGCCAGGAGCACCGGGGGTATGGCCATCAGCATGTCGATAAAGCGCATGAGCAGCGTGTCGATCCGCCCGCCGAAGTAGCCCGCCGCGCCGCCTGTGACACAGCCCGCGACAAAGGCGATGGCGATGGTGGCGATGCCGCCGAAGAGCGAGATGCGCCCGCCGTAAAGGATGCGCGCGAGCAGATCCCGCCCCAGCTCATCCGTGCCGAGCGGGTGCTCCGCGCAGGGGGAGCGCAGCTTGTTGAAGACGTCCTGGTGTATCATGTCCGAATAGGACATGTAGAGCGGGGCCAGCAGGATGGCCAGGGCCATGAGCCCGAGGAGCACGACGCCCGCCATGGCGAGCCTGTTGCGCCTGAAGCGGGCGGCGGCGAGCCGCCAGCTGCCGTGGACGGAGGAGGAACCTTGTTTCTTCATCCGCTCACCCCCCTCAGGCCGCCAGGTCGATGCGCGGGTCCACCTTCGCGCAGATGAGGTCCACGACGAGGTTTATGAGGCCCACGATGACGGCGACGAGGATGACCGTGCCCATGACGACGGGCACGTCCCGGCTCTTGACCGCGTTTATGAGCAGGGAGCCGAGGCCGGGGATGGTGAAGATGGTCTCCGTGACGATGGCCCCGCCCATGCAGCCGGCGAAGCTGATGCCCACCTGGGTGATGACCGGCACGAGGCTGTTGCGCAGGGCGTGGCGGCTCAGCACCCGGGCGCGGGAGGCGCCCTTGGAGCGGGCGGTGCGGATGTAGTCCTGCCGCAGCACGTCGAGCATGCTGGTGCGGCTCATGCGTATCATGGAGGCCAGGGTGTTCGCCCCCAGCACCAGGGCGGGCAGGATGAAGTGGCTGAGACTGCCGACGCCCGTCGCCGGAAGCCAGCCCAGCGTCAGGCAGAACAGCAGCTGGCAGAGCAGCGCCAGCCAGAAGGGCGGGAAGGAGAAGAGCAGCATCGCCAGCAGCATGAAGCCGTAGTCCAGCAGGTTGTACTGCTTCACCGCCGAGGCTATGCCCAGGGGTATGCCCAGCGCCACGGCCCAGAGCGTCGAGCAGAGGGCCAGGAAAAACGTGTCGGGCAGGCGCTGGCGGAAGCTTTCGAGCACCTCCAGCCCCGTCACCCAGGAGGTGCCGAAGTCCAGGCGCACGACGCCGAGGATGTAGTTTATATACTGCACGATGATGGGCTTGTCGAGCCCCATCTCATGCTCCAGGGCGGCCACCTGCTCCGCCGTGGCGTCCGCGCCCAGGATCTGCCGCGCGGGATTGCCCGGGGCGAGGGACATGACGAAGTAGAGGATGAGCGTCACGCCCAGGATGACCGGTATGAGCATGACAAGGCGCTTAATGGTGTATTTTACGAGATACATGCCGCTTGCCCCCTCTCAGTCCCAGCTCCAGCGGTAGAAGTTGTAGGTGCCGAGACAGTGCGCCTCGACGCCCTGCAGGTGTGTGCTGTAGGCCACGGCGATGAGCCCGTTGTACAGCGGGACGAGGTATGCCTCCTCGGTTATGATGTTGCAGGCCTCGGCGTAGTAGGGCTCCCGCTCCTCGCCCTGGGCCTCGCGGCCCTGCACGAAGAGGGAGAAGATCTCATCCGCGCGGGGGTACTTGCAGTTTTTCGTGTAGGCGTAGCCGGGGGTGGTGTTGAAGAAGGTCGAGGCCCCGTCGGCGTCCACCATGGAGCTGAGCTGCTCGCGGATGACGGCGTCGTAATCTCCCGCCAGCTGCAGCTGGGTGTAGCTTGAGCTGTCCACCGCCGTGACCGTCGCCGCGATGCCCAGCTCTATGAGCTGGGACTGGATTATCTTCGCCACCGTCTCGCAGGCCGTGCCGCTCTGGCAGAGTATCTCAAAGCTCTCGCCCGAGCAGGAGCTCGCCGCGAGGTAGTCGAGGGCCTTTTCCCTGTCGTAGGCCACGGTCTGGAGGCCCTCCGAGGGGTAGCCCGCGTAGATGGGGCACATGTCTATGTCGAGGATGGTCGCGCAGCCGCTGTTCGCACCCTCGTTCACCTCGTCCTTGTCTATGCCGCACTGGACGGCCCGGCGGAAGTTCAGGTCCTCGCCCGGGCGCCCGCCCCAGACCGCAAGATAGAGCGTGATGCGCCCCGTCGAGTCCGCGTAGTCCCAGGTGACGTCCCCGCCCTCCTTCAGGTGGAGGCAGGAGTCGATGGGCGGGTTGCGCACGGCGTCGTAGTCGCCGTTTTCGAGGCCTATCATCTGCGTCGAGACGTTCGGCACTATGGCGATGGTGACCTCCTTGATGGCCGGCTCGCCGCGCCAGTAGCCGTCGTTGGCGCGCAGGACGATCTTCTCGCCGTTTATGACCTCGTCGAGGGTGTAGGGGCCGGTGCCTATGGGGGCTTTGAGGTAGCCCTCGTCCCCGACTTCGTCGTAATAGGCCTTGCAGCAGATGCCGCCGAGGCGCGAGGCCGCGCCGTAGAGGAAGCCCGCGTAGGGCGCCGTGAGGTAGATGTTCACCGTGTAGTCGTCCACGATCTCGCAGCGCTCGTAGTTCACGAAGAGTCCCGCGCCCAGGGGGCCGGCGGCGCCCTTGTCGTAGGTGAACTTCACGTCCTCCGCCGTCATCTCCAGGCCGTTGTGGAACTTGACGCCCCGGCGCAGGTGGAAGGTGTAGCACAGCCCGTCCTCGGAGATCTCCCAGCTCTCGGCGAGGCCGGGGGAGATGCTCCCGTCCGGCTCCAGAAAGGTGAGGCAGTCGTAGACGTTTGAGAGCACCAGGTTGTCGTCCCCGGCGCAGCCCTCCTCCGAGAGCGCGTAAAAGCGCAGCGGCTCGCCCGAGGTGGCGAGCACGACGGAGGTCTCGCCCCCGTCCAGGCCGCGCCGCTCCTCCTGGCTGGAGGCGCAGCCGGAGAGCGCAAGCAGCGCCGCCGCGGCCAGAGCGAGCGCCGCCGCCCGGCGCAGACGTTTCCGCATGAGCATCCCTCCCGAAAGTCCGCCGGTCGGCGGCGGAGCGTATGTTTCAATACATTTATCTTAAAATGTACATTATTTCAGCTTCCCTGTCAACAAAGCCGGCCGCACAAAGAAGGCGGGGCGCACGAGGGCGCCCCGCCTTCTTCAGATCCTGCCGTGGGCGAAGTTGTCCGGGCTCCTGAGCATGTAGGGCTCGAGGGGCACGGCCTCGCCTATATAGTGCGCGTCGCGCCCGTCTTTCAGGAACTCCTCCAAAAACGGCGCGCGGCCCGTGGTGAGCACGACGGGTATGCCCGTGCGCTCCGAGACCTCGCGCAGGACCTCCCAGCCCCGGCGCAGGTCGTCCGGGCCCGCGTAGTTCAGGAGGTTGGAGTTGTTCACGAGGCCCGTCACCTTCTGGCGGGCGAAGCCCTCCAGCCCGCCCATGAGCTTTATGACCTTGTCCGGGCTCTCGGACATGGGGCGGAAGACGTTGACTATGTCCCAGACCTCGAGCTGCCCCGGCTCCAGCGCGGCGAAGTCCTGGTGGTAGCGCGCCAGCGAGAGCGCGCCCGCCTGGTCGCCGCCCACGTCGAAGACGACGAGGTCCCAGTCCCCGTCGAAGGCCGAGGCGACGCGCGCGGGCATGACGGTCTGCGTGAGGCCGCAGCCGACGAAGCTGGGGGAGACGAGGTCGACGCCCCGCTGCCCGAGCACGCGGATGTGGTCGGACATGCGGAAGTAGTCGTTGATGCGGTCAAGGTCGACGACCTGCGTCTTGAGCCCCCGCTCCGCCGCCCTCACCGCGAGGTTCAGCGCGATCTCAGTCTTGCCCGAGCAGTAGTTGCCGATGAGTATGATGATCTTCTTCACAAAACCGCCCCCTCCCCCCATTATACCCCCCCGCCGGGGGGGAAGTAAAGCGGGGGAGGGGGCGCAGGTCAGACGTGCCGGTAGACGGAGTAGCCCAGGTATTTCCCGAAGGCCTCGCAGAGGACGTCCGCCACATGGCCGCGCACGAAGGCGACGTGGTGTTCGAAGCCGTTTGAGCAGATGTACTTCATGAGGCCCTGGAGGTTTTCGATGCGGCAGCAGGCTAGGCCGCCCTTCGTGGGCATGGGCTCGTCCAGGAACTCGCCCTCGCCCACGTAGGCGCAGATGCGGCCTGTGAAGTCGTCCGTGCTCAGCTTGGCGAAGGTCATGGGCCCCGCGGCCACCTGGCCCTTGCAGCAGCCGAAGCAGTTTTCCGCGCCCAGGGTCGTGCTGAGGACGTCGAGGTTCTCTATCTCCACCGGAGCGCCGAAGAAACTGCGCGGGAAGTTCGAGCAGTGCTGGCTCAGGCACTTGTCCCGCTCCTCGCGGATGTTGTTGTTCCAGTCCATATAGGCGGGGGCGGAGCCGGCGGCCCTGTCCATGGCCAGCATGGTCAGCGCGCCCATGACGTCGCTCTCGCAGGCGGAGGGCTTACCGGCCTCGCCCATCATGCTCATGGCCAGGCAGGCGGCGCAGCCGTAGTAGTTCTCCAGCGCGTCCCAGCACTGGACGGCGCTGGCGTCGCAGTCCAGCTCCTCCACCAGCTGCTGCACGGCCAGGCAGAGCCGGGCCTGCTTTTCGACCTTCTCCGGGCCTATGTAGGGAGGGACGGTGCCGTATGCGCGTATTTCGGCGGCCATTTTGTCTATGAGCGCCTCGTCTTCTATGGCCTCAGCGCGGTGTATGACGGTGGACATGTCCACGGTCTCCACGTCCACGCCCGCGCGCTGGAGCAGCTTTTCGGAGAAGCGCACCGTCCTGAAGGCCGAGGGCCGCACACCGAGCAGGGCTATGCGCGCGGAGCGCAGGGCCTTTGTAACCCGGCATACTGCGGCAAAGCGCTCTATGTCGGCGCGAAACTCCGGCGAGTCTATCCGGCAGGTGTGGGTGCTCGTGTCCGTGAAGGGTATGCCCAGCTGATAGAGGTCGTTGCAGACGGAGAGCTTGCCGCAGAAGGCGTCCCGCCTGTTGGCCATGTCCAGCTTGTCGAAGTCGTCGTCGCAGGCCTGCACCAGCACGGGCACCTCCAGGCCGGAGAGCTGTATGGCGTCCGCCACGGCAGACTCCTCGCCAAAGTTCGGCAGGACAACGATGATGCCGCTTATGAGCTCCCTGTTCCTGGAAAACAGCCGGGCGCAGGTCAGTGCCTCCTCATGCGTTTGGACGGCGCCCATACGGCAGCTGTCCTCGTCCACGCTTATGCAGCCGTAGCCCATACTGTCCAGCAGGCCCAGCACACTGTCCCTGGCTTCCTTTATGAGGTGCGCGGGGAAGAAGCTGCGGGAGGTCACGATAAGTCCAAATGTCTCTTTCATCCTGATATGATTTCCTTTCGTCAAAGCAGAGTTTTGACTGCGCGTTTCCAGCCCTCGTAGCAGCGCTCCCGGCGCGCGGGCTCCATGGCCGGGCGAAAGCCGGGCAGGTGCCTGCGGGCGGCGAGCCCGGGCTCGTCCGTCCAGCCCAGGGCGAGCATGGCGGCGCAGCCCGCGCCCAGGGCGGAGAGCTCTTCCACCTCGGAGGGCGCCAACTCGCAGCCCAGCATGTCCGCCGTGAACTGCATGAGGAAGGAGTCGTGCTTGGCGCCTCCATCGGCGTATATGAGCGGTATGGGCCCGCAGGAGGCCGTCAGCTCCCCATAGACGTCGGCTATCTGATATGCGACCGCTTCCTCGGCGGCGCGGATCACGTGTTCCCTCCCGCTGCCTATTCCGAGGCCGAGGATGGCGGCCCTCACATCGCCGCGCCAATAGGGCGCGCCCAGGCCGGTGAAGGCCGGCACCAGGTATACCCCTCCGTTGTCCTCCAGGCCGGCGGCTATTGGGCCGACGTCCCTGCTGTTCTCGATGAGGCGCAGTTTGTCTCTCAGCCAGACGATGAGCGCCCCGGTGTGATTGATATTCCCCTCCGCCACATAGCAGAGGCGGCCGTTCAGCTTCCAGCCCACGGAGCACACGATCCCCCCGCTCACGCCGGGCCGCGCAGGCCCGGCGTTCACCATGACGGAGGTCCCTGTGCCGAGGGTGAGCTTGGCCCCGCCCCTGCTGAGGCAGCCGTTGCCCAGCAGCGCCGCCTGAGAGTCGCCCAGTACGCCGCAGATCGGTACAGGCCCCGGCAGCAGGCCGTCGAGGTCGCTGTACCCGAAGAGGCTGTTGCTCTCGCAGACCTCGGGCAGCATCCGCCGCTCCAGGCCGAAGAGCCCGAGCATCTCGGGGCTCCAGTCCAGGCTGTCCAAGTCGAGCAGCTGGGTACGGCTCGCGTTGGAGACGTCGGTTTTGAAGGCCGCGCCGCCAGTTAGGCGGTAGATGAGCCAGGCGTCCACAGTGCCGAAGCAGAGGTCTCCCTCCGCCGCGGCCCCGGCCGGCCCGTCGGCGTTTTTCAGCAGCCAGGCGAACTTTGCAGCCGAGAAATAGGGAGACAGACGCAGGCCGGTCACGGCTCGCACACGCTCCTCCGTCTCCGGCGTCGAGAGGGCCCGGGTCAGCTCCTCGGCCCTGGCGCACTGCCAGGTCACGGCGTTATACAGGGGCAGGCCCGTGCTCCGCCGCCAGCAGACCGCCGTCTCGCGTTGGTTTGCTATGGCTATGGCCCGTATCTGCCCGGGCCCGACGCCGCAGCGCTCCATGACAAGGCGCGAGACGGCGGGGACGTTCGCCCAGATCTCCATGGGATCGTGTTCCGCCCAGCCCTCAGGCGTGACTATCTGCCTGTGGGCGAGGTCGCTCCGGCCGGCGAGGGCGCCGGCGCGGTCAATAAGTATCGCCTTCGTACCCGAGGTGCTCTGGTCGAGGGCGAGGATGTATTCCTTCATCTCCTGCATAGCTCGTATGCGGCCCGGGCGATGCCGCCTGCGTTCAGCCCGTAGTAGTCCAGCACCTCCTGCTGCCCGCCGGTGACGACGGGGGCGTCGGGAAGGCCCAGCCGCGTGAGCGGCACACCCATGCCCGCCAGCTCCTGCGCCACCAGAGAGCCCAGGCCCAGAAAGCTGCTGTGTTCCTCCACTGTGACTATACCGGAGGTCTCCGCTGCCGCGCGCCTGACCGCCTCGCAGTCCAGGGGCTTTATACAGAACATGTCCAGCACCCGGCAAGATACGCCTTGCTCACGGAGCGCATCCGAGGCCGCCGCCGCGGGGGCGACCATGTCGCCGCAGGCGATGACCGTCACGTCGTCGCCCGGCCGGGTCAGCAGCGCGCGGTCTTCCGAGAGGTCGGCGCCGCCGGCAGGATAGACCTCGGGAGAGGCGCTGCGCCCCACCCGCACGTAGGCGGGCAGGCTGTCGGCGGCCAGACGACGGGTGAGCGAACGCGAGGCCTCCGCGTCCGCCGGCATATACACGCGCAGACCGGGCAGGACGCCCAGCGCCGCTATGTCGTGCACGGCGTGGTGAGTGAGGCCCAGCGGGCCGTAGCTCACCCCGCCGCTTACGCCTATGAGCTTTACGTTGCTGCCGGAGTAGCAGACGTCCACCTTGACCTGCTCCATGCTCCGCGTGGAGAGGAAGGCGGCGGGGGCCAGGACGAAGGGACGCATCCCGCCGGAGGCGAGGCCCGCCGCCACGGACACCAGATTCTGCTCCGCTATCCCCAGCTCTATGAACTGCCCCGGCAAGCTCCCGGCAAAACCTGAGGCCGAGGCCGAACCCCTCGAATCGCTGCACAGCACGAGGATGCTCCTATCCTCAGAGGCAAGCTGCAGCAGGGTGTCGCAAATCGCCTGTTTGTTCGAAATCATTTCAGGTCCCTCATCACTGTCGCCAGCTCCTGCGCGGCGGCCCGGCGCTCGGACTCGTCGGGGATGCCGTGGTGCCACTTGGCCCTGCCCTCCATAAAGGAGATGCCGCGGCCTTTCACCGTGCGGGCTATGACCACGCTGGGCCTGCCCTTGGTGTTCCGCGCCAGAACGTATGCCGCGCCGAGCTGCTCAAAGTCGTTGCCGTCCGGGACCTCTATCGCGTTCCAGCCGAAGCTGCGGAAGCGCTCGGCCAGAGGCTCGAGGCCCATGACCTCCTCCGTCGCGCCCGAGATCTGCAGGCCGTTGCGGTCCACCGTGGCGCACAGGCTGTCCAGCCCGTAGTGCGAGGCGGCCATGGCGGCCTCCCAGACGGAGCCCTCGGCCAGCTCCCCGTCGCCCATTAGGACGTAGGTCCGGCTGGCCAGGCCCCTGAGGCGGGCGGCGAGGGCCATGCCCACGCCCAGGGACAGCCCGTGCCCCAGGGAGCCGGTGTTCATCTCTATCCCCGGCACCTGGTTGTTCGGGTGGCCCATGAGCTTCCCTCCAAAACTCAGATAGCCCCCCAGTTCCTCCGCCGGGAAGAAGCCCCTGTCCGCCAGAACGGCGTAGAGGGCCTCCACAGAGTGTCCCTTGCTCAGTATGAAGCGGTCGCGTTCGGGCGCGTCCGGCCTGGCCGCATCAATGTTCATCTGACGGCAATAGAGCTCCAGAAGGATCTCCATCTCGCTGAAATCCCCACCTATGTGGCCGCCTTTTTTGCTGCATATCATGTCCAACACCTGAAGTCTCAGTCGACAGGCCTTTTCTCTAAGCTCCTCCACAGCGACCTCCTCCTCTCGCCTCGCGGCGGCTTATTTCTTGAGCGCGACCGCGCTTTTCACCGTGTCGGCCAGGACGGTCTCCGTCAGGCCGAAGAGAGCCAGCACATCATCGTGTTTGCCGGACTTGCCGAAGCAGTCGCGCATGCCGTGCCTGAGCACAGGGACGGGATATTCCTCGCCCACGACCTCTGCGACAGCGCCGCCAAGGCCGCCTAGGACGTTGTGCTCCTCGGAGGTGACGATGGCCCCGGTCTCGCGCGCGGTCTCGAGGACGAGCTGCCTGTCTATGGGCTTTATCGTGTGCATGTCTATGACACGCACGTCCAGGCCCTCGGCTTCCAGCAGCGCTGCGGCTTTGAGCGCCGTGGCGACCATGTTGCCCGTGGCGATGATGGCGGCGTCCCGGCCCGGGCGCATGACGACGCCCTTGCCTATCTCAAACTTGTAGCCCTCGAACTCCGTCACCGTCTCCACTGGGCCTCGGCCCATGCGGATGAAGCAGGGCCCGCTGTGTTTTGCGGCGGCCTCGGTCATGAGCGCGGCCTCGTTGGCGTCACAGGGGCACATGACCACCATGTTCGGCACGGCCCGCATGAGGGCGAGGTCCTCCACGCACTGGTGGGTGGGCCCATCCTCGCCGTTGGAGAGCCCGGAATAGAACCCGACGACCTTGACGTTCAGCCCGGGGTAGACGACGGCGTTGCGTATCTGGTCGTAGGCCCGGCCTGCCGTGAACATGCCGAAGGAATTCACGAAGGGGATCTTGCCGCAGGCGGCCATGCCGGCCACGACACCGACCATGTTGCACTCCTGGATGCCGACGTTGTAGTGCCTGCCGGGGAAGCGCTCTATGAAGGGCGCCGTCTTGCTGCAGGCGGCCAGGTCCGCGTCGAGCACCACGAGCTCGGGCAGCTCGGCGCCGAGCTCCGCCAGTTTTTCGCCGTATGCACGGTTTGCGTCTCTCAGCTCGTTCATGTCACTTTCCCTCCAGCTCATTGAGATGCGCGACGAGTTCCGCGCGCGCTTTGACATAGTCCTCGCCCACGGGGGGATGCCCGTGCCAGGCGACGTTGTTCTCCATGAAGGAGACGCCCTTGCCTTTCACCGTGTGGGCGATGACGACTGTGGGTTTGCCCTTGAAATCTTCCGCCGCGCGGAAGGCCTCGTCTATCCTCTCGATGTTGTGGCCGTCGATGTGGATGACGTTCCAGCCGAAGGAAGCCCAGCGGTCGCCCAGGGGCTCGAGGGGCATGACCTCCTCTACGGTGCCGTCTATCTGGAGGTGGTTGTAGTCCACGATGCCTACGAGGTTGTCGAGGCGGTACTTACCGGCGCACATGGCGGCTTCCCAGATCTGGCCTTCCTGTATCTCGCCGTCGCCCATGGCGCAGAAGACGCGGTAGCTCATGCCGTCCTGCTTGCCGGCGAGAGCCATGCCGACGGCGTTGGAGAGCCCCTGGCCCAGGGAGCCTGCGGACATGTCAACGCCGGGGACGTGGTTCATCTCGGCGTGGCCGGAGAGGTAGCTGTCCACCTGGCGGAAGGTCTTGAGGTCCTCGACGGGGAAGAAGCCCCTGAGGGCGAGGGTGGGGTAGAGCGCGGCGGTGCAGTGGCCCTTGGAGAGAACGAAGCGGTCGCGTTCCGGGGCCCTGGGGTTTGCGGGGTCGAGATTTTTCATGGTGTTGAAGTAGAGGACCGTGAGTATGTCCGCGATGGAGAAGGCCCCGCCGACATGTCCTGAGGCTGCGCTGTTGATAGCGTCCAGCCCCAATATCCTCACCCGCGCGGCGGTGATCTCTAGGTCCCGTATCTTTTGGCTGTCCATAGTTTCCTCCTTGGTGACTTAGTATTTACTTTTTACTCTCGCTGTTCTCAGCGTGATCGGCAAGATTTGCCTTTGCCCGGCCCGCGGCGGCGAGACGGCCCCTGTTTTTCATTGCGTCTATCGCAATGGCGAGGAGGATTATCACACCCTTGGCCACAAGCTGCCAGTAGGAGTTGACGCTCATAAGGTTCAGGCCATTGTTTATAAGGCCGATTATTATGGCGCCTATGATGGTGCCGCTGATGCGGCCCATTCCACCGGACATCGACACACCGCCGAGCACACAGGCCGCTATGGCGTCCAGTTCCAGCCCATCACCGACGGATGGCTGCGCGGAATACATGCGGGCAGAGAGTATAACGCCAGTAATGCCCGCCATGGTGCCGGAGATGGTATAGGTTATGCGCTCTATCCTCGCGGTCTTGATGCCAGAAAGGCGCGCAGCAAGGCGATTCCCGCCTGTTGCAAACACATACGTACCAAATTTTGTTCTGTTGAGCACCAGAGTGGCTAGGATTATTAGAACTACGGCGTAGTAGATCTGATATGGTACGTTGAAGAGACGTCCCACGCCCAGTTGGGTGAAGGCGTCGACGGACTGGATACGTATGGCAGTGCCGCCGGTGTATATCTGTGCCGCGCCTCGGGCAACGTTCATCATGGCCATTGTGACGATGAAAGCGGGTACTTTAAGCCAGGAGATGATGCATCCATTGAGTATCCCACAGAGAGTGCCTATCAGTATGCCTGCAATGACCGCCGGGGCGACGGCCCAGCCGCCGTTTATTACAAGCCCGACGGAGGTGATTCCCGAGAGAGCGACTATCGCACCGACACTCAGGTCTATGCCACCGATGATGATGACAAAAGTCATGCCCAGGCTGAGGCAGATATTGCTGAACATCTGACGACCGACGGACAGGATGTTGTTTTGTGTCAGAAAAACCGGCGAGAGCAGGGACAAAGCGGCCACCATTATCACAAGGACGGCGAGGATGCCCAGATTCGCCTTTAGGGAAGCCAGCATATTTGTGAGCACTGGCCTATATTTTTTGGTGTTCAAATATCTTCGCCTCCGGTCGCATAATGCATGATTTTGTCCTGGGAAAACTCCTCCCTGGAGAGGCGCCCGGTTATCCGGCCCTCGTGGACGACGCACACGTTGTCACACATGTTGATTATCTCCGACAACTCGGACGAGACCAGGATGATGGCCATCCCCTCGGCAGCCAGCTCGTTGATGATGGCGTATATCTCGGTCTTTGCACCCACGTCCACACCGCGGGTGGGCTCGTCCAGGATAAGTATTTTTGGCTGATTTGCCAGCCATTTGCCCAGCAGGACTTTCTGCTGATTGCCTCCGCTCAGCTCAAACACGGCCTGTGCATCAGAGCGGGTTTTTATGTGCATACGCTCGATGTATTGGCAGGCAAGAGAATGCCGTTTCCTGTCGCTCAGAAACAGCCAGCCTTTTAGACGCTCCACATTTGCGAGGGCGATATTAAAGCCGACGCTGTTTATTAAGACTAGGCCCTGCTCCTTCCTGCTCTCGGGCACCATGCTCATGCCAAAAGATATCGCCTGCTGCGGACAGGTGATGTTAACTGCAGTCCCGTCTATCAGTATCTTTCCACTGTCGCACTTGTCGGCGCCGAAAACGGCATGCATTATCTCGCTGCGCCCGGCCCCCACAAGGCCGGCGAAGCCCAAGACCTCGCCGTAGCGCACTTCAAAGTCCACGTCTGTGAAAACACCGCGCTTCGTAAGGCCCTCTACCTGCAGAGCGACCTTCGACAGCTCGTTGTAGCTGCGTACGTAGAATTGCTCTATACTGCGACCGACCATTTTCCGCACGATCTCCTCGCTGCTCGTCTGAGAGGTGGGCAAGGTGTCTATATACTGCCCGTCGCGAATCACGGTGATGTGGTCTGAGATATCAAAGATCTCGTCCATCTTATGAGAGATATAGATTATTGCAACCCCCTTGCTCTGCAGCCGGCGTATTATCTCGAAAAGACGCCGCGTCTCCTTCAGGGAGAGAGAGGAGGTGGGCTCGTCCAACACAAGTATTCGGGCGTTGAACGAGACAGCCTTGATTATCTCCACGAGCTGCTGTTGGGCTATCGTAAGCTCCGAAACGGCCGTCCTGGCGGATAGGTCTATGCCCAGAGCGTCTATCATCTCCTGAGCCATATGGAGCATTTTTCCTTCGGATTTAAACCCAAGCTTGGAAAGCTCACGGCCCAAAAAAACGTTTTCCGCTATGTTCAGCGAGGGAACAAGGCTTATTTCTTGATGGATAATGCTTATACCCTTTTTCTGTGCGTCCTGGACATGGTGTATCGAGCTTTCCTCACCGTCAATAAAAATCTTACCAGTCTTTGGCTTATATATGCCGCCCAGAATCTTAATAAGCGTCGATTTTCCGGCGCCATTTTCGCCTACAAGGGCGTGTATGGAACCCTGCCCGACTTGCAGCTGCATGTCTGAGAGCACATACACGCCGGAAAATTCCATACTTATGTTCTCCATCCTAAGGGCTTCTGTGCGCAATCAACAACTCCCCCTTCGATTAGATTTGCCAGGTGGTCTGGGGCTATCGCCGCGCAAACAGTGGGCAGAGCCCGCCTTTTGGCATCGAATGGTGAAGTGCGCTGCTGTGGAGGCAGCGCACTTCACCGGCTTGACCTGCTTACTGCCACTCGCCCGCGGTCTCAGCCGCAAGCTCGGCGCGGACCTCGAAGCACTCGATAAGGAACTTTTCACCGGTAGGAGCCTCACCGCCGATGAGTCCGCAGGCAAGCTCAAAGGCCTTTTCAGCAATGCCGATAGGCGACTGAGCGGCCTCGCCGGCGAAGCTGCCGTCCACGATGAGCTCTTTGCCGTCAGGAGAGGCGTCGACCGTATAGATCTTGATCTCGCCGGTCCTGCCGGAGGCCTCGACCGCAGTCAGGGCTCCCATGCCGGACAGCTCGTTGCAGGCCATGAACACTTCGACTTCAGGATGGGCCATGAGGATATCTTCGGCGGGCTCTATGGAGTCCTCGATGGTGCCTTCGCCAAAGAGTTCCTCGACGATCTCATAGTTCTCTGTGGCCTCAACGGTGTCGCGGAAGCCGTCGACACGGTCGCGGGCGGCGTTGTTTGAGGAGTGATTGAGCACGGCGATCTTAGCTCCGTCGGGGAAGTCCGCCATCATCATCTCAGCACAGATGACGCCGGCTTGATAGTTGTCGGAGGCCACGGTGTAGGCGACGAGGGCATTGTCCTCTTCGTTGACGGGGTTATCGAGAACGATGACCGGGATGTCAGCGGCGGAGGCGGCTTCAAGACCGGCTCTGGTGCCATCAACATCGGCTGGAGCCAGGAATATCACATTGACGCCCAGGTTTACGAGATCCTCCATCTGGGATATCTGCAGCTCGTTGTCCCAGTCGCAGTCGTACATTACGTAGTCGTAGCCGTTCTCCTTGCAGAGGGATTCGAGCGTGTTGCTTATCGTGACGAAGAATCCGTTGTTCATGCTGGCGTTGGCAAAGCCGATGGTGACGGAGGGCTCCTCTGCGGGCGTTGTTTCAGCCGCGGCGGTCTCGGCCGGCGGGGTCTCGGTCACGGCCTCCTGCCCGCAGGCCGCCAGAAGGCTGGCGACAAGGAGCAGAGCCAGAAGGGCGGTAAATCTTTTTTTCATGATCTTTCCTCCTAATGTTTTATTATCAACCTGTGGCATTCACCGCAGGTCGTTTTTTCAGTCGTCGTAATAGCGGAAGACGTCTCTGGTGTCATACTCCCAGAGCAGCGATTGTTCGAAAACCCCACCGACCTCGATTCGGCAGCCGCCGGTGCATACAGGCACCACGAGGGAGAGGGCCTCCCGCTCGTCGGCAAAGAGCTCGAAAACAGTCTTGTCCATGAAGACGCGCAGACTGTTTGAGCAGGGCAGCTCATATCCGCCCACGCTCAGCTTCCCATCCCGAAACTCGATGACCAGGTCGGTATCTCCGTAACACAGAGCCAGCCTGCCCGAGTTCTCCGGGAGGAGGGAGACGAAGAGCTCAAAGACGCCGCTTCCCGCGACCGCTCCGGAAGCATTTCGCGGCTCAGCTTCCCGGCGCAGGGTCTCCACTTCGGGGATGACCCGCTGCTCCAGCCTGCGGCCATCCTCGCTGAGACTGAGCTCGCGTGGGAGTGCACCTGCGCCGTTCCAGCCCACTGCTCCCTCGAAGCCCTCGATCGCCCCAAGCAGAATACAGCGGTCCTGGTCGTCATAAACCAGGTTCGTGGCATAATAGTTAGTGCTTACGTTCAAGATGCCTCTGTGCTCCCAGTGGAATTTATATGTCTCAAAGTCTATGTTGCCGATAAAGTATTCCACGGGCCCGTGAGGAGAGACTATTACGGCCCATTTATCTCCGAATCTGCCAATGTTGGGACACTCGATGCTGCGAAGCGGCTCGGGATACTCAAAAAGCTCCCCGCGGAAGACCCATTCGGCAAAGCGGGAATCAAGGGCTTCGTAAAGCAGCACGAGCGCCCTGCCTCGCTTGGATAGACTATCGGTCCCACCCAAAATGAGGAAGTTACGTCCCTCGTGCTCGAACATGAAGGGGTCGCGCCACTCATAGTACTTTTTGCCGCCGTGGATGGAGTCGCTGAGGATCGGGTTCAGTTCATCGGCCTGCTTCCAGCGCATGAGCTCATCGTCACCGTAAGCGATGAACTGCTCGGCGGAGTCGGTCGGGTTCCGCTCGTGGCCCACGCTTGTATATATTATTGTGGGGATGCCGTCGCCGTTTATTCTGGTGCAGCCCCACCAGATGAAGAATTCGTCCTTTTTTGGATCCGGAAAAACGGAGATAGGCAGATGCTCCCAGTGTATAAGGTCGCGGCTGCGCGCATGGCCCCAGACGTCTATACCGTCCATCCAGTCAGGCTCATCAGGGCTCCATTTGTTCGAAGCGGTTTTGTAGGGCATGCCGCCCCTGTTGCTGTCGCTGTCGGGATTGGCACCGTACATGATGTGGTAATAGCCGTTGTGGTAGACGCTCCCGTTGGGGTCGTCCATCCATTGACCGGCAGAGTGAAAGTGATATTCCGGACGTTTCGGGTCACGCGTGGCGACATGAGTTCCGGCGTATTTCATCTTCCTGTATGCCTCTTCCGGTGTCTGGCTCAGATGGGGAGGGATTGCTTTCATTTCAAGGTCACCAACCTATTTCAGTCTGCTTCACATTATAAAAGCCATTTTCTAAATGTGTAAAAAAGTTTAGTTAAATATTGACTAAATTCTCTAAATTATATATAATTAGCTCAATCATCAGGGGAGTTTGGAGGGAATATTTTGTCTATTACTGCAAAAGAGCTAGCTAAAATACTGGGGATATCTGAAGCGGCGGTGTCTTTAGCTCTCAATAACAAGCCGGGGGTGAGCAAGCAGACGCGCAAGAGGGTGCTTGATGCTTGCGAGCAGTATGGTTACGATTTTTCAAACCGGTCGCTCTACCTCTCAAACAACCAGAACGGTGCGATCTGCCTTGTGCTATACAAGCGCACCGGCGCCGTTGTCAGCGATACGCCCTTCTTTTCCAGCCTCATCGAGGGCGTCGGCAACGTGTGCCGCAGGAACCACTACAAACTCAACATCGTCTACATCTATGAAAACAACGACCTCAGGGAGCAGCTGCTGTCGCTCAACGCATCCGGCAGCGTCGGTATAATCTTCCTGGCGACGGAGCTGCTCGCCTCGTCCGTGCCGGACCTGGCGCTCATCCGCCCGCCCTTCGTCCTGCTCGACGCCTTCTTCGACAGCCAGAGTTATGACTCGATCCTCATAAACAACGTCCAAGGCGCCTACCACGCCACGAATTTCCTCATCTCCCAGTGCCGCTGCCAGCCGGGATACCTGCACTCATCCTTCCCGATCAGCAACTTTGAGGAGCGCGCCAACGGCTTTTATAACTCCATCCGCTACAATGGCATGTCCGCCTCCAAATCCATCGTCCACAAGCTTACCCCGTCCCAGGAGGGGGCATACTCGGACATGAAGGCTATCATCGAGTCCGGCGAGGAGCTGGCAACGGCTTATTTCGCGGACAACGACCTCATCGCCGTCGGCGCCATGCGCGCCCTTATAAGCGCCGGATACAGGATACCGGAGGATATCTCGATCGTCGGCTTCGACGACCTGCCGCTGTGCGAATACGTGACCCCGCCGCTGACGACCATTCATGTGCCGAAGCAGTACATGGGCGAAAAGGCTGCGGAACGTCTGCTGGAGCTCATAAACACCAAGGACCACTACCCAATAAAAATAGAGATAAACACTCAGTTGAAAGAGCGCAGCTCGGTAAGGCTGCGGGGAAGGCAGTGACAAATAAACAGACAGCGCGGCTCCGCCGGATCTGAGGGCGGGGCCGCGCCGGTTTGTGGGGAAGTTTGTCACAGGCCCACAACGGGCGGGGCATTGTTGTGCCTTTTGACGATGACCGGGGAAAACTGATTGCGTTATAATTATCACACATTCGGAAGCAAAGACTACATCTGGAAAGGAAGCTGAAACATGAAAGACTATACGGGCAAAGTTTGCGGCATCACCGGAGCGGCCTGCGGCATCGGCAAGGCCTTCGCGCTCTACGCGGCGGAAAAGGGCATGCGTCTCGCCCTCATCGATATCGACGACCGCGTCGAGGACGTCAGGAAGGAGTGTGAGGCCGCCGGCTCTCCCAAGGCCATTGCCATCAAGGTCGATGTCTCCGAGTACGAGCAGGTCCGCATGAGCGTCAAGCGCATCATGGACGAGTTCGGCCAGATCGACGTCTTCTTCAGCAACGCCGGCGTCGGCGGCGCGGGCACCCTCGGCAACATCCCGCCCCAGGATTGGGACTGGATCACCTCCGTCAACTTCCTCGCCATGGCCTACTACGCCACCGAGATCGTCCCCATCATGAAGAAGCAGGGCACCGAGGCCCACTTCCTGCTGACCGGCTCCATCGGCAGCCTGCAGCCCGGCATGCGCATCCAGTCCGCCTACACCGCCTCCAAGCACGCCGCCCTCAGCCTCGCTGAGAGCATCAGGGACTACGCGGACCACTTCGCCCCCTACATCGGCGTCACGGCCTTCTGCCCCATGTACGTCAACACCGAGATCTACGACAGCGAGCGCTGCCGCCCCGAGCGCTTCAAGAAGCCCTACGACCCCTTCTACGCCACCGCAGACTACAACGACTACAAGGCCAACTTTGAGGAGCGCATCAAGACCACCGGCTTCAACCCCCGCTTTGTCGGCCCGCGCCTCTTCCGCGCCATGGAGGACAACCAGCTCTACGTCCACCCGCACCTGCACACCCACCAGATGATCCGCGACCGCTTCGCCCGCATCGACGCCGACCTGCGCAAGGATGAGGAGCTCGACGCCGAGTTCCGCGCCCTCGAAGGCTACGACGACTGAGAATAGACACGAAAAGGCCCCCGCCTATCGGCGGGGGCCTTTGTCTTTCCTCAGCTCCGGCCCGGCTCCTGGGCGGGCGGGGGAGGGGTGAAGTAGCGGTGCTTCAGGTAGGAGTCCACGTGGAAGGAGTATTGCAGCTTGAACATCAGCGCGCTGTCCGAAAAGTCCAGGCCGTAGAGCTCCGATATCTGCTGTATGCGGTAATTCACCGTGTTCCGGTGCAGGAACATGAGCTCCGCCGTCCGGTTCTTGCTGAAACCCGTCAGAGTGTAGGTCATGAGCGTGTCGTACAGCTGGGTGTTCTTCTCTGCGTCGTATTTCTCCAGCTCCGAGAGCAGGGGGTGCTTGGCATATTCAAGCATGGACTTGTCCTCCACGCCGTCCAGCATGAGGTAAAAGGCGCAGTCCGAGTAGAGGAAAACGCCGCTCACGTTGTTCTGGCGTTTGGCAAAGCCCGCGGTCTGGGCCGCCTGGCGGTAATAGACGGCGAAACGCTCGGGCCGGGTGAACATATTGCTGATGCCCACGAGCACCCCGTTTTCTGCGGCCAGGCGGCGCAGCTGCGACATGAGCTCCTCCGGCACGCTCCCTAAACGGTCGGATTCCAGCAGCGCCACAATGGTCCCCTTCTGGTAGAGCTTGGGCGAGTTCGGCAGGATGGCGGAGACCGCTGGCATCAGCACGTCGTGCAGAAACTCGCTCTCCCGAAAATAGCTGGGCCGCAGGACGGCGGCCAGCATATAGGGCGGGAAGCTCAGGTTCGCCACGCTTATGCGCTGCACCGCCTCCTCCTCGCTCGCGCCCTTTATGAGGTCGGCCAGAATGTTCTGGTGCATGTTGAAGCGGTAACTGCTGTAGCTGCGGCTGCCCAGGAGGCTCGTCAGCAGCCGCTTGGCGATGAGGGACATGAACCTGTCGCTGAACTCCGGGAACTCGCCCTTGTAGTTGCCCATGAAGGCGTAGGCGATGATCTCGCCGTTATAGATGACGCGGATGGTCTTTATGAAAAGCTGCAGCCGGTCGCAGTAGAGGATGAAGGGCTGCGGCGAAATGCTCATGTTGTGCTTTTCGCGGTAGGAGAGGATGTACTCGATGAGGTACTTGTCGAGGTAGCCGACCTCGACGCTGTGCAGCCAGTGCGGGTGGTTCACGCGGAAGGGCTTGGAATAGGCCAGCACCTTGCCGGAGACGTCTATGGCCAGCATTTGGCAGTCGGTGTCCTTCGCGAAGGCGCAGAAGACAGAGGAGAGGTCCTCGTCGGACAGGAGCATGTAGATGAGGTCGGAGTAGAGCTTCTGCTGCTTTATGGAGTTGCCGAAAAGCGAGAGCAGATAGCAGACCGCCTCTGCGGAGGAGGCGTCCGGGATCAGGACCAGGTTGCCGTCACAGGCGCCGAGCCGCGTCTGGGCGGCGGAGGTCGGCTCGCCCACGCAGACCACGTTCATGGGCAGGTTCCCGGCCCCGGCCAGCTGCCCCGGCGTGAACACGCACAGGCAGTCCACCGCGGCGGGCTGCTTTGCAGCGTCATAGAGAGTCACGTCCGAGATCTCGCAGTCCAGCCGTACTTCGCAGCTGCTGCCAGGGTATTTTTCAGTGAGTAATTTTGCCAAAGATGAAAACAGCATATCTGCCAGTCTTCGCCCCTTTCGTCAAAAAGTTTGTCCAACAAACGACCTTTGACATCTAGTATAAACGATTTGTGCAATTTTTCACAACTGCATCATGCACAAAATACCCGGGGGAGATTATTCCCCGTGACAATGCATCGCGCACAACGCGGCCCGGAACGGGGGAAAACCCCGCCGCCCGCGGGGGGATTGTGCACGGCGCATTGTTTTACATGCACGTTTTTCCATTGCTGACATGTACGCGCCCTCCGATTTTATGTAAGATGTATTCAGCAAAGCAGGCGCGGACGGCCCCACTACACCGATGCCCCGACTGCGGAGCGCAGCCACAATAAGCATGAACACGAGGTAATATAATGAAATACGAAAAGCTGTTTGAAAAAGGAAAGATAGGCAGGCTCGAGCTGCGCAACCGGGTGGTCATGACGGCCATGGGCGTGATGCTGGGCGACTGGAACGGATGCGCCACGCCGGAATACGCTCGTTTCTACGAGGAGCGCGCCAGGGGCGGCTGCGGGCTCATCATCCCCGAGTTCACCTCTGTGGACCCCGACAGCGGCCACTGCAACCGCATCCAGCTCGGCATCTATGACGCCAGGCAGATAAGGAGCATGGAGGACATCTGCGACGCGGTACACCGCCACGGCGCCAAGATCTTCGTCCAGCTCCATCACGGCGGCCGCGAGGCGCCCCCGGCCCTCAACGGCGGCAGGCAGGCCATGGCACCCAGTGTCGAGCTCAACAGCGTCATCGGCCGCGACACCATCCTGCCCCGCGAGATGACCGTCGAGGACATCGACCGCCTCGTCGGCCTCTTCGTCCAGGCCGCGGTGAACTCCGAGCTCGCCGGCGCCGACGGCGTCGAGATCCACGGCGCGCACGGCTACCTGCTCCAGCAGTTCATGAGCCCCTACACCAACAAGCGCACGGATGAGTACGGCGGGAGCATGGAGAACCGCTGCCGCTTCATGGTGCGCATACTCAAGGGCATCCGCGAGGCCGTCGGCCCGAACTTCGTTGTCGGCGCACGCATTAACGGCAACGACTTCGTCGAGGGCGGCAACGACCAGGACGCCTGCGTCGAGATCGCCAAGTACCTGGAGCCCTACGTCGATTACTTCAACGTCAGCTGCGGCGTCTATGCCAGCGCGGCCACGATGATAGAGCCCTGCTATTCGCCCGAGGGCTGGCGCAGGCCCTTCGTCGAGGCCATAAAGCACGCGGTGAAGGTCCCCGTCATCGGCGTCAACGCCCTGCGCCACACCGAGGAGGCTGAAAAGCTGCTCGAAGAGGGCGTCTGCGACTTCGTCGGCATGAGCCGCATGCACATAGCCGACCCCTACCTCGTCGCCAAGGCCAAGGCCGGGCGCGAGGACCTCATCCGCAAGTGTCTCAAGTGCATGAACTGCAACAAGAGCGTCGTCGCCGGCCGCAACCTCCACTGTGCCATCAACCCCGTCGCCGGCCGCGAGACCCGCTTCGGCGACGACAAGCTCATAGTAAACGGCGCAGGCAGGCCCGTGGCCATAATCGGCGGCGGCCCCGCCGGCATGCAGGCCGCCCTGCTCATGAAGAAGCGCGGCTTCGCCCCCGTCATCTTCGAGAAGAGCGGAAAGCTCGGCGGCAGCGCCATCCTGGCCTCCAAGGCCCCCTGCAAGCAGATGGCCCAGGAGTTCGTGGACACCCAGGCGGCCGAGATGAAGGAATACGGCATCGAGGTCCACCTGAACACCCCCGCCACCCCCTCCCGCCTCAAGGCCCTTGACCCCTACTGCGTCATCATCGCCTGCGGCGGCGAGCAGATAGTGCCGAAGATCCCCGGCGCGGACGGTGAAAACGTCTATTACATAGAGGACGTCCTGCTCGGGCGCGTGAAGTTCGAGGGCAAGCGCGTCGCCGTCATCGGCGGCGGCCACGTCGGCCTGGAGGTCGCGCACTATCTCTGCGCCGACAACAAGGTCACGGTCGTCGAGATGCAGAAGGAGGTCGGCGCCTCCATCTACCGCACGGCGAAGTACAAGCTGCTCGCCCTGCTGGGCGAGGCCGGCGTTGAGATCCTCACGCAGCACGCCATCGCCGGCGTGAAGGAGGGGGCGGCCGTCCTGAAGAAGATGGACACCGGCGAGGAGGTCGAGATTGCTGCCGACGTCGTCGTCATGGCCCTGGGCAACCGCCCGGACACGGCATACATAGACTCCGTCGCCTCCGTCTGCGAGAAGACCGTCGTCATCGGCGACGCCGTGAGCGCCGGCACCATGGCCGACGCCACCCGCGCAGCCTACGAGAAGTGCTTCTACATCTGATATCATACGCCAAAATACGGACCCGGAAAATTGGCGGGGGACAGGCGACTGTCCCCCGCTTCCTCTTTGTCAGCCGCGCACTAAATGGGCGGCCATTTGAGTATCCGTGACATTGCCGAGAATTTCACACTCTCTTATAATTTGTCGTGTAGTGGGGAAAACCGCGCGGCCTGCTCCAAGTGCAGCGCGAAGAAGAGGAGTGTGTAAGTTCAGAATGAAAAACAACATATTCGACCTTTCCGGCCAGGTAGCCCTGGTGGCCGGCGGCTCTTCCGGCCTCGGATTGCAGTTCGCCCGGGCCATGGCCAACGCGGGCGCGAACGTCGCCCTCGTCGCCCGCCGGATGGACCTGCTGGAGGAGAACGCGAAGGCCATCTCCGCCGAGTTCGGCGTCGAAGTCTACCCGCACAGGATAGACCTGCGCGACTCCGAATCCGTCACGGCCTGCGTCAAGGACGTCGTCGCCCACTTCGGCAAGATCGACATCCTCGTGAACGCCGGCGGCGTCGGCGGCTCCGGCGACCCGGCCCTCATGACTGACGAGCAGTGGTACTACGTCGTGGACACGGACCTCACGGGCCTCTTCCGCCTCTGCAGAGAGGTGGCCAGGCTCTCCATGATACCCAACAACTACGGGCGCATCGTGAACGTCTCCTCCATGCACGGCTTCGTCTCCCGCAAGCACGTCTGGACCGCGCCCTACTGCGCGGCGAAGGGCGGCGTCCACATGATGACCAAGGCCCTGGCCAACGACTGGGGCAAGTACGACATCACCGTCAACTGCATCGCCCCGGGCTACTTCCCGAGCGAGCTCACCGCGCCCTACATCGACTCCGAGGCCTTCACCCAGCTGCACCGCGACCGCTGCCCCAAGGGCCGCCACGGTGAGACCGGCGAGATGGACGGCCTGTGCGTCTACTTCGCCTCCAGGTGCTGCTCCTACACCACGGGCCAGACCGTGGCCGTGGACGGCGGCTGGACCTGCACCTGAGCGCGCGCTCTCAAGAGAAAGGAGATAATATGGCTACCACTCAGAAGCTCCCGAGCCGGACCGGTATACTCGTCCGAGCTCTCATAATACTCTTTGTCGGCGGCATGGTCAACTCCGCCGCGGTGTTCGTGAACCCCCTGGCCGAGCAGTTTGCCTGGTCCACCGAGTCCGTGGCCGGCGTCATCACCTTCATGGCCACGATGCAGACCCCGGGCCACATCCTCAGCGGCTGGATGCTCGGCCGCGTCGGCGCGAAAAAGACCCTCATCATCGGCTGCGTCCTCCTGGGCCTCGCCTTCGTGCTCTCCGGCCTCGTGCCCGCGGGCGCGCCCTGGCTGCTCTATGTGACCTTCAGCGTCTTCCAGGGCCTCGGCGTCGGCTTCACCTACACGGGCGCCACCTACTGCGCCACCGGCTGGTACCCCGATAAGCGCGGCCTCGCCTCCGGCCTGTGCATGGCCCTCAACGGCGGCTCCGCCACCTTCCTCGCGCCCCTGGTCGTCAAGCTCATCGACGTCGCCGGCATCACCGCCGCCCTCTACATAATCGGCGCGGGCGTCATCGTCATCGGCATCGTCTCCGCCATCGGCCTGCGCACCGCCCCCAGCGGCTACATCCCCGAGGGCTGGAAGCAGAAGGCCGCCGACGACGACAGCAAGGTAAAGGCCACCCAGCTCGAAAGCCTCACCCCCGCCCAGGTCATCAAGACCCGCGCCTACTGGCACCTCTTCCTCGGCTACGGCCTGTTCCCGACGCTCTACATCATCTGCTATCCCCGCTTCTCCGTGCTAATCTCCGACGCCGGCTACTCCGTCGCCGCCGCGACCCTCGGCGTCTCGCTCTACAGCATCTCCAACGTCCTGAGCCGCTTCCTCTTCGGCGCGCTCATCGACAAGATAGGCTACCGCAAGGTCTACACCCTCTGCGGCGTGCTCTGCGTCGCCGCCGCCCTGTGCCTGATGTTCGCGAACAGCCTCTTCATGTTCTACGCTGCCTATGTCCTGCTGGCCTTCGGCTTCGGCCCGACCAACAGCTGCCACCCCGTGGCCGTTCAGGAGACCTTCGGCTCCAAGTACGCCGGCGGCATCTTCGGCGTCTGCATGCTGGGCTACATGCTCATCTGCACCATCATCTCCCCCAGGATAAGCTCCGCCCTCGTGGCCTCCACCGGCGATTACACGGCCTCCATGATCTTCGCCATCATCGCCTGCGTGGCCGCCGTCGCCGTCTACACCACCATCCCCATGCCCAAGCGGCGCACCCTCGCCGAGGTCGAGGCCGAGGAGGCCTCCAAGGCCTGAGCCCGAGCTGCTGCTGCGCATAAGAGCGGGAGTGACCGCGCCCCGGGCGCGGTCATTCTCACGTCGCCACACTAATAGATAAGGAGCGTTGCCTGTGGGAATCATCGGCTGCCTGCTAGGTTTTCTCGTCGTCATAATCTTCTGCTACAAAGACTGGTCGGTCTATATCGCCACCATCGTCGGCGCCGCCGTCGTCATGCTCTTCAACTGGCTGCCGTTTGCGGGCACGCTCACCGGCGCATTCGTGGACGGCATGTTCGTCCCAATAAAGAGCTTCTTCTTCATCCTGCTCTTCGGCAACATCCAGGCCAAGATCTACTCCGTCAGCGGCGCGGCCTACGCCATCGCCGACACCATCATGTCCGCCCTCTTAAAGCCCGGAGCGAGCAACACGCGCAAAAACGTCATCGCCATCTCTGTGCTGCTGGTCATCGGCATAGTCCTGTGCATGGGCGGCATCAACGCCAGCGTCTTCATCGTGCTCATGTACCCCATCGCGCTGACGATCTTCGAGCACTGCGACATACCCAAGCGCTTCATCCTGGGTGTGCTCGGCGCGTGCAGCTACACCTTCACGCTGACCATGCCGGGCAGCCCGCAGGTGACGAACGTCGCGGCCATGAGCGCCCTGGGTACGGACGCGGCCGTCGCCCTGGTGCCGGGCCTCGTGGGCGCGGCGGTGGAGATAGCCGTCATCATCGTGCTGATGAACCTGCTCATAAACCGGGCGCGCGCCCGGGGCGAGCACTTCGCCCTGCACCCGCTCGACCCGCACTACGACGAGAATTCACCGCGGCCGCGCTTTCTCGTGGCGCTGCTGCCGCTCATCGTGCTCTTTGTGCTCTTCAACGTGGTGGGGCTGGACATCAACATCTGCATCATCATCAGCACCGCCCTGTCCGTCATCCTGTTCAAGGACCAGCTGCACGGTTCGAGCCTCCGGAACCTGCTGAGCACGGGCGCGTCGGAGTCCATTCACATGTCGATGACGGTGGCGGCCATCTGCGGCTTCGCCGGGGTCGTGACGGAGACGGAGGCCTTCACGCAGATGCTGAACGCCATCATAAGCATAGACATCTCGCCCATGCTGATCTGCGCCATCGTGGTGGCGGTGATGTGCATGCTGACGGGGGGTTCCTCGACGGGGCAGCTCATCTCGCTGCCGCTCATAGCGCCGAAGCTGACGGAGCTGGGCCTGAGCGTGGGAGCCATCCACCGCATCGGCTGTTTTGCGGCGACGACGCTGGACTCGCTGCCGTACTCGGGCGCGATCCTGATGCTGCTGCCGCTGTGCCGGATGAAGCTGCGCGAGGTCTATCCGCCGCTGTTCGTAACGACCGTAGTAGCCACCACCTGCGGCACCGCAGCCGTAATAATCACTTGCGCTCTCTTCCCCGGTCTCACGTGAGGAGGAGAAACCCAAAAAGCCGCGCCAGGGATACGTCCCTGGCGCGGCTATTATTTTTTGCCCTTTGCGGACTTCTCACGGGTTGCTGGGGTCCAGCTTGAATTCATCCGTGGGTATGAAAAGCGTGTTCAGGCTGGTGAGGCTTTCGGTTATAAGGTCGCAGGCGCCCCACTGGAAGCACCACTTGATGTTCACGCCGCGGATTAGGGAGTAGCTCACCCACAGAAGGTCATCGGGCGGGCAGGGATTTGTGGTCTGCCCCTCGGCCTGGGCCAGCTCTGCGAGCTTTATCATCTTGGCGGACAGCTCGTCGTCTATGTAGCTGAAATAGTCCGCGCGGCCCTTCATCGTGCGCGAAATGCAGATGTGGTTCATGATGTCTGAGCCCATCTCTATCTCCGTCAGCAAATAGGCCTTGTAAAACTCCCAGAACTGCTGGAAGTAGGACTTGCACCCATAGAGCGTGGCGATACGCTTCTTTGAGACCATGCTGACATAGTCGCCTATGGCGTCAAACAGCAGGTCTTTGCTCTCAAAGTGATAGTAAAAAGCATTCCGGGAGACTCCCGCCTCGTCGCAGATGTCCTTTACAGACACATGCTCCGTTCCGTTTTCTTTAAATAGGGCGATCGCTTTCTCTATCATCAAGGTTCTGGTGCTCGCTTTTGTGAAAGATGTATACATTACAACTCAATCCTTTGTGCATAATACAGATATCGTCAATATAGATTGACAAATTAACAGCAGATATGTATAACAGTATCTAAGAACAATACACGCGTATTGTTTCACAAGTCTCGGCTCTTATAAAGTAGCACCTCTGTATTATACCGGTCTTTGTCACTTATTAGTATACCGAATTACGGCGGCAGAGTCAAATGCACAGTGAAACAAGTAAGAGCCAAAAGATTAAGGGAGGTTTGTCAAATGAAGGGTTTTGGCATCATCAAGCCAACCGTGAGCGTCGGCTGGGTGGAGAAGGAGGCGCCGAAGGCTGGGCTGTTTGAGGCCGTGCTTGAGCCGGTAGCTCTCTGCCCCTGCACCTCGGACGTGGACACGGCCCAGGAGAATCCGAACATAGCACCGAACAGGATACTCGGACACGAGGGCGTGGGCCGCGTCGTCGAAATCGGCGAGGGCGTCACGGAGCTGCAGGTGGGAGACGTGGTCGCAGTGCCGGCAGTCACGCCCATGTGGAGGAACCTGGATATACAGGACGGCATCCATCAACATTCCGGCGGACCCCTCGGCGGCAGATACCTCTCCTCCCGCTGGGACGGCATGTTCGGCGAGCTCTTCAAGGTGCCTGACGCCGACCTGAACCTTGCCAAGATCCCCGAGGGCGTGAGCCTTGAGGCGGCGGCCCTCGTGGGCGACATGGTCACGACAGGCTTCCATGGCGTGGAGCTTGCAAACGTCAAATACGGCGACAGGGTGGCCGTCATCGGCATCGGCCCGGTCGGACTCATGAGCGTGGCCGGCGCGGCCCTGCGCGGCGCAGCCGAGATCTTCGCCGTCGGCAGCCGCCCCGTGACCCGCCGCCTTGCGAAAGAGTTCGGCGCCGACGATACGGTGGACTACCACGACGCGCCTTTTACCCAGCAGCTCATGGAGCTGACCGGCGGCAAGCAGTTCGACTGCGTCATCATCGCCGGCGGCGAGCCCACCGTCTTCAACGACGCCCTGAGCATTTGCAAATATAACGGCACCGTCGCAAACCTCGCCGGCCACGGCAGGACCCAGACGCTGCTCCCCATCTACACCAACGAATCCCTGACCTTCTGCGCGCACAAGACCGTCACCGGCGGCCTCTGCCCCGGCGGACGCCGCCGGCTGGAGCGGCTCATGGGCATCTGCAAGAGCGGAAGGCTCCAGCCCGAGAAGCTGATAACCCAGGAATTCCACGGCTTCGACGCAATTGAGGACGCATTTGACCTCATGGCGTCCAAGTCCAGAGAGCTCGTCAAGCCCATAATCTATGTCTGAACACACAAAGAGAAAGCAGGAGAACGAAATGAACTACGATGTACTGTTCACGCCCTTCAAAATAGGCAGGATGGAGGTCAAAAACCGCATAGTCATGTCTCCCATGGGCACGCTGATGGCGAATCGCGACGGCACCTTCTCGGAAAACGAGATCGCCTACTACGAGGAGCGCGCCCGCGGCGGCACGGGCATGATAATCTGCGGTCAGGGCTACCTCAACTCCGACTTCGGCCAGGGCGTGCTCGGACATGCCTGGGACCACTACCACGTCGTCCCCGCCGCGCGCGGCCTCACCGAGAGACTGCACGGCTACGGCTGCAAGGCCGTCATGCAGCTTTCCTGCGGCACCGGCCGCAACGCCAACGAGATCCACGGCAAGCTGCCCATCTCCTCTTCCGAGAACACCTGGGTCTGGGACCCCAAGGTCAAGTGCCACGCCCTCACCATCGAGGAGATAGCCGAAATGATGAAGCTCTGGGAGTACAGCGCCGGGCTCGTGCGCGACGCGGGCTTCGACGCCATCGAGGTCCACGCCCACGTCGGCTACCTCGTGGACCAGTTCCTCTCCCCGATCTGGAACAAGCGCACGGACGAGTACGGCGGCTCCCCCGAGAACCGCACCCGCTTCGCCACCGACATCGTGGACGCCATACACAGGGGCGCCGGCAAGGACTTCCCCGTCATCTTCCGCCTCTCCCTCGACCACCGCATCCCCGGCGGCCGCACGCTTGAGGACAGCATCCCCATCCTCAAAGTGCTCGACGAGCACGGCTGCGACGCCTTCAACGTGGACGCCGGCTGCTACGAGACCATCAAGTACGTATATCCCCCGATGTACATGGGCGAGGCTTCGATGGAGTATGTCTGCGAGGGCGCGCGCGCGGCCACCAAGAAGCCCATCCTCAACGCAGGCTCCCACACTCCGGAGAGCGCCGTGCGCATGATCGAGTCCGGCCACGCCGACTTCGCCATTTTCGGCCGTCAGCTCATCGCCGACCCGGAGCTGGGCAACAAGCTGGTCGAGAACCGGCCCGAGGACGTCCGCCCCTGCATGCGCTGCAACGAGGAGTGCATCGGCCGCATCATCCGATACCGCAGCAAGCTCAGCTGCGCCGTGAACCCGGCCACCGGCGACGAAAACGCCATGCGCCTGTACAAGACCGACGAGCCGAAGCACGTCGTCGTCATAGGCGGCGGCCCCGGCGGCATGGAGGCAGCCCGCGCCTGCGCCGTCGAGGGTCACAGGGTCACGCTGTATGAGAAGAACGTCCTCGGCGGCACCCTGAACGCCCCCGCCACGGCTGATTTCAAGCTCCAGATACGCAAGCTCATCGAGTACTACAAGGTGCAGCTCAGGAAGCTCGGCGTCGAGGTCCACGAGCACACGGAGCTTTCCGCCGACGACCCCGTTCTCGCCGACTGCGACTGGATCGTCGTCGCCACCGGCAGCAAGCCGCTCGTCCCGAACATCCCCGGCATCGACGGCGGCAATGTCCTCGGCGTCATCGACGCGCACCTGCACCCGGAACTCGTCACCGGCAAGGAGCTCGTCATCTGCGGCGGCGGCATGTCGGGCTGCGACTTCGCCCTTGAGGCCATGACCGCCCTGGGCCGCAAGGCCACGGTCATCGAGATGCAGGACGACGTAGCCAAGGACGTCATCTACTTCAACAGCTTCGCCCTGAAGGACTGCATGAAGGAGGCCGGCGTCGTCATCCGCACCAAGTGTCGCGTCAAGAGCATCACCCCCGAGGGCGTTGTCGTCACGAACGAGAACGGGGAGGAGGAGCTCATAGCCGGCGACCAGGTCATCAGCGCCTTCGGCCAGGTCTCCGACCGCAGCATGGTCGAGGCCGTAAAGTCCCGCTACTACACCAAGACCATCTCCATAGGCGACTGTGAGAAGCCCGCCAAGTCCGGCGACGCCATCCGCGGCGGCTTCTACGCGGCGCGCACTATCAACGCAGCCATAGTCAAGAGATAACTCAGGCAAGATAATCAGAAAACGAAGGGGGAAGGAAAATGTTTGACCTCACCGGCAAAGTAGCCGTAGTCACCGGGGGCTCCTCAGGCCTCGGCGTGCAGTTCGCGCACGCGCTGGGCCGCCAGGGTGCGAGCGTCGTCGTCATCGCCCGCCGTGAGCACATGCTCAAGAAAGTGGCGGAGGATATCGCCGCCGAGTCCGGCGTCAGGACCGCCTACTACGTCTGCGACGTCACCAAGAGCGCCTCGGTGGCCGAGACCGCCGAAAAGATCGTCCGCGACTTCGGCACCATCGACATCGCCGTAAACTGCGCCGGCGGCGGCAACTGCGGCTGGTCCGTCGAGCTGCCCGATGAGAAGTGGCACGCTACCATGGATGTAAACATCAACGGCCTGTTCTACTGCTGCCGCGAATTCGGCAAGGTAATGGTCAAGAACGGCTACGGGCGCATGATAAACATCTCTTCGATGCTGGGCTCCGTGGGTATGGACGTTGAGTTCGGCATGGGCATCCCGGAGTATGCCGCCTCCAAGGGCGCCGTCAATAACCTCACGAGGCAGCTCGCCGTCGAGTGGGCCGGAAACGGCGTGACCGTCAACGCCATCGCTCCCGGCTTCTTCGCCAGCGAAGTTTCCCCCGTCGGTAATGAGAAGTTTGACAACTTTCTCAAGACAAAATGCCCCATGAAGCGTGAGGGGCACCCCGGCGAATTGGATTCCGTCATCGTTTTCCTTGCGGCTGACGAGAGCCGCTACGTGACCGGCCAGATCGTCGGCGTGGACGGCGGCTGGACCGCCATGTAAAACCGAAAACGGGGCCTGCGGCCCTCACAGGCCGCAGACCCCACCCCGGCAGAGGTATTCTCACAAGGCCGCTGCCGCCCGAAAATGATAATTATTTAACTAACAAATATTCCCTCGGACATTAGGAGGAAATGTCATGGAAAACAAGAAAAGCGCTTTTCACTATGCATGGGTAGTTTTCATAGCGACTGTTGTTATGAACTTCTTTTTCTCTGTGGTGTACAGCTCCTTCAACCTCTATGCCGCAAGCATACTGGAGGCGAACCCTGAAATAAGCCGCACTGCGTATTCTATAGTCCCGACGCTGCACTCCGTTTTTGCAACGGTATTCCTGCTGCTCTATGGCAAGATCGTGCAGAAGCTGGGTTTCCGTCTGGTCATGCTCATCGGCGGCTTAGGCATAGGTATCGGCTATTTCATATACTCGATGGCGACGAACATGGTCATGTTCTACATCGGCGCCATATTTGTCGGCGTGTTCCCGGCCTTCTGCTCGTCCACGACGACCGGCGCTATTGTGAACCGCTGGTTCGGCAAGCTGAACACCACGCTGCTGAGCATTTCGATGGCCATTGGCGGCTTCGGCGGCACGCTGGGCTCCATAATAGTCGGCAAGTGGCTGGGCACCATAGGCTATGTCGCCAGCTTCCGCTATATGGCCATACTCATCGTTGTGGTCATGGTCGTCGTGTTCCTGCTCGTGCGCAACAGCCCGCAGGATAAGAACACCACCATGCTCTGGGCCAGCGGCCAGGACAAGGTGGCCCACTCCCAGGAGGAGAGGGCCGGTTACACCATCAAACAGGCCATGAAGACCTACAACTTCTGGGCCATGGTGGCCTTCTTCGTGCTGTACGCCATAGCTTTCTACGCGGCATATGCCAACGTTTCGCTTTACATGGCCGACCTCGGCTGGGCGCCCGAGCTTTACGGCGCCATCTTCAGCTTTGTCAATACCGCGAACGTCATAGCCATGTTCGTCGGCGGCTACGCCACCGACAAGATGGGCCCGCGCATCACAATCTTCATCCTCTGCGTGCTCTACGCCGTCATCTGCATTATCCTCGGTTTCATGAACCCGAGCGTGGGCATGATGTACCTGGTCTGCTGCCTCATCGGCGTCTGCTGGCTGTTCTGCAAGGTGCTGCACACCCCGCTTGCCCTCTGCTTCGGCAGCCGCGATTCCGCGACCATAATCGCCATCCTCACCGCCGCCGTCACGGTCGGAGCCAGCGTCGGCATCCCTGCGGCCAATGTGGTGTATGACCTGACCGGCTCCTACGCCAGCCTGTTCAAGGCGCTGCTGGTGGTTCTCGTGATCTGCGTGGTGCTTGCGTTCACCGGTATCAAGATGGCCCCGGGACACGACAAGGTCGGCGGCCCCGACGCCCTCAAGGAGAAAAAATAAAAGAGGTTCGATATGGGTTATCTGGCAATAGTAGTTGGGTTTGTTGTCCTGGTAGTCCTGTGCATGATGAATGTTCACGTCATGATATCCGCTTTTGCAGCGGCGTTTGTGGTCACCATTATCGCAGGGCTTCCCATAACGGAGTCGCTTATCACGGTCTTTTTCACGCGCTTCGGCTCAATAGTTGCATCGCTCTTTCCGATGTTCCTTTTCGGGGCCGTGCTGGCGAAGCTTTATACATCGAGCGGCGCGGCAAGCTCCATTGCCGACAGCATCTGCAACGCCATGTTCCGCGGGGCGAAAACGGACAAGGGCAGATACGCCCTGGGATTTCTGACCGTCATAACGGCGTCGGCCATCCTGTGTTACGGTGGTATAAACGCCGCCGTCGCGCTCATCGCCATATATCCCATAGCGATAGGCGTATTTAAGCGGGCCGGCATACCCAAGCGCTTTATAATGGGCGCCATCTGCGGCGGGGCCTTCACCTTTGCGCTCAGCGGTCCCGGCTCGCCTCAGCCGACCAACGTTGTAGGCATGGCCATAGGCACGAGCTCCTACTGCGGGCTTGTGGCAGGCATAGTGGGCATGATAGTGGAGATATGCGTCATGCTGCTGGTTTTCACGCGCATGACTGTGCGTGCAACGGCAAGAGGGGAGACCTTCGTGGCCGGACCGAAGGACGTCTTTGCCGAGGACACCTCCAAGCCAAGATTTTTGGTCTCGCTGATCCCGATCATCGCGCTGCTCATCATCTTCAACGTGCTGGGCGTGGACATCGCGCTGTCGATACTCATAACTAGCATAATCGCGGCTCTGGTCTTCCTGCCGCAGCTGGGCTTTAAGGGCGTGGCGCTCTCCATCAACAACGGGGCGGCCTCATCGCTGGCCCCTGTCGGGGCAATAGCGGGCGTCAACGGCTTTGCCGCGGTCGTCCAGTCGCTGCCGGAATACCAGCAGCTCATAGACGGCATGCTGAGCGCGGACGTGCCCGCGGTCATCCTGCTGGTGGCCTGCGTTGCAGTGATCTGCATGATGACCGGCGGCTCCACGACCGGCGCGCAGATAGCCCTGCCCGCGATCGCGCCGACCCTCACTCAGCTTGGACTGAGCCTCCCGTTTGTACATCGCGTGGGCGTGTTTGCGGCGACTATGCTGGACTCCCTGCCCAACAGCGGCTCGGTCATCATGGCCGTGGGGCTCGCGGACCTTAAGATGAAGGAGGGCTATCCCCCGGTGTTCGTATCCACGGTCCTTGCAACTACCTGCGGCACGGCGGCTGTCGCGCTCGTAATGTCGCTGTTCCCGTCGCTGCCATAATGAAAGGAGCATGAAATGGAATATCTGAATATCAAGGGCCTTACCGTCAAGGCGTCTAATATCAGCTTTGGAACGGCCACCTCCACGCTGGAGGACGAGGAAAAAATACACGAAATGCTGGATTATTATGTGTCGAACGGCGGAAACTACATTGACACGGCCCGCTTTTATGGCCGCGGCAGCGGCATCCAGCACACCGAGGAGCTCCTGGGACGCTGGTTGGCAAAGGGCGACAACCGGAGCAAGGTCATTATCCAGTCGAAGTGCTGCAATCCGTATATGGACCGCAACCTCAACATGTTTGAGGACATGCCGAGGGTGGGCCGGACTTTCATGTACGACGACATACTCTTCAGCCGCGACCATCTCGGGGTCGATTGCATCGACGTCTATCTCATGCACCGGGATAATCCCAAGGTGCCAGTTGAGGAGATCATGGACACCTTTGAGGAATTCCTGCGCAGGGGCTGGATAAAGGCCTACGGAATGAGCAACTGGCGGCTCGACCGTTTTGCCGAGGCCTATGAGTACTGCGAGAGGATGGGATATCAAGGCCCCAGCGTTTACAGCCCGTTCTTCAGCCTGCTGAAGCTGGAAAAGCCCTGGTATTACCGCATCCCGCCCTTTAAAGAGGAGTGGCTGCCCTGGTTCGAGGAGCACCGTGACGTCACGATAGCGGCCTGGTCCGCCCAGGGCCGCGGCTTCTTCGGCAACTACCCGCAGTATGACCCTGACAAGGCCGACGCGGCCACGCGCATTGCGGTTTTCACCGAGGAAAACTTCGCCCGGAAGGAGCGCGCCATCGCCCTTGCGGAAAAGAAGGGCGTCCGCCCGTCCCAGGTGTCGCTGCTCTACGTCCTCAGCCATAAGGCCAATATCGCGGCGATCATAGGTCCCCGGTCTAAACGGGACGTAGACAACGCGATGAACGCCGCGCACGAGAGGCTTTCAGAGGCAGAGATGGAATTTCTGACACTAAAGCGCGACTCCATATAAATACTACGATACCAAAGCCCGCAGGGACTGGACGGGGCGCGACGTATGACTCATCTCGCTGCCGTACTCGGGCGCGATCCTGCTGCTGCCGCTCGGCCGCATGAAGCTGCGCGGGGTCTGCCCGGCGCCGTAATAATGACCTGCGCCCTCTTCCACGGTCTCACGTGAAAAAAGCCGCGCGCCTTTTTGGCGCGCGGCATATTATTTATTGACATTGCTGGGAAATAATGATATGATTACCATGTAAATTGGGGAGAAGGCCTTTTCGGCAGCTCCTTCTGCTAATTGGAGTTGAATGCATTGATTGGCAAGGCGGCAGATAAATACACGGCATCCATGGTTTGAAGTTTTAGGAGTCTTCCCGTGGGTGCGCTGCACCCATGGGCGCTCATATATTAGGCGGCCCTTGGAGTGTGATTCCAAGGGCATTTTTGCGCCCATTTTCAGATGGACAAGGGGGTGAAAGCCAAGGATAAGCAACAATTTAATAGTGGAGTGCAGTGCCTGGAAGCTGAACTGGAAGGAGGAGCTTGTCATGTATAAAGACGTCATACAGACGGCAGAGGACCTCACAGCATCTTACACCGACGATTTCCTCAGCGAGCTCATGCTCTTCATCGACCAGATGGAGCCGCACGATATCTTGGCGGTCATGACGCTCGTCGTGGTATTTTCCCTGCTGGCCTTCAATTACGGGTATAAGTATGGGAAGGACGGCAAGTTTAAGTTCGGACATGTCTCGGTACAGCTCGCGGTGATGATCATCATATGGATTGCCGAATGCCATGTACTTGACGCGGCCGCATGACCTGCGCTGGCTACGCAGGGTCAATGCGGGACAAGCAGGGCCTGCTCAGGCAGGCCCCTGCTTGTCAATTTTTACTACTGTTGTACGCCCGGCTTTGTGTATAAGGCGGGAAATACCCGAAAAGCAGCGTTTGTCTTTACTTTTATTGATATGCTGTGTTAAACTGGGAATGGACGACGTGCGGGCCCAGCCAGCCGTATCGCCGCCGTCCGGCATTCGGAAGTCCATATGGCCCCGTACGGGGTAAGGGCGGGAGGCCGACAGTTCTGTCGGCCTCTTTTTTTACCCAGGCGCGGCGGCTCAGGGGGGGTCCTTGCCTTTGGGGATATAGCGGGCGAGCTCGGGGCGTTTTTGGAGCGGGGCGGGTATAGGGCTACGGCTCCGGCGGGGAGGCGGAGTAGTGGTTCATGTCGGTGAAATACTGGAACTCCAGGCCATCCATGGGCAGCTCCAGCTCCAGCTCCACGGGGCCGAGCGCCTCGCGCAGGGGCTGCAGCATGCCGCCGGTGCAGATGTTGTTGGCGTAGTAGGCGAGGGTGACGTGGGGCGTCAGGGCATAGCCGAGGCGGAAGTGCTCCTCCAGGGCCTCGTACATCCCGTCCAGCCGCCGCCAGCTCTCCCCGTCCGCCGGGGCGAGGCCCAGGACCACGCTGGTGTTCACCATGTTGAACAGGCAGGTGGCGCGCATCCTGAGCGGCGGCCCGCAGCGCCAGCGCTCCAGCAGCGGCTCCACGAGAGTGCGCGCCTCCTCCATGCGGCGCAGGAGCTCCCCCGTCAGCTCAGGGTGGCTCACGAGGTCGTGCAGCGTCATGTGGAAGGTCCCGGGCTCCAGCGGCTGCGCGAGCAGGCGGCCCGCCGCGGAGTATAGCCGCGCCTGCAGCCCCGAGAGCGCCCGGCGCGCCGCCTCCGGCAGCCAAAACACCGCCGTGCAGCCGTAAAAGGGCAGCAGCTCCCCCTCGGGGCCGACTTTGCGCCTCAGGCCGGGCGAGGTGGCGAAATCCTCGCGCGGCAGGCTGTCGTATATATAGTGTTCGAGCAGGTCCAGCATGGCCTTACCTCCCTCGGGCGTTTTTCAGAGCATATCACCCCGAGGAGCGCCGGGCCTCAAGTGTTTTCCGACGGGCCCAGCAGGGCTGAGTATTTCTCCTGCACGGCGCGCAGGAGCTCGGGCGGGGTCTCCGCGACGGGGGAGAACGCGCCGCCCTTCACCATGTCGTAGGGCCGCACGGCGCGGATCAGGGCGCGGCCGGTCCAGACGCGGCCCGCGGCGCGGTCCTCGGGCCGGAGCGTCGGCTCCGCCGCGCTGCTCAGGCACTCGCGCAGGATGTCTATGTCCCGCGCCGGGTCGCTGCGCGTGGAGATGGCCCAGACCACCTCGTCCAGCTTCGTCGGGTCTATGTCCTCGTCCACGACGACGACGTATTTGTTCATGAGCGCGCCGGGCTGGCAGGCCCCGGCCAGGGCCGCGGCCTGGCTCGCGTGGCCGGGGTACTGCTGCTCTATGCTCACCGCGGTGAAGCAGCGGCTGGCGGCGGCGAAGATGGGCTCGGCGCTCCTGATAGACCTCGGTGTTTTCGCCCTTTGCTTCGGCTCCTTCCTGGCGGTAATGTATTTCGCCTTCGGCTTTGACGACATCACCTCGGGGGAGCTGCTGCAGGTGGCGTTCAACCCTCAGGGACTCGACGCCATGGGCGTTTTGGGGTGGATAGTGCTGTCGAGCCTGCTCGCCTTCCTGGCCGTGAACGCCTTCACGCTCTTTGTCTCGTCGCGGCTGAGGAGCTCGCTCGGCGTCGTGGCCATATCCGCAGCCGTCGCGCTCATACCCACAATAATACGCATGTTCATGGCCGGCGGGAGCTTTGGCCACGGCTTTGCCGCGGCGGAGGGCAACCTCCTCAACTGGCTCCGCCTCTGCCTGCCCTCCGGCGGCGTGTCCCTGACCGGTGCGATGATGGACGAGCTGACGGGCCTGCGCTTCCTGTGGATAGGCGATTTCGTCACATGGTCACCCTACGTCATGCTCACCGCCACGGCCGTGCAGATACCTATATGGTTCGCCCTGACCGTGCGCGCCTACCGCCGCCACGGCAGCTGACGGGCTGCACTTTGAATTTAGGGGCTGTTTTTTCGCCCTGCTGGCGGGGGCGTTTTCGTTTTGTTGACAGCGGAGAGGGGCGCAGATATAATTTTGATGTCAAATTTGCTCAATTCGGTAGAGATGGAAGGGAATGGAATTGAAAAAAGCACTGGCTACTGTACTTGTGCTCACCCTGCTGCTGAGCCTTGCGCCGGCTGCCCTGGCCGCCGGAACCGAGGCGGAGGACGCGGCGGATGCGCTTTACGCCCTGGGCCTCTTCCAGGGCGCCGGAACGGACTCTGACGGGGCGCCCGTCTTCGAGCTGGGCCGCGCCATGACGCGCAGCGAAGCGGTGACAATGCTCGTGCGCCTGCTGGGCAGGGAAAACGAGGCCCTGAGCGGGAAATGGGAGACGCCCTTTACCGATGTGCCCGCCTGGGCAGAGCCCTATGTCGGCCTGGCGTATGAAAACGGCCTCACCACCGGCACGGGGGACACCACCTTCAGCAGCGGCGAGCGCGTGACCTCGGCGCAGTACCTCACGTTCATCCTGCGCGCGCTCGGCTATGACGATGCCGCGGGTGATTTCGACTGGGAGCGCGCGTGGGAGCTGACGGACGAACTCGGCGTCACGTCCGGGGAATACGGAGCAGCCAACAACGGCGCCTTCGTGCGCGGGGACGCGGCAATCGTGTCCCTCTCGGCGCTCTCGCAGGAGCTGAAGGGCTCGGACAGCACCTTGCTCGAGAAGATCAGCGCCCAGGACCCGCCGAGCGCGGACTTTGACGCCGTCATGGATGCCGCCTCGGCGGAGCACAAGCAGCTCTTTGAGAGCGGCGAGGTTTTCGACGGCTTTACGGACTACATAGTCAATGACCCGGAGACGACGGATCTGCTCAGCGCAGAGGAGATCGCCGCGCTGGTGGACACCGGGCGCAGCGGCAGCGGAAGCATGAGCCGCGAACAGGCCGCGGCCGACGTTGACCTGTTCTTCCGTGCGGTCGAGGCCGCCTACGGGGCGTATTACTACTTCGGCGCGGAGAACTTCGACGCGGCCAGGGCGGAGGTAATGGCCTGGCTGGATGGGCGCAGCGCCGTGCGCAGCTCCGAACTTGAGCAGAAGCTCTCCGAGACGCTTGACTTCGTGCGCGACGCGCATTTCCAAGCCGGGGACGTCAGGGGCCGGGAGGAGCTCTTCCGCTATGAATATTTCTACTGCCCCGACCAGAGCTGGGCGCAGGATGATGTGGGCTATTACAAGTATATAGGCGGCGAAAAGTGGTATTTCAGCAGCTTTTCAGACAGCAGAGTGCGCATGGAGCCTTCTCTGACGCGCGCGGGCGAGCTGTGCTGGGCGCCGGTGCTCTTCTGCCGTCCGGCCGACATGACAGAGTCCACCGTCACACTCAAAAACGCCGCCGGCGAGACCCGGAGCGAGCGCCTGACCTGGACCGAGAGCGAGCCGTATTCCGAGTCCATGCGCGTGCCGGACTACAATCTGCTGCGCGAAAACGGGATAGTCTATATATCGGAGCGCAACTTTGACCTCTCCTACAAGGAGCTGCTGGACGGCTTTGCAGCCGATGCGGCCAAGGTGCGCGACGCAAAACTGATAATATTCGATATCCGCGCAAACGGAGGGGGCGCCGATGAGTTCGGCAGGAGCTGGGTCGAAAATTTCTGCGGTCAGCAGCCGGAGACCACCGCGGCCTGGAGCACCCGAGTGAGCGCGCTGCGAAACGCCGCCGGCGTCAGGGACGGCTTCGCGCCCGAGGAGGGCACGTCGGGTTTCTATTACCACGTGGCAAACCTGGAGGGACGGCAGCTGCCCAACGACATACCGATAATCGTCCTAGTGGATGACATGTGCGGCTCCTCCGGAGAGAGCATGCTCAACTTCCTGCGCGAGCTGGACAACGTGCTGGTGGTGGGCAGCAACTCCAGCGGCTATCAGATCTGCGGGAATGTTATGAGCTTCCGCCTGCCCCGCTCGGGCATATACTTCAGCTTCGGCGCCTCGTTCGGGCTCAGCTTCACAACTGAAAATGTGGACTTCAAGGGCTACGAGCCGGACGTGTGGTGCGACCCGGCCCATGCCCTGGATGCGGCGCTGAATCTGATACTGCACTACGGCCTCGCTGACCTGGACACCTGGCAGGCGTTCAGGAGCGCGGTCTACGCGGTGACCTGACGGAGCTGTCGGCGGCCCGGAACCATAATATAAGTTAAGTTGACAAAAGCGCCATAGGGTGCAGCTCAAAGCTGTGCCCTATGGCGCTTGGAGTTTTTCGCAGACTTCCGCCCGGGTATTCGCGCTTCGCCGGGAGCTTTCCCGTGCGCTTCGTGAAACGGGCGCCGGTCTAGTCTTCTTTTTCCTCTTCCTTGTAATGCCCCAGCCAGAGCCGGACGGCCGAGACTGCAATGGCTATCTCGGCTATGCCCATGACGGCCATCAAGGCGATGAACAGCGCCAGGGACACTCCGGCCTCGCCTGAGGTGTAATTCCTATACATCGAAAACATCAGGTACGGCAGGTACAGTATCGCCAGCAGGCGGATCAGCATGCCGCTGCGGACTGAGCGCTTTCCCCTTTTCATACGCCGTCGAGCTCCGCGGCGGAGGGGATGGACGGGGCCGCACCGGGCCGCGACACGGCTATGGAGGACGCCCGCGCCGCGCGCAGCAGCGACTCCTCTATGCTCCTGCCGGTCATCCAGCCCTCGAGGAAGAAGCCCGTGAACGTGTCGCCGGCCGCCGTGGTGTCCACCGCCTTGGTCGGCACGGCGCTCTGATAGCGCCGGACGGCGGCGTCCGAATACCAGGCGCCGTCCGCGCCCAGGGTAAGTATCACGGCCGACTTCGGGTGCGCCGAGGCGAACCAGTCGAGTATCGCCTCCGGCGCCGTGGCCGGCAGCCCGCTTATCTGCGCGCCCTCGATCTCGTTCACCAGGAACAGGTCCACCTTGCCGAGCTCGCACTCAAGCACTGCGGCGTCAAAGGGCGAGGGGTTGAGCACCACGCGCATCCCGCGCGCGTGGGCGGCGTCGATGATCTCGCCGAGGCGGTTCACCTCGTTTTGCAGCAGCACCATGTCGCCCTCGCCGAAGCCCGAGAGCGCCTCGGCTATGTACTCCGGCGTGACGCGGCGGTTGGTGCCGCCGTAGACGATTATGCAGTTCTGGCCCCTGGCGTCCACCTGGATGACGGTGTGCCCCGGGAGGCTGTCCTCGCGCCTTATGAGCGAGGTGTCCACGCCGTTTTCCCTCAGCGTGTCGATGAGCAGCTCGCCGCCCGTGCCGCAGATTCCCGCGTGCCAGACCGGCAGCCCCGCCTTCGCCATGGCCACGGACTGGTTGAGCCCCTTGCCGCCCGCGAAGGTCTCGCGGCCCGTGGAGAATATCGTCTCGCCCGGGCCGACGATGTGGTCCAGGGAATAGACGTAGTCGATGTTCATTGAGCCAAAGCACAGCGCTTTCATGCCCGCTCCCTTCTCCAGCCTCAGAAAATGCAGCCGGCGGTCAGAATAACGTTGGGATACGGCGTGAACTCGCCCGTGCGGATGACGAATTTCAGCTCCGCGGAGCGCCTTTTGAGCTCCGTGTGCGGTATCTTCTCGCAGGGCAGTCCGGCCAGCTTCTCCTGCATATAGCTCAGCAGCTCCGGGTTGTGCTCGTCGATCTCCTCCGCGAGCGTATAGCTCTCGACGCAGGTCTCCGCGAGCACGGCGTCCATGACCTGCCTGAAGCTCGGCACGCCGCCCACAAGGGCGAGATCGACTATCTCGACCCCCTTGGGGATGGGCATGCCGGCGTCGGCTATCATGAACTCATCCTTGTGTCCCAGCGCGGTTATGAGGCCCATGAGCTGGGCATTGAGTATCCCTGTCTTCTTCATATCACTTCGCCTCGTTCTTCACGCGCAGGGCCATCTTGGCCTGCAGGTTGCGCTGATACTGGTCGATGACGACGGCGAGGATGATGACGGCGCCCTTGATGACGTTCTGCCAGAACTCGGTGACGCCGCACATGGCCATGCCGTCGTTGAGCACGCCGATGACGAAGGCGCCGACGAAGGTTCCGCCGATGGTGCCTATGCCGCCGGCCATGGAGGTGCCGCCGAGGACGGAGGCCGCGATGGCGTTCATCTCCCAGCCGTCGCCGCCGGCGGGGTGCGCCGCCATGAGCTGGGCGGTGTTGATGATGCCGACCAGCGCGGCGCAGGCGCCGGAGAGCATGTAGACGTAGATCTTCACCCTGTCGGGCTTTATGCCGCTCATCCTCGCGGCGCGCTCGTTGCCGCCGACGGCGTAGACGTGCCAGCCGAAGGTGGTCTTGCGCAGGATTATGGCCGTGATGACCGAGAGGATGATGAGCAGTATCGCGCCCACGGGTATGCCCATGATGGAGGAGCCCATGAACTTGAAGCCGGTGTTGCCGAGGCCCTCATAGCCGGCCAGCGAGGAGAAGGTCCGGCCAGTGGAGATGATGTTCGCAAAGCCGCGGCAGATGTACATGGTGCCCAGCGTGGCTATGAAGGGCGCGACGCGCAGCTTGGTTATCACCGCGCCGTTCACCCAGCCTATCGCGCAGCCGAGCAGGATGACGATGAGGATGACCATCGGCACGCTGAAATACAGCGTGTAGCCGCCGACGGTCAGGCCCTTCTGGATGAGGTAGCCGCCTATCATGCCGCCCAGGCCGACCACGCTGCCCACGGAAAGGTCGATGCCGCCCGTGATGATGACATAGGTCATGGCCGGGGAATTCGACGCGGTCAGCCAGGTGGGGCTCGTCTTCGCGTTGGAGACCTGCTTCCGCTGCACGGTCTGCCCCATAAGCGGCAAGCTGGGCGAAAAGCTCGGACGCAAGCAGCTGCTCATAGGCGCGCTCATCGTCTACACCGCCGCCTACGCCGTCGCAGCTTTCGCTACAAACTTCACCGTCATACTCGTCACCCGCTGCCTCGCGGGCGCGGCCTGGGCCTGCTGGATGGTGAACAGCTTCCTGCTCTTCTGCGACCTCTTCGGCCAGAGCGAGGGCCCCAAGTACTCCGGCATCGCCCAGACCGTCGGCACCGTCTCAATACTCATCGCCGCGCCGGTGACCGGGCTCCCTGTTCTGCGCGCTCATGCTAGTGCCGTTCTGCCTCGCCATGTCGCTGGGCAGCCTCAAGGGCTGGACGAGCCCACTCATGCTCGTCTTCTACGCGCTCACCGCCGTCGGCCTCGTCGGCCTTGTCGCTGCGGAAAAGCGGGCCGATGACCCCATACTGCCCGTGCGCCTGCTCAAAAACCGCTATTACCTCGCCATATTTGTCACGAGCTTCTGCTTCTGCATGGCTACCACTGCCGGACAGTACGTCCCCACCTATCTCATGGAGGCCTGCGGGGTGAGCAGTACCCTCTCCGGCCTCGTTTCCACGCCGGGCAGCGTTGTCTGCGCCATACTCACTGTTTTCCTCGGCGGCTATGCGGCCAAGCACGGCAGGTACCGCGGCATGACCGTCTGGTGGTGCCTGCTGAGCCTCGCCTCCGGCGTGCTCATGCTCTTCGTCGGCACCCCGGCCACGGACGGCTTCGCCTTCCTGTTCTGCATGGCTGCCATCTTCCCCATGGGCGTCGGCCAGGCCATGCAGCAGATCGTCCCCTATACCTATCCGATGAAAGTGCTGGAGCCGAAAGACCTCGCGGCGGGCTCCGCCTTCATGACCTTCTCCGGTATCTTCTCCGGCGCCGTGTCGAGCGGCATCTTCTCCGCGCTCATGAACTCCTCGGGCGGCATGGTGACGATGTTCCGCTTCCCCATCGCGATGTTCGTCGTGATGGCGATCTTCGGCATCTTCCTCTTCCGCGACATCAAGAGCGGCGAGACCCTCTGAGAAAGGAATTTTTGATATGAAAGGCAAAATGAAAGCCATCGTTTACCACGGACAGAACGACCTGCGCCTCGAGGAGCTGGATATCCCCGAGATAGGCCCCAAGGACGTGCTGCTCAAGACAAAATACGCCTCCATCTGCGGCAGCGACCTGCACGCCGTCCGCCGCGGCCCGAAGTGGGCCAAGGCCGAAAAGCAGATCTTCGGCCACGAGTTCGCCGCCGAGATCGCCGAGGTCGGCTCCGAGATCACCCGCTACAAGGTCGGAGACCGCGTTTTCGGCGTCAACATGGCCTTCTGCGGCGAGTGCTGGTACTGCCGGCATCAGGACTACGCCCACTGCACCGGTGTGGGCGACCACTACACCGGCCAGGGCATACCCGGCGCCTGCGCGCAGTATTTCAAGTTCACCGACCCCGAGAGCGAGTACGCCTTCGCGCCCTACCTGAACTCCCTCATGCCCATTCCCGACGAGATGACGGACGAGCAGTGCGCCATGATGGAGCCCTTCGGCGTGGGCCTCGGCGCGGTGAACAAGGCCGGGGTCAAGGAGGGCGACACCGTCGTCATCCTCGGAACGGGCATCATAGGCATCAGCTCGCTCCAGTGGTGCAAGGCCCGCGGGGCCAGGGTCATCGTCGTCGGCCGCGGCCGCCACCGCCTGGACATCGCCCAAAAATGCGGCGCCGACCACGTGGTCAGCACCCTGGACGGCGACTGCTACGAGCAGGTGGCCGCCCTCACCGAGGAGACCGGCTGGTACTGGGGCAAGGAGACCACAACCGTGGACGCCGTCATCGACTGCGCTGGCTACCCCGGCAGCCTCAACGACGCGCTGAAGATAGTGAAGCCCGGCGGCGCCGTCTGCCTTGCGGCGCTGTACGAGGACCCGTCCCCGGTGAACCCGCAGTACATCGTGAACAAGGAGCCGAAGATCCTCGGCACCTGCGACAACGACCTGCTGGGCGCCATGAAGGGTATCCTCGCCGGCACCGTCTCCGTCGAGCCCCTCCTCGACGGCATCGCGGGCATCGAGGACTTCCAGGAGGCCTTCGACCGCCAGATGAACGGAACAGCGGAGAAGATACTCATCGACATGACGCGCTGAATTTGCTGAACAGTAAATAGTTGCTAAACAAAAGGGACTCCCGGCCGAGAGGCCGGGAGTCCCTGCGCCAATTTCGGGCTGCGCAGCCGCGCCGCTCAGGCGGCCGACAAAGCCCATTCCAGTCAGCTCCGTGTCAGGATTTGCCGACGACACGATGTAAGACGAATTCGCCCATATATAGCCGGTCCGAAGAACGGAGGCAGAACTGTCCTAAGCGCTCAAACAGCTCCTCGTACAGTCCGGCGTCCAACAGCGGCAGCGACGCGCGCCAGAATTCCGGGGACTCCGCCCGGCAATAGTCGTACCTTTGCAGAAGGAGGCTCAGCCTGCGGGCAAAGTTCGGAGATCAACTCATCAGAGTTCGTATACCCGGACGCGCACAGCTCGCCCTGATGCGCAGGGCACATGAAGAGCTCGGGCAGATCCCGCTCTCTTCGTCGGGTATGCCCTGGACCACCGCGGTGTAGTGCTTGGCCTTGGCGCTGCCGGTCTCTTTATCGAGCACGATTTATTGATATCCCAGCACGCCTCCTTGTAAGGGAGCCCGTGGCGGAAGCTTTTATCGAGTATCGGCTGCAATTTCAGCTCAGGCCCTTCCATGCTTATGTTCAGCTTGTCGCCGAAGCGATGTTTATGGATGGAGAGATAACTCTCAAAATGGTGCAGTTCTTTTCCCGGGGCGACAGCCTCGTCCGTAAAGCTCAGGCTGTAACGCAGTATGTCTCCAAGCGAGGTCGTGACGGAATGGAAATGGCCCCAAACGCCGGAAGTCTGCCGCTGAGTTCGGGCTTTCGCGTTTTGATGCGGTATTTTTTCTCACGAAAACTCCTTCAACAGGGCCTCGCGGTCTTCGTCCAGGGCGTGGCACCTAGCGTAGTTGTTCACTACGCCCTGGCTTCCGAAATAAAGCGGGAACTGACTTACATATATCGTCCTGCCCGACGCCTCCTCGCCGTCATAGGTGTGCTCGACGAAGTAGCCGTTGGCGAGGTTGTGCTCGATTTGCTCTGGAAGGGTGTACCTGTCGCAAAAATGCCCGTTTATGCAGGCCGGGATATTGCCGAGCCTCAGCTTTGCGAGCAGCTCTTCGCCGGTCTGCAAAAGCGCGCTGTCAATGCACCGCTGTACTATCCGGCGGCAGTTTTCCGGGTCATTTACCGCCGTGCGCGTGTTGTAGCGGGGGTCGTCGTGCAGGTCCTGAAGGCCGAAGGCCTCGCAGAAGGCGTCCCAGCGCTTTTCATACTCGTTGACGAACAGTTGGACATACTTGCCGTCTTTGGTGCGATAGGCCTGGCCCATGGGACTCTGGGTCCAGCGGCTCCTGGGCCAGGGATCATAGTACTGCGTGCCTATGGCGCAGTTCTGCGATACCCAGCCGCCGACGCCGTACAGGGAGGTCATCACATAGTCGCCGCGCCCCGTCTTTTCCCTCTGGTAGAGCGCGGTCATGATCCCAATGTCCAGATAGCCGCCCGTGGTGAAGTCGCCCATGCCCGTGATGGGGCAGATGCCCCCGTCGGGAGTGAGCATGTTGTCCGTGAGCATGCCGTTGATGCCGAAGAACGCCACAGCGTCCAGCCCCGGCAGCGAGCTCAGAGGCCCGCTGCGGCCGTATGCGGTGCCGTGCGCGTATATGAGCCTCGGATACCTGTCCTTTATCGCTTCATAGTCCAGCCCCAGCCGTTCCAGCCCGCCCTGCCGGACGCTCGTCAGGAAAACGTCCGCTTTGGCCAGCATGTTGTGGAGCAGCTGCAGCTCCTGCGGGTCCTTCAAATCCAGAGTGATGCATTCCTTGCCGCCGTTCGACACGTCATGTATGGGATTCTCGTCCTTGGTATAGGGAACGCCGCAGGTCCTTGCAAAATAGCGGGTGGAGTCTCCGGCCGGCGGCTGCTCGACCTTTATGACCCTCGCGCCCTGCGAGCGCAGATATGCCCCGGCGGACGGGCCGACCCAATAGGTGGCCAGCTCGATGACGAGCAGCCCTTCAAGCGGTTTTTGCATGGCGGTTCCTCCTGTCTCAGCCGTTTTCATGGTTCCTTATGAGATAATACACGATATGCACCGTCGCGCACAGCTCGCCCCCGGCGTCCTTCACGGGTATGTCGAGCGGGTAGCGGCCGCGGCCTTTTTCCTCGATATACGCTATCTTTTCGCGCGCGGTGTCCTCGTCCATCGAGAGGTCTATAACGAGGTCGCGAGCGGCGGGCCTGACGTAGTCGATGCTGCAGCTCTTTATTATCGGCGTGTACCGGCCGGCGTAGGTGCACTTTATGAGCGTGGCGCCGCTGGCCTCTGCAAAGACGAAATAGCTCCCGGCATAGACGATGCCGACGTGATTCATATGCATGTAGTTGGCCGGAAGCCTTGTCACCACGTGCCGCTCCTCCACGGTCACGGGCTGTATTCCTGCCATATTCATATAGTTTATCTTGCTGTGATTGAGGCTTTCCGCCGCGGCCTCGAAGAACGCGCTGTCCATTGCTTCCATATGAAGTCTCCTTTCCTGCTCTCTCCTAAAAAAGACCCCCAGCAGCCGACGTTAAATCTTCTGCTGGGAGTCGTGCCGATCTTGACCTGTCTGGCGCGGGAGCGCGCCGTCAGTCTTTCTTAATGCGGTCTCCCCCCATGCCGGCCATCTGCACGGCGGTGAGCCCGGGGATCGCCATGGAGAACACGTCGTTCACATAGGTGTAGTCCCAGTAGCCCATGCGGCCGAGGGGCTTTATCTTCAGGAAGTCGATTTTGCCCTCGGGCGTGAGCACGTCGTCGGCAATGTGGACCTCCACGACTTTGGCGATGACCATATCGATGACGCCCTTCTTGCTGCTGCTCGGGAAGTGGATTGTCTGGAGGTATTTGCACTCGAACTGGATGGGGGACTCCGCGACGCGCTTGGCGGGGATCTGTATGGAGTCAGCCTTGGTGAGGCCGGCGGCGGCCCACTCGTCAAGGTCGTGCTTGGGGATGGCGGTGATGTTCATCTGGTCCTTCAGAGCGTAGGGTACCATGTTGTAGACGAAGCAGCCGGTCTCCTCAATGTTGTTGAGGGTGTCCTTGCGGAACGCCTCCTCCTCGGAGCCGCCCAGCTGGAAGGCAACCATGACCATCGGCGGGTTGTAGCTCAGGTTGTTGAACTGGCTGAACGGGGCGAGGTTGTCCACGCCGTCGGCGCTGACGGTGGATATCCAGGCGATGGGACGGGGGCCTACGCAGGCCTTGAAGGGGTCGGCTTTGAGGCCGTGGTTGTTGAGCTCGGTGTTATAATGCATGGTTCGATCTCCTTTTTTGATTTTTATAGCCCGGGTCCTTCCGCTCAGCAGAGTCCGGTCAGCTTCCAGATGGGCAGATTGATGAGCGCCGCGACGATCACGAGAGCGCTGTATACGAAGGTCAGCTTCTGGATCTTGTTGAACTCCACAAGCCCGTTGACGGAGCCGAGGCCGGCCATGAGCGTGGCGTTGTAGGCGCCGAAGGGCCAGCACTGCACGCCCATGTAGCCGATGAAGACCACGACGAGAGTGTTCATGCCGAGGGCGTTGCCCAGGCCGGCAAAGAGCGCGTAGATGAGCGCGCCGGAGGTGAACATCGAGGCCACGCCCCAGCGCAGCGCGAACACGACGACGCCGATGGCGATTATCAGCAGGACCTGGTTGGAAGCGACGGGGCCGAGCACAGGGGCCAGAACGGCGGTGAGCCAGTCGGGGATGCCGTAGGTGCCCATGAGCGTGGCGAGCGTGGAGATGGAGGCGATAAGGGTGATGATGGTCCAGGGTATGCGCGCGCCGAAGTCCGCGGGCTTGAAGATGCCGAAGCCGCTCATGAGGATGAGGCCGATGACGGACCAGATGGTCACGGAGATGCCCGTCAGATCCGCGGTGAGCCAGCCGGCGACCATGATGACGAGGATGATGAGGCTCAGCTTCTCGTCGCGGCTCATGGGGCCGAGCTCCTTGAGCTTTTCCTTGACGAAGCCGGCCGGCAGGGGCTGGTACTCCTTCGGCTGGAAGAGTATGCGCAGGATGAAGAAACCGCCGACGGCGAACACGAGCAGATAGGGCCAGAAGTACTTGAGCCAGGACCAGAAGTTCAGCATGGCTATGGTCTGCTCGTCCAGGTAGGCCATCATAGTCCCGACGTAGACGCAGCCGGTGAAGAAGAAGTTGCCGAGTATGCCGGAAGACCAGTAGGAGGCCATGAACAGGCCCGTCGCGCCCTTGCTGTTCTTTTCAAATCCGAAGGCTTCGGCCGCGGGAATGGAGAGCGGGGACATCAGAGCCGCCTTGGCGGTGATGGAGGGCATCATGGGGCTCACGATAATGCCGGCGGCGTACAGAGCCAGCATCTGACCGGTGTATGTGCCGGGGAAGAGCTGCATGATGACATAGGCGATCCTCCTCAGCACGCCTGTCTTGTTGAGCATCGCGCCGACGCCGAAGGCGCCGACGAGCAGCCAGGTGGTAGTGCCGGCGAAGGGACTGAAGGCGGTCGTGAAGTCACAGAGTTTCAGCAGGACCGCGAGGACCAGGAAGGTGATGCCGGTCATGAAGTCGGGCATTACGCCGCCTATCATCCAGCAGATAAACCAAACGAGCAGGCCGAGATAATGCATGCTCTCGACCGTGAGCTCCGCCGGGGGCGCCATGAAGCCGATGATCAGGCCGAGAACAACGCCCAGGATACCGAACACGAGCTTTCTTACAGGGACCTTTTTCACTGTTTTTCCTCCTATTTTGCTCTCTTTTCTGCAAACGATCTGAGCTGCGGCTCAGATGTTTTCAAAGGTGGCCTTTTCCTTGAGCGACTCGGGACTCATCCAGCCGTAGCTGCCGGGGACGGGCGCCTTTTTCATGCTGCCGGTGGACATCTCGAACACTTCGGTGATGCTGGTGTAGTCGGCATAGCCGAGCCTGGACAGCGGGCGGAGCTTTATGATGTCCAGCTTCCCGTTGGGCAGGATATAGCTCTCGTCGATGTGCATGCGCACGACGCGGCCTATAACTATATCGGAGTGGCACAGCGGGGTAGAGCCCGGCAGGCGGATGGTCGTGACATATTCGCATTCGAGCTGTATGGGCGACTCTGCCACGCGCTTGGCCTTTACGACCTCCGAGTCAAGCTTGGTGAGCCCGGCCTCCACGAACTCGTCCACCTCCGGCCCGGAGGGCTTCGAGCTTATGTTCATGGCGTCGCGCAAATCGTAAGTAACGAGGTTGTGGACGAAGCAGCCGGTGTTTTCCGCGTTTACGACGGAGTCCTTGCGGCTGCCGTCGGACTTCGGGTGGCCGCAGAACATGACGTATGGGGGGTCGAAGCCCACATTGCTGAACTGGCTGTACGGAGCAAGGTTGTCCACGCCGTCAACGCTGACGGTGGATACCCAGCAGATCGGCCTGGGCACGGCTATGGATTTGAAGGGGTTCATGCCCTTCATCTCGGAAAAATCGCTGTGCAGGGGGTCAAAATGCAGCATACTCAACACTCCTTAAATTTATATTTTCAATTGAATTCGTGTTTTGACTTCCGGAGCGCTCAGCCTCTGAGGCTTTCAAGCTCGGATATTAGCGCTGGCAGGAAGGTCCTGAGGTCCTCCGTCACCCCGTAGTCGGCTATATCGAATATGGCGGCGTCGGGGTCCGTGTTTATCGCGATTATCGTGCCCGACTTGTCCATGCCTGCGCTGTGCTGGATGGCTCCGGATATGCCGCAGGCGATGTAGAGCTTGGGCTGTACGGTCACGCCGGACTGGCCTATCTGCAGCTCCGGCGCGGCCCAGCCGGCGTCTATGGCCGCCCTCGACGCGCCGACGGCGGCGCCCAGCGTCTCGGCCAGCTTCGTCACCAGGGCAAAGCCCTCGGCGTCCCGGCAGCCGTATCCGCCGGCCACGACTATCTCGGCTTCGCGCAATCCGGAGGCGCTGACCTCTTTAGAAATGCGCTCGATAAGCTCCGTACGGATGCCCTGCCGCGGGAAGCGTATCTCCTCCCGAAACACCCGGCCCTCCGGGCTCACAGGGGCCTGCGGGTCCTCGCCTATGCTGAATACGCCGGGCCTCACCGTGGCCATTTGCGGCATTTTCTCGGGGCAAATGATCGTGGCTATCATCTGTCCGCCGTAGGCGGGCATTTTCCACCCGATGCAGCCGTATTCCTCGCTGAAAACTATGTCCGTCACATCCGCCGTCAGCCCGGTCCCGAGCCTTGCGGCGACCCTGGGGGCAAGGCCGCGGCCGCTTTCCGTTGCGCCTATGCACAGGGCGGCGGGGGAGTGCCTGAGCGAAAGCTCCGTCAGGGCGTGGGTATATGCGTCCACGCTGTAGGTGGCGTATTCCTCTCCCGAGATCACATACACGGCGTCGGCCCCGCAGCGGAGAGCCCTGTTTATGCTCTCCCCGGGAGCCTCGCCTCCGATGAGTACGGCGCAGGCGCTTCCGCCATAGCGCCCGGCCATCTGCCGGGCGGGACCGAGCATTTCGAGCCCCACGTCCAGCAGCTTCCCGTCGTGCTGCTCCAAATATACAAAGACGTCCTTATTTCCCATGCTTTTACCTCACATAAGGCCCCGGAGCAGGCGCTTCGCCAGCTCGGACGCCTTCTCATACACGCTGCCGCCCTCGATGAACTCCGCCTTGGACTGCCTGGGCGGGACATAGGTCTCCACCGTCCTGGTGGGCGAGCCGTCGAGGCCTATTACCTCTGCCCTCACTTCCGGAAGGTCAGCGAGACCGAGGGTCTCTACGCACTTGGCGCGGTTGGCGGCCATTACGCCGCTTATGGTCGCATACCTGAGCGCATACGGCGTGCTGCCCACCGTGAGCAGCGCCGGAAGTCGGGCGCGCATCCGCAGCAGCGCGTCCCCGCCGTCTGTAATGGCGCACACGCTGTCCCCCTGCAGCTCGGGTTTGCCGCAGACTCCGGTGAGCTGCGCGGCGCCGAGCTGCTCGGCCAGCTCAGCCCCCACCTGGGCGGTGTCCCCGTCCGAGGACTGTTTTCCGCACAGGATGAGGTCGAACTTCCCGTTAAGCTCCTCATCCCTGCGGATGGCCTTCGCAAGAATGTGGGCTGTAGCATATGTATCCGAGCCCGCGAATGCGGCGTCGCAGAGCAGACAGGCCCTTTCCGCGCCCAGGGCCAGGCACTCCTTGAGCACCCTTGCAGCCTGCGGCGGGCCCATGGAAAATGCCGTTATGGAGGCACCGTTCTCCTCGCGGAGACGGAGGGCGAGCTCCAGGGCATAGCGGTCGCACTCGTTCATGACCGCCGGCGCCTTGTCTCTCCTGAGCCTTTTGGTCTGCCTGTCTATCTGCACATCCGAGGCGGCGGGCACCTGTTTTACACAAATCGCTATTCGCATATCCTCAACCTCTCCTGCCGCTGAGCTTGTGTTCTTTCAGCAGCGAGTTAAAAATCACGATCCTCTGTATCTGATTCGTGCCTTCGAAGATCTGGTACACCTTGGCGTCGCGCATCAGTTTTTCCACCGGGAAGTCCCTCATATAGCCGTAGCCCCCGAATATCTGCACGGCGTCTGTGACGACGCTTTGGAGCGTGTCTGTAGAGAACAGCTTTGCCATGGATGACAACTTGCTGACCTCCGCTGTCTCGCCGCGGTCTATGAGCTCGGCCACGCGCAGGCCGAATTCACGGGAGACCTCGATTTTTGTCGCCATGTCGGCGAGCATGAACTGTATGGACTGGTTCTTGTATATGGGCTGACCGAAGGTGCATCTCTCCTGGGCGTAGCGCATGGCGTGCTCGAAGGCGGCCCTCATTATCCCGACGGCCGACGAGCAGGTCCCCGCCCGGCCCTGGTTGAGGGTCTCCATGGCTATCTTGAAGCCCGCGCCCTCTCCGCCTATCACGTTCTCGGCCGGCACCCTCACGTCGTGCATGATCACGTCCGCAGTGTTGGAGAGCCGGATGCCCATCTTGTCCTCGTGCTTTCCGACGGTCAGCCCCTCGGAGTCGCGGTCCACCATGAACATTGTCAGGCCCCTGGCGCCCTTGCCCGCGTCGGTGACGGCCAGCACCGTGTAGATGTTTGCCAGGGCTCCGTTCGTGATAAAGCACTTGTGGCCGTTGAGTATATACTCATCTCCCGAGCGCCTGGCTGTCGTCTTCAGCGCCCCGGCGTCGGAGCCGGCGTCGGGCTCGGTCACGGCGAAGGCGGTGAAGCCGTCGTTCAGCAGCACCTCGGCAAAGCGCCTTCGCTGGCGCTCCGTCCCCGCGATGAGAAGCGGCTTGAACCCGAGGCCGTTGGCACCGAGACTGAGGGAAAAGCCCGCGTCTCCCCAGGACAGCTCTTCGCGTATAAGGCAGGAGGTCACCTTCGACACGCCCGTCCCGCCGTATTCTGCCGGCAGGTCCAGGCAGTTGAGCTGCATCCTGCAGGCCTTTTTGTAGAGCTCCATCGGAAATTCGCCCAGCTCGTCATACTTTTTTGAGATCGGCCTTATTTCCTTCTCGGCAAAGGTGTGGACCAGCGCCTGGATCTCTTTCTGCTCTTCTGTAAAAATCATCTCTTGCCTCCAGTCGGACAGTTATCAATCGCTTTTGATATTGAGGGGCCCCGCAGGGGCATCGGCGGCCTCGGCGTTGATCGCGGGCTTGAATTTGCCCTCTTTTTTCAATATCTCGTAGGAGATGAGCACCCTCAGCCTCATGTCCGCGTCGTCCAGGTCCAGCTGAAGCTGGTCGAGGATCTTATTTATGCGATATACGACGCCGTTCCTGTGCATGTTCAGCCTCCGGGCGGTTATCGCGATGTTTCTCTCCGCCCTCAGGTATTCATAGAGCACCGTCATGTTGTCGTATTCATTGTGCTTTCCGTCGTTGAGCCGGAGCAGCTGACTTACGCAGACGGAGTCCAGGTCCATTACCTTTTCGTACTCCGACAGGATGTCTGCCAAATACCATCTTGAATAGAAATACACCAGCTCGTCTGCGTCAGCCAGCCCGGCCGCGGAGGAGAAAGCGCGCTCGGCCTGCTGATATGCAGTAAAAAAGCCATCCATGCTGCTGAAGCCGAGGCTTATGCCTATCTTGGAGCCGGTCACCTGGAGGCTCTTGGTAAAAGCTCGCCAGTTGTCCTCCAGGCTGCTGCGCTCTTTAACTGAGTAGTAGTTCCAGTCGCCGAAAACAATTATGACCTTGGTGTGAAATTTGAATATTCCAAAGTTCCGTATTGAGCAGTAGTTGCGCAGCTGTTTTGCTATATTTGCGGCCCGGCTCTCGTTGCCGCTGTTGCTTTGTATCACGCCGACGCGGTAATAGATGTTGTAAGGCAGCCCAAGGCGCATGCATCTGTCATGCAAAAGAGTCTCATTGTTCTGATTCGCGGCGTTGAGCAGGTCAGCCACCAGCTGCTCGTCAGATGTCACCTCGGCGGAACTCCTGGGAATGGTGCGGATCACTGACTCAATGCAGTCGGTGAGCTGCTTGAACATGAGATAGTCAAACTCGGTGGGGGAGCCGCTCAAAAAATAGCAGGTCACAAACTCTGTCGCAAAGCCGGCCCGCTGATATGAGCGCAGCAGCATGCTCTTTCCGCTCACGGTCATGTCGGCAGTGTATCTCATGGGCTTTACCGTGCGCTGCCAGTCCTCAAAGTAGCCGCGGCTGGCTATCATGTCCACGTCCTTTTTGCTGTAAAACCCCTGCTCGAGTATGCTGTTGAGATATCCGTCATCCACGCTGTTTTTGGTGGCGTGGATGATGTTATAGGCCATGTCGGTCATGATTATCAGGCAGTCCGGGAAAAACTCCTTTGCGACCTCGAATATGCCTTCCAGACCGCCGGCCGAAATAATGGAGTCCTGAAGCGCGTCGGTAAATCTGGAGCCCGCATTGAACAATGCAAGCAGCGAGTTGAGCGCATCGGTCGTGCTGCAGTCGTTCCTCAGCAGAATGACGTTTCTGATGCCAGGATTGAGCTCATATTGTTCCCGCGTCATCAGGAAGCAAACGCCATCTGCCGATCCTTTGAGATCTACAGACTTCACGGATTCCGGCCAGATATATAAGATATCGGACTTCAGCTCATTTTCGCCGTTCACAAGAGAACGAACCCCGCTGAAGCTGAGCTCTGCATCTTCCGCAAGATTTACGCCTGCAATCCAGCTGCCGAGATGCTCTGTTATCGCCTTGTCAGTAATTTTCACTATTGTTCTCCAGTCTCTGTGCGGCTTTCAGCCTTTGTGTGAGGGCTTGTCAGTCTTTTTGCTCAAATTCTTTTCTGATGGCGTCGCCGTCCTGATTCAGGCTGTGGCAGGGCTCATAGCTGTTGACGACCCCCTGGCTTTCAAAATACAGCGGGAACTGGTTCACATATATCGTGCGCCCGCTCGCCCCATTTCCGTCGTACGTATGCTCCACAAGATACCCGTTTTCCAAATTGTGTTTGATCTGCTCGGGAACGGTGTATTTGTCACTGAATTTGCCGAGAACCACGCTAGGTATGCCGCCGGCCCTCAGGCTGGCGAGCAGTTCGTCCGAGGTCTTAAGCGCCGCGGAAGCGTGGCAGCGCTCCGCCAGCAGCCGGCAGTTGTCCGGGTCGTTTATCGCTATGCGCGTATTGACCCGGCTGTCGCCGCGCAGGTCCTGTATACCGAAGGCGTCAACAAACACGTCCCAGAATTTCTCGTATTCGTTTACGAACAGCTGAACATACCTGCCGTCGCTGCAGAGGTAGGCCTGGGACATCGGGCTCTGAGTCCACTTAGTCCGGGGCCAGGGGTTGTGATACTGGGTGCCGATAGAGCAGTTGGAGGATACCCAGCCGCCCACTCCGTAGAGCGAAGTCATCACATAATCTCCGCGGCCGGTGCGCTCCCGGTTGTAGAGCGCGGTGAGGATGCCGATGTCCAAAAAACCGCCCGTTGTAAAATCTCCCATTCCGGTGACGGGACAGGTTATGCCGCCCTCCACCATAAGGTTGTCTGAAAGCATCCCGTTTATCCCGAAAAAGGATATGGCATCGAGCCCGGGCAGGCTGCTCATTGGACCTTCCTTGCCCCAGCCGGTCACGTGAGCCATGATCAGCCGCGGATATCTGTCCTTCAAATTCTCATAGGTCAACCCTAGCTTTTTCAGCCCCTGCATCCGCGTGCTGGTTATAAATATATCCGCCCGGGCAAGCAGCCGGTGAAACACTGCCATGTCGTCTTCCCGCTTGAGGTCCAGAGAAATACACTCTTTCCCGCCGTTGCTCAAATCGTGTATAGGGTTTTCATTGTCCAGATAGGGAGCGCCGCAGGTCCTTCCAAAATAGCGCACGGAGTCCCCGTTCGGCGGGGCCTCGACCTTGATCACTCTCGCTCCCTGCGTGCGCAGGTACCTGCCTGCGCTTGTGGCGGCCCAGTATGTCGTGAGTTCTATCACCAACAAATCTTCAAAAGGCTTTTTAGCGTTCATACAGTCTGCACTGAGTCCTTTCTTATGCTTTATATCTTATAAATCGTCCATATTACTCCGCAATCCGTGCATTTTGCGCGTCTTTACGTTAATTATTTATCATATTCGCGCTTGGCGTGTAAAGCGCATTGTGCACAATTTGTACACGAACAATTTACTGTTTTACTGTGCACAGTGAACTTTCCTGCTGGAGGCCATTCGTGTTTAAATGTTGTTGTTAAATGTGCGACATATGGCACGCAGGCCCGTTTTTTCAGCCTTTAACAGGCCGCAGAGCAGGAAAGGAAATCTTCTGATGTATGTAAGGAAAGACTTTCACAAGAGCACCGGCTTCATACAGATCATGGATGATGCCCTGGCCCGCCATCCCGACCTTGAAGCGATCGTTTACGGCGGCTGGCGAATGACCTACAGGGAGTTCGGCAGCTGCATAAACCGGGCGGCGCATATGCTTCTCGCGCTCGGCCTCGGCAAGGGCAGCCCGGCGGCGATAATAAGCCGCAACTGTCCCGAGTTTCTCATCCTGGAGTTTGCTCTCTATAAGATAGGAGCGGTACCGGTCAAAATCAACTGGAGGCTGAGCCCGCGCGAGATGATCGGGCAGCTGGACGCCAGCGGCGCCGGCCACGCGTTCCTGCGCGCGGAGCGTGAGGACTGGGGCAGAGAGCTCGTCGGACACTATGGCGGCAGCCTCAGATTCTTCGACCTGAGCGGGGACAGGAGGGAAAACTCCTCGTTCATGCAGGCTATCGCCGGATACCCGGACGAGGAGCTGAGCGTGGAGCTGGAAGACTCGGACCCGGCCTGCCACATACACACGAGCGGCACTACCGGCATGGCCAAGACGGTCGTATATACTCACGGCTCCATCCTGGACAAGATATCCGCCGTCAAGGAGCTGTACGGCTATTGCGAGGGCGACAGGCTCCAATTTGTATCCCAGCTTTTTCACTCCGCAGCCATCGGCGCGTGGCTTTGCTTCTGCACCTCCGGCACGCTCGTGCTCATGAGCTCGTTTTCCACGGACAAGTACATGGCAAGTCTCGAGCACGAGCGTATAAACGCCATCAGCGTCATTCCCACGATACTCAAATGGATACTCGATGAGCTCGACAAAAAGGATTATGATTTGAGCGCCCTGAGGGTCATACGCTATTCCACCTGCCCGGTGCCACAGCCGCTGCTGGAGCGGGCGCTAGACAGGTTCCACTGCGAGTTTTATCAGTCCTACGGCATGACGGAAATGGGCAGCATGGTGACCATCCTTCCTCCCGAGGACCATATTCGCGGCGGATCGGCCCACCTTGCCACGGTCGGCAGGCCGATCCCGGGAACGGAGCTCGCCATCATGGGCGAGGATGGGAAACTCTGCGCCCCCGGCGAAACCGGGGAGATACTCATCAAGGGTCCTGGCGTTATGCAGGGATACTTCGGCCAGCCCGTTCTGACGGAAAGCCGGCTGAAAAACGGCTGGTACCACAGCGGGGATATGGGCTCCCTGGGCGAGGACGGCTATCTGACGCTCTCCGGGCGCATAGACGACCTGATCATCTCCGGAGGAGAGAACATCTATCCTCTTGAAATATCCAACGTCCTCATGGAGCTCGGGGACGTCACCGAGTGCTGTGCCTTCGGCGTCCCGGACGAGGTGTGGGGAGAGCACGTGAAGGCCTGCGTGGTGTTGGCGCCGGGCAGCAGGCTCACGGTCGAGGAGCTGTTCCGTTACTGCCAGCAGCACATGCCGCATTTCAAGGCCCCGAAGGAGATAGAAATACTGCCGGCTCTGCCGAAAAACGCCTCCGGAAAAGTGCTGATCCAGCCGCTCAGAGCGGGCACCTGGCCCGGGGACGCAAAAGTCAAAAACTCAATTGCATAACGGAGGAGAACAGAATGAAGACAAAACTCACAGAGATGTTCGGCATCGAATATCCCATCGTACAGAGCGGGATGCAGTGGCTGGCCGTGCCCCAGCTGGCGTCGGCGGTCTGCAACGCAGGCGGCATAGGCACGATAAACGTGACCTGCTGGCCCACCATCGATGAGTTCGCGGACGCCCTGGACGAGATGAACGAGCTGACCGGGGGGAAGCCTTTCATAGTGAACATTTCCCTGGCGCCCACCCAGCGCCTCGACGCGGAGGAGATCCGCAGGACGATAAGGCTCTGCGGAGAAAAGCACGTCGCGGCCATCGAGACCTCTGCCGACGACCCCAGGGAGTTTATCGCCGACATAAAGGGCGCCGGCATGCGGCACCTGCACAAATGCCCGAACTACAAGGTCTCCATGAGCATGGAGCGCAAGGGACTGGACGGCGTGATAATAGCCGGCTATGAGGTAGGCGGCCACCCCTCGGCCGACGGCGTCGGCACTTTCGTCATTGCCCGCAGATGCGCTGCCGATATGAGCATACCCGTTATCGCCGCAGGCGGCGTCGCGGACGGCCATGGCCTTGCGGCCGCCCTTGCGCTGGGGGCTTCCGGCGTGGCCATGGGCACGCGTTTTGTAAACACCACCGAGTGCCCCATACACCACAATCACCAGCAGTGGATAATCGACCATACGGAGAAGGACACCGTTCTGGCCCAGAAGACCATAGGCTCCATGATGCGCATAACGAAGAACAACGCGGCCCTGCTCGCGAATGAGATAGAGGCACGCGGACTGTCCCTGGGCTACGACGCCGCGCGCATACTCAAGGAGCAGCTGCCTGTCATCAGCGGACAGAAGACAAAAGCTGCGTTTATAAACGGGGACGTGGGCAGCGCCACCTTCTGCACCGGCATGGACATGGGCCTCATCCACGACGTCGTCCCGGTAAAGGAGCTGCTCGACCGTATGGTCAGGGAGGCCGGCGAGGTCATCGAGAACATCCGCGGCATGTTTTGAGTCGGAACAGCAGGTGATACATGATGAATGTTGGACTGAAAACGGCTGTAACCGAACTTCTGGGCATTGAGTACCCCATAATCCAGGGCTGCATGCAGTGGATAGCCCGCGCCCCGCTGGCGGGCGCCGTCTCCGCGGCCGGCGGCCTGGGCATGCTGTCCTCTTCGACCTTCAGGGACAAGGACGCGCTGAGGGCCGAGATACGGGCCGTAAAGGCGATCACCGACAAGCCCTTTGCGGTGAATCTGACCCTCATGCCCTCCCTTGTCGCCCCGGACTACATGGGCTACATACAGGTGTGCATAGAGGAGGGCGTACGCATAATAGAAACCGCGGGCAGGCCGCCCAAGGACGACATGGTCTCCGCGATCAAAGGGGCGGGGATAACCCTCATTCACAAGTGCACGACCGTAAAACACGCGTTGAAGGCGCAGTCCATAGGCGCGGACATGGTGGTGGCCGACGGCTGCGAGTGCGCCGGGCACCCGGGCGAGAACGACATCACCACAATGGTGCTGACTCCGGCCTGCGTGAAGGCCCTGGACATACCCGTCATAGCCGCAGGCGGCATAGGCACTGGCCGACAGATGGCCGCGGCGCTCATGCTCGGCGCGGGGGGCGTCTATCTGGGAACGCGCTTCCTCGAATCGGAAGAGTGCCCGGTGCTGCCTTCGGTAAAGGATTTCCTGGCCGAAAAGGCAACGGAGATGGACACCTGCATCCTGCTCAGGAGCTTCAAGAACTCCACGAGGATGTACAACAGCACCGTGGCCAGGCGCGTCCTAGCCGCGGAAAAGGAGGGCTGCGAGTTTGCCCGGGTGCAGAGCGACGTCGCCGGCTCGACCGCCTGCAGGATGTTCTTTGAGAACGGGGACGTGGACGGGACCGGCGTGATATGCCTCGGTGAGACGATCGGGCTCATTGACAAAGTGCTGCCATGCCGGGAAATAATCACCTCCATGGTCGAAGATTGTAAAAAGGCCATATCTGAGTTTCAATTTTGATAGAAGCAGCAACGCACAGCCGCATGGATAGCGGCTGTGCGTTGTTTTATGCCCGAAATCTCAAACCTGCGTTTTGGCCAAGTCAAACCGGGTTTTGAGCATTTCACTCAAGCCGCCCGGTGAGAAACTCAGTTATGCAGCGTTCTGCTGAGCTGACAAAAGCAGCGCTTTCGTTGCAGAGTCAGCGGAATTGAGCTATACTATATAAGCATAACATACGTATCCAGCTCAAAATGTGCAGAACATAATTATAATTGGCATCTGATAATCCGAGGTATTCTAATGAACCTGAGAAAAATGCAATATTTTGTAGACGCGGTAGAACTGGAAAATTTCTCTATGGTTGCGAAGAAAAACTATATATCGCAAACTGCTATCAGCCAACAGATCATGGCCATCGAGAATGAAGTAGGCACCCAGCTGTTTGAAAGGCTCAATACAGGGGTAAAGGTCAATGCCCAGGGTAAGCTGCTTTATGCATTTTGCTGCAGCACACTTAAAGAATACGAAAAAACAGTTGAGTCAATAAGAAGCATGGTGAGCGGAGGGAAAAAGACACTTTTAGTCGCCATTACTCAAGTCGGAGGGCAAATTGTTCCCGACATTCTTACAGCGTTTCTTAAGAAATACCCGGATATCAGCGTAAATGTAAAATGTCTGGCCATAAATGAAATGGCTGAGCAAGTTAAAGATGGAAACGTAGATTTCGCCATTGGCCCCATATATGATTTTATTGACAGTGATGCAGTTGACACTGAGATACTGTATTCAGAAGCAACGGGGATAATAGTGGCCAAGAATAGCTCGCTGTTTAAAATGCCCAAGATAACCTTTGGAGATCTTAGACATGAAACGGTCATAATGCTTTCAAAGGGCGGGGGGCTAAAAAGTCGCGAGCATCTGCTTGAGAAGTTTAAAGAGAACTCGTATTTGCCCAAAAAAGTTATAGATGTTCCTGATATGAAGGCACAGGCTGTCTTGGTGTCCGCCAATGTAGGAATCGCTTTCGTGGCCGAAAACGCGAACATCGACGCTGAAAACAACGCCTTTAAACTAATAGACGGTTTCCATGACGAGCTAGATATAGTGCTCGCCTGGAGAAAAGACAACACAGACAAGACAGTCCAGAATTTTCTAAAATGCTGTCTCGGTTGAATAGATGAGTCTTAAAAAATAAAACACTGCGGCGAACACTTATATCGGCTCGCCGTTATTCTTGTTTTACTTTTTTGTGAGAAGTGGGTACTATATTATCAAGTGTTAATATATTAACAAAAACGACCAAAAGGAGGCTGAGAAATTGAGAAGAGATGCTAAGACACTTAGCCCGTTTGTCATGCTGATCACGGTACTGTCAGTCGGCTTGCAGGACATTTCGGCTGGGGCGGTCTCGCCTGCCATATCTGCCATTTGTCAGTCATATCCGAGTGTATCAATAGGCATGATTCAGATGATCGTCACTTTGCCGACGTTGGCGATATGCATCATGGCTCCCGTATATGGCTGGTTGAGTAATCGGATTCAGCCGCGAAGACTTATTATCTATGGCTTGCTGCTGTTCTGTATTGGCGGTTCTCTTCCGGTTTTTCTGAACAATCTGCCGCTCATAATGATTTGCAGAGTAGCACTGGGCGTAGGGACAGGCATCACGCTTCCTGCGGCGCTTGCCATTATTCCTGTGTTCTATGAAGGGAAAAAGAGGGACAAGCTCATAGGATTCAATCAGGCGGTCGGAAGCATTGGTTGCATTTTCATGCAGCAAATAGGGGGCTACTTTGCCGACATAGACTGGCACCTCAGCTTTCTCGCGTATCTAATGGGGCTTTTTTCTCTGGTGCTCGTTCTGCTGTTCCTGCCAGACATCCCTATGGAAAAAGTACTCAAAACGGCAGATAAGGACAGAAAATCAATATTCTCCTGTGTTTCGACCAAAATATACGGCCTTGCCGGGGTGTTGTTCGTCGCAATGATATTTGCCTGCATACCCACGACGAACTTGTCGCTCATGATTGAGGGCGAAGGCATTGGCACTGCCACAAATACAGGCACAGCCATGGCCGTATATTCCGTTGGGACCATGCTTGGCTCGGCGGCTTTCGGATATATGAAAAAAGCCGTTGGGATCTATGTCCTTCCGCTTTCGTACTTTTTCAACGGGGCAGGGTTTTTTGGAGTCGCCATGAGTCACTCCCTGATGGCTGTCATCATGTTTTTGATGCTTGCAGGATTCGGCACCGGCGCTTTGCTGTGCGCCTATCTTGCCCGCGCGGAGGAACTGTCAAGGTTGGCGTATGTGGCGTTTTCCGTATCCATGATGGCGGCGGCCAATGGATTGGGCAATTTTATCCACCCAACATTCGTATCGCTTTGCGATTCGCTCTTCGGGGGGGTGTACGGCAGAGGAGCAATAAAGGCCTCCGGCGTCTCTCTGGCGGCGATGGGAATGATACTGCTCATAATCTATTTGGTCACGGCAAAAAACAGGCTGAATGAAAAACTGCTGGATTAGTTAGGAGATAAGCTATGGAAAACAAGAAAACAAACTACGGCTGGGTCATAGTTGCATTGTTTTGCCTCATTGTGTTTTCAACTCAGTATCTGCAATACCAGATGGCCCCTGTTGCCGGGCGCCTTATGGAGAGGCTGAACATAACGGAGCAGCAGTACTCAACGGTATTCAACGCGGGGACCTGGCCCGCCATCGCGTTCAGCATAATCCTCGGCATAATTACCGACCGCTTTGGGCTCAAGAAGACGGTTATCGTCTGTATGATTCTTGCAGCCGTGGGCGGCATGTGGCACGCGTTTGCCAACAGCTATTCTACAATGTACATAGCAATAATGCTGGTGGGTTTCGGCGTTACCTCAACTAATGTGACCTGCGGCAAGTGCTTTGGAACCTGGCTGAGTCCTGCGGCGTTTTCCATTGCCATGGGCGTGTTTATGAGCGTTCCGGTAATCGCACAGTTTATAGCGCAGTCTACCACGGCCGGTTTTGAATCCCTCGACACAGCTTTCCTGCTTTCCGGCGCGCTCACCGTTGTTGCGCTCGTTCTATGGATTATATTTGGAAAGGAAAACAAGAATGTCGCCGGCGGTTCGAAGCAGGAGCTGCCCTCGATAGGGGAAACCGCAAAGGCGGTGTTTACAAACAAGTACATGTGGCTCATTGCGATAGGCCTCATGCTGTGCCTGGGTGGACAGGTGTGCAGCAATGCTTTCCTCGCCCTTGCGCTCCAGAGCAAGGGCATCAGCGAGCAGAGCGCGGGCATAGCCTCGTCCATAGTGCCGCTGGGCTCTCTGTTCGGCTCGCTTTTCATGCCCATGCTGGCGACGAAGGTCGGGCGCAATAAGCCCTTCCTCCTGGTGTTCGCCGCGGTTTGCGCGGTGGGTTATGCTTTCGGCTGGCAGCTTGAGGGCGCGGCCGCCTACGCCGCCTTCTTTATTACCGGACTGTGCGCCTCGGCCATGATGCCCTTTTTCTTTGCCATGCCTGTGCAGATAAAGGAGATCGGCCCCAAGTACGCGGGGACCGCAACTGGCCTTATATCCACAATTGAGCTGCTTGGCCCCACCCTGCTGCCGTCCTACGTACTGGTGCCACTTTGCACAGGCGAAACCGGCGTGGACTTTGTGAAGTTCTTCTTCGGCATAGGCATTATCTTTGTGATACTCTTCGTTATCACTGCACTGCTTCCCGAGACCGGCATTAAAGCGGCCGGAAAGAAATCCTGAGAATGAGAGGTAACGAAATGTTTAATCCAGACCAGTACAAGAACGTTTTTCAGCCGATTAAAATCAGAAACTTGGTGCTAAAAAACCGGCTGCAGTTTTCTCCCCATGTCAATCCCATGACAACGCATGACGGCTGCGTGACCGACAACTACGTTGACTACCTGGACATGCAGGCCGCCACAGGCGTCGGGCTCGTGACTATTGGCGCGACTTCGGTTGATCATGACACGGGCGAGGACTTTGCCGGTGAGCTGGATATCACGGATGACCACAAGATGATAGATTTGGCCCGCCTGCCTGAAGTTGTACATGCGCACGGCGCCAAGCTCTCCATAGAGCTGGTACACGCCGGCAGGGGCGCCAACCCAACGCTTTTGCGCCAGCCGGACGCCATCGCCCCGTCTGTGTTCCCAACGACCTGGGGTTCCAGACATATAAGGGAAATGACCCAGCGGGACATGGACGTTGTCATTGAGCACTACAAGGATGTTGTAAAGCGGCTCAAGGCCGTGGGCTTTGACATGGTCATGATCCACGCCGCGCACGGCAATCTGCTTGCGCAGTTCCTTTCACCCAAGACGAATACCAGACACGACTGGTACGGGGGCAGCTTCGAAAACCGCATGAGGTTTCCGCTTGATGTGCTGCGCGCTGTCAGAGAGGCTGCGGGCGACATGCCTGTTGAGATGCGCATAAGCGGTGAGGAGATCGTCCCGGGCGGGATGAAGATAGATGAGACCATTGAATTCATAAAGCACGCCCAGAATTATATAGACCTCGTCCACGTCTCAGGCGGATGGGTCGTCGAGCCCTTGACCATGTACACTACCATGCCTCCGTATTTCTCTCCGCACAACCTTTTCGTAAAGTATGCCGAAGCAGTCAAGAACTGCCCGGATATACATATACCGGTCACTACGGTGGGACGTATTTCTTCCGTGGAGGAAGCGGACAAAATTATCGGGGAAGGCAAGGCCGATATCGTCGCCATGGCAAGGGCATATCTTGCCGATCCTGAAATCGTAAAGAAAACTTACAGGGGAGAGGCGGACAAGGTGCGCCCTTGCCTGGGTTGTTGGAACTGTGCCGGCTCGTCCCACCACATACGCTGTGCCGTCAATCCTCAAATGGGAAGAACGGGCAACTATAAGAATATACTTCCGGCGCTCAAACCCAAGAAGATCGTTATCGTTGGCGGCGGCGTTGCGGGCATGACGGCCGCTCAGATCTGTACCCAAAGAGGCCACAAGGTCGTGCTTTTCGAAGCGTCGGGATCGCTCGGAGGACACCTGCCCTACATTGACAAGCTGCCCTTCAAGGGAGATATGCGCAGGTATGAGGAATGGATGATTCGCACGACTATGGAATGTGGCGCCGATATTCGCCTGAATACCCTTGCTACGGCGAAAGAGGTGCTTGCAGAGGAGCCTGATGCTCTGTTCATAGCCACAGGTTCCGAGCTCATAACGCCGCCCATTCCGGGCATAGATGGTCCGAACGTGGCAAATGTAATAGACACCGACACAGGCAAGGCAAAGACCGGCCAGAAGGTAGTGGTCTGCGGCGGCGGTTCCAGCGGCTGCGAGTGTGCGCTCGCCCTGGCTATGGAGGGCAAAGATGTCACTATCGTGGACATGCTTCCTGTGGAACAATTTGGAAAAGGTATGGCGGAGATCTCGCTCTGGATGATGCAGTCGAAGTTTATACCTGAATACGACATCAAGCTTGTTGGAGACTGCAAGGTCGTGGCCATAAGCGAAAAAGGCGTTGAGGTAGAGGATCGAAACTGGAATCACCGTTTCCTCGAGGCAGATACCGTGGTAGCAGCCTTCGGCCTCAAGTCGAACACCGCTTACATTGAAGAGCTCAAGCGCACCATCCCGGAGGTTTACGTTATAGGTGACGCTGACCACGTTGAGGACATGGCGAGCGCAAACCACATGGCATACAACTATGCCGTAAGAGTATAAGAAATGGAGGAACAATAAATGCCGTTCATTACACCGCCTATCGAAAGCATGAAAGACGCCTTTTCCGTCAAAGGATATAATGTTGTCGTCACCGGAGGCTACAGCGGAATAGGCCTCGGTATTTGCACCGCTTACGCCCAGGCAGGGGCCAACGTGGCCATTCTCGGCAGGAATATAAAAAAGGGACAGAAGACAGCGGATGAACTGAGCGTCTACGGCACAAAGTGCATCGCCGTCACCTGCGACGTGTCTGACCTCAACAGCGTCAAGGCTGCCAAGGACGCCGTGTTTTCTGAATTCGACCACATAGACGTTTTGGTCAACTGCGCCGGAATTGCTTGCACAACCCACTTCCTTGAGGATGAAGACCTCAAAGAGTGGTATAAGGTCATAAACACTGATCTTCACGGCGTGGCTAATATGACCTATGTCTTTGCAAAGCCCATGGTCGAGTACGGCAAGGGCGGCAGCATCATAAACATATCCTCCATAGGCGGTCAGCGTGTCAGCGATGCCTTGACGCATCCAAATCCGCCGTATTATGCCGCAAAAGCCGGTCTTGACAATTTTATGCGCTTCCTTGCAATAGAGTTTGGAAGCTATGGAATAAGGGTAAACAACATTGCCCCAGGACCGTTCCACTCTGAGCTTGACGCTCAGATGGACCCGGTAATGTACGAGAACGCCACTAAAAATATGCCGATGCACAGATTTGGTGAGACGATAGAGCTTGGCGCTCACTGCATATACCTTTCCTCGCCTGCCGGCGCACAAATAACCGGCACCGTCCAAGTACACGATGGCGGCCTGATGCAAGTCGTGTGATTTGGGGTTTTAAAACATTCATCTGCTCAGGCAGGCTAACGTATGACAGTTATCCGTAATATTTGAGGTTTAAAAAGGAGTGACGCCGCATCGGCAGCGTCACTCCTTTTTGTATCAGCTGATAAAACCATAATAGATAATCTCGTGATGCGGCTTTAAGCTGAGGCTGCTGACATCAATATCAAATATCTATAGCTTTTCAACAAAACTAAAGATTTCAGAAAATAAAATGCTTTTTAGTGAGATGTTCCCCTGCCGGCTTTGAGGGATATATTTTCTGCGGGCAGTTTACCTCCTTTGGCGAGCCGGCTGCGACGGCGGAGAAGATACGGCGCTTTGCTCGCGCGGCTTGAGTCATGAGCTGCCGCATGTCGCCGCCGTGCGTTTTGACGCGCTGGTGTACGGCACCGGGCCGAGCGGTCTGGTGGGCATGACCTGCAAAAGGCGCGCGAGGATCCGGCAATAAAGACCGGGGCCACGGCAGACAGCTGGATATGAAAACCGCCAAATACCTGAACGAGACTTGGGACAGCCGGCACCAGGCGCGTCTGTGCGGACTTGGAGCGCCGCGGCGCGAAATGGGGCTTTAAAAATATTTCCCGCCGCCAATCATTTTCTGCTGCTCGTGCGTTATACTCGGTGAGAGGACGCTCTCGGCGGGAGGTGGTATTTTGACGCGGGAAGACGAGCTGTTCAGGCGGCTGCGCGGGGGTGACGGGGCGGCGTTGGAGGAGCTTATAATCGACGCCTATCCGGCCATACTCCGATACTGTCTGTGGCACACGCCGGACAGGCAGACGGCGGAGGATGCGGCGCAGGAGACCTTCCTGAAGGCGGTAAGGCACCTCGACGCCTATGCGCACCGGGGAAAGTTCAGGGCGTATCTGTACAAGATCGCGGCAAATACCTGCACCGACCTGCGGCGGCGAAACGGCCGCCCCGAGCCCCTGGGGCCGGAGGAGTACATTGAGCCCGGCTTTGAACAAGTCGAGGCGGAGCTCAGCCTCATGCAGCTCGTCTCCGCGCTGCCGGAAAAGCAGCGGGAGGTGGTCGTGCTCCGCTACGTCCACGAGCTGAAGCTCCGGGAGATCGCCGAGGTCCTGGACGAGCCGCTCCGCACCGTGCAGTCCCGGCTGCACTCGGCGCTGAAGGCCCTCAAAAAATCGCTGTGAAAGGAGCCGCAAATGAGCAGAAAACTTGAACGCAGACTGAGAGCCGAGCTCGGCTCGATACCATCTCCGGCCCCGCGCGCGGAGCACCTGGCCGAGACGGCGGCCCTCAGCCTCGCCGCATGGCGCTCGCGCAGGCCGCTGCGGAGAATCGGCGTTCCCGAAATGGTCGTAAGCCAGCTCCGCTTCATTGCGGCTCCCATATGGGCCCTGCAGGCCGTGATCGTGCTCTGCATGTGCCTTCTGCTGCATCTGGCCTCCGCCGCGGAGGACTTCGAGGCCGACGGCCCGGCTCTGCTCAGCATGGCCTCCGTCTTTGTCGCCATGAGCGTGCTGCCCTTCCACGGGCGCTCCCGCAGGTTCAACATGCGCGAGACAGAGGGCGCTACGCGGGCCTCGCACGGAAAACTGATGCTGGCGAAGCTCTGCGCGCTCGCCCTGGGGGACGCGGTGTGCCTGGCGGCGCTCTCCCGCGTTTCGGCGGGGCTGTTTGCCGGGGCGGCGGGCCTGACGCTGGCCTGCATAGTCCTGCCATTCCTGCTGTGCTGCACCGGCGTCCTGCTCATCCTGGACCGCGCGGGAGGGGAGCAGGGGATGCTCGTCGCGCTGGGCTTCGGCCTGGCGCTCGCGGCCGGGTGCCGCCTGCTGCCTGAGGAGCTCGGCGCCGTCCTTGCCGGGCGGGGCCGGGGCTTTGCCGCGGCCGCCTGCGTGCTGCTCGCGGCCGTACTTGCCCTCGAATGCCGCAGGCTGCTGAGACAGGCGGCCCGGTCGGATTTAGGATTTCAGGAGGTGTGACATGGAGCTGGAGATAAGAGGCCTCGGCAAGCGCTACGGCAAAAAGACCGCCGTGAGCGGCGTGGAACTCACGATAACGCCCGGTGTCTGGGGCCTCATAGGGGCAAACGGCGCCGGGAAGACTACGCTCATGAGGATGCTGGCCGGCATCCTGGCGCCCAGCGCCGGGCGCGTGCTCTACGACGGCGTGGATATCCGGGACCTGGGCGAGGCCTACAGGGACGCGCTGGGCTATCTGCCCCAGAGCTTCGGCTTCTACCCCGAGTTCACGGTCACGGACTACCTCGAATACATCGCCGCGCTCAAGGGCGTAGGCAGGCGCGAGGGCCGGGAGAGGATGGAGGCGCTGCTTGAGCTGCTCGGCCTCGCCGAGGTGAGGAAAAAGAAGATAAAAAAGCTCTCCGGCGGCATGCAGAGGCGGGTCGGCATCGCCCAGGCCATGCTGAACGACCCGGACGTGCTCATACTGGACGAGCCGACGGGCGGCCTCGACCCCGGCGAGCGGGTGCGCTTCCGGAACTATCTCGCGGAATTTGCGCAGGGGCGGATCGTGCTCATCTCCACCCACATCGTCTCGGACGTCGAGTACATCGCGGCGCAGAACGTGATAATGAAGGAGGGGCGGCTCATCTGCTCCGGCAAGACGGAGGAGCTGCTCGGGGCCGTCGCGGGCAAGGTGTTCACTGCGGCGATAGGGCAGGACGAGCTGCCGCGCTATGAGAAGGCGCTGCGCATCGTGAGCATGAGGGGCGAGCCCGGCGGCCGGGTCGTAGTGCGCTATATCTCCGAGGTCCCGGAGATACCCGGCTCGCACCCGGCCGAGCCGCGGCTGGAGGACCTGTACCTCTGGCTGTTCAGGCGCGAGCCCGCAGGCGGGGAGGGGAAACTATGCTGAGAGCCGAACTGAAGCGCATCCTCAAGACCCGTTCGACCTGGTGCCTCGCGGCCATAGCCCTGCTCATATGCCTGAGCTCCGCCCTTTCGACCGTGAGGCAGGTGGTCAAATACATAGACCACGACGGGCACACTGAGATAGTCCGGGGCATCAGCGTGTACGAGGAAAACAGGCAGCGGTATTCCGTCATCCGCGGCGAGGTGACGCCGGAGCTCTTCGCCTCCGCCGTGGCGCTGCACCACGAGCTGCTGGAGCTCTACGGCACGGATTACGATATACCGCCCGAGATAAGCGACAGGGGGCTGGGACCGTATTCGCCCGTGTACACCTGGATATTCAACGCCTTTTCAGACGAATTCGGCGCGGCCCTGACCTCGGCGGACATCTCTCCCGAGCGCGCGCTGAACTATTACCAGGAGCGGCTGGCAACTCTGGAGCGGACGCTCCGTGAGAAATACGAGCAGACGCCTCAGGTGGTCGAATACGCCCTCGACCGGCTCAGCGCGGAGAGCGGCAACTTCAGCTACAGTTACGGCATCGGCTCGACCAGCGCCTTTGCAAACTTCGGCCTCTGCGCGTTTCTCGTGACGCTTATCTGCGTCATCATAGCCGCGCCCGTCTTTTCCGCGGACTACGCGAGCGGGGCGGACGACATCCTGCGCTGCACAAGGCACGGGCGCGCTCGGCTTGCCGCGGTCAAAGCGGGCTCGGCGCTCCTCATCTGCTCCGGCGTTTTCGCGCTGTGCCTGGGTGCGTTTTTGGCGGTGATGTATCTGGCCTTCGGCTTTGACGACATCACCTCGGCGGAGCTGCTGCAGGTGGCGTTCGACCCGTGGGGCCTCGACGCGATGGGCGTGCTGGGGCTCATCGTCCTGTCTGCCGCGCTCTCCCTTCTTGCGACGTGCTGCTTTACGCTTTTTGTGTCCTCGCGCTTCAAGAGCCCGCTCGGAGCCCTGGCTCTGGCGGCGGCGGTGGCGCTAATACCCACGGTTGTGCGCATGTTCATGGCGGGCGGGAGCTTCGGCCGGGGCTTCGCGGCGGCGGAGGGAAATGCGCTCAACTGGCTCCGCATCTGTCTGCCGACCGGCGGCGTTTCGCTGACGGGGGCGATGCTGGACGAGCTGACGGGCCTGCGGTTTTTGTGGATAGGAGATCTTGTGACCTGGTCGCCGTATATCCTGCTTGCCGCGGCTGCGGCGCAGCTGCCCGTGTGGTTTGGGCTCACTGTGCGCACCTATTGCAGGCGCAGCGGCTGAAAGCGAGGATTCGTGAGCTCCGCCGCCTGCACAAAACCATCGTACACCGCAAGAACAAGCTCAGGCAGGTGATTGAAAACAGGGGGGATGAGCGGTTCACCATAAAGGAGTTCCCGCGCCGCTATTTTCTGTCGCTGGAGGATAAGCATGTGGATACGGAGCAGGATGCCTGGCGCACAGCCAGCAAAATGGAGAGGTTCCGCGCTGAAAACTCAGGCGAACCACTGCAGATTTCTGCGACCAGCAGCTACACCGCCGCAAACGATTAAAACGAGATATCTTTTGAATTCCAGGCGCCTGTGTCGCTGAACACTTGAGACACTTTGCGGATTTTGCACCAAGTACATAGCTTGAACGCCGAAGCGGAGCTCCGCTTCGGCGTTTTGCCGTTTGAAACGCCGGAACTGCCGTACGGCGGATGGCGCAAAGCTCCCCTGATGCGGGCTGCGAAGCTTAGGCATCAGGGGAGCTTGATGTTTATTCCTGCTTTTGCTCAGTCCTTGGGCGGCATAACGGTGGCCTTACCCTTTATAACGACCTCGCCGTTCTGGTTGGTGCAGACAGTGTCCAGGATAGCGCGGTTCTTCTCGGGGATGAGCTCGGCAACTGTGACCGTAGCGGTTATCGTGTCGCCGAAGAAGACCGGTTTGGTGAAGCGGAGCTCCTGACCCATATATATAGTGCCGGGGCCGGGCAGCTGCGTGCCGAGGACCGTGGAGATGAAGCCGGCGGAGAGCATGCCGTGGGCTATCCTCTTGCCAAACATGCCCTTCTGGGCCTCGACCTCGTTGACGTGGGCGGGGTTGAAGTCGCCGCTGACGCCGGCGTAGGTGTAGACGTCGTGCTCGGAGACTGTCTTGGTGAAGGACGCGCTGTCGCCCAGCTTCATTTCGGATATGGTGATGCCTTTCATTGATGTTGCCTCCTGTTGGGTTATTGTGAACACTGATTCATAATTCGCATGATAGCACAGTGTCAATATTTCGTCAATGCCAAAAAATAAGCAAAAAATTTGTGCATATTACAGGCCGAAAACTTGCAATATCGCAGGTCAATTGTATTGACACACAAGCCGCGGAATGATATATCTATGACAATGTGAATGAATGTTCACAAATAAATGAGACGGAGAGCGAAACGATATGAACAATGTACCTGTGGGCATAGTTGGACTCGGGGTTTATCTGCCCGACACTTTTATGACGGCCAAGGAGATATCCGAGGCGACCGGCGGCACGTGGTCTGAGGACGCCGTGATAAACAAGCTGGGCATACGTCAAAAGCGCATCCCCTCCGATAAGCCCTGCGACGGCACTCAGGAGATGGGCGCGCTCGCCGCCCTCGACTGCCTGAAGAACACCGGCATAGACCCCATGGAGATAGACGCCATACTCTGCTTCGGAGAGGAGTGGAAGGAGTACCCCCTCACCACTTCTGCCTGCTATATTCAGGAGCGGATCGGCGCCCGCCGCGCCTGGGGCATCGACGTGCAGAACCGCTGCTGCACCACCGTTTCGGCCATGAAGCTGGCCAAGGACATCCTCCTGGCCGACGACGAGTGCAACACCATCCTGGTGGCCGGCGGCTATCGCAACTGCGACTTCATAGACTTCACCGACAGCGGCGTCTCCTTCATGTTCAATCTCGGTGCCGGCGGCGGTGCGCTCATACTCAGGAAGGGATATGAGAAAAACCAGCTGCTCGGAACCCACATAATGACCGACGGCTCCGTCGTACACACCTGCGGCTCCAAGGTCGGCGGCATAGTGGAGCCCGTAACGGCCGAAAATGTGTCAGAGTTCGGCATGCTCCGGCTTATGGACTCCCCGAAGATGAAGGGCATGCTCAACTCCACCTCCATGCCGAACTGGTACCACTGCATCGACGAGGCGCTCCGCAAGTCCGGCATGACCCGCAAGGACATCGGATATCTTGACATCCTCCACATCAAGCGCTCCGGCCACAAGGAAATGCTGGCCGACCTGGGCCTCACGGAGGAGCAGACGATATATCTTGAGGACTACGGCCACATCGGCCAGGTGGACCAGATACTCTCCCTCAAGCTCGCGCTCGAGCAGGGCAAGGTCAAGGACGGCACCGTTATTTCCATGATCGCCGCCGGTATCGGCTACACCTGGGCGGCCAATGTTATCAAATGGGGTTGATAATTTGTTTGCGTCATTTCTCTCCACCATTTGCGGCTCTCTGCTCAGCGTGTGCGTGACGGCTCTCGCGGCTTTTGCGGTGACGCTCATATTCCGGACATCCACGACTACAAACTTCGCCCAGGGCTCCATTGCCGCCTTTGGCTGCTACATCGTTGCAGACCTGCTTGAGGACTGCGGCCTGCCCGTCTGGATCGGGGTGTTTCCCGGAATGGCCGCAGGCATAATCATCGGACTGGTGATAGATCTGCTTATCTTCCGCAACGGCAGACACGTCAACGCCATAGGCAAGCAGATAATCACGATGGGCATAGTTTCGCTCTTCTTCGGCGGCATCCCGCTCATTTTCGGGACGCCGGAAAGGATACCGTTCGAGGCGTTCTACAATACCGTCAAGGCAGGCGCCTCACCGAACATATCAATATCCGCGTTTGGAGGCAGCGTCATTGTCACGAAGCATGCGCTCATCTGCCTTGCGATAAGCGTGGTGGTTCTCGGGGCGCTCTTCATCCTGCTGAAATACAGCAAGTGGGGGCTGGGCGTCAGGGTAACGGCCTCGAACGAGTTCACGGCGGAGCTGATGGGCGTGGACACGCGCAAGATAACGGCGGTCTCCTGGGCGCTCGCGGGAGCCCTGGGCGTGCTGGCGGCGGTGATGTACGCCGGAGGCGGCACGACCATTTCGGCCTCATTTATGACCACCATACAGGTCAACGCGTTCCTCGCCGGCATCCTGGGCGGCTTCTCCACCTTTTACGGGCCGGTCATCGGCGCTGTGCTCATTCCGGTGGCCTCCAGCTGCGTCGGCTTCCTGGCCAACTTTCCGGCCTTTTCCGGAATATCGCGCTGGCAGATGGTCGTTGTCTATGTGCTGATGCTCTTTGCCATCCTCCTGAAACCCGAGGGCCTGTTCGGCAAGAAGACTATCAAGAAGGTATGAGGTGTGACAGTGGGACTGAAGAAAGAATACATAGACACCGTCGTGCCTGAGAGCACAGGCGGAGCGGGCCGCTCCTCCGGGACAGCCTTTGTTGCCCTGCCGTCCGTGAAAATCGTCATCGCCGGCATAGTGCTTGCGGCCCTGCAGGTCGCCGCGATGAACGGGCTTTTGTCCTCCTCCTTCGTATACGCGCTGGGCAATACGCTCATCTACGCGATAGTAGCCATCGGTTTCTGCCTGCTGCTGGGATATTCGGGCCTGGCTTCGCTGGGCACGGCGGGCTTCATCGGCCTCGGCGCGTACACGGCGTTTTATATGATCCAGGGGCTGGGCGCCCCGTATTACCTCACACTGCTGGCGACGCTGGCGATCTCCATCGCGATCGGCGTGATAGTCGGCTTCATTTCGCTGAGGATAGAGGGCATCTATCTTGCCATCATGACCCTGGCGCTGTCGGAGGTGATACGCAACGCGCTCATGGCGCTGAAGGCGACCATTAAAATTGATATAACGAACGTCTGCCTTTTCGGCGTCAACGTAAATGAGAGCGCTGTGTACCTGCTCATAACGTTCACCTTCATCGTGCTCATGCTGCTGACCTCGAACCTCATACGCAGTCCGATAGGCCGCGCCATGATAGCGATGAAGAACAGCACCTCCGCCGCTCAGGCCATGGGCGTCAGCCTGATGAAGTACAGACTTATGGCATTTGTAATCTCCACGATAAACGCCGCTCTGGGCGGATTGCTCTACATGCTCTACGTCCGGAACATCACGACCTCCACCTCTACGCTGCTGACGCTGACCACCTCGCTGAACATACTCGGCGCCGTCATCATCGGCGGGGCAAAGTCGCTCTGGGGTACGGCCTTCGGCACCTTCGTCATTTATGGCCTGCAGTCGATGTTTTTGAGCAAGATACAGTTTTTCATCGACAATCCGGCCTTTATCACGATGGTGACGGGCCTGCTCATAATCGTTGTTGTAATGTTTTTCCCCGGCGGCTTCGCGCAGATGGTCATGTCTCTGCGGGGCTGGATAAAAAAGCAGAAGGCGGAAAGGAGGCTGCGCGCCTATGTCAAGGATCAGCTTTAATGAGCGCAGACTCCTGAACCGGGTGCGAAAGCTGGAAAACCGCATCGGGATACTCAGCGAGCTGTGCGAGCTGCGTGCGGGGCAGGAGGCGGAGAAGATATCCGAGCGGTATCAGGAACGGGAACGCGGCGTGCTGCGGGAACTGGCCGGCGCCGAATACGAGAGAATGAGCCAGCCGGAGCTCGAGCACACGCTGACGCAGCACCGCCAGCAGGCAGAACGCGAAAAATTCCAAAAATTACAATCTGACGCGGCAATGGCCGGCATAGTGATCAGCCGGGAAAGGCAGGAAGAGCTGCACAAAAGCCTTCAGCGGAAGCTGGACGGCATAGCAGAAGAGGCGCGCCGGGAGCTCGCGGCCGCCGGCGCAGCCCGCGCAGGAGGGGACCTGGAGGAACTGAGGACCGAAGCCGAGCGGCGCATCAAAAGCATCCGCGCGGAAGCGGAGGCGGAGGCGCAGAAGAAAAGGGCCGAGGTCAGACAGAGCTTCAGCCCGAGGCTGGACAGACTGGGCGCCAAAAAGGCGGCGGCCGAGGAAAAGCTCCGCGGCATGGCCACGAACGAGATGGACCGGGAGCTCGAGGACGGCATTGCCCTGGAGGCCGAGGACCTCAAAATGTATTTCGGCGGCGTAAAGGCCGTGGACGGCCTGAGCTTCAAGGTGCGCGAGGGCGAGATCTTTGGCCTGATAGGCCCCAACGGCGCGGGCAAGACCACGGTGTTCAACTGCATCACGCAGTTTTACAAGCCCACGGCCGGCAAGCTGCTCTTCCGCGGACGCGGAGAAAAGGTGATAGACCTCACAAGGGAGCGGGTACACGATGTCATTCTGCACGGCATTGTCCGCACCTTTCAGAACGTGGAGGTCATACGTGAGCTCACAGTGCTTGAAAACCTGCTGATAGCGGGGCACAGGCAGTTCGGCTCGGGCCTGGTTTCCTGCGCGCTGCACCTGCCCGCCCTGAGGGCCGAGGAGGAGGTCGTGAGGGCGAGGGCCATGGGCGTCCTCGAGTTTATGGGGCTCACGGCCTACAGCGGGCATTATGCCTTCGGCCTGCCCTACGGCGTGCTCAAGAAGATAGAGATCGCGCGCACGCTGATGTGCTCTCCGCGGCTCATAATCCTTGACGAGCCCGCCGCGGGCCTCAACGACACCGAGACGGTGGAGCTTGCCGGGCTCATCCGCCGCATACGGGATGAGTATAACTGCACCATCCTGCTGGTCGAGCACGACATGGGGCTTGTCATGGACGTGTGCGACAATATTTGCGCCATAGCCTTCGGAAAGCTGCTGGCCTACGGCACTCCGGACGTCATCCAAAAGGATGAGGGTGTGCAGCAGGCATATCTGGGCGCGGATGACGAGGAGGTTCTGTGATGGCATTGCTTGAAATTCGGGATCTCTGCGTGAATTACGGTCCCATCCAGGCTGTCCGCGGTGTCAACATGGACGTGGAAGAGGGCAGCATAGTCGCGCTGCTCGGCGCAAACGGCGCCGGCAAGACCACGACGCTCAGGACGATAAGCGGCGTTATAAAGCCCGCCTCCGGCAGCGTCAGATTTGGCGGCAGCGAGATAGGGGGCCGAAGGGCAAGCCGCGTAGCCCGGCTGGGGATCAACATGTCGCCCGAGGGAAGACTTATCTTCAACGAATTGAGCGTCGAGGAGAACCTGCGCGCCGGCGCCTACTGCATACGCAGCAGGGCCGAGATGGAGAGGAACATGAAGCGCGCGCTCCAGCTCTTCCCGAGGCTGGAAGAGCGGCTCCGGCAGCGTGCCGGCACCTTGTCCGGCGGCGAGCAGCAGATGCTTGCGATATCAAGGGCGCTTATGGCCAGCCCGAAACTGCTGCTGCTTGACGAACCAAGCCTGGGACTGGCTCCGCTCATAATCAGGGACATATTTCACGCGCTGCAGGAGATACGGGCCGAGGGAACGACTATACTCATCGTCGAGCAGAACGCCCTGGCCACCCTCAAGATAGCAGACCGCGCATATGTGCTCGAACTCGGACGTATCAGCATGGAGGGCCGGGCGGATGTGCTTATCCACGATGAAAGACTTATCGAGGCATACCTGGGAAACAAGAAGTCATAAACCGCGTGCGCGGAACTTGATAAAGAAGGAGAATTTAAAATGAAAAAGACACTGGCACTCATCCTTGCGATGGCGCTCTGCCTCTCCCTCGCGGCCTGCTCCGGCCTGACCAACAGCCCGGCGGACACTCCCTCGGAGGCCCCCGCCGGCAGCGACGCCCCTGCCGCCAGCGAAGCCCCGGACAGCGGAAGCTCCGACGGGGCCTACACCCCCTTCGTCGATGTGCAGGGCGTGGATGACAGCACCATCTACGTCGGCAACACCGCCGCTACCACCGGCAGCTATGCCACCGTCGGCGTGCCCTTCAACGCCGGACTCGAGGCTGCGTTCAAGGCCTACAACGACAACGGCGGCTTCCAGGGCAAGAGCATCGAGCTCATCCACTATGACGACGGCTTCGACGCCGCTCAGGGCCTCACCTACACCAAGACCCTGGTCGAGACCGACAAGGTCTTCGCCATCGTCGGCCACTTCGGCACCAACACCGTTGCCGCCACGCTCGATTACCTGAAGGAGATGGGCGTCCCCATGGTCTACGCCGCCACCGGCATCGAGGACCTGTATCAGGAGGGCGCCGCCGGCAACGACAAGGTCATCTATCCCGTGCAGCCCATCTACAACTCCGAGGGCCGCGTACTGCTTGCCCGCGCAATCGCCCCCGCTGATGACGGCATCGGTCTTGGAGCCACCAAGATAGGCGTCGTGGCCACCACCGACGACGCCGGCACCGGCCTTGTCTACGGCGTGAAGAAGCAGGCCGAGACTCTGGATGTCGAGATAATCTATCAGGATGTGGACGCCGCCGCCACCGACTATTCCGCCGCGGTCAACGTCCTCAAGAACAACGGCTGCGACGTCGTTATCGCCTGCATGAACCAGGTCCCGCTCGCCACCCTGATGGCCTCCATGCGCGACGCCGACTACAATGCGGACGTAATCACCTCCTACGTGAACGCCTCTGCGGTCACCCTCGGCGCCTTCGTCGAGAACGGCTCCGTCACTGCCGAGCGCAGGGTCTACTCCACCGCCTGGCTCGACACCAGCACCGAGGCCGGCATGAACGACTACCTCACCTTCTACGGCGCCATGAACGCCTGGGAGCTTGAGAACGGCGGCTCCGGCGACGATTACGCCCTCAACTCCTATGCCATGGCCGGTTACATAGCGGGCAACATCTTCGTCCAGGCGCTGACAGCCCTCGACGAGAGCGGCCTTGATCTCAACTGGGCCAACTTCAACGACATCATGGAGTCCACCGAGTTCCACCTGCCCATGGGCGGCACCATCAATTTCGCGAACGGCGACCGGCTGGCCGTCACCTCGCTCGCGCTCAACACCATCTCCCTCGAACCCGGTGAGAGCGGCTACTACGAGCTGCAGCTCGTAAGCCCCATCATGCCGCTCGACGACGTGCTTGCCGCCATCGGCTGACTGTGATTTAATCTGAGTACAGGCGGCCGCCGCCGGCCGCCTGCATATCAATGGAGGAATGGCTCATGGACTACACTTCCAAAATCATCTCCCTTGAAAAGGCCCTCTCGCTCGTCAAGAGCGGCGATACCATAGTCACCGGCCTCGGCGCAAGCGAAGGCGGGCTCTTCATGGAGAACATCCACACCCTGGCGGGCAGCGTCAGGGACGTCAAGATCGTAAACTGCAACCCTACCCACTCCTGCGAATTCTACAAGCCTGAGTATACGGACGCCTTTTCTGTTGACGGCTGGTTTTACGCGCCTGCCATGCGGCGCGCGCACGAACAGGGCAACATGGCGTTCATCCCCAATCACCTCCACCTCGCCGCCACCAAGTGGCTCTACCGCAACAGGCCGAATATCTACGTAGGCGCAGCCTCAATGCCCGACAAGAACGGATATATCTCTCTGTCCACCTCCAACACCTATGAGCGCCGCATGATAGAGGCTGCGGACATCGCCATACTTGAGATCAACCCCAACTACCCCTTCGTATATGGCGACCATGTCGTCCACTGCTCAGAGGTGGATTATCTCGTTGAGGCCGATTATCCCGTGCCCGTCGTCCCCGACATCCCCTCCAACGAGAAGGACATGAGCATAGGGCGCCTCATCGCCGGTTACGTTCCGGATGGGGCCTGCATACAGCTCGGCATAGGCGGCATACCCAACGCCGTCGCAGAGTTCCTCAAGGAGAAGAACGACCTCGGCGTGCACACGGAGCTCATAACCAGCGGTATGGCCGAACTCGTCAAGCTGGGCGTCATCACAAACAAGCGCAAGCAGATAAACCGCGGCCAGATGGTGGCCACCATGATACTCGGCACGCAGGAGCTCTATGACTTCGCGGACCACAACCAGGGCGTGGCGCTCTACGACGGAGCCTGGGTGAACGATCCCTACGTCATTGCGCAGAATGACAACCAGATCTCCATAAATACGAGCCTTGAGGTGGATCTTACCGGCCAGTGCGCCTCAGAGTCCATAGGCTCGCGGCAGTTTTCCGGCACCGGCGGCCAGTCCGACACGGCGGTCGGCGCGCAGATGTCCAAGGGAGGCCGCTCCATCATAGCGCTCTACTCCACCGCAATGGTGAAGGATAAGGCCACAGGAGAGAGGCACGAGGTGTCCAAAATCGTGGCCCAGCTACAGCGCGGCGCGGCGGTCAGCCTCTCGAGAAACGATGTTGACATCGTCATCACCGAGTACGGCGCGGCGGATCTGCGCGGCGCGAACATCAGGCAGAGGGTGGAGGCGCTGATCAGCATAGCCCACCCCAAGTTCAGGGACGAGCTCTGGGACCAGGCGCTCGCCTGCGGCATCATAGGTAAACGCTGATGGCGGAATTCATATTTGAAGGAAAGCAGATATATTACGAGCTGCACGGCGGGGGCCGTCCGCTGCTGCTGCTCAACGGCATCATGATGTCCTGCGGCAGCTGGGCCGAATTCGTGGAGCCGCTTTCTGCTCAGAATCAGCTCATTCTACTTGATATGCTCGACCAGGGCCGCAGTGCAAAGATGACAGAGCCCTATGACCACTCCGTACAGATACGGCTGGTGCACGCGCTGCTGGACCATTTGAGACTCGACAAGGTCTGCATAGCAGGCATCTCCTACGGCAGCGAGATAGGCCTCGAGTATGCCATAGAGCACCCGGAGCGCGTAGAGCGGCTCATGCTCTTCAACGCCACTGCCGCCACAGGAGCCTGGCTCAACGATGTCGGCAAGGCCTGGAATCTTGCCGCCGGGGACGGTGAGAGCTATTACTACACCTCCATACCCGTCATATACTCCCCCGGTTTCTTCATCGAGCACAACGACTGGATGGAGCGCCGACGCGAGCTGCTAGTCCCCATCTTCAGCAACCAGGCCTTCATCCAGTCGATGATACGCCTTACGAACAGCTCGTCTAATTATGACGTCCGCGACAGGCTGGACAGAGTCACCTGCCCCGTGCTCATCGTCTCCTGCCAGCAGGACTACCTGACGCCGATAGAGGAGCAGCAGTTCCTTGCCCGGAACATCAGGGACAGCCACTACCTGGTAATACAAAACAGCGGCCACGCTTCCATGTATGAGCAGCCGCTGCTGTTCACCAGCCTCATACTTGGCTTTGCCAACACAGTCAAAGACAAATTCAGCATCGTCTGACCGGACAGGGTGTTTTCAGAAAACAGCGATTGAAAGCAAGGTTCGTGCGGCGTATAATCAAAATAAATTCAGCACGGATTATGCGGAGGCAATCATGACTGACTTATTGAAAATACCTCGGACAAAAAAGGGCGTGGACACGCTCAACAGTATCCTTTCCGCCGCAACTCAGCTTATCTACGAGCGCGGCTATTACGGGGCAAACATCGCGGACATAACCCAGCTTGCGGGAGTGGCTGCGGGAACCTTTTACGTTTACTTCGACAGCAAGCTCAGCCTCTACCGATACCTGCTGCTCCAATTCAGCCATAGGATAAGGAAGGAACTGTCCATAAAGACCTCGGGCTGTCCAGACAGACGCAGCGCGGAACGCGCGGGCATCCGAGCCTGGCTGGAGTTCATCGCGAAGAACCCCTACATGTACAACATTATCTGGGAATCGCTCTATGTGGACCGCAAGCTCTTCACGGAGTATTACGAGAACTTCTGTAAGTCCTATATGCGCAGCATAAACAGCGGCAAGGAAAAGGGCGAGGTGCGCGATATCGACAGCGAAGTCCTGGCCTATATGCTCATGGGCATCTCCAACTTTGTCGGTCTCAAGTACGGCATGTTTGAAAAGAGCGGCGTAGACTTTGACCGCATCACAGACGAGGTGATGAAGGTGCTCGAAGGCGGCATGTTTACAGGAGATCTGTCACAGCTGCGCGAAGTGGACACGGAACAAAAGAAAAACATGGATTTTCGCGTGGAGGTTGACTTCGATTTTCTCGGCGAGGAGGACCCCAGCGCGGCAAAGGAGTAATTATGGAGACCAAAACTATAACTACCTCCAGGCTTACCACCGCCTGCCGGGTCCATGGCACGCCCGGCGCGCGCAAGCTTCTGCTCATCCACGGCAACGCCTCTTCCTCAGCTTTTTACGAGCCGCTCATGGAGCGGCTGGAGGGCGAGTTCTTTATGGTCGCCCCTGACCTGCGCTGCTTCGGCGGCAGCGACACGCTTCCGGTGGACGCGACCCGCGGCATGCGTGATTTCTCCGACGATATCCACGAGCTGGTTGAAGCCCTGGGCTGGGACACATTTTCCATACTCGGCTGGTCCATGGGCGGTGGCGTTGCCATGCAGTACGCCATAGACCACAGCGAACGTCTGGAGGCCATCGTGCTGCAGTCCCCGCTTTCTCCATTCGGCTTCGGCGGCACCTACGGCGTGGACGGCAAGAAGCTCGAGCCTCTCGGCCTGGCCAGCGGCGCCGGCTGCGCAAATGCCCAGCTTATTGCCGCGCTTCAGACCGGCGACAGGGCCTTCATAGGCTCCGTCATCGACAGCATCTACGTCACCCCGAGCTTTAAGATAGAGCCGGCGCTGAGGGAGAAGTTCATTGACAGCGTGCTCACCACCCGCGTGGGCGACGGCTTCTATCCGGGCGATTCGTCCATGTGCGGCAGCTGGCCCTTTGTGGTTGCCGGAAGCAGCGGCATCTGCAACACCATGGCCCCCAATTGGTGCGATCTCAGCGGGCTCGCCGACATCCCCAACAAGCCGCCCATCCTTTGGATACGCGGAGAGCAGGATCTCATGGTCTCAGACACAAGCGCCTGCGATCTGGCGTTCCTCGGCAAGGCCGGACTCGTGCCCGGCTACCCCGGCGAAGAGGTCTGCCCGCCGCAGCCGATGCTCAGCCAGACACGCTTCGTCCTCGACAAGTACAGCGCCAACGGAGGCAGTTATCACGAGGCGGTCATTCCCGGCGGTCACGGCTGCATGCTGGACCATGAGGATGAATTCATCTACGAACTTCGCAGCTTTTTCTGAAACACAGTAAAAACGGGCGTGTAACGGGCCCCTGCCCTCAGCGCGCCCAATTCTAAAAGCAAAAACTGAACAACCATTCATATTAATACGAGAAAGGATAGAAAAGCCATGTTTAATCTCTCTGAGGAGCACATCCAGCTTCAGCAGACCTTCCGCGAATTTGCCGAAAACGAGGTAAAGCCCCTGGCCAAGGAGCTTGATGAGACCGAGCGTTTTCCCACCGAGACCGTACAGAAGATGGCGGAGATGGGCATGATGGGTCTGCCCATCCCCGAGGAGCTCGGCGGCAGCGGCGTGGACCAGCTCGGCTACGTCCTGGCCGTAGAGGAGCTTTCCAAGGTGTGCGCGACCACTGGCATCATCCTCTCTGCGCATACCTCCCTGTGCTGCTGGCCGATAATGACCTTCGGCACTGAGGAGCAGAAGGAGAAGTATCTCAAGCCCCTCGCCAGCGGACAGAAGCTCGGCGCCTTCGCCCTTACCGAGCCCAGTGCGGGCACCGACGCCTCCATGCAGAAGAGCACTGCGGTACTCGACGGCGACCACTATATTCTCAACGGCAACAAGGTGTTCATCACCAACGCCGGGGCAGCGGACGTGTTCATCGTGTTCGCCATGACCGACAAGGAGCAGGGGACGAGGGGCATCACCGCTTTCATCCTCGAGCGCGACATGCCGGGTTTCACCATGGGCAAGCCTGAGAACAAGATGGGCCTGCGTGCCTCTTCGACCTGCGAGCTGGTGTTCGATAATGTTCGTGTCCCGGTCGAGAACCGCCTCGGCGCCGAGGGCAAGGGCTTCAAGATAGCCATGGCCACGCTGGACGGCGGCCGCATAGGCGTCGGCGCGCAGGCCGTGGGCATCGCCCAGGGCGCCATCGACGAGGCCGTAAAGTTCACGAAAGAGCGCATCCAGTTCGGGCGCAGAATCTCCCAGTTCCAGAACACCCAATTCACCCTTGCGGACATGCAGACCCGCACCGACGCCGCGCGGATGCTGGTCTGGCGCGCGGCCGCCGCTGAGCAGGAGGGCCAGCCCTACACGCATCTCGCCGCCATGGCCAAGCTGTTTGCTTCCGAGACCGCGTCCTATGTCACCAACCGCGCCGTCCAGCTCTGCGGCGGCTACGGCTACACCAAGGACTATCCCGTTGAGCGCATGATGCGCGACGCCAAGGTCACAGAGATCTATGAGGGCACCAGCGAAGTGCAGCGCATGGTCATCTCCGGCTGGATGGGCGTGAAGTGAGAATGAAAATAATAGTGTTTGTAAAGCAGGTCCCGGACACGGACGACGTCAAGCTCGACCCCAAGACCGGGAACCTCTGCCGCGAGGGAGTCAAGAGCATGCTCAACCCCCTCGACGCCAACGCCGTGGAGGCGGCGCTGCGGCTGCGCGAGGCGCACGGCGGCACCGTGGCTGCGGTCACGATGGGTCCGCCGCAGGCCGAGGAGGCGCTCAAGAAGGCGCTGGCCATGGGCTGCGACGAGGCTTATCTGCTCTCCGACCGCGCCTTCGGCGGCGCGGACACGCTGGCCACCTCGTATGTCCTATCGAAGGCCGCGGAGAAGATAGGCGGTTTTGACCTTCTCATCTTCGGCCGCCACGCCGTGGACGGCGATACCGCCCAGACAGGCCCGGCTACGGCCGCCTTCCTGGATATCCCCCAGGTCACGCTGGTATCGGCGCTGGAGGTCGAGGACGGCTGGGCGCGCTGCGAAAGGGAGCTTGGCTCCGTTCGCCAGACGGTCCGAGTGAAGCTGCCAGCGGCTGTGACGGTCTGCGGCAGCATAAACAAGCCCCGCTATGCTACGCCCATAAATATCATGCGCGCGCTCAAAAAGCCCCGTACCACCTGGAACGCCGCCGACCTCGGCTGCGACACGTCAAGGACCGGTGTCCCTGGCTCGCCTTCCTGCACAAAGAGAGTGTTTGAGCCCGAGAAGCTCAGCGCGGACACAACATATCTGTCCGGCAGCCCCTCCGACATGGCCAAGGCCCTGGTGGAGGCGCTCAGGGACAGGCACCTTATCTGAGGAGGCGAGAGAATGGCAAGGGAAGACTACAAGGGCATATGGGTGTTTGCCGAGCAGGAGCACGGCACGCTGCACCCAACGGTTTTCGAGCTGCTGGCCAAGGCAGCAGAGCTCAAGGCCGTCTGCGGAGAGAAGATAACGGCCGTGCTGCTGGGCAGCGGCGTTCGCGCACTGGCTCAGGAGCTTTTTGACCGCGGCGCGGACGAGGTCATTCTGGCCGAAGATGCCGCGCTTGAGGAGTACAGCGCGAGGCCATATCAGGCAGCGTTTACACAGCTGGCTCAGCGAGGCCGCCCGTCTATCGTCCTCTTCGGGGCGACGCCGCTTGGAAGAGATCTGGCCCCCAGGGTCATGGTGTCGCTGGATACGGGCCTCACGGCCGACGCCATAGACGTAGGCTTCGACGACGACGGAGTGTTCTGCCAGACCACGCCCGCCTACGGCGGCAAGATACTCGCACACATCGCCATACTCGAGCGCAGGCCGCAGATGGTGACGGTGCATCCGCAGATATGCAGGCCCCTGGAGCCCGTGCCGGGCTCGGCCGGGGTCCTGCGCGAGGAAAAGGTCGATGTTCGTCCCGACCCGGACTACCTTGTGGAAGAGACCGTGAGCGCAGAGGGCGCGGACGAGGCCATAGACGCTGCTCCGGTAGTCGTTGCAGGAGGCCGCGGGATAAAGAGTCAGGAGGACCTGGCCATGCTCGGAGAGCTGGCCGAGCTTCTTGGCGGACAGTTAGCTTCGTCCAGGCCTCTGGTAGACTGCGGCTGGCTGGAGCATGACCGGCAGATCGGCCAGAGCGGCGTTACCGTGGCGCCGAAGGTAATAATCAACGCCGCCATCTCCGGCTCTGTTCAGTACCAGCTTGGCATGCGCAACGCCGAGTGCATAGTGGCCGTCAATAAGGCGGCAGATGCGCCGATATTCGACATCGCGCACTTCGGCGTGGTTGACGACTATCGCAATTTTATCCCTGCGCTGATAGAGGAGCTCAAGGCGCAAGACCAATAAGGCAGAAGGAAGAGCACAGCCTGTTCAGGCTGTGCTCTTTTGCTTCGAAGGCAAATTGAACACTTATTTCGGAGAGCATATTTGCCGCCGTTACCGTGCAGAATATCTGGCGTTATTGCGGAGCGGCAGGCTGGTTGATACATATAGTGCAAGGGGATCCAACCGATATCTCTCCCACTGTATCGGTGCGCCGGGATTTGCCGTGAAGCAGGCATACGTCTGGCTGCTCTGATGCGGGTGTTCAGCAGTAAAAGGGGCTGCTGTGCGTCCTGGTGAATATGTACTAAGCCGTGAACGGGTATATGAGATTTTGAGGATGAGCATTGCCCAGAACAGAGGCGTGGCCGTCCGTACGTATGACGCTGCGATGCTTTGGCGCTTCACTGAGAATGCGGTAAAATGACGCGAAAGCCGCGCTTCTGTGTGCAGAGCAGGAGTTGATTCAGAAAGCGGTTTTGATAGCTCTAGTTTAAAGAAGGAAGCATTTTGCCGACCAACTTTGGTATTGCCTCATCAGTAAACAGCAGCATGGCTGTGATAAACTTCCCTTTTCCAGTCCTGCATGAGCCGCCGTTCACAGGCAAATGCCTGCAATGACCTTGCGGAGCACGTTGTTCAGGAGGCCCGCCGGTGAGTGAGTTCACCGGCGGGCAGTTTGACCGTTATCGCAGCTATCCGATCAGCCAATAGATAAGATCCGGGGATTTGATCCCATTATATATTGCGGGAGGGCATGGCGGATAATGGGCCTCGAATGCTTCCTGCGACCGTGATCTCCATGCTGTTTGTGCTTGGTTTGGAAACAGCTTGCATCAACATCATTGGCGGCATAGTCTGCGGAGTACAGCTCATCCCGCCGCTGCTGTCCATCATCCCGACTGAGCTCGCACTCAGGAGAAACTTCGATAAAGAAGGGAGAAGAAAGCAAGTCCGGTTCAGATGCGCCAATTTTTGGGTCGCGCATAGGCAAAACGAAACTGCGGATACTAATTCCTGCGAAAAGAAATAAAGGCAGGAGGAAAAGCCATGAAAGCGACCGGCATAGTCAGGCGCATAGACGACCTGGGCCGAGTAGTCATCCCCAAAGAGATCCGCCGCACCATGCGCATCCGCGAGGGCGACCCCTACCTGAAAACATTGTACCCCTGGGAACGCTTCTGCGCCGCCATACAGGAGGTGGGCAGAAAAGTTACATAAACGTTGAGTTTTTAGGCAAAATGTAGAGAAGGGAAACAAGACCGTGACAAATTGTCACGGTTTGAAGATGACCGCCGCTGATGGCAAAAAGCGTCTCACGGACGTCGCGGACACGGAGCAGCTGCTGCGCATCATCCAGTCATACCCTCGCCGAAGGCCGAGCCGTTCAAGCTCTGGCTGGCGCAGGTCGCCGCGAGCACATCGAGGAGACGATAGGCCCTGAGCAGGCCATCGACCGCGTGCTCAAGACATATCTCAAGAGGGGCTACATCTATCTCACCGGCGACACGCACGGATGGGAGGACTGAGGGCTGCAATAGAAATAATAAAAGGTCGCGTTTTGCGACCTTTTATTTTTGCTGACGGTGTCGTAAAACGCGACACCGTTAATAGGGAGTTTCGAGTTTTGATCTCGCATTTCCGATCAGGCACTCAATGTGCTCTGCCAGCGTATACTCAGTCTTGTTTTTCCAGTCACATATATAACCGTCGGGATACTTGAAATCTTCCGCGGCGGGTGCAGGCCCAAAGGTGAACTGACGCGTATACCTGCCGTAGAAGCTGACCAGCGCACATATTTCCCCATCCATCTGTATAAACACACAGATGAAAGCAAGTCTTCAATCAATTCTGCCAAATGGGGTGCATATTGGCTCCCGCCTATTCTGAGCATGATCGGGCGGCTGCCCAGGGCATTCACCCGCGTGTCGACGACATCCACAGCCTTGTTGTTTTTGCTGGTAAACAGTACGCTCTTGCCCGCCCAGGCGGAATTGACCAGCAGATTCGTGACAACCTGCGACTTGCCGGTGCCGGGAGGGCCGGTCACGATGGTGAGGCGGCTGCTCATGGCACGCTTTATGGCCTGTTCCTGCTCCGAGTTTATGGGCAGGACTTCCAGCAGCGGAACATCGTCCGGCAAGCCTCTTTCGCCTGATGAAGCCGTGTAATGTATCCAATCGTAAAGGGCTGTGTTTTTGTAAGAGTCCTCATCCAGACCGGCCAGCTGGGACAGCTCCGACTCGAGCCCGACGGTGTAGGGAGACCTCTCGGTCACGATGAAAATGGCCCGGTTATATATTCCCTCCTCAGAGAGCTCTGACACAGGAGGCGTACGGCTTATGCTCTCCGGGTCAAGCGTCTCACGCCACTGCCAATCGCGTATCGACTGGAGCCGGGCGGCCAGTTCGTCCGGCTCGATGTCAACCTCCGGCGAATTCAGGCCGAGCTCGTTTTCAAGCTCGACAAGGTCGTAGACCTGGCTGTTGATGTCTCGAGCTGAATACTTTTTTATCACTTCCATGTTGACGTGCGGAACAGGTGCCACGGAAACTGCGCCGCCGGATATTTCGACAGGGAACAGGAAAACAGGTGCTATCAGCATAAAGTCCTGATTAGTTTTTGAGGAGTGGATCTTCTCGATAAGCACAGGATATCCGAGATTTGCGGACAGCTTTTTGTCGGTGGACACCTTGGCAATGAGTTTGGCGATCGTTTCGTCCGAGCTATCTACGGCAAGGCTGGGCAGCTCTGCGTAGTTTAGCGAATACTTGGACGTCAGAAAAGAAGAAATGCCGCCGCTCTCCTCAAGGCTGAGGCAGTTCAAATAATACCTGCAAAGGTCAGAGAGGCGCTTATCCGCTGCGGCTTTGTGCTCAGGAGTTTTGGCGGATTTGCTGTCAGCTAAGTGCCACAGAAAAGCATTGTCCTGAATGCAGAGCCCTTTCAGCCTGCCAAATAAGGCGGAATTCACATCTTTGCGATCACAACCCATGATCTGGGCAATATCTTTCGCCTTGATCCCGTTCGGGTGGCTGTCAATTATCTTTAAAATCCTATTCTCGAAGTTGCCCATCTTTATGCCCTCTCCAAAATGTATCAATAAACAAATTATACCATGTCAAAAACATGTTGCCAATATAAGAAAATTACGAGACTCCGCTTTTTGAGGATGAGGAATGATTGGCAACGAGGACTGCTGCGAAACGCAGCAGCCCTCTGAGTTCGTTATAAGCTAGGAAGCTCGTTTTTCAACCTGTGCATTGAAAAACGAGCTTCCTGACAAATTCAGTTTATCTTGCAAAGAGAAACATCGTCCAGGCTCACGGTGTGCGGGACGTTCTGAGTGTTCCCGACGCAGCCGAGCATGAAGACCAGCTTTGCCTGATCTATGGGGGTAGCTACCGTAAATTCCACGCTGTACTCGGCCCATTCACCCGAGATATCGAAGGTGTGGTTTAACGGCGGAGCCATCCCGTCTTTTTCGACCGCGACGCATATCTGGCGTGGCATGGAGGCCTTGGCGTTGAAGCTGAGCCTGTAAGTGCCAGGCTCTGTAATATTCACATTCTGGTAAAGCTGCGACGACCAGGTGTTAGGCAGTATGGTCGGGAGCGTGGCGGTGAAGCACCCTTCGCTCTCCGGCGCGGCAAAGCTGCCGCCGTTTTCCGTCCATGTAGTCCAGGAATCCAGCGAGAGGGCAAAATCCCCGTTTGCTACCAGCTCATCGGAGATAGGCATCAGTGTGATATCGTCGAAATACAGCGTATGGGCTGAGTTCGCCGCGCCGGTGACGTTCCCGAGGAAAAACAGCAGCTTGGCACCTGAAAAGCCGACCGTGGGGGTAAAATCATATGTAAATGTCTGCCATTGGCTGTCCGCCGTGAATGTCGCGGAAAACAGAGACAAATTGTTTGCGCCCTCCAGCCCCACAGTGACGGGCCGGCTCACGCTGCTCCTGACTTTGAAGGACAGCCGGTATTCCGTGCCGCTGTAAACATCGACGTTCTGGTAAAACTGCGTGGACCAGGTGTTGGGCAGGGTCGTATAGATATCAGCCTTGAGGCAGCCCTCAGAGCATGAGAATATCGTGAATTCCCACTTTCCGGTGTCAACTGCTGCGCTGTTGAATTCGTCATACCACACGAGCTCCCATTTGCTCTCGTCCAGAGGTTCGTACTTAGAGCCCTATGCGATATCGGCTGTCGCTGCCGCCGGTACGGTCAGCGCGGCCAGCATGCATACCGACATCATAATTCCTGCCATTCTTGTAAGAGCTTTGCCCAGCTTCATATTAACACCTCCTGTTCGCACAAATTCGTTCATTCCATCCACAGCTCGGCCCGAGACTGTGCACCGCGCCGTATTTCATCCGGGGTCCGGCTGCAGGTCAGCCTTGTCACGGTGTAGCTTCCCGGAAAATAGTCCCGCTTTTCGGCGAAGTGCAGGCGCACGCGGCAGGCTCCGGCAAAGGTCGCTTCCAACGTGAGAGTTTCATCAATGAGATACTCCGGTATGGCCGGGCGCAGATCCAGCTCAATGCCGTTTTCCCCCGCTTTGAACGGCTTCGGGCCGAAAAACATCAGCTGCCACATCTGGAGAAACTCCGCCGTTGAACCGCTGAGCCTCGCCACGAAACCCCGGCCATGCAGCCGTTCGTCAGGGTTTAGGCTGCTGACGATGAAGGAGACATTCTCCGTCGTGCTCCTGCCATAAACCGCCTCGTTTAGAAACGGTACGCCGCAGCGGCGGAATTCCCTGAAAAACTCCTCATACAGCCCGCCTTTGAGCAGCTCGAGCAGATATTTGTACTCCATGTGCAGCCATACGGAGCCGTTCTCGAGCCAGCCCGGCGTGAAGGCCGCCGCCCTGCCCAGCTCGAGCTGCGAGCGGTCGAGCGCTTCGTTCACCCTGTACATGCCCAGCTTCCGGTCGTAGAGCGCGCTTTGCCCGACCGCTTCGTGCAGCCTATGCCTCGATCGAGCGTCCTTTTGCAGCTTCATATCATGCACAGGACCCTCCAGGAAGAGCGGCAGGCTGTTCTGCCGAAAGCTCAGAGGCTCGATGCCCTCCTCCGTCACGCGCCAGTCCTCGGCCTCGTAGCTGAAGTAGGTCGGCATCAGTCCGTCAGGCCGCCTCGACAGCTCCAGCCTGTGCGCGAGCAGCTCCGCCCAGTCTGAGAAAGTCCCGGAAAGCTCCGCGGCGTCAAGCTGCACCGGCTCTAGGGCCGCGCCCGCATAGCAGCTCTCCCGACAGTCCTCAAGGGCTTCGGAAGCGGCGTGCCAGAAGCCGTATTGTGCGCCCGGAGCCCTGAGGCTCCCGCGGTTTTCGCCCACCGCCCGGCTCAACCGGTCTATCAGCCTCGAATGGCACTCCGGAACAACCAGTCTGCCCCCGACGAAGGACAGAGCCTCCGATACAAAGCGCAGCAGCCGCACCAGCTCGCAGCTCTCGGCGACGGAGGAGCCAAACAGCCCCGGCAGACCGTTGAGAGCGTCATACCAGCCCGGCTTGCCGCCCTCCATCTCCACGCCGGCGGCGTAGGGGTCCAGCGCCGCGAACTTTAGCGCACAGAGCACCGCCAGCTTCTCGAGTACGCTTGAGCGCAGCGGGGAACCGTCGGCCCCGCGCTCCCAGTCCTCAGCCGCGCGCTCCTCAAGGTAGCGGTACTGCCGAAGCCCGTTTTCCGTCTCTACGCAGCGCCTCCGGCGCGGGAGCAGCCTGGCTTTCGATGAGAACCAGCCGACAGGCGTCTCGCAAAGCAGCTCGCGCCGCCGCTCCGGCCAGATGCGCAGGAAGTCCTCGACGAGGTCAAGGGTATAGGTCCAGTGGTCGCTCCAGTAGCCCTCTCCGAAGACCGCGTTCACGCGCTTTTCCGCAGCCGAGACAAGCTGCGTGAAGCGCTTGTCCCGGCACTCAGAGGGCAGGGTATTCCAGAGCTCGCCGGGGCTTAGCTCATTGCCGTCCACGATGAGAGTCTCTGGGTTTATCTGGAGCGGGTTGTAGCCGTCCAGCTGTACGAGGGAGCAGAAGGTCTCGACGTTGTCCTTTTCCACGAAGGGAGAGAAGGACACGTCGCAGCGCCGGTTCTGGTTCACGTCCCGGAAATTGCCGTTGCCCTGCGAGAAGGGCTCGGGGGCGAGGTAGAAGTAGTTGTAGTCGCGCTCAAGGTCGCCGTGCTTGCGCGTGAAGGGGTGGAGCACCTGAGAGCCGAGCTTCACCGGCCAGCCACCGCGCAGGCAGTTGTCCAGAAAGCTCTGGCGGCAGTAGGCGTCGAAGGCCGGGTCGGCAGTTCTGGTATAGGCCCTGTCAGTCAGCTCACGGGCAAGCTCCTCGGCCCGGGCGAGCCTTTTTGCGAACCAATCCGGGCCGAAGTCCGCCGTGAGGAAGGCGTCGAGGCTCCCGTCGCTCTCCGCGTGGCCGATGAGCGTGAAGATGCAGGCACTCTCGCCCGGCTCCAGCCGCCTCGTCAGACCCGAGAAGAAGCAGGGGAAAGTGTTCTGCACAGCCTGCACGGAGCCGGCAAGCTCCGACGGGCTCTTTTCGAAAAATCCGAGCGGCCTTCTGAGCGCCGTATCGCAGCCGAACACTGTCTCGGGGTCCGCGACGGCGGGCAGCCTAACGCCCCGGTCATCGACGGAGAGGGCGAAAGCGCAGCCGGAAACGGAGGTAACACGGGCGCTGTCCTCCATGCTGACCCGGACGCGATAGCGCGGGGCGCCGCTGTCCAGCCTCTGCGTCTCCATCCATGCCCGGCCGGTCTGCACCATGTTCTTGAGCACCCAGTCGCTGACACCATAGGGCACCAGCGCCGGCATGCCGTCGAGCAGCTCGGCCCGGGCCGCTCTATCCGTCCGGTTCGTCAACTTCAGCCTGCGCACGAGCGCGCCGACGGGAGCGTCCGGCAGGGTAAAGTAACGGGCCTCCGCCTCAAGGCCGTGGTCGAGGCAGGAAATGCCCAGGCTGTTCAGCCCAAGGTACATGTCCATATGCTCCGAATCCGCCGAAAACAGCTCAAAGACCTCTCCGTCCAGCTTCACAAAGCTGCGGAAGCCCCGCGTCTCTGCCAGCTGATACGAGCTGTGGGCAGGCGAGAACTCCATTATCGCGTGGTCCTTGTCGCTGGTCCCAAAGCTTGCGACGCACTGGCCCCGGTTCACAAAGAAGCACCACGCAGGCGTGCCGTACAGCCCCGCTATCCCGGGGAGGAAGTCGGAAAACGCGGGTTTTTTGTTGTAGTCGTGTATTATCGCGGTGAAGCTGCCGTCCATCTCATTTCTCCTTTAAAAATACCTCCAGCCGGTGCTCGCTGCCAGGCTCGGCTTCCTCCGTGAACCTGCGCGGCACGGTGTTTCCGGGCAGGGGCATCCCGTCCAGCCTCAGCTCTGGCCTGTATTGCCCGTAGTCCAGCCCGAGCGGGTCAAAATAGGTGACAGTCCATGAAAGCCCGCCGAAGCGCAGCTTGACCGAGGCCGTCCCGTTTCTGTCGAACTGTCTCGCGAGCAGCTTCGGCTCTATGAACATCGCGCCCAGCCTGCCGCGTATGCCGTACATCTGCCCGACCACGGTGCGGAGCGTCCACGCTCCGGCGCCGGTGAGGTAGTGGTACGCGCCCCGGCCGTCCGGCTCAAAATACTCCGGTACTCCGGGGTATATTCTGCTCGTCTCAAAGTCCAGGGCATGCTCAAAGAGCGCGGAGAGCGCCTCGAAGCCCTCATGCACGAAACCTCGCTCGTAGAGCGCGTAGGCGTACATGACGGCCATATGGCTGAACACCGCCCCGTTTTCCTTGGTACCGTAGGCAAAGGCGAACATGCGTCCGAGGCGGTTCGGCCTGTCACCGAAATCCGTGTTAAGCCGGTAGCCGCCGAGTCTCTTGTCAAAAAGCAGCCGCCTTGCCGCCCGTACGAGCTGCGCGGCCTGCTTGTCGTCCGCAACGGAGGACATAAGAGCGAACGCCTGACCGGTCAGCATCATCCGCTCGGAGCCAGGTTCGGCGCACTCCGCCCTCTCCCCGGCCTCGTCGTAATAGCTGTTGAACCAGCCGTCCTCTCCGGTTTGGAGCCACTCCTGGGCCCTCAGCCTCTCGCCTAGCTTCCCGGATTCAAGGCGGAGCGCGGCGGAAATATCGCAGGTTTGAAAACTCTCCTTCTCCGCGCCTGTGCCCGAGGCGCAGGCACGGCAGTAGTCCTCAAGCCGGGCCCCTTCCCCCAGCAGCAGCCTGACGCGGCGCGGAAGCTCGAGGGCTGTGACGCCCCTCTCCGACAGGGCGTCCAGCATATCCGAGAGCCGCTCGAGGCTCAGGCAGTATGCAAAGGAGAAGGCGACGCTCTCGCCGCGCATCGGGGCCATGTCGAGCGCATCGTTCCAGTCCGCACCGCGAAGGCGCAGGAGGCCGTGCCCACCGGTCTCGTGTACTGCCGTGAGCTGGCCTAATATTAGGTGCTCCGCAACGGTCCCGGGGGCCTCCTTCACCGGCTCGGTCAGCCGCCTCGTCCCGCGCATGACGAGGCCGTCCGAAAAATACGGCGCTTCCTCGAGCAGGAGGGTCAGGTCGCCCGTCCGGTCTATGTACTCGCAAATGGTCAGCACCGGCCAGAAGGCGTGATCCATCCAGACCCGGACGATGTTGTTTCTGTCCGCCCGAAACTCTCCGGGGCGCTCGCCGATGATGGTGGCGTTGGTGCCATCCGCCCGCATGCCTCCGCAGTAGGCGGCGAGCTGTGTGCGCAGGCCGTCCTCCCCCGAGAGCAGCAGTCCGAGGCTGTCCTGCCAGAGGTCGCGCCAGCCGCGGCCACCGCGGCCGTAGTCGTGGTGCGGCAGGAAGGAACAGCCGAAGATGCGCCGGAGCACCGGCTGCACACCCACCCAGCGCAGGAGTAGGTCTAAGTCGCGCCTGCCGCTCTCAAAGCGCAGGGGGCTGGCCTCCCGCCACCACAGCCTCGTCTCGTCCAGCGAGCACGAAAGTTCCGCGACTGACGGCAGTACAGGCTCCGCCCCGTCTCGTGCCATGCCGATGAGCAGCCAGAACTCCGCCTCCTCCCCCGGCTCCAGTGTGACCGGGGCAAACCTCAGCGCTCCGACAGTCTCACGGCCCTCTAGCTCCGCGCCGGGCAGGACCCCCGGCCTCTCGTCCACGACCCACTCTGGCCAGAGCAGGCTGCCGCCCTCGCCCGTATATCCGAGCCTGTCCGTGCAGAACTCACGCGGCGCCGCGCCGGAGCCGTCCATACCAAGGACAAAATAGCTGTTCCTGTTCGGCAGATGTCCGCGCTCGTCAAAAGACCAGGTCGGCCTGAGTATGACGCCGTTATCCGCGCACCGGGCTCGGTGCAGCAGCGAGGTCACGTGCCGGTGGTCGCGCAGGTTGTCCGCGCTGCGCCCGTAGAGCGGCACAGCCGCCGTCGGCGTGAAGCCGACCGGCTCCGCGCCCCTGTTCCTTATGACGATGTGAGTGATCTCTGTAAGAGGCATGGACGGCGCTATCCAGCTCGTCACCCGGCTCTCGAGCGGAAAGGCCGCGTCCAAAACGCACAGCCGGTGCCACAGGAGGCCCGCCTCTACCGTCAGTTCGGCGGGCTCGGCCAGACGCCATGCGTCGAAGCCTGTCATGGACCGGCAGCGCCCGTCGGAGAGCCTGCACCAGAAATTGCGGCTCTCCATGCAGTCCTCCAGGTCCTGCACGCTCACCGGGCGCAGCACGAAGCTCTCCTGCCCCAGCTTGCAGTCCCCGCCCAGCCTCGGCGTCACGCAGGATCTCAGCCCGCCCTCGGCGCAGAGAGGAAAATACAGGCCCGATACACGCTCCGCGTGCCCGAGCCGGAAATCCCCATCGCTTCCTACAAAGCTAAAAGCCATTTCTTTATCTCCCCGACAACAGTTTTCCCGCTCCTGTCCTCCCGGAACAGGCCCCAGTGTTTCTCCGGCTCGCTCCCGGAGGGACCGCCCTTCCACGGCTCATCGAAGGCCTCGAAGATGAAGCATGGCACGTCCGCGCCCCTCATCCAGCACAGCGCGTCTTTCAGGTGCTCCGCCTGCGAAGGCTCGGACGCCTCCCGCGTCAGCATCTGCGGACTGTCCGACTCCGTTGCCCAGCCGAACTCGGTGACGACCAGCTTCCTACCCGGCAGCGCGGCAGATACCTGCTCCAGGTCGCGTCTCATATGCCCGACCGCCTCCCGGAGCGGCACACGGTTCCACTGCGGATAGCTGTGCACGCCTATGAAATCCAGCTCCGCGGCCAGCTCCGCCAGTCCCGGCCACTCCCAGGCGCCCTCGCAGTAGCCCACGGGCAGACCCGAACCGGCCTTGAGCCTGCGCGCAAAGGCACACAGGCGCTCCTCGGACACAAGGTCCGCGCCCCATGAAGGACGGTTTTCGTTGCCCACGGAGAGGGCGAGCATATGCTTCCCATATCTTCCCGCCAGCTCCAGAAGCTTCCCGAGCTGTGCGTCGTTCCGCTTCGCGTTTTCGGCATACCGTTCCCCGGCGAGCGGCTCGGGAGTCCATGGGCAGCCGGGATTGTGGTACTCTGCGGCGGGGTCTATGCCGAGCATGACCGCCAGCGGAAGGCCCTCGGCCGCTATAAGCTCCAGCACCGTTTCTGCGTGGAGATTCGGCTCGTACATCCTCAGCCGACGGAAGCCCAGGTCTGCAAGCAGCCTCAGGTCTTCCAGCACCTGCTCTCTTGTCGGGAAAGCTCCGTTTATCGGGCTTTGGCCTCGTCTGAAACCCGAGTAGCACACGCCCGGGACGGGGTCTGTCATCTAGTCCTGCCTCCTGTACTGTTTCTGCTGATACTCAGCCGGGGTCATGCCCGACGACTCCTTGAACGCCCGGTAAAAGCTTTTGTAGCTGTCATAGCCCACGCGCTCGGCCACCTCGGAAATGCGTATGTCCGGCTGGCGCAGGAGCTTTTTCGCCGCGTCGAGCCTTATGTCGCGCAGGTATTCCGAAAACGTCCTGCCTGTCTGCTTCTTAAACGAATTTGAAAAGTAGGCGTAGTTGAGCGATACCTCGTTTGACACCACCGCGAGGGTTATGGGACGCATATAGTTCGCGCGTATGTAGGCCTCGGCCCGGTCTATCGCAAGGTTATCCCTGCCAGAACCCTGATCCCGCGCCGCCCTGTGCAGCCTCAGCAGCTGGTCGTTCGCGAAGAGCAGATATTCGCGCATCGTCTCGAACTCCAGCGGCATATGTATGGGCTCCAGCTCCGCCCCGGTGTGCAGCTTCTTTTCTATCTTCCTCAGCACCCTGTAGAGCGTGTCGCAGAGCGCCAGCGTATAGCCGATGCCGTAGCCCGCAAGCTTTTTGCGCTCGAAAAGCCCGGTCAGCGCACGGCTCAGCTCGCTCTCAGCGCCTATGCCCACCATGTCCCCGAGACGCTCGACCTCAGCGTGGGGTATGGTGAAATCCGTGGACATCTTCGAGATGTCCTCCGCCGTCAGCAGACGCTTACCGGGGTAGAGCAGCCGGTGCACGAAGATGTCGCTCGCCTGCCTGTAAGCCTCTCGGAGTCCGCCCGTGCCCCGGACTCCCCGAACCAGCGCCGACGTGAACTTGAGGTCGGCTATGCTGTCGAGCATGGCCTCAATATCGCATCCGGCGGCAGCTGCCAGCACAAGCTCCTTCGCGCTGCCCAAAAGCAGGGCATTTTCAGGTATTCGGGCCGTCAATCTCCGCCTGAGCGTCTCGGCCTCGGCCTCGCCTCCGGGAAAACCTATGAGCAGCAGGTCGCAGCTCCCGGTGAGGAAAGGGTACCTCCCGGTCATGAGCTGGCACAGTTCCGTGTTTTCTCCCCCACCCTGTATGTAGTGGAAAAAAAGCGCGCGGCGCGACTTCTCCGTTCTGGCCCGGCTGTCCGTCCGGCCGGTGTCGAGCAGCTTGTCAGCCCTCACCTTTTCGACCGCCCTGAAAAGCTCCGCCTTGTCGATGGGCTTGAGCAGATAGGCCCTCGCCCCGTACTCTATGGCCTTCTGGGCGTACTTGAACTCATCGTAGCCGCTGACTACAATGACCGAAGTCTGCGGCCAGAGTCTCCTGCAGCGCTCCATGAGCGCGATGCCGTCCATGTCCGGCATCCTGATGTCCGTGATGAGCAGGTCGGCAGGGATGCGCTCCATGAGCCGCACGGCCTCGGCCCCGCTGGACGCGGTTCGTATCTCCAGAGCGCCGGCCCCGGAGGGCAGCTGCTCCAGCATGGCCTTTATACCCTCGCGGATCATCTCCATGTCGTCCGCCACTATGACCTTCAGCATTTTACCACCCCCCAAGCTCAGTGCCGTTGTAGGGCAGGATCACATACGCCCTTACCCCGCCCGTCTCTCCGCTCTCCAGCCTCAGCCCCGAGCCCTCGCCGTAGGACATCACGAGCCGCTGGTGCACGTTCACGATGCCTATGCCGTTGCGCTCCTTCCTGAGCGGCTCGACACCGCCTCCGTCGAGGGCGCGGCGTATCGCCTCCAGCCGCTCTGCCGAGATGCCGCAGCCATCATTTTCCACGCACACCTTCAGCCAGCCGGCTTCATTTGAACAGCTTATCCTTATGTGCAGCCGACCGTGACCGGAGGGCAGGCCGTGGTTTATTGCATTTTCGACCAAAGGCTGTATGCTCAACTTCGGTATCTCACAGTCAAGATATCCCCCTGAGATACAGTCCTCCAACACCAGCTCCGCCTCCCCGGTTACGCGGCAGAAGTGTACGTAGCGGTGGACGCAGTCCAGCTCCTCGCGCAGGGTCACAGTCCTGTCCTTCCAAGTCATGTGATAGCGGAGCAGGCTGCCCAGAGACACTATGGTATCCGCTATCCCGGGCTCCCCGCGTATTTCCGCCATCATGCGTATGCTCTCCAGAGCATTGTAGAGGAAGTGGCTGTTTATCTGGCTCTGCAGTGCGTTGAGCTCCGCCCTGGTCGCGGCGAGGCTGCGCTCGACGTTCTCGTCCATCAGTTCCTGAGTCCTGTCCAGCATGCGGTTGAAGGTGTGAGCCAGGGTGTCAAGCTCGTCCCCGCCTCCGCCGCGCTCGGGTATGCGGACGTTCAGGTCGCCGCCCTGTACCCTGAGCATGTTATCCTCCAGAGATGAGAGCCGCCTGAGCAGCCTGCGGCAGACGTAATGCACCAGCAGCCACAACAGTATCGCAGCTAGAGCGAACACGCACAGCGAGGAAAGCATAGCTGCGCGCGGCCCGCTCATAAGCGTTTCCAGCTCGGTCAGCACCACTGCCCAACTGTCCAGCAAGGGCAGATAGGCCGCCGCGCCGTAATACGATGAGCCGCCGTACTCGAATTCCAGAGTACCCGAGGCGCTCTCCGAGATGGCAAGAAGTATCGACTCCGTACCTGGCAGCGCCTCCCGGTCTGAGGTGAAGCAGCCTCCCCCGTCCGCCGGGAGCAGGGCCACGCTGTTCGCCGTCTCCGGCATCGTCTGATACAGCCCGCTCAAAAACGGCTCAATATTGATTCTCAGGACGAGCATACCAATTCTAGTCACGTCCAGATACACGGCGCAGCAGCAGGATATCTCTCCCACCTCGGCGTCGGTCACATATACCCCGCTCTGTCCTCTGAGGTCTAGGCTCTCGAGGGCTGTGTTTTCGAGTCTGTCGGCGTTGTAGACGAGCGGCCAGATCTCATATACCCCGTCGTTTTCAAAGTAGAAACTGGCCTCGCTGATGAGCGGGTTTGACTGGAAAATGTAGCGCATATCCTGCAGCTCGTTCTGGGCAAACTTCACCAGCGCCAGACCGTCCGCGTCCATGTCGCCGGTGCAGAACTCGAGAAAGCTTCTGCGGTTGAGGGCGATTAGCGCGCTGTTCGACACCAGCTCGGCGTTGCCGGCAGTCTGGCTGCGCAGCTCGCTGAGCACCGCGGCCGCCTCGTTGTCGAACCGCGTATAAACCCCGTCAGTTTTCCATTTGAGCCAGAGCGCCGCGCCGATGAGGCAGGGAATGAGCAGGATGGGAAAGAGAGTGAGCATTATCTTGGACGAGACCCTCATCCTTCTAGCCATGATCAGCCCCTTGTTGTTCATAAGACCACCTCTGCCCGATTTTATCACACGTTTCGGGACGAGCACAACGCCGAAGGGGCGGCGGGCGTACAGCCCGCCGCCCCCGGTTCTCAGGTGTCGGTCACTCAGTCAAACAGTGCCTTGCGGGCGTCGAGCAGCTCCTGCTCGTATTCCACGACAAGGTCATAGCCGTAGCTTTCCCTGTCGGCGAGGAATGCATCGAGGATGCTGTCAAATTCCTCCTCGGACTCGGCGGTGATCAGCTCGGGCACGACCTCCTGCCACCTCTGGTCGATCCTCGTGGCGGCGACTGCGGCGTCGCTGTCGCCGGTCGGCTCAAGGTTGTTGTATATACCACCGTCCACATAGGCGTTCTCGTCGGCCCAGTCGCTCATCTCAGTGATATAGTAGGGGCTCTCCGGCCTCCACTGGTCCACTATGACGCTGTTGCGGAGCATCCAGTAGGTGTCCACAAGGCCGTACTGGGTCGCAAAGGTTTCGGCGTCGTTGTTCATGAGGTCTATCATCTCGTCGGTGAGCTGAGGCACGCCGTCCACGACCTCGTAGGTCTCGCCCTCAACGCCGAGGAAGATGTCCTTCTGGCCCTCCTCACTGAGCATGTAAGTTAGGAAGGCCACTGCACGCTCGGGGTTCTCGCAATCCTTGCTTATGAAGGTGCACATCCAGCCGTCGAGGGAGCCGGGGAAGATGAGGGGGGCGTCGCCGTCGCTGTTGGCCGGGCCGTCGATGGCGATGTAGTAGCTGTCAGGGTTCTCGCTGTTGGCGAGGATGCCGTTGGCCTCCTGCATGCCGCTCCACTCGCGGAGCATGCAGAAATAGCGGCCGTTGTTGCTCTTTTCAGTTACCTGATCGTCGGAGTCGACAAGGTAGTCAATGCCGATCAGGCCCTCCTCGTAGGCCTGGCGCAGAACCTTGAGCCACTCGATGTAGTCGGGGTCAGTCACGCGGTCGTAGATATTGCCGTCTTCGTCCTCATAGGGCACGGCCAGGAAGTTCTGGAGGTAGTCGGTCAGGCCGTAGCCGCTGCCGCCCTGGGCGTAGAAGGGTGTGATGGTTTCTCCCTTATAGGTGGAGAAATCGCTCTTGAGTAGGCGCAGGGCCTCGAGGAAACCTTCGGGCGTTGACATATCCGGGCTGCCCATATCCTCATACAGGTCCTTGCGGACGAGGAAAGTCTGGACGGCGGCGGTCATGCCGGTCTCGGCCATCTGCTCTGCGCCGTAGGCGTCATTGGGCACGCAGTAGAGGTTACCGTCGGACTTCGTGTGCCAGGCCACGACAGAGCTGTCGACGACGTTATAGAAATAGGGGTCGTACTGGTCGGCCAGCTCGTTGAGCGCCCAGGTGTAGCCCTGCTCATAGAGGGTGCTGAAGCAGGTCTCCCAGGAGCCGAGGGTGATGAGGTCGGGCAGAGTGCCGCTTATCATCATGAGGTTGAGCTCCTCGGATACGTCGCCGGTCGGGGTTAGGATCTCGATATCGACGCCGGTCTTCTCAGTGATGTTCTGGGTGGAAAGGCTGTCGCCCCAGGTGTAGGGATACCAGCTCGCGCCCACGAACCACTCGAGCTCGATGGGGGAGGTATCGGTCGTCCACGCGGGGGTGTTGGGGTCGAGCCCGCTGTCGGCCTCCGGGGTGCTGGAAGCATCCGGGGTGTCGCTGGCTGTGACCGCAGGCTCGGAGCCGCAGGCGGCGAGCGAGAGCAGCGCGCAGACTACGAGCAGCATTGCAAGAAACCTTTTCATTTTTACATTCCTTTCTTCTCTTTTTTATGTTTGCGCGGCATCCTTTCCGCGCCGAATATTGGATCAGCCCTTGATGGCACCGAGCATGACGCCCTTTACCAGGTGCTTTTGGATGAACGGGTACAGGCAGATTATAGGCAGCGCGCCCACGACCATCGCGGCGAACTTTACCGTGGCCGAGGTGGTCTCGCCTCCGAGGGCGAGCATCGCCTGCTGCTGGGCCGAGGTCATGCTCGTCTCGGCGAGCAGCTTGTAGAGTATGGTTTGCAGGGGTTCCAGAGCCTTGTCCCGGACATAGACTATGCCCTGATAGTAGTCGTTCCAGTGGTAAACTGCCGTGAACAGCCCGATTGTCGCTATGACCGGCTTTGAGTTCGGCAGGATGATACTCCAGTAGATGCGAAACTCCGATGCCCCGTCCAATCTTGCGCTCTCGATGAGCGACTCCGGTATCGTGCGGAAGAAGCTCATAAAGATGACCATGTTGTAGAAGATGAACATGCCCGGCAGGATGTAGACCCAGAAGCTGTCATAGAGCCCGAGCTTTATCATCAGGATAAAGTTAGGTATAAGCCCGCCGTTGAAAAACATCGTTATCATTGCGATCTTCATGTAGATCTTTTTTCCGATAAGCCCCGGCCGGCTCATCGCGTAGGCCACCATGGAGGTGAACAGCACGTGCGTTATCGTGGCCACCACCGTGCGCAGGATGGTTACTTTGAAACCCGAGAGTATGTACTCGTTCTCGAACACGACCTTGTATGCGTCAAGGCTGAAGTCCGAAGGCCACCAGGCCGAAGCCCCTCTGTTCGCGACCTCGGGCGCGGCGAATGAGTTCACGCCTATATACCACATCGGATATATGCAGGCAAAGCAGACCGCGAGCAGTATGACAATGATGATATAGTCAAATGCAGTTTTTTTAGTGTGCGTTCTCATGCTGCGTCCTCCTCAAATGATGCTCTCGCCCGTGAGCTTCACGGAGGTGAAGTTGCACAGCCTCAGCAGGGCGTAGGAAATGATGCTCCTGAAAAACAGCACCGCGGTGGAGAAGGAGAAGCGCCCGGAGACGATGCCCATGTTATAGATATAGAGATCCAGCGTCTCGGAGCGGGACATGTTGGCCGAGTTGCTCAGGAAAAACACCTGGTCGAAGTTGCTGCTAAGGCATCCGCTCACAGCCAGTATGAAAAGCAGTGCGATGGTCGGCCGTATGCACTGGATGGTGATGTGCCACATCCTTTGGAACCTGCCCGCGCCGTCCAGCTCGGCGGCCTCGTAAAGCTCCGGGTCGATGCTGGTTATCGCAGCCAGGTATATTATGGCGTTCCAACCCATCTCCTTGAGCGTGTCGGAGAGAAAGGCTATCATCCAGAAGTTGTCCGGGTCGCCGTTATACAGGACCGCCTTGCCCTGAAGCCCCAGCGAGATGGCCAGCTGGTTGAAAATGCCGGACTCGGACATCCAGGAAAGCAATATGCCGCCGAATATGGCCCAAGAGATGAAGTGGGGCAGATACGACACGGTCTGAACTATCTTTTTGAACCTCTCGCAGCGCAGTTCATTGAGCAGCAGGGCAAGGATTATTGGGATACAAAAACCTATGGTTATCCTCAGCAGGCTCAGGCCCAGAGTGTTGTAAACCGCTCTCCAGAACCTGTCGTCCGTGAGAAAGGCTATGAAATGCTTGAGCCCGACGAAGTCGTTTTCAAACAGCGGCACGGATATGCGGTAGTCCGTGAAGGCGATATAGAGGAAGACGAGAGGTATATAGCTGAACACCGCCATCCATATAATGCCGGGCCACACCATCGCCTGAAGCTGCCTTTGCTTCCAGAACTCCTTCCTCGTACGGGACAGGCGCTCAGACAGCCGCGGCTTTATCCTTGCTTCCTGAGATCTCATTTTCCGTCACACCCCCTGCAACTTTAGGATAACAAAGTAAATTGTCGGAAACAACGCCTCCATTTTGGGTCATATCCCAATATTTTAGGTGTAGTTGACAGAGCACTTTGTGCCGATTACACTAAAGCCGGAATCAAGCGGTGGAGGACCGGTAAATGAGGATGTATAACAAGCTGATCTGGGAGGACGATTTTGACGGCTCCGAGCTGGATATGACCAAGTGGAGCTTCAGGACCGGGAACTGGCAGGTGGCGCCAGACGGCACCCCCGTCGTGCCTGGCTGGGGCAACCAGGAGCTGCAGTACTATACCGACGGCGGCAAAAACATAAGACTTGATGGCAGCTGCCTAAACCTCATCGCCAGGAGAGAGGATTCCCCCGAGCAGTTCGGGCAGAGGTACATGTATACCTCCGCGAGGATAGACACGCGGAACAAGTTTTCGTTCACATACGGGCGCATAGAGTTTCGGGCGAGCTGCCCTGTGGGAGCGGGCCTGTGGCCGGCCGTCTGGATGCTGCCCGAGGGCGAGGAATACGGACCGTGGGCAGCCTCCGGAGAGCTGGACCTGCTCGAGGCCAAGGGACGCCTGCCCGACAGGATTTTCGGCACGATACACTACGGGGGCGCATATCCGCTCAACACGCATCAGGAATATACCGCCGATCTCCCCGTCGGCGCGGGCATCGACAGCTTCCACGTCTACGAGGTGGTCTGGGAACCCGGCAGCATAACCTGGCTGGTTGACGGCAGAGCCTATGCGGGAACCACCTCCTGGAAGTCCAAGGCGCCCGGCATAAAGCCCCCTGCGCCCTTCGACAAGCCATTTTACCTGCTCATAAATCTTGCAGTCGGCGGCTCCTTTGACGAGCAGGCGATGGGCCGAGTAACAGCCGACCTGCCCGCCGAGTTCCGGCTGGACTATATCAGGATATTCCAGTAACAGTCCACATTTTCTTGCCCACAGGCATATATCAACTGAGCAACGCGGCTCTTTCACGTCCTTTCAGTACGAGCATATTGTAGACCAGTTAAGCAAAGTCAAGGGCAGAATATAACTTTGCTAACCTGCAAAAAGCGCACTACAACCAGGCTCACGGCGAAGGCTGTGAGCCTGAACGCATATTGTCGCCTTACGCCGCAGCGAGCAGCGCCACATGCTCTTGTGGCATGCGGAGTTCAAACGGTCTGCGGTCACGCAGTACTGCATAGATGATGTTTGAGAGCTTACGCATGACTGCTACACGTGCCACCTTGCACGGTTTCTCAGCGCACTTCCTCTCGTAGTATTCAGCCAGGACAGGGTTCCTGTATGTACCGTCTCTCTTTCGTGAAACGCTGCTTACCGCCGCCATGTGCAGTGCGGCGCGAACCTGCGGCGACCCGCGCTTGGACAGCTTGTTCTTGCGGCCCTTGAACGTTCCTGACTGTCTCTCGCCAGGATCAAGGCCTAAGTATGCCGCAAGCTGTTTAGGCTTCCTGAACAGAGATATGTTTCCCATCTCAGCCGCTATGACCACCGCTGAGCTGAAACCGATGCCGGGGATGCTGCAAAGCAGTTTCACGTCCTCGTCAAGGCGTGTGTCCTGCGTTACCAACTCCTTTATTTCTCTCTCAATGCGCTGTATGGCGGCGAGCAGCCCCTCAATGATGTCCAGCACATTCTTGATCAGGCTGGCGTTGCTCGCAGACCTGACGCCAATTACTTGGGCAGATCCGGCTGCTTCTCTGAGTTTCGCAGCCTTTTCAGCTCCAAACTTAGGTCCCTTGTTGCCGGCTTCACAGATTGCTTTGGCCAACAGGCTCCCATCTGCATTCAGCAGCTTTTCAGGCGTCGGGCACATATGCAAAACTGCGCGCGATGCACTTCCTCCAACGTCAGAGAACACCTCGCCATATCCAGGGAAGATCTGATCCAGATATGCCGTCATCCTGTTCTTGAAGCGCGCAACGTCGCCTTTAAGCTCGCTGCGCTGGCGCGTGAGCAGACGAAGGCCGCGCAAGGAGCTCGTAGGTATTTGCGACGGCCGCAAAACCTTAAGTCTGTAGAGCATGGCTATACGATACGCATCTACGCGGTCATTCTTGACCTTACGCACATTTATGTTCTTCAATGCTCCGCTTTGTATGGGGTTGACCACAACGACTTCAAAGCCTGCATCCGTGAAGAACTGGAACAGGATGAGATGGTAATGCGACGTAGATTCCATGACAACTACTGGCCTTGCTCCGCATTCCAACTCGATCTCATGCAGCTTTTTCTCTGCAAGCTTCATGCTGACCATGTCATGGTAGATTTTCTGCCTGAGCAGCACATTGTTGTCCGGACTGAGGACGCACAGGTCGCTGAAACGCTTGCTGACGTCAACACCTGCTACTGGAACGAAGATTTTCATGAAACAACCTCCTATGCGGGACAACATCCTGATGCGGGAATTGACATGCGCGTGAAATACGCGGGTAAGCGGCAGGGCCGCACCCATCCAGCCTAAAAGAAAAGACTCCCGCGGGATGAACGGACTGTCTACACTGAGGGTAATTTAAGCTAAAACCCAGCAAGCAATTCTGCCACTTTCGCCCCGCCTTTTGTCTGAAGCGTATCATGCGGATTAAATAGCTGCAACCCCGCCGTTTACGAGGTTATTGTACCAGCAAGCAATGGAAATGGCCGGCCATTTCCGAAAAAACTTGTTGGGGCAGCAGCCCCAAACCCCATAAAACTCAAAAACTCCCGGCCTCGTGGTCGGGAGTTTTTTCAGCGGCGCGCCCTTGCGGGCGCTTATCTTTCGCCGCGGTCACGGCGTTGATTTTCAGATTTTTCTTTTCCCATGAGCATCTCAACGTTGTGCCGATGCACCAACAACTCACGGTGCTCGTCGCGGATTGCACGGTACTCGGCGTAGACTGCGCGCTTCTCCGCGGCAAGCTTGTTAAATTCGGCGTTGAGGTCTTTCATCTTCGGCAGCTTCCCGGTGTAGTGCTCGCTGAAGTATCGCTTCGCTGCGCGGTGCCGCTCAATCTCGTCGGCATGGACATCGAAAAATTTGCGCGAATAGCACGACGCCTTGTACTCGTCAAAGGATTTGCGCGTCTTGGCATAGGCGACAATCTGACCACGCAGCTCAGTTATTTCCGCAATCCGAGCGTCAATCTTTTTTATGCGCTCGTTCAAAGTAGAGAGCTTTTCACTCGCGGTGTCGGCTCTGGTATTTAGATCCTCGCGCCCCTTAATACCGTGCTCCTGCAAATACAGCAGAGTCTTAGCCATCTGCTTGACGTTAAAAACCTTAGCCCATTGGGCGTAACCACCGCCTTTGCCAGCCGCAATTTTAGCCTGGATGTCTACGAGCAGGCTCGCGCGCTCGCGTTTGCCGCGAGGATTATGCGTCGCGCGCCCAGCGATGACTTCACGCAGCTCGGCCTCAGTGTAGCCAGCGCCGAGTGTATGGAGCTTGATGCCCTTCTGCCTGGGCTTGTAAAAAGTAACGCTCTTGCCCTCGCTCACACGGTAACCACTTTCACGCACAAGCCGTATTAGCTCGTCAAAAGTTTTAGGTTTCCGCGCGAGTGCGTCGTCGATGGCAGCGCGCAGCACGTCACGGTGCGACGGCTGCTTTTTGTCACCCAGCCAACGCCCATAACTCGTGTTTGTGCCTCGGCCTGGGTTTGAGATAACTGACAGGTTACGCTCAAGGCAGATAAGGTCGGAAAGCCTTGCGACTGCTCTGCTTGTGTTAAAGAAGTTGTTGAACTTTGCCGCATTATCTAACGTTGTAGAGTTGAAAATGATGTGGTTATGTATGTGCCGCCTGTCCGTGTGGGTACAGACGATGTAGGCGTGACGCCCCTTGAGGAAGCGTTCAGCCAGCTCGCGGCCAACGAGGTTTGCTTCTTTGGGCGTGATCTCGCCGGGCTTAAACGATTGCCGTATGTGGTATGCAATAACCCTCGGCTCTCTGCGTCCCGAACGCAGCGCATATTGCCGCTTCGAGAGTGCGAACTCAGCCGCAACGAGCTGCGGCGTGCAGCCGTAGGCATAGACCAGTGAACCCTTTTCTGTTTTCTCAGGGTTCTTGACGTAGTCCGTGCGCTCTGTGAGCGAGCGTATAACAGATTGACCCTTTGAGCCGCGGATAGGGATTATGCGGGTGACTGCCATTACTCAATGACCGCCAACTTACGCAGCACCTCATCCAGCGCGAGCCATAACTCGCCGAGACGGTTTTGAATCTCCGCTAGGTCGCTTTCGTACACACGGCTCGTGGAGTTGACACGCTTCGCAATCTGGTTAACATTCGCGCTGGTGCGCCTTAAAAGGCTCACCAGCGTTTTTATCTCGTCCATGTCCAACAAAACGATGCGGCCGTCAAGCGCGAGCTTGCGGAGGAAAGCGCTCAGGTTGCCCGTGCCGACGAGCGCCATGCGCGCTTGAATCTGCGCATACTCCTCCTCGGTCACTCGCGTCATGAGCTTCACGCGGCGCTTACGTTTTTCCGTCAACGCTCCACGCCCCTCTCACGCTTGCGCTCGCTCTCGCGTAACCGCGTGGCGAAAATGTCCAGCAGGCCGGAGTGGGTGCGGTCCGTGGAGAGCTTTTTCGTGGTAGCATTTTTCTCAGCCCATTTCATATTCTCCGGACTGATGCGTCCATCAGATTGCCTGTTGGCGATGAGGGAAGCCGTGACGCGAACAAGACGCTTGTCGCCAAACTGCTCTCGTACCTCTCGTATGGCGGCGCTGGTGTTGAGCCGCGCGCCGTCGTAGTTGCGGGCGATGGCGTTTTCAATGGCGGTTTTGCAATTCTCATCGGCCTTAGCTGAGGCTTCAAACGCGCCCAGCTCGTTACGCTCGCGGGCATCGTTAAGCGTACTGGTGTATATGGGAATAGCGCGCTGATGCTTCATAACATCATCGGCCCGCATCGTGATGAACTCCCTGAAGTCCCACACGGGGTCTGAGAAAAAGTCCATCTGCTGGTAATCCTTGAACACGTCCTCCAGCGGGCAGGGCGAGCGCAGCAGCGTTTCAATTTGTGCAGGTGAAAGGTCTGCATCAGACAGGGCTGCCATTATTTCCTGCTTTGCGTTGTACTCATTTGCATGATTCAAAATTTCCTCTGGCGGCTGTGTGAGCAGCCAGTCACGGTAAGTGTCAAACTCTGTGTTCATCTTTGCTTCAAGCTGTTCGTATTGGTTCATCTGCAAGCCTCCTTAACTTGGTTATGCAGTTTCGGGTCGTAAAGCGGTATTGGTTCTTTGAGTTTTGCAAGTAGTGACGGTCGCTTATCTTCTTTTTCCTAGCTGACAGGCTCAGGCGGCGCTTTGCTCTCAATGTCCAGCTCGGTGTTAAGCTCTCTATATAGACTAACGAGCCATTTTCAGTTTTCTCCGGGGCCTTGACGTAGTCTGTTCGCTCGGTGAGCGAGCGTATAACGCTCTGGCCTTTTGAGCCGCGGATAGGGATGATGCGAGTGACGGCCATTACTCAATGACCGCCAGCTTACGCAGTACATCATCCAGCGCGACCCACACTTCGTCGAGACAGTTTTGAATCTCGGCGCGTTCCTCGGCGTTTATGCGGACGAGCAGGAACGCGTTGCGCGTTTTACTCACCGTTCTGCGCCCCTCTCGCGCTTGCGCTCGCTCTCGCGCAGGCGCGTGGCGAAAATGTCCAGCAGGCCGGAGTGGGTGCGGTCGGTAAAGGCTTTTTTCGTCGTGGCGTTTTTCTCAGCCCACTTCATATTCTCCGGGCTGATGCGCTCGTCGTGCGGCCTGTTGACTATAAGCGAGGCCGTTACACGGGTAAGCCGCTTCTCTCCAAACTGCTCGCGCACCTCGCGTATCGCAGCGTTGGTGTTCAGCCGGGAGCCGTCATAGTTGCGGGCGATGGCGTTTTCAATGGCGGTTTTGCAATTTTCGTCAGCCTCAGCCGATGCTTTAAACTTGTCCAGCTCACCGCGCTCGTCTGCCTCTTGCGCCGTGCCGTTGTAGATAGGAATACCGAGCTGTTTCTCCATCTCCATGTCGGCGCGCTGGTCAATGAGGACTTTCAAAGTGTAGTTGTAGTCAGCCTGGTCAATATGAAAGCAGTCCCGTAACACATCCTCTAACGGACAGGGAGAACGCAGCATCGTCTCAATCTGCGCAGGCGAAAGGTCGGTGTCCTCCAGGTTCATCAAAATATCCTGCTTCGTGAGGTAATCGTATGCGAGATCCAAGATTTCCTCTGGAGGCTGTTCCAGCAGCCACGAGCGAAAATGCTCAAACTCGGCCTCCATCTTCTCAATCAGCTGTTCCTTCAGGTTCATCTACAAGCCTCCTTTATTTGGTGTTGATGTTTGGGTTCGTAAAGCGGTATGGGCTCTTTGAGTTTTGCGAGCAGCGATGGGCGCTCATCTTCTTTTTCCTCGGCAACAGGCTCAGGCGGCGCATTATTCTCCATGTCCAGCTCGGCGTTAAGCTCTATGAGCCGCGCGCTCTTTTCAGCGAGCTCGGCCTCCTGTGGAAATGGCTTTTCAAGCTCGGCGCGGGCGTTTTCCGTTTGGCGCTCCAAGTCCTCAAGCCGGGCGCGGCTTTTTTCAAGCTGCTTGTCCATGCCAGTGAGCGCGTTCTCCACTCGCATGACGTTGCCTAAAGCGTCAGAGCCAAGCTCGACATGGTGCTCAGACGAACCTTTAAGCGTGAGAACGTGCTTTCCGAATTGTTCAAGCGAGGCTTCCACGTCGAAGCCGCGGAAGCTGCCGACGTGAACAGGCTTGGTGTCCTGCACCGTGGGCAGTAAATTTAAAAGCGCCTCGCCCGCGGCGACGCGCTCTGTATAGCAGATGCCATCCAGCTCGATTCCTACGAAACTGTCCGCGGGCGCGGGATGTGTGTCGCGTGTGTGTATGTCCGACTCCAGCGCGGCAATCCGGGCTTTCGTCTCCGCAATCTCGCGCGGGAAGTACCGTGCCAGGTTGTCCTCAAGCGTGTACTTCTGGCTCTGGAAGCTGGACTTGAGCAGCCGCAGCTTCGAGACTTCGACGTCTAAATTCATTTTTTCTTTTATCCTCGGGTCGCCCGCGCACAGAGCTTTAATCTCCGCGAATGAGAGCGTTGTTTCGTCCACATCCTCGCATGAGCGCACCGGGCTTTTAGAGGTCATAATCTGCGAAATAAACTTCTGTTTGTTCTCCAAAGTCTGCCAGAGGTACGAATCGAAGGAGTTTTCTGTAACGTACCTGTAAACGTGAACATTCTCGTTCATATTGCCTTGTCTCTCAATACGCCCCTTACGCTGTTCGAGGTCACCGGGACGCCAGGGAGCATCGAGATCGTGGAGAGCTATAAGCCTGTCCTGCACATTCGTCCCTGCGCCCATCTTGGCAGTGCTGCCCATGAGTACACGCACTTGCCCGGAGCGCACTTTCGCGAACAGCTCTTTTTTCTTTGCGTCGGTGTCTGCGTTGTGGATAAAGGCAATCTCGTTCTCAGGTACTCCGCGAGCCACTAGCTTTTTCTTAATGTCGTCGTAAACGCTGAATCCCTTGCCGGGTGTCGAGAGATCGCAAAAGAGAATTTGTGTCAGGCGGTCAGCTTTCGTGTCCTCCCAAATCTTGAACACATTGTCCACGCAGCGGTTGACCTTCGTTCCCGACTCGTCGGGTAGAAGTGGATTCACCACACGCTGGTCAAGGCCGAGCTTGCGCCCATCGTTAGTGATGGCGAGCATATTGTCCACGCTTGGGTCAACTTGCCGGGCATGGACTTTCGTAGCGCGCTCGGAAAGTTCTTTTACGAGCGCCTTCTGTATCTCCGTGGGTTGAGACACCTCGTTGTGGTACACAACCTCGGGTTTCGGTAAATTCAGCTCATCGGAAGTTTTAATGTCTGCGACCTCCTTGAATATGCTCATAAGCTCCGGGAGGTTGAAAAACTTAGAAAATCGTGTACGCGCGCGATACCCTGAGCCTTCCGGAGCCAACTCCATCGCCGTCACTGTCTCTCCGAAGTTCGCCGCCCAGGCGTCGAAGTGGTTGAGACCAAGACGCTCAAGTGCGTCATGCTGGAGATAGCGTTGCATGGTATAAACCTCGACCATCGTGTTTGAAACGGGAGTGCCGGTGGCGAACACTATACCCTTGCTGCCGGTTTTCTCGTCGAGGTATCGGCACTTCATGTACATATCTGAGGATTTCTGCGCCTCTGCGTTGGACAAACCGGCCACATTCTGCATTTTTGTTTGGTAGTAGAGGTTTTTAAATGAATGTGCCTCGTCCACAAACAGCCGGTCAATCCCCAATTCCTCAAACGTGACCACATCGTCTTTAGGGCTGTCCAGCAGCTTTTTGAGTTTGGCCTCAAGCCCTTTCTTAGTGCGCTCCATGGCCTTAATGGAAAAGCGCTCGCCGTTAGAGCTTTTCAACTCGCGGATACCCTCGGTTATCTCGTCAATCTGGTCTTGCAAAAGCCGCTCCTGCCGCTCCTGGGATACGGGAATTTTCTCAAACTGGCTGTGCCCAATGATTACAGCATCATAGTTGCCGGTGGCAATCCTAGCACAGAATTTCTGCCGGTTGGCTTTCTCGAAGTCCTTCTTCGTGGTCACAAGGATATTCGCCGAGGGGTAGAGCCGCAGAAACTCGCTTGCCCACTGCTCGGTCAGATGGTTCGGCACAACGAACATGGATTTGCTGCACAGTCCAAGGCGCTTGGCCTCCATCGCGGCAGCCGCCATTGTAAAGGTCTTGCCCGCACCAACCTCGTGCGCGAGCAGGGTATTGCCGCCATAGAGGACGCGAGCAATGGCGTCGCACTGGTGCTTGCGCAGGGTAATTTCCGGGTTCATACCGGGGAACGTCAGGTGAGAGCCGTCGTACTCTCGCGGTTTGGTGCTGTTGAAAAGCTCATTGTATTTGGCCACCAGCGTCTGACGGCGGTCAGCGTCTTTCCACAACCAGTCCTTGAAGGCGTCCTTAATGACCTGCTGCTTCTGCTGGGCGAGGGTCGTTTCTTTCACATTTAAAACACGTTTTATGGAGCCGTCGGGCTGCTCAACGCCGTCGTAGACACGCACGTCACGGAGGTTTAGCGTGTTTTCAAGTATCTTGTATGCGTTCATGCGGCTCGTGCCGTAGGTATTATAGGCGTTGACGTCGTTCGCGCCCACGGCGCTCTTGCCCTCGACACACCACTCTCCGGTGACAGGCGAATAGTGTACCTTAATACTCTGCGACGCCCAAAACGAGGGCTTGAATGTCTCGTCTATAAACTTCTTAATGTACCTCGGCTCGATCCACGTCGCGCCGAGACGCACATCAATCTCGCTTGCGGTCAGCTCACGCGGCTGTGCGGCGCGGAGAGCCTCCACATTTACATTAAAGGCGGCATCGTTTTCCGCAGCGTCCTCGGCCTCGCGGAGCTTTTGCCGCACATTTCCGGAGAGGTATTCGTCGGCGGTGACGTAGCGATCAGTACCGGGGATGCAGAAGATAACGCCTTGCAGCTCGTCGGCAATCTCAGCTTTGTCCTTGCTGCAGAGCTGGGCCATGTAGGGCAAATCCACGTGCGCACGCTCGTTCATGGAAACGGCGAGGGCTTCAACTGCTGTGTCCGTATGCTCGACGGGGCGGTGCGGTTGGATGGTGCGCTTAGTGAACATGTCCGACTTCCTCTCCAGCTTGCCATCTTCGTCAAGAATCTCCAGAGAACACAGGAGATAGTAGCTCGAATCCGCGTCAAACGCGCGCTTATTCTCGCGGCTGCTTATGAGGCCGTGTTTGGCGGTGAAGGTATCGTACAGCTCGTTCAGCTGCCGCTGTTCGGCAGAGATCTCTGCATCGCCCGCGTCCACTGTCTGCAATTCTATGAGCCACCGTGTGCAGTCCCGCAGCTCCATCAGGCCGCGTATACGCTCGGCTGCGACGGCGCTCACATCCTGCCTGACCATGATGCCGCCCTCGCGGAAATATACGTTTCCGTCCACGAGGGCGTAGCTGTAATTGCGCACATCCGGGGCTGCTGGCAGGATGTCCGATACAGTGTTTTCCTCAATGTCCCGTTCGACGTACTCTCCGTGTATATTTTGGATGGCCTCGTGTAGCTGTGCCGCCAAATCCGCACCGTCTATGGGCGCGACGGTATAATCCTGTGCGGCGTACTGTGTGCTCTCCGCTGTGGGAGTTCCCAGCACCATTTCCGGGTGGTCAAGGAAGTATTTGTTTACCTTAAAGCCATCGGGCGTGTCGCCAACGTGTACCCAGTCGGGAAGCTCGGTCAGCGGAAGCTCGCGCCGCTGGAGGAAGATAATGTCCGTCACTACGTCGGTTCCCGCATTGGCGCGGAAAGCGTTGTTTGGCAGACGTATGGCACCCAACAGTTCGCCGCGCTCTGCAAGGTAACGCCTGACAGATTCGTCCCTGGAATCCATCGTGTAGCGGCTCGTGACGAACGCAACGATGCCGCCCGGACGCACCTGGTCGAGCATTTTGGCGGCAAAGTAGTTGTGAATGGAAAAACCGAGACGGTTGTACTCCGGGTCAAACACCTGGTAGTTGCCAAATGGGACGTTGCCGACAGCGAGGTCGAAGAAGCCGGGGCGATTGGTCGTCTCAAAGCCCGCGACGGTAATCTCTGCCTCCGGGTAAAGCTGCTTGGCTATGCGTCCGGTGATTGAATCCAGCTCTACGCCGTGAAGCTCGTTGTTGCGCATCGAATCAGGCAGCAGCCCGAAGAAGTTGCCGACACCCATGGACGGCTCCAAAATCCTGCCGCCCTCGAATCCCATGTTGCCGAGCGCCTCGTAGATGGCACGAATCACGGTCGGAGAAGTGTAGTGTGCGTTGAGCGTGGAACTGCGCGCGGCCTCGTATTCTTCGGGTGTCAGCGCGGCTTTCAGCTCTGCGTATTCCTTTGCCCAATCGCTCTTGCTCTCGTCAAAAGCGTCGTGTATAGCGCCCCAGCCGGTGTAGCGGGAAAGTGTCTCCTGCTCGTCAGCTGTAGCCGCGCGCCCCTCGGCCTCAATGCGCTTGAGCGTCGTGATTGCGTCCATGTTGGCCCTAAACCGCGTCTTAGCCCCGCCCTCACTAAGATGCTCGTCGGTTATATGGAAGTTACGCGGCGTCTCGGGTGATGCAGAAGGCTCTGGCTGCGTAGGCTCAGGCTCAGGTGCGGAGCCTATGGTCTGAAAAACGACATCATAAGACAGATGCGTTTTCTCGGCCTCGTAGTACGCGACGGTTTTCGTGTGCGGCTCGTGCGCATCGTCGTTCAGCTCAGCGGTAAGGTAATCCGTGATGTACCTGTTTCGCTCATCATTCCGCAGCCCACGTTCAAAATCCGCACGGCTCTCGGTGCGGTAAACAGGGATGGCCATACCGGGCGGCAACAGCTCTACATAGCCGCGTTGGAGGTCGGTTATCTGGTACTCGCGCCCCTCAAACCACACGAAGTCCCCGACACCGTAGGGTGACGCCATAGGGTCGCGCGGCTGGATGTTGACCGGCGTGTCATCAAGCTCCGGCTCGTCCTCGGCGGGCGGCTCGCTCAGGTCGTGGTATGCGGCATCCAGAGCCACGCGGTTGAGCGCCTCGCGCAGGCGTGGGTTGTCGTAGTAGGCACGCTGGAAGTCCCGGTCGTCAGAGTCCGCGGCGAATTCCCTGAGCACACGCTCACCGGTCAGTGCAGCGCTTTCTGCGTCGGAGTTTATCACTGCGTTCGCATAGTAATCGCTCGCCATGAGCGCCTCATATAGCCGCTGCTCGTATTGTTCCCGTAGCTCGTCGGGAAGATGAAAGTCCACCGTGAGCTCAGAGCCGTTCTCATAAGTGAGTGTCGCGGGCTTGTATGTGCGGAGAGCATCCAGTGCCGGCTCTATCTGTTCTTCCATAATCTCGACATAATCCAGGCCGCCGGCCTGACGGGTGCGCTGACCGAGCGCGTGGGCGGTAGTTTCGGCGTCGGCGCCGTAGGTATAGAACGCACCGCCATATTGGACGAGCACAATGTCATTGTCATGATGCGGCTTAGCGCGGTTGTAGCTCGCATAAGCTGCCGTGTGCGTGTCATACATGGCAAGCTCGACATCGGCCATAAAGCGGTCAGCAGCTATGAGCTCGTCTATGCGCCTGGCTATCTGCCGCCATGTCAGGCTGACGTTTTCGCAGCCACCTTTGCTCAGCTCCATGCCCTTGGCATCGTGGTTCTCGTTGCTTCCGGGAGCATCGGACAGCGCGTGGGACCGCCCGCCTATGCCGTACTCACGCTTGAGGAAGTCTGCCTTGTCCTCGACGGAATGTTCCCCGGTAAAGTAGCGGAAGACGCGCCACTTGCCGCCAGAGGTACTGCCGCCGTCGCGTAGCAGTCTGTCTATCTCGTCCTGAGTTATGAACTGCGGCACGCTCGGCAGAAGCTCTTTGTCTGCGTGGAACTGCACTCTCGGCAGAAGCTGGCTTTTGAGCGAGTTGAGTATCTTATTTGTGTTGTGGTAGTTGAAGCGCAGGATGCTGCGGTCGGCTCTGTATGTCTCGAGGAAGTCCCGATACTCGCTCAGCAGCATTTCGCACTGTTCTCGATCGGCCAGCATCGCTGCGACTCGCTCAGTAACATCGGGAAACAGGCCGCTTTTTATGCCGTCAAGGCTGGGGAAAAAGTTGCTGTCCTGCCCATCCGCGAGGTCGCGGTAGAGGTAAACCATCTGCTGTGCCAGCAGTTCGCGCTCCGTCGCGGTGCTGCGCTCCAGCTCCCACTCACCCGCGTACTGCCCGGCGTCGAGCAGCTCGTCGATACGCCGCGAGGCGTCACCCCAGGTCACAAGGTGCACGTCGCGCTCATAGCGAGCCGCATTGCCCTGGGCTATGCGTATCCCATCCGTGCTCATCCATGCCGCGTAGCGCTCTCCGTCCACCACAACGCCAACACCGCCGTGGTAGACGGTTGGCAGGAACGCGGCTATCTCGTCCAGTGAACGCTGTTTCTCAAACTCAGCGACCACGCGCTCATGCAGATAACTCGTGTTCTCGCCCACGCGGAGCACGGCGTCAACGACCTCCTGCGAGCAAGAGAAAGCAGAGGGCGTGTCTGCGTCCTCTGCTTCGTCAAACAGGTTCAGTTGTAGATTAACTCGCTCAGAACTACTTCTTCGGCCTGGGCTTTGCAGGCGTTCATTAGACCCGTCCAGCGCAGCGGGTCGCTGGCTTTCAGTGCCTCTGTCGCGCCCGCCGATGCTGCCAGCTTCGGCAGCATCAGGCCTATGCGGCTCTGAGCCGCCGTCTCTATCTCGTGCAGGTGCTCGTACAGCGTCCCCGTCAGCACGAGCCGGTTCCACAGCACCGGCCGGTGCTCCTTGAGATAGCGTTGGCGCATCCTCCCGTACCGGCCTATTGGCTCTGCCTCTGGCAGGCTGAGATTCGGAATCTGTACGTCGTTCACTGTCCTGTAGGCTATTTCGTTCATTGTAACGGCTCCTTTCGTAGCTTCGTATAGTTCTTTCAATCTCACGCAGGACAAGCTGCGTGTTCTCGCTGACGGCTGAGCCAAGGGCGGTCGCGGCCTCTGGCGTGTTCCACTCGGTTAGAAATGCGAAGTCCTCCGGCGCAAAGTATGCCTCCGGGTTGTAGCCGCAGCGGGAAATGATGGCGTAAGCGGTGCTTGTAGATACGGCGCGGATGAAGCTGTCCCTCAACTCGCTTTCATCATACCCAGCCATTAGCGAGCCGTCAATGATAGCGCCGGTGTCATGCCGGTGAGCGTCAAAGTACATCTCCGCGAGGTCTCGCGCGGCGTCCTGCAACTGACTTGATAGCCACTCGCCCTCCGCGCCGAAGTCCTGCCGCAGTCCGAGCTGCACTTCGCTCAGATTCGCATCGTTGACCGACCACGGCCTGAAAGGCCTCGAGCTCCTCCTCGCGCCGGTGTCCGACACATCGAAAACGTAGCGCAGCCGGGGCGCGTCACCGCTGTAGTCCACGAGCGCAATACCTCTAGCTCCGCGCTTAACGTATCTGCCCATGCGCCCCGTCCACACGTCGTATTCTGCACACGCCGAAGCGTCGGGGCGCTGCGCGTGAATCAAGATTTGGTCAGCAAAATCATACTTGTAGTTGCGTGACATCGTGGCAAGCAGCCCCGTCCACTCGGCGTAACCGTCCGTGACCCGGCTGAGCGTGTCATGTGCAAGCGTGGTGATGCTGTTTAGCTTGTCTGGCGTAGGTTATACCTCCTTCCTATGAAAAATGCGCGCGGCGGGTGCACCGCCGCGCAACTTGTACTTACTTTTTCCCGCCCTTGAAGCTCAGATAATACGTTGCCCTCTCGCCATCATCGTGGAGAATAAGGTCGCCGGGGTAGTACTTGTCCATGCGCTGCGAATAAATCTCGTCGAGGTGAGCTCGCCCCTTGCCCAGCAGCTCGGCAGCAAGGGGACGGGTGAGCGAGATACGCTTAGCGGCGAGAAATTTGTTATCCCGCCACAGGCCGAACTTGCAGTCAAGGCTCTCGCAGAAGTAGCCGCTCTTGGCCTCGCTTACCACGCCGCCGCAGCGCGGGCATTTGCCTACAACCTCGCGCCCGGTCGGGAACAGGATGCTCGCCTCCGCAACAGGCGTATAGTCCGAGACAAGGCCGCTAACCATGTGCTCGATGTCCGCGAGGAAAGTGTCCGCGTCCAGCTCGCCGCGCTCTATTTGCTTGAGGCGGCTCTCCCACTCGGCGGTGAGCAGCGGCGAGCGCAGGGCTTCGGGCAGCACGGTTACGAGCGATTTGCCAACGTCGGTCGGCACGAGCTTGCCCTTGACGCGCTCGGCGAAGCCGCCGTTTACGAGCTTCTCAATAGTCGCCGCGCGCGTGGCGGGTGTGCCAAGGCCACGACGCTCTGCGTCGGGCGGTGCTTCTTTCGCGCCCGCGCGCTCCATTGCGGCGAGCAGCGTGTCCTCGGTGAATGCGTCGGACGGCATGGTATGGCCCTCTTTGACGCTCGCGGTGTCGATGGCTACGGTCGCGCCCTCGCCAAGTTCGGGCAGCGGCGTCCAATCTGGCGCGACAGTGTACGCACGCCAGCCGAGATTGATGACACTTCTGCCCTTAGCCCGGAAGATGTGATCGCCGCCCTCGGCTTCGACCTCTGTTTCGGCGTAAATGAACGGCTCGGCAACGGCGCACAGCAGCTGCCGGCAGACGAGCCGCAGAATAGCGGCCTCTCCCTCGGGCAGTGCGGAGAGATTGGCGCGTCCGGCGCTCAGCGTGGGTATAATGGCGTGGTGGTCGGTGACGCGCGAGCTGTCGCAGACCGCATCAGCGTTGACGCTCGCGGGCGTGTCCGCGCCCAGCAGCTTCGCCGCGACGCCCGCCAGCTCCGGCACCTTTGCTGCCATGCCGTCCGTCAGATACCGGCTGTCCGTGCGCGGGTATGTCACGAGCTGCTTCTCGTACAGCGCCTGCAAATAGTCCAGCGTTTGCTGTGCCGTGAAGCCCAGCTCTCGGTTGGCCTCGCGCTGGAGCGCAGTCAGATCGTATAGCGCGGGCGGGTTTTCGCGCCTCTCTCGGCGCTCAACCCTCGTTATGCGCGCCTCGCCCGTGCAAGCCACCGCGAGAGCGTCAGCTTCGGCCTTGTCTGCAATGCGCTCGCTGGACAGCAAAACACCGCCGCAGTCCAGCGCGACGGCGTAGAAAGTCTCGGGCTTAAATTCTTCAATTTCGCGTTTTTGCTCGACGAGCATGGAGAGAGTAGGCGACACCACGCGCCCCACATTGAGTGTGCGGTGATACACCAGCGACATGAGCCGCGTGGCGTTCATACCGACGAGCCAGTCTGCCTTTGCACGGCACAGTGCAGCGGCGTAGAGGTTGTCGTACTCCGCGCCCGGACGCATATTTGCATAAGCTTTGCGTATCTCGTCGGGCTCCATAGAGCTGAGCCACAGGCGCTTGACGGACTTAGTGCAGCCCGCTTTCTCGTAGACCAGCCGGAATATGAGCTCGCCCTCGCGCCCGGCGTCACATGCGTTGACGACCTCGCCAACGTCTGTTTGCTGCATCAGGCCGCGAAGAATCTCAAACTGCTGCCGCTTGTCCCGCATGACGGTTGTTTTCCACTGTTCCGGCAGGATGGGCAGATCCTCGCGCCGCCACTTGCCGAGCTTTTCGTCGTAGGCTGCGGGCACCGCCAGCTCGACAAGGTGGCCATAGCACCACGAGACAATGAGGTTGCCGCCGTGTATGCAGCCGTCCCCGCGGACGTTCGCGTCCAGCGCCGCGGATATGGCGCTGGCTACAGAGGGCTTCTCGGTTATTATGAGTGTTTTTGTGTTCAATAGTCACGTCTCCTTTGTGTTAATAATATTTCCTTGAATTTTTCGCACCTCCAGCATATAATACAGGTAGGGTAATCCCTACTTTCTATACCGAGGTGATACAGATGGATGTGTTCATGGACAATGCCAAAGTGATGTCCAAGGGTCAGATAACGATTCCCAAGGACGTTCGCGACGCGCTGGGTGTATCCAGCGGTGACCGCGTGACTTTTATAGTTGAGGGTCAGAGCGTCCGCATGGTCAACTCGGCTGTCTACGCAATGCAGATGCTCCAGCGAGAAATGATGGGCGAAGCCGAACAAAGCGGGCTTACAAGCGAGGATGACGTGAACGCGCTCATTGCAGATATGCGCAGCGAGGGCGCGAATGAATGAAGGTTCTCATAGATACTAATATTCTCATCTCTGCCGCACTCAGCTCTGGCGGGACACCTTTTCTGGCATATGCCAAGGCGGTGACGCACCCGAATCACGCCGTGGTCTGCGAGCAGAACATAGACGAATTGCGGCGCGTATTTAACCGGAAGTTCCCGACAAAGCTGTACGCGATGGAACGCTTTCTTGCGACTGCGCTCATGTCCATTGAGGTTGTGCCGGTTCCCGAGCCGGAAACGGACGCCGAGCAAAACGTGCGCGATGTAGCAGACCGACCCATACTGCGCGCCGCCATAGCAAGCGGCGTGGATGTGCTTCTGACCGGTGACAAGGACTTCCTCGAATCGGGCATCAAGCACCCTAAAATAATGACCGCTGCCGAGTTCCTGGCTACGAAGTAAATAGCAGTGCCGCCCAAGAGGGCGGCACTTTTCTCATTTCTTTACCGCATCCCTGTAGCACGGCCGGACGCAGCCGAGGCCGTACCTCGCGCAGCCATGGCAAAAGTGGCCTTCTGGCGGTTTCGGTGGTGGGTCGGGTGCCGGCGCGGGAGGGATGCGGGTCATTAGCCTCTCAAACGGGCTGTTCGTGAATCTGTAGCGCATCACTTTACCTCTTCATCGTCGTCCTCGGGGAAGTCGTAATCGTCAAGGTCGGTGGTGCCGCTGGTATCGGGTTTGCGCTTGCGGACTTTGAGGAAGTAATACGCGCCGCCCGCACCGAGGACAACAATGAGCGCGATAGGCAACAGTGCGGTGGCGTTGAAGCCATTGTCGTTGTCCTCTTGCGGCTCGGTAACGGGCGCTTCGGTCGGTTCGGGCGTCGGCTCCGGTTCCGCGCCGGTGCACTCGTTGAGGTCGGTGCGGCAGACCGGGCAGCTCGTGTCCACCGCTCCCGGCTGGCATTTCTCTGCGCAGTCGCACTCGACCTCGTAGCCCTCGTCCTCGAGCAGAGCGAGAAGGTCGGCCTCGTCCACAAGGTTGAGGAAATAGACGTCGCCTGTGCTGTGGTCAATGACGAGGTAGAACGTGTTGCCGTTCTTGCTCTCAACCGTGACGAACTGCATCTGGCTGTCGCCCACTTCCTCGCTGGAGTAGTACGCGCCGCCGAGGATGTCATCAATCAAGGCAAGGTTGCCGTCGGGCGTAAGACCGCCGAGCGAGGGCAACGTCGGTTCAGATACAGGCTCGGTGGTCACGCTGACGCTGGTGATGGGGCCGCCCGGCTCGTTTGCGCCGTGCTCATTGGATGCGTAATACGCACTCGCAGGCATGGCAAGACTCAGAGTAAGGGCGGCGGCGCACAGCATTGGTGCGAGCTTACGCATCGGCGTCACCGCCTTTTATGAGCGCTGCAAGCTGCTCGATGCTTATGTGTTCCGCGCGAACAAGGCCAATGATTTCAAGATTTTCAAGCTCGGTAATCTTGTCCACCATCGCCGTGTAGCGCGCGGTCAGGTTGTCTATGCGCGCCTTGAGCCGTGCGGCTTCGGTGCGCATCTTGGGTATTCTTGCGTCCAAAAGTATCTCCTTTCCGGCCTCAGACGGCAGGAAGCCGCCCGAAGCCCACAAAATTATCACTGTAGTACGAATCCATGAATTTCAGATAACCAATCGGCGACCCGGCATGAATCATGTACCCCTCGCCGACGTAGATGCCGACGTGCGTGATCCACGGCCCCTCATAGGTGTACTCGAAAAACACCAAATCCCCGGGCTTGGCTTCCGCTTCGCTCACAGGCGTGCAAATGTTGTACAAGCCCTGCGCCGTGAGCCTGCCCACGTTCCAGCCTACGCCGCAGTTGTTAACCACCCACGAGACAAATCCGGAGCAGTCAAACGAAGTCGCGGGGCTGGAGCCGCCCCAGACATACGGGAAGCCGATGTATTTCTCGGCCTCGGCCATCATTGCGGCGAACTGCTCGTCCTCCAGCGCCTCTGGCGGTATCTCGTAATCCGTCCCGGCGTCGGTCGAGGGCGTATAGCCGGGGAACAGGTCAGGCCGGTTGCCGAGCGTGGCCATGTACAGCGAGTACATAGACAGCTTGTCCTCGGTGAGCAGATAGACCGGCAGATGCGATAAGTCGAAGTTTTCGAGCGTGACGGTCACGGTGGTGTACTCGTAAGCCTCGCCGTTCTCGTCGTAGCGCGTTTCAGTGGTCACGTCCTCGGTCAAGATATATTGGCGCTCGAACAGCATTTCAAGGTCAGATTGCACGTCGTCGAGCGTCCACTCGCTGCCCTTGAGCGCGGTTAAGAGCGACAGAAGCACATACGGGTCGTGGCTTATCTCGTCGAGGTCAAAGATGTACTCGTCGTAGTCGTGCGTGGCTTCGTAGGTGTCCAAATATTCCTGCAACTCGGCCTCCATCGCAACGTAAGCCGACTCTGCGCCCTTCAAGTCCTCGTCGGCGCTTGGATAGGTTGTTAGTCCGACGCCGGACAAGCCGCCCTCGACGAGCACAGAGCAGGACGTGAGCGCATTCAAGAAGAACGCTACAACGAGCAAAAGGGCAACGGCTATGCCGATGCCCTTCCTGTGCCGCACTATGAAACGCTCCGTCTTGCGCTCTTTCTCCGCTGCCTTTTTCGCGCTTTTGGCAGTCGCCGCAGTCGTAGACTTGCCGCGCCGCGCCTTGACGTAGGCGTCCTTAATGCCGCGCTTTTGCTGCTGTTTCACGCCCTGTGGCTCGGCTTTCACCTCTCGCCTAGGGCGGGCGCTCAGCTTTGAAGCGTAGCGCACACCATCCTCTGCGGCCTCGGTCACGCGGTTCGCGGCCTCGACGCCGATGTTATCCTCCTCGTACTGCGCAGTCTCACGATGCGCTGCGGCGCTCGGCAGCTCGGTGAGCTTCGCCGACGGGCGCAGCTTGGCCGGCTCAGACCGCAGCTTTTTCGTCACTGGTCAGCATCCCGATGAAATCGTGCAACACCTGTTTGCCCAGCGGCGTCACCATCGTGCGACGCTCCTTGACTGCGAACATACCGCGGAAGCGCCTGTCCGCATACGGCACGAGCCGACCGTTGCAGCGGTAGAGCATACGGCAGCCGACGAGCAGCCGCACGAGCCAGTGTTCAGACACGCCGAGCTGTTTCGCCGCGATGCGGATAGACACGGCGTCGCCGGGGTCTACGAAAGCGTCAAAGTAGTCCGCTTTCGGCAGCAGACGGTTCACGCGCTCCGTCTGCTCGTAGAGCGCGTCCACGACAGCGTGGGCAAAATCCGGGTCGCGCGCGAACTGCTGGAGCAGCGGGTCGGTTATGTAGAAACCGTTCTTGCGTATCGTGGGCAGTACTTCGGAAGTTATCCAGTGCTTGAAGCACCGTGCGCCCGGAAGTTTGCTCAGAAGCATGAGGGAATAGAGTCCTGACTCATTGATGATGGTAAGGCCGCGCACGGGAATTTCAAAGGTCGCATTTTGCGACCTTTGAATTATCCGCTTGTCCTCATGGTCAACGTGCTTTGCGAGCGCGTCTTTTGTGTTGGCATAGCCAAGCGCGGCGGCCACGTCGCGGCCCACAAACCACGGCTCACCATCCAACGTCAAAACGCGAACGGTGCCAAATTCCTCGCTATTGAAAATCTCAATATTAGTGTTTGTCATGCTGCTTTTCCTCCTTGAATTTCATTAGGTTTGGTGGTCATCATTTTGTACATCTCGGTATCCTTCGGGAAGCGGTCCACGAACGGGACAATAATGTTGCCGTAAAACAGCAGCCCCTCGCCTTCATTCGCCTGCGTGACGTAGCTGAGCTGGTGTGGCGAGATATTCAGCTTCTGCGCGAGAATCTGCCGGTCACCCGGAGCCTGATTGAGCATACAGATGTAATCCGAGTTCTCGAGTATGTTCTCGACCTCGGGCGAGGCCAGAAGGTCTTTCACGTTTTGCGTGACACCTGTAGGCACCCCACCCCACTTGCGGAAACGCTTCCAAATCTCCACGCTCCAAGCGGCCAGCTCGCCGCGCAACAGGAGGTGGAACTCATCGACGTAGTAGCGCGTAGTCTTGCCGGCCTCGCGGTTGCGCGTCACGCGGTTCCAGACCTGATCTTGCACGACCAGCATACCGAGCTGCTTTAACTGCTTGCCCAGCTCCTTGATGTCGTAGCAGACCACGCGGTTGTTAATATCCACGTTCGTCCTGTGATTGAACACGTTTAGCGAGCCAGTGACGTAAATCTCCAGCGCCGTCGCCAAAAACTGCGCTTCTTTCTCATCCTGTGCCCTCAAACAGTCATAGAGGTCTTGGAGAATAGGCATATTTTCGGGGCGCGGGTCGGCGAGGTAGTCTCGGTAGACCATGCGGACACAGCGGTCGATGATGGTCTTTTCGACCGGCTTCAGTCCCTCTTTTGAGCCAACGACGATGTCGCAGAAGGAGAGGATAAAGTCCACCTTTAGACTCAGCGGGTTATCTTCGTCGGAGTAGTCAAGGCTCAAATCCATGGGGTTGACATACTGCTTGCTCGTGGGTGAAATCTTAATGACTTGTCCGTGCAAACGCTTCACCAGCGGCCAGTACTCGGCTTCGGGGTCGCAGACGATGATGTCGTCGTTGGTCAAAAGATAGACGGCAATCATCTCGCGCTTCGCGGTGAAGGATTTACCGCTGCCGGGGGTGCCGAGGAGTAGGCCATTGGGGTTCTTTTGGAGCTTGCGGTCAACCATGATGAGGTTGCCGCTGAGAGCATTAGTGCCGCAGTAGAGCGCCCCGCTTTCACGTTGGAACAGCTCCTGCGTGGTGAACGGCACAAAAATAGCGAGGCTCGATGTGGTCAAGCCTCGCTCTATCTCTATTCTGTTCATCCCCAGAGGCAGGCAGCTCATCAGGCCGTCCTCCTGCTGAAAGTCCAGGCTTACGAGCTGGCAGTTATGCTTCTGCGCGATGCCCTTGGCTTGCAGCACGGTGTTGTTGAGCGCTTTGAGCGAGTCGGCGGTGTTCACGACCACGAAGGTCAGTAAGAACATCCTCTCGTTGCGGCTTTGCAGTTCCTGCAAGAGCTTCTGTGCCTCGGTGCCGTATGTGGCGAGGTCGCTTGGGAGTATGTCCATGTCGTATCCGCTTCTTACGGCCTTTTTCTGCTCCTGTATCTTCGTCGCGTTCAGCTCTGTGAGCTTGCGCTTCACCGTCTTGATGGCGTTGAGTTGGTCAAGCGCCTTGACATGCATACTGACCACCAGCGAGCTGTCCATGTCCAGAAAATCTGCGAGCAGACGGTCGTTCAGCTCGGGCGCGAGGATGTTCAGGAACGACACCGCGCCAAACTTCGCGCCCATCTTGAAATGCTTACTCGATGCAAACTCGAACGAGCTTGGCGAAATGAAATCCTTGACGCTCAGCCCCGAGGGCGCGAGCAAATCCCACGAGAACTTGAACTGCTCCTGCCCGTCGATGTGGAAGATGCCGTGCATCAGGGCAAGGCGAGCTTTGCCGTCCAGCGGCTCAGCTTTCACGCCGAGCTTGCGGAAGTTGTTGAGGATGTCCGTCTCCAGCCTTTCGAGCCTCGGCTTAGCAGTTTTGTAGCTCTCGGCCTCAATTCCGAACGTGATGTGCTTGCTCTTAATGAGGCCGTTGTTCCCGCGCTCGAGCTGGTCTTGCAGCATGGCGCTGTACTCTGCGCGCAAGCTGTCGTCCTCATCGCCCCGCAGGGGGATGGCGATGCGGTCGCGGTAAGTTTCTTTATTCGCGGCCGAGTTCACGAAGCTGAACTGAAAACGTACAGAGGCATCAAAATAGTTGAGAAAGTCGCACCAGCCGTCGAAGATGGCGTCCTTGTCCTCGCTTTGGCTCAATTGGTAGTTGATGTCTTGGAACTGAATAGTTTTGCTGTAGAATTTGCCCTCCACGCGGCAGATGCCGTCCGGGAACATTCTCTCGAACGGTATGCTGTCCTGCGCGGAGAGCACATTTGCCGGGCGCTTGGCGGCGGCGATGGCCGCGCGCACCTCGCGCCGCTTGCGGCGGTTAAGTTTTGCGAACGATTCTATGCACCTCCCGATCTAACCTGTCCTGTTTCTCAAGGGCTGCATACAGGTTGTTCGTCATGTACGGCCGCTTTTTAGGGCGTATGAAGCACGTCCTTATTAAATAAAGTAGGTACTTTTCAAGCGGCAGCCCGTTCTTCTCATACAACGCAAACAAAAAGAAGGGCATCATGGCGACAATCATGCAGATAGCCGCCGACGAGTTGCCAAGCGGCCCTTTGAGCAGGAAGAATAACGGAACCCCCACGAGCGCCCCGCCGCCGAAACAGACAAGCTGGCGCTTCGTGAGGTTGAATAGCACTTTGGACTTGACCTTGGTCAAGTCCTTTGGGACTGGTATGTATGGCATCACCGCACCTCCATGTCCCGGCTCTTTGCACCATCGTGAGCCTTGCCTGGCTGCGGCGTCTTTTCCCGCAGCGCGCCGAGCACGGAATCACGCTTTTCCGTCTGTTCTGCGCGGCTATGGCTCTTTTGGGCCGTGCGCTCGTACTCACCGAGTACGGCGGCGTTGATGGCCTGGCGCATCTCGGCGGTGGTTGGGAAGCAGATGTCGCGGTATTCGCCCTTTGCGTCCTTGCGCTGCGGCATCGACACGAACACGCCGTTCTTGCCGTCCCTAACCTGAATCCCACGGACGGCAAAGCAGCCGCCGATGGTCACGCTGGCTGTCGCCAGCAGGCTTTTGTTGTCGCGCACCGGATGAACTTTAACGGTCATGTCCAGCGCGCCGGTTTTGCTTTCATTCAAGGTTATTCCCTCCGTTTCTTAGTGCGCAGCGAAGATGCTCTTTGCCATACTCGAAGTCTTAAACAGCGTGAAACACAGCAGCACGGTATAGCCCATGCACGTCCAAATGGCTTTTGAAACATCCTCGTCAAGAGCTATGTTCTGCACCAGCACGGCATAGATAGCCACGCAGACGATGATGAGAAACGCTTGGAACGCGAGCGCCAAAAGGCTGCGCAGGTAGTTCTGACCCATGCCGCCGAACTCGCGACCCATCATCGTTGCCATTGGTATTGGCGCGATGGACGCGGTTAAATACACCTCCAGCATACGCCCGTAGATAACGATGAAGATGCAGATGGCCACTGCCCAGGCAGTGACGTTCACGAACAGGCTCTGGAACCACAGGCCGAACAGCGGGCCTAAGTCTATTTCCATAAGCCGTTCTTCCAGGCCGTCCATCATGGTGGAAATGTCCACGGTTGCGTCGCCCACGACTACTCCCGCTGCCTGCGCGACCACGCTCTGAGCCGCATCAAAGATGCCCATGACAATCGTCCAGGTGTTGGTCACGATGAGAATCGCGCACGCGCTCTTGAACATCCACTTGAAGAACACGGCGGTTTCTATCTCGTGGAAGTTGTTCCTGTCGGTCACTATCTGTATAAGCTCCAGCGTCATAACTATGGCGAGGATTACTCCGGCGATGGGCAGGATGACAGTCTCGGACAAGGTCTGTATCATGCTGAAAATATCCACATTCCAGCCCTGCGGCGTCTGGCCTATCTGGCCGGAGATACCCGCCACGTTCTCATTGACGTTGTCAAAGAGGCCGGTCAGGTTTGACACGATTCCACCCGCGAGTATCTCTTTGATCCACTCCGTCAGCGCGTTTTTGAGGAACTCTATGCGGCCTCACCTCCAGCCCCGCGCCATGCGACGCGGGGCGAGTTTTGCTTGCGCATCAGCCGAACAAGCCCGAGAGCAGTGGCACGAGCGTCATACCGATGAGCGCAACGCCACCGCCCGCGACCAGTTGCTTCATTCCCTGGCTGCGAGCGCCGGGGTTGTCCTGACCATATCCTTCCAGCAGGTTAATTACGCCCCAGATGCCAAGACCGGCACCGAGCGCTATAACCAGCGTCTGCAATACTTCTATTGCACTGTTGAAAAACTCCATCTTAAAACCCGGAGCCGCGCCGCGCGTAACGCGCAGGCTGCCAGCCCAGCCCCGGCCTCCTTTCATTTAATATAATGAAAGCAGCCGTTACGTCTTGGGCTTCCTGGGTTTCGTCAGGTGTCGTCAGTTAATGCTTCTTCGTCTAAGTCGTCTATCTCGTAGACGTCATACTCCTCGTCAGCTTTGAGCGCCAGGTGGCGGGACATATACTTTTCCACGTCAAAGGTGTTGCGCTTATCCGCATCGGAGAGGTACTTGTAATTTGGGTGCTTCGTAATGTCATATTTGTCCGAGAGGAATGGGCGCAGACCGCGCACCTGCAAGATGCACTTGTTGCCGTCCATCGTGGCAATGTCGTCCACGCTCATGAGCTCTCGACCAAGTTTCTGGTAGTTGAGGCTGTGGGACTGCTCCCGGCCGCGACTCTCACCCGTGTTGTATGTGTCGATGGTTTCGCGGCCGAGGGACTGGCTGAGCTCCTTGAGCGTGGACGGCTCTTTGCCTCCGAGGAACAGGTAGCTGTCACAGTTGCCGATGATGGTATCCGCGTTGTCCTTGTACAGCGCCTTTAGCTGCGATTGCGCTTGAAGCACCAAACAGGCCGAGATCTCGCGGCTTCGGATGGTCGCCATAAGCTTCTCAAGGTTGGGAATTTGCCCTATATTCGCGCACTCATCTATGAGGCAGCGAACGTGGACAGGCAATCTGCCGCCGTACACATCGTCAGCTTTCTCGCAGAGCAGGTTGAAAAGCTGGCTGTATACCATAGAAATGAGGAAGTTAAAGGTGCTGTCAGTGTCGGACATGATTAGGAACAGCGCGGTCTTTTTGTCCCCGATGGTGTCCAGTGAAAGCTCATCGTAGGACGTGACTTCTCTAAGCTCAGCGATGTCAAAGGGAGACAGACGCGCACCGCAGCTCACGAGTATGCTTTTGGCGGTTTTGCCCGCCGCCAACTTAAACTTGGCATATTGACGGGTTGCAAAGTGTCCGGGCTTGCGGCGCTCCAAGTCCTCCATCAGCAGGTCAACTCGGTTTTTGAACTCCTCATCGTCCTCGCGTACCTCCATGCTGTTGAGCATCTCCAGCATCGTGCCGAAATTCTGTTCGGCGGGCGGGGCTTCGTAGTGGATGTAGCCGATGAGCGCCGTGTACAGCAGCTTCTCGGCGTTAGTCCAGAACTCGTCGCCGGACTTGCCCTGCCCGGTGGTGTTGGTGATGAGGCAAGTGACCAGCTTCAAAATGTCTTTTTCCGAATGGATGTACGCGAACGGGTTGTACCTCATGGACTTCTTGAAGTTGATGGTATTCAGCACCCGAATCTCATACCCGGCACGCTCCAGTAATCGCCCTGTCTCTAATACTAACTGACCTTTCGGGTCGGTCACGACGTAAGAGCTGTGGAGCTGCATGATGTTGGGCTTTATAAAGTACCTGGTCTTACCGCTGCCCGAGCCGCCTACAATGAGCACGTTTTTGTTCCGCGCGGTCTTGGGGTCTTTGGGGCGGCTGTTCATTGTGAGCCTTTCCGTCTGCGTGAGGATGATATTGTTTTTGAACACTGGATCGACGTAAGGCCGTATATCTTCGGCTGTGCCCCAACGCGCAGCCCCGTACTCGTACCCGTGGCGGTATTTCTTCGCGTTCTTGCCGCGCAGATACACCGCGAGACGCAGCAACAGGCCGCACACAAGGCCAACGCAGAGGTCGAGGACATGAAAGCTTGGCAGGGGATTTCCGAACGCGGCGGGGATGGCCCCGAACAGACTCAGTATCTTCTCCGAGGCGTCGCTGCCAGAGGCCATGCGCCACGCCTCGCCGAAATTGGTGCAGACGAGGCCAATGAGCACATACGGCAGATTCGTGAGCACGAATTTCTTGGCGTTCATCGCTCGAGCTCCTTTTTGCGCTCCTTTTGCGCGCTGGGGATGGGCGCGAGCTCGCGCAGCTTTTGCAAGAGCGACGGGCGCTCGGACTTGCGCTCTTTGGCGCTCAGGAACTCCTTGAACGCGGCGCTGATGGCATCGGCGTCACGGGCCTTGAAAAACACGAGAAAACGCGGTGTGTCCGCTGAAGTGTCCCGCCTCACGGCATAGTCCACGCCGTACTTGCGCGCGATGCGCTCAAACTGCCGCAGATTGGCGTCGTCAATCTCCATCGTGTTGACGCCCTGCCCCTGCCGCGTGAGCTGCTTCACAGACTGTTTGCCCTTTGGATGCACGTTTACCTTCTTAGCCTTCTGGTTGCGGCAAAAGGCCACGAACTTGGAGACGGCATTCTTAAGCACCCGCCCCGAGAACTTCGTGCCGTTAATGACAAGTGTCAGTGTCCGCTGCTCAACCTCCTCCTGCATTTTGCCACCTCCATGTCAGCGCTCCTGAGTTGGCTGCTTGTGCGTACTCTCGCGCGGCTTATCCTGCACAGCGACAAGGTTGCCGCCAACGGTGAGGAACTTCTCCGGCCAGCGGAATTTTTCAAGGTACTTGGCCTGCAAGTCTTTTGGCAGGGAGCAGAAGTTATCCTCACCGAGGCCGCAGATAAAGAATGAGCCAGCGATGGCGTCGTAGATTCTGCCGTCCTCGCCGCGCAGCGCGCGGTTAAGCGGCATCTGCATAATTTTACCCTCGTCGTTGCAGACGAGGGCGACGGGGTCATCAAAAGGGTAGATGGCTTCAATATAGCCGCCGACTGCGGCCTGCAAGGACTTGAGGTCGTTACCAATCTCGGCAATCCGTGCCTCCTTGCCCGGCTCAACAAGCAGCACTTCCATCAGGCCACTTCCTCCACCACGAACACCACCGTAAGCACCTGCTCATCTATGCCGACGGAGGTCGCGGAGACGTTGGCATCGTAGTCCAGCGGGAGGGTGCTGCCCGCGCCTATACTCCAGTCGCCGGTGAGCGTAAGCGCCTCGCTGTCGCCGTTATCCACGGACTGCGCGCCGCCAATTGCAAAGCCGATAAGCTTGCTGTCCACCTTTGCACCCGCCATGTTGTACTCGAACGGCACGAGCGTCCAGCCATTTTCAGTGCGCAGGCTAATGCCAGTCACGCGCACGTCACAGGTGGAGTTGTTGGATATGGCCGCGTCGGTGCTGGACGTGACCACGCCGTCCTCCGTGACGGCAAGCGGCAGGCCAGCCGGGACGGTCACGGAGAACACCTTAGTGAGCGTCCAGTGGGCGTAAAGCGTATGCGAGCCCTTGCCACTGACCTCCGTATCGGCCTCGACCAGCTCACCACCGTCCTTCTCGGTGTACCAGCCGTCAAAGGTGTAGCCCTCGCGCGTCGGCTCGGGCAGCTCACCGTAGGTGTCGCCGAAGACCACGGTCACTTCACCGTCGGCAAGGACACCGCCGCAGGCGTCGAGGGTCACATCGACGTAGACGGTCAGCTCCTTGGAGCAGCCGTCGCATTTGCCATCCCCGTTCGTATCCGCGTGGTCGGCGTACTCGTAAGTGGAATACCCACAAGTGGAGCACGTTTTCGTGCGCCTATGCTGCGTGTCGGAGCTGTTTGTCCAACTGCCGTAAGAAAAGCTGTGGTTGGCGTAATCATAGCCGCTGTATCCGCAGTCGCGGCAGGTTTTAGTCCTGCGATGCTGAGTGCCGTTGGAGTTCTGCCAGCTGCCATAAGAAAAGGAATGGCTCTCATACGTCGCAGAGCCGACGTTGCTGTCACAGGTGGAGCAGTAGTCCACGACGCGGTGCTGGGTAGAGGTGTACTGCTCGTATTCCTCGCGCGTATCGTGCCAGTCGTATTCATATTCGCCCTCGCCGCAGTCGCGGCAGTAGGCATAGCGGCGGTGCTCACTGCGGTTGTAATACTCCCAATCGTCGTAGACAGTCACGCCATGGCTGACGCCCATGTCCACCAGATCGCCGCAGTCCTCGCAGAACTCGTACCAGTAACAGCCGTCCCATTCGCGGTACGTCCAGTCGTGGTAGCAGTAATCTGGCTCCCAGCCGCCTCCACCGCCACCTGAGCTCTTAGTATAGCCGCAGAGCGTACAGGTGTTGCCGGAAAACGTGTGCGAGCCCTCCAGGACTACGCCGCCGCCAATACCGCAGCCGGTGCAGTAGACGCCGTAGAAGTGGGTATCTTCGTCGTTGGGGCGGTAGTTGTAATATGCGTATGAGCAGTACCCGGAACAGGTGCAGCCCGCCAGGCCGCAGTCCGAGACATCTGCAAACGCGCTCGGCACGAGCGTGAACGCGAGTACGAGGACTAGCAAAAGGGATACTATACGTTTTTTCATGAGATTCTTCCTCCTTAGGCGATGGAGATAGTGAACACGACGTTGAGCGCGTTCACGTTCTCACTGTTGGGTGCGTCGGCGCTTATCTTGGCGAAGTATTCAAGTGCCATGTCGCTCTGCGGCTGGATGACCGGGAAGTCCGTGCTGTTGATGGCGAGCCTGCCCGCGCCGGTGGTCGCGCAGCCATTAATTTTGAGTGCGACTCGATGCGCGCCCGAGAAGCTGTTGTAGTCGCCGACCTTGTACGCGCCGTCCGTGACTTCGACGCCGGTGACGCGCACAGCGCCGTTAGTGGAGTTGTTGGTGATCGTGGCGTTGTCCGCCGTGACAACAGTGCCGTTTATGACGTGGATAGGCAGCGACGCGGGGACGGTGACATTGACCGCGCGGTACTCGTTGTCCACCGTGAGCGTGACCGGCACCGTCGCCGTGGTCGAGGTGTCCGCGAACGCGCCGAGCGAGAGGCACATTGCCGCCATGAGCAGCAGCGCGCCTATGCGTTTAGCTTTCAAGGCTTGACCTCCTTTAAAAGATTTGGGGCGGCTTGCGCCGCCCCCTGGCTTATACTCACTCGGTCACGTCGTCCCACTCGATGACGAACACGACGTTAGCGACATTCGCGCCCTCGACCGCGCCGGAGAGCGGGGTCACGATGGCGTCGTAGTCGATGGCGACGCTGTTGCGGGAGCTGTCGCCCACGCCGGTCATGTAGCAGCCCTCGATGGGCGCGGTGATGAGGCTCTGAGTGGCCTCGTCGGTGCTGGTAGCGACCTGAGCGCCGCCGCCGATGCTCATGGCGAAGCCGAGCTTGTTGGAATCGACCTTCTCACCGGCGAGGGAAGCCTTGTCGCCAAAGGCGGTGAGGTTCCAGCCCTCAGCGGCGCTGATGCTGACGGAGGCGACGCGGACCGCGCCGTAGGAGTTGTTGGTGATCTTGCAGTCGGTGGCGGTGACAACAGTGCCGTCGTCGCTCATGGCCATGGGCAGGGCGGTCGGGACGGTGACGCTCATGCGGGTCGGGGTAACGGTACCGCCGCCGCCTTCGCCGCCGCCAATGCCGTCGTTGGTGGTCGTGAGGTTTACGGGGCTGGTGGCGCTGCCGCCGCTGGCCGTGATGTCGTCGGCGCACGCGCCGACAGCGAGGGAGAACACCATGCAGAGCGCGAGCAGCATGGTAACGGGCTTGCGAAGAGTTTTAGTCATGTGAGTACCTCCAAAGAATTTTATATTTGTTGCCCTTATTCAAGGACGGTGAGTTCGATGACGACGCCCGCCGAGCCGAGCTTGTCGCCGGTGTCGGGGTCGAGGTTGAAGAACATAGCGGTGCACTCGTATGTACCGGCGTCAAGGTCGACGTCGAGCTTGTCCGACTCGATCTTGGAGCCGACCGGCACCGCCTTCGAGGTGTAGACGACCTCGCCGGTGTCGTTGCGGGTTATCTCGACGGACAGCGGGTAGCGGTTGATGTCGTCGTTGACGATCATGAGGCTGCCGGCCGATTCGCCGTCGCTGAAGACCGGCGAGGTGTTCATCGAGATGTTGATCATGCCCTCCTCGACTTTCTCGTTGAGCGAGTCGCGGATGGCGTCCATGTCGGCTTCATCCCAGCCGCCCTCGGTGGCCGAGGGGTCAAACTCGATGCCGCCGGGGTCGTTCGCGGGTGCGCCGCAGCTCCTGAGCAGGAGCAGGATGATGATTGCAATGACAACGACGATAGCCGCGCCGACGCCTACTTTCTTGTACGTTTCCTTCTTCGAGCTTTTGTTTTTCATTTTTCTAACCTCCTGAATTTTTGTCCGGGGCGCGCCTCAGCGCCTAAGGCGGTACCACCAAGTGGCGAAGTTTGAGTTTTATCCGGCATCACCCCCTCTCATGTCATGCCTGACCCGTGCGGCGTAGTAGCTCTCCATGGACGCGGGAGCGTTGTAGAGCGCCGTGAGCAGGTACTGGCGTATGTTGCGTATCCGCGTCGTGTTCTCCTTCATGCAGTCGAGCACGAACTCGACGTGGAAGCGGTTGAGCTTCAACAGCCTTGAACGCACAACATCCGCGCTGCGGCTTTCGCCGCCAACGCGGATGTAGTCTTTTGATGAACTCACAGCGTCTACGATCTGCTCCACAGCCTCGTCCACGCTGTCCCTGTCGTAGCCGTCCTCGCCGATAATGAGGTCGTACTCGATGTTTTCAAGGATTATCTCCCGCCATATCGCTTCGTTCTCACTTCGCCTCGGGGCAGAGGAAGGAATTGAATGAGTTCTTGATTCATTTAGTTTTTGATTCTTGGGTTCTTGATTGAATTTAGTATTTAATTGCGGCGGGTTTTCCGGCGGCGGAGAAGCCGTTTCCGGATTTTCGGTTTCCGGGTTTCCGTCCGGCGGCGAAGTGGAACGCGGCACCTCGTAGATGACGTACTCCGTGTCGATGAACCGCCCCTGTTCGTCACGCAGCTGCCGGCGCTCGAGGTAGCCGAGCCGCTCCAGCTCGTTGAGTCCGGTGGAAACATAGCTCTTGCCATGCGGCGAGATGGCGGTCAGCCCCGCGAGGGTGTAGTCCCAGTCGTCCCGTAGCGTTAGCATAGTCCCCAGCAGCCCCCGCCCCTTGAACGACAGCCGCATGTCCCGGAACGGATAGTTCGGCATGATGGTGAAGTCGCTGTTTTTCTCAATGCGGAAGACCGCCATGTGTTGCACCTCCTGATTTTTAATAATGAATCCAGTCCAAAAGAAAAAGCCGGACAAAAGTGTCCGGCTTTGTGACAATAGTAAAATTGAAAGTATGTAAAAACTTAGTGTTATGATATTCCCAGCCATGGTTTCAATAGTTCTTTTTCCCCTGTCTCATTAATGATATATAGGCTGGTGTTATAGTAATCATGAACCAATTTGCGAAAAATGTGAGCTGATATTTCTACCAACCTAGGAAGCATATATGCAATCGTTGGCTTCGCAGGTATGTTTGTTCCACTTGATGAGCTGTTGCCAGAAACGTTGTCATTAACGAAGAGAATTGCGTGCAGCTTCGGAATTCTTTTGGGTATATGGCTTGTTAGCGTTTTTGCTTTAAGCTGGTATTTATCACGCAAGAAACGGTTTGATGTTATCACAGCCAATGGTGGACACAAGTTATATGTGCAATATGGTGATCTATTCGATGAGAATGAGGTGCTTAATCCAAGTGAACGGCGCAATATAGTTGTTCCAGTGAATAGATGCTTATAAATCGACAAGAGTTGACAAGAAAAAATGTCCGGAGATTGTTAAGGATAAGGGAACACATTTGCCCATGATTATGAAAACGAGCGAAGGAAAATGCTACTGGGATTATCAAACTGTTAAAAAGGCATTTAATGTATGAATATTAGCTGAGCAAAATTCACTGTTGTAAAGTTAGTGGTACAAGGGACTGATGAATCTCTATGTGCTAAAGGCTTGGACAAAATTGAGCATAATGAACTAAATATAGTTTTTAATAAGAATGGTCATAAACTGAAGGGACCTTCCGTTGCTGTTCCAAGTCTTGGGCTAAAGGTCGCTGCTGCTTTTCGCTATTACATTCAATAACTTGTGATGGCGTGGGTTTTGCCACAGGGAGGAACAACTGAGTATATTGTCAAAATGAGAATAATAATTTATCCTTTTTCCGGTAAATGCTGAACAGCATACTCAAGTTTATTTCTACTCATTTCTACAATTCCACCTCGCGCGTTCTGCGCTTTTGCCACTGTTCCAGCAGCTTAATAATGGTCTCTTCCATACGCTTTGGCGTGTAGTTGGCGGGAAAGTATTTGCGGAGTGTGTCGCCCTTTAGGGCGATGCGCTCCGCTTCTTTTTTCTCCTCGGACATGATGGCTCGCATGACCTCCGCGGTCAGCTCCCCGCGATGGGAGAACTGCTTGAGCCTCTGCGCCTGAGAAAGTGACGGCGTGGACTGTTCGCTGTCCATAGCGTCAAGCAAAAGCTGCTGCTCGTCCCTGCTCAGAAACGACAGTTCATAGGCAGGGTTGAACGCGATCTTGCGCTCGTCCACCATGTCCAGCAGCGGCGGGATTAGCTCTGTGAGACGGATGTAGCGCTGGACTTGTACCCCGCTACTCTCACCGGCTTCTTGAGCAATAGCGTCTCTTGCTCTTAACTTCGGTTCAACTTGAACCGAAGTTAAATCTTTCCTTTGCCCTTGATGCTGCATTGCCTCCAGCTTTAACTTATATGCAAATGCCCTCTCACTCGGAAGCAGCCCTTCGCGCTGCAAATTGCTGTCCACAACGAGAATCGCAGCCGCGTCGTCGTCCAGCTCGCGGACGATGACAGGCATAGTCTCCAGCTCCGCCAGCTCACACGCGCGTTTGCGCCGGTGTCCGGATACAAGCTCATACGCGCCGTCCAGCAGAGGCCGAGCGATGGCAGGGGAGAGGACGCCGTATTGCTTTATGCTCTCCGCCATATCGTGCATCGCTTCATCGTCCAGTACTTTGTACGGATGACGGGAGAAGTCTCTTAGGCTGTTCACAGGGAGCTGTATGACAGCGTCCAACTTATAATCACTCTTTGCTGACATAATCCCTCCTAAAATGACGTCTGCGGATGCAAACATGACGATGGAACTGCGTTCGCATCCGTGGGCAAAATGCGTTATGTGACCCGCCTGGCAGCCGCGTGAGATACAGGGAGCAGGGCAGGGGAGAGGCAAAATCACCTCAGGAACAATACTTGCCGAAAATCACAAAAAGCGGGCCGGTTTCAGCAAAGACCAAACCTTTTTAGGGTATTGATCGTCGCTGAAACCGGCCCGCTTGGGAGAGCGTTCGGTTCGCATCCGAGAGGTCGAGAGTTCGAGTCTCTTCAGGTCCACCACAACGAATAAATCCGAACCTTGCGCCGGTTGGCAATGGGTTCGGATTTATTCTTATCATGAAAGAGGTCATTCCATAAGAAAGACTCTTTATGCAATCTTTTTGACTGCATGAAGAGCCTTTCTTGCGGTTTAACCATTTTTCGATATTTCCAACGCATATCCAAAATTCCGAACACAACGAAGCGCATGCCGATTATCTTTTTCCCATCCTAACTTGCGCCAAATTGTTTGAACATGGTGACTGACCAGTTTTCTTGCCTCGCCGTAGTCGGGTTCACGCCAAACTCTCTCATAGATTTGTCCGTGCGTCAATACATGGTTTGCGTTTTTATACAAGTACAAGAGAATCTCGTACTCCGTTTTCGTGAGCAAAATCTCTTGGCCATAGCAGAATACCCGGCGTTGGTTTTCACGAATCTCCAGGGCAGAAGATGTAGATTGCGTTTCAAACTGCGGCATTTCCATATAATCAATACACGTGACCGAGCGGATTAAATTTTGAACTTTAAGGACAATATCTTCTTCTCCGTCCTCAAAGAACAAAAGCATCACTTTCAATGGACCTTTTTATCCTGCCTTTCCATGGACTGCTTCAGTTTTTCAAATGAATTCTCACTGACCCCATGTTCCATATGGCAGGCCTCCTTTGCCGCCGTTTCAGGGTCCACACCTGCGGCAATTAACCGTTGCGTGAAGAAGCGGTGGCGCTCATAAATTTCTGCGGCAATTCTTTCTCCAGATGGCGTAAGTGTGACGGAACCGTCTTCATCCCGGCTTACATGTCCCATTTTCTCCAATTCTTTGACAGCCCGGCTCACAGAAGGAAGCGTGACATCCATCCGCTCCGCAATGTGGATGCAGCGAACCCTTCCGTGAGTCTGCCGCAAGGTAAATACCGCCTTTAAATAGTTCTCCATAGAGGATGTTAAGACCATAGGTTACGCCTCTCTTTTATTTATCCCGCAGCACATTGCGGTGATAGCGCAGCTTGCCCTGCTCCAGATAAAGCACGCAGTCAGCGGCCGCTGCAATCAAGTCCATGTCGTGGGTAATCAGCAGCAGGCATTTTCCCGCTGCGGCAAGCTGCCGGAGCAGCTTTACCGTCAGGCGCATATTGTACCCGTCCAGGCCGCTTGTGGGCTCGTCAAAGACCAGGAGGTCCCGGCCGCTCTCCGCCGCAAGCGCCAGCAGCAACCGCTGCTTCTGCCCGCCCGAGAGGGAGGCCGGATGGCGGACAGCAAAGGGCTCCAGACCCATTTCGTTCAGCCTTGCCAAAGCTGCCTGCCTGAGCTCCGGCGACGCCCTTTTTCCAATCAGGAATTCGTCTACCACAGTGGGGGCATAGAGCTGGTAGTCGGCATCCTGCTGCACGAAAAAGGACTGTTTGGTGCGGCGTTTTCGTTTCAGATATGCTCCATCAATTTGAACCGTTCCCATGGCACGGCATAGTCCGGTGATTGTACGGCACAACGTAGATTTTCCGGCGCCATTGGGCCCGGCGATGGCGAGGATTCTGCCGCTTCGGGCCGAAAAGGTGACGTCCTCTAAAATCTGCCGCCCGTCCAGCATACAGGAAATTTGAGATGCTTGAAATGCATCCTCCGGCTTGGAGAGAAATGCCCCGCCCACCCGGAAAGCGGGCGGCTGGAAGGGGCGCAGCCCCATGACCGCCAGCTGCCCCTCTGTCAGGCTAAGCGCCTCGCTGCGGCTGTAAATGGCGGAAATCTCCCCATTCTCCATAAATACCAGCCGGTCAAAGGAGTCGCAGACATAATGAAAGCGGTGCTCTGAGAGCAGGATGGTATGCCCGGCCTCTTTCAAGCGGTACAGCAGGGCGCCCAAACGCACCATAGCGTCACTGTCCAGGTTGGCGGATGGCTCGTCCATGACGATGACCTTGGGTTCCATGGTGCAAACCGAAGCGATGGCAATCAGCTGTTTCTCCCCGCTGGAAAGCGGGAAGATTCGCCGGTCCAGCAGGCGCTGAAGGTTCATCTGGCTACACACAGCCTCCACCCGATGCTGCATCACAGATTGCTCCATGGGAATATTCTCCATGCCAAGAACGATCTCATCTGTGGTATTTGTGGTAAAAAACTGGCTGCGGGGGTCCTGGAACACGCTTCCCACCATCGTACCAAGCTGGTGAACCGGCATTTTCAGGGCGTCCTGTCCATCCAGCAGATAGCTGCCGGTAAGTTCACCCGGATAAAACTGCGGGCACAGCCCGTTGAGTACACGGGTCAGGGTGGTTTTTCCGCATCCGCTCCGGCCGGCGAGGATCACCAGTTCGCCCCGCCCCACTTGCAAATCCACATGGCGCAACTGGCTGTCTCCCTCACGGCTGTTTTCATAGGTAAAGGAAATATTTTTCAGTTCAATCAAAGGACACCGCCCCTCTCAAGAAGCAGAACTGTACAGGCGACAGCAAGCAGTAGGGCAAGAAGCGCAGCGTCCTTCCAACAAAACCGGATGGAGCGGTAGCTGACCGTCTCCCCGGAAAACCGTACGCCCCGCACTGTCATAGAGGCGGAGAGCTCCTCCGCCACCTTCGTCGTGCGAAGGATCAGCGGGATCAGAATATACTCTACCGTAGTGGGAAGATGGGTCAGGGTGTGCAGCACCCCTACCCCAATCCCACGGAACCGCTGGGAAGAACGGATGGCCCGGTATTCCCCAGCGATTGTCGGAAAGAAGCGCAGTACAACTGCCGTCCCGATCCCCGCAGCCTTTGGCAAATGCAGTTTTTGCAGCGCCGCCATTAAGGAACCGGTGGGCTCCCCGGCCAGGCAGATTACAAAGGAGAGGGGGACCAGCACCTTCCGGCTGACGATGCCGATGCTGGACAGCATGGAGCTGACCGAAAAGGCGACTCCGCTGTCCATCAGATGCACGCCCAACCAGCCAATGCCATAAAAAATGAGGTAATACAGCCCGTAGGGAAGGATTTTGCCGCCATTGCCTGCCAGCATGTGGATAAGCAGGCACGCCAGAAACAGGCACAGACACCCAATCTCAGAGCGGATCACGAGAATAGCGGCAATCCCCAACAGACAGAGCAACAGCCATGTGCGGGGGTCTGGTTGAAAGCGCCTGCGCTTTTCGGCTCCCATTACGCAATTCCAGCCGGTTTAAAGTGTTTGCCCAGCATTTTCATCCCCAGCGCATAGCCGGCGATGGACAGCGCCGCCGCAGCCACCAGGGCTATGGCAATGTTCTGCGGCGCCAGCCAGAAGCCCTCCAGGGATGCAATGGCGGCATCCGCACTGACTGCGTCCATACCCATGGACACATAGCTCTCAACCAGGCTGTCCCGGAACAGCAGCATCGTCAGGGTGCTGCCCATGGCGTTGAGCATCCAGGTGAGCGTATGAGGAACGGCAGAGCGAGTTTTGCTTCTATATCCGCCGCCCAGCATGATGAGCTCATTTACAACCGCCAAAATCATAAAGAAGATAAAGATATACGCTTCCGGAAAACAGGAAGTACAGCCCGTAGATGGCCGGGATGATAAACTGTGTGCCTATCTTTGGGCACTTCTTGATGATCAGGACATAGATAATTCCGTTAATCAGTCCGGCAAGCCCGGGGGCGAGGAAATAGACAAGCTGGAGATTAGCCGCAAAGGGCATGGTAACTACGAGCCCAATGGCCGTCTCCACGCAGGCGAGGAGCAGCACGATGACGAATTCCTTCAGGCTTAAAAATTTAGACTGTTTCACTTTGTTTCCTCCTTAGTTGACTGAAATGTATAGGCTCCAGCTTGATTCTGTAATCCCCACAGCCGGGCATAGAGGCCATTTTCCCCGACAAGCTGGTCGTGAGTCCCTTGTTCTATGATTTTTCCGTCCTCCAGCACGAGAATTTGCTCTGCGCCCCGGACGGTTTTCAGGCGGTGAGCGATCATCACAACTGTGCGCTCTCTAGCAATCTCATCCAGCGCCCGCTGCACCATGGCCTCGTTATCGGCGTCCAGAGAAGCTGTGGGTTCGTCCAGCAGCAGGATGGGCACATCCTTCAAAAAGGCCCGGGCCAGAGAAATGCGCTGGCGCTCCCCGCCGGATAAGGTGGCGCCGCCTTCGCCTACCATGGTGTCGTAGCCCTCCGGCAGGGCCGAGATAAACTCGTGACAGCAGGCCCGCCGGCACGCCTCCACCATCCGTTCCTCGCTGATTGTCTCATTCCCGAAGCAGAGGTTTTCTCGAAGCGACCCATGGAACAGGTAGGCGTTCTGCATGACCATGGAAATCTGGGCAAGCAGGCTGTCTGTCCGGATTTCCCGGATGTCCCTTTTCTCCATGCGGATATGCCCCATCTGATAATCCCAAAACCGGGCCATGAGCCGGAGCAGCGTGGATTTCCCACTGCCGGAAGGCCCCACCAGGGCGGTAAGGGAGCCGGCGGGCGTTTCAAAGGAGACGTCCCGGATTACATCCAATCCCTCCCCATACCGGAAAGACACGTTCTCAAACATATATGCATCCCCGTGTCCAATTTCCGCCTCGCCCGTGGGCTCCGGGGTGGTCATGACCGCATCCAGCCGCCGGCCGGAGGGAGCCATCCCACGGAGAGCCGAGATACTGGCCACCAGCATCAGCTCGGCCTCCACCAGTTTGGTGGCCAGAACAAGAAAGCCTGCAAAATCCAATATACCAAGGCTCCCGCCCAGGAGCAGGTACATCCCCACCGCCACGGTTACCGGCACGATGAACCGCACCAGGGAGGCGCAGAGGTTGCTGAGACTGCCCGCCACGGCTTCGTCCTTAAGGGATTCATCCCGCAGGTTTCCCATTGCCTTTTTCAGGGTGTCAAACCCCTCGCCGGTACGGTGATAGGCTTTCAGGTCCTTCATGCCCCGCAGATATTCGTTGATCTGTGTAGCGGCGTGGGCCTTTGCCTCCATGACCCGGCCGCTGTGCTTCTCCTTCACCTTGGCAACCAGCAACATGAGCAGCGCACAGACGGGCAGCATACCGAACATGGCTAGCCCCATGCGCCAGTCATATACGCAGATCCAAACAATGGAAATCGCAAGCAGCGCCCCAACGCCCAGCGGGTATGGCAGCCAGTAGCAGAGCGTGTACTCCACATTGGCAAAGTCGTTTGAAAAGGAGCTTATCAGTTCGCCGGACTCCTTGCTTGAGAAGAAGCCCAATGGCTGCCGGCGCAGCTTTTGTATGTAGGCAATGCGCTTGTCCGCCGTATCCCGGTACGCCTTGCCGTAGGTGAAGTAATAGGAAATCAGCTCAACTATATACTGCAGCACAAAGCACCCAACGCCAAGGGCTGCCAGGGTAATAAGCCGGAACAGATCCAGGGTATAGGGCGGCACAAACGCTTCGCCAAGAGTGTAGATAGCCATGTAGGCCAGAATGGCCGGGAGCATGCTGCACGCCTGGGAAAGGAACAGCCACAGCGTGGGCTGGAGGATTTCCTTTGGCTTATGAAAAGTAAACTGCCGTATCATATTAAGCAGGGGAAACACCTCCTTTCATCTGCCAGACTTCCGTCTCATTCTGAATAGCCCAAAGATGGGCATACAAGCCATTTTTATCCAGAAGCTCCTGGTGGGTCCCGCTTTCGGCCAATCTCCCGCTGTCCAGGACATAAATACAGTCTGCATCCCGGATGGAGTAGAGCCGGTGGGCGATCATCAAAACCGTCTTGCCCTGGAGCAGCTCCGCCATGCCCTCCCGCAGCGCCAGTTCGTTTTCCGCGTCGGCAAAGGCCATGGCCTCGTCCAGCACCACAATGGGGGCGTCCTTCAAAATCGCCCTGGCGATGGCGATGCGCTGGGTCTCGCCGCCGGACAGCTTGTGCCCGCCGTCCCCCAGCCGGGTGTTGTAACCGTCCGGGAGGGACAGAATAAACTCGTGGCAGCGGGCCGCTTTGGCCGCCTGTTCCACCGCCTCCCGGCTGACATCACGGTGCATGGCGATATTGTCATAGACGCTCTCTGCGAAGATATAGGTGTCCTGAAATACAAAGGCTACAGTGTCCATCAGTGTCCGGGCGGTATAGTCCCGGATGTCCGTTCCGCCTATGGCGATGCTTCCGCTCTCCACATCCCAAAACCGGGCCAGCAGCTGCCCCGCCGTGGACTTGCCCCCGCCGGAGGGACCCACCAACGCAACAAAGCTGCCCGCTGGAATCTCCATGCTCACATGGTCCAGCGCCATGCGGCGCAAGGGGTCCGCCGCTTTCTGATAGGAAAAGCTCACATCCCGGAAAGACAGTGCATGGCAGGCCGGCACTGCGTCTATCTGCCCCTCGCCTGTAGGCTCCATCTTCAGCACATCATCAATCTGGTCCATCCGCACGGACAGGTTCCGAAGTTCTGCGCCGAACTCCACCAGCTCCATCAGCGGGCTGATCACTGCCGGCCCCACAATCAGGAACAGGAGAAGATCCATCATCAGCTGGTGATCCCCTGGGTTCAGGTACAGCAACACACAGCCGGCAATCAGAATGAAAGCCAGCACAGACAGGGTGATGGTCTTATAGGCCCCGTAGATTGGGGTGACCCGCTTGAGGTAGGCCATCAGGTGGCTTCTGTTCTTTTCAATCAACCCGGTAAGCCGTCGGGCCGCCGCTTCCGGCCTGCCAAAGATTTTTTCCTCCTCCATGCCGGCCACATATTCGGAAAAGGCCGCGTCCAGCTCTGTGGCGGACTGGTTCAGCTCCGTCCAGATTTTCTGCCCACGCTTTCCGCCGAAAGCCGAAAACTGGATGATAAAAGCGGCTGCCAGTGCGGAAAAAATGGTAAGCGTCAATGGCACATTGATGGAAAACAGCAGCACAGCCAGCGAAATCAGCAGCAGCGCAGCACCCACAAGGTTGGATATGTCGTGGGCAATAATGCCCTCCATCTTCTCGATGTTGTCGCTCATGGTCTTCTGTACAGCGCCGGACTGCCCGCCGGTAAAAAAGCCCAGGTTCAGTTTTCCCATATGGCCCAAGATGCGCATGCGCAGGTCATAGAGCGCCCGGAAGGCACAGGCGTGGCAGATCACACTGCCCGCAATGGACAGCAGAATGCCCGCCGCAATGCTTGCCAGCGTCATTCCCACCCAAAACCACGCCTGGAAGGAATCTACCGATGTCTGATGGAGCGACGCCTCCAGGAAAATACGCACAATGCGATAGACCGTGTAAAAGGGAACTGCTGTGCATAGAATGCTGACCGCAGAGCAGAGCACCCCAAGTACATATTTTGCCGAACCGCACTGTGCGGCTTGAAACACTCGGAATACGGTGTTCTTCTTTTTATCTCCCATACTTCTCCTTTCCCTCTCGCTTCTTGTATGCGGAGAAAGATATATTGGTTAGTTTATGCTAACCCACACTCATTATGCCGCCTGCAATCCTTTGCGTCAATAGCGCCACAAGTGCCTCAAAATAAGCGTTCCGCTATCCGTCTCCCTGCAAAACACTTGATTTTACACCATTTCTCCGATATAATTCTACGCATAGGTTAGCATCAACTAACTAAAATTCGTGCCAAAACAGAAAACCGTGTGCCATTTCAGCACACGGCAAGGAGATGATACGATGGTCACCATACGCAATATCGATGAAACATTCCGTTTTTACGGTTCCTTTGGGGCGAAGCAAATGGATGTAGGAAACGGAACCTGTTTCTCCTTTCCCGACAACTCATACATCCGGTTCTGGGGAGATCTCCATGGCTTTTGCGTAGCTGCGGTTGATTTTACGCCGCCCGAAGATGCGATTTTCCGCTCCCAGATTCAGCAGCGATACCTTGGCATCGGCTTCCATGAGGAAGGGCATTATGTCAGTTATATGCGAAAATCCGACGCCCGAGATTCCACTTCCGGAATCAGCTGCTTTGTTTTCCCTTCCCCAGCGCCCCATTTCCTAAAACTGATGGGAGGGCAGCGTCTGCGGTTCCACGGCATGTATTTTCAGGAACAGTTCTTTCGGGAAAACGGCGTGCAGCTCTACGGCAGCTTTTGGGAGGATGCGAAACGCTCCATCGGCTCCGGGGAAATCCACTCCCCGGAACTGACGGCGATTTACCAAAGGATCGAGCGGTGTCCCTTAATCGGTGAGCCCTTCCAAATCTGGATGCGTGGACAGGGGCTGGCGGCAACCGGCTTTCTTTTGGAACTGGTTCACAGGTATTCCACCACACGGCCTGTCTATCTGAGTGAAGCGGAACTCGCCGCCGTTGCGGAATCCAAACGATTCATCCGAAGCAATCTGCGCAACATGCCCTCCATATTGGATCTTTGCAAACGGGTTGCTATGAATAAAAACAAGCTCCAAAAGGCGTTTCAGCTGACAGAGGGAAAAAGCATCGGCGAGTATGTGCGCACCCTGCGGATGGAACAGGCCCTTGAACTTTTAGAGCAGAGCAATATGACGGTGCAGGAGATAGCGGCGGCGATTGGATACCACGGCGTATCCAACTTCTATCACGCTTTTCAGCAGAAGTTTGGAAGTACGCCCCAGGCCGTCCGGGATATGTTGAAAAAATAGGAGCGGCACTATGTCCGCTCCAGAATAAATTTTGTTACCAAGAGTTACTATGTAGAGGGTGGTTTCTCCCACCTAATACATATGACTGCGG